>Ga0182027_10000350_pt1 | contig 79641 bp, 71 predicted proteins | sample 712E1DmetaG_FD_121300 | JGI IMG/M metagenome (GOLD analysis project Ga0182027, IMG submission 121300) | Permafrost microbial communities from Stordalen Mire, Sweden - 712E1D metaG (Illumina Assembly) | ecosystem: Environmental > Terrestrial > Soil > Wetlands > Permafrost | place: Sweden...
TCGGCCACGACCAGGAACCGCGCGGCCAGCAGGGTCGGCCAGAGTTTCTTAATGTCATCACGCAAGTTGCGCCAGACGGGCTTGGACCAGAACGGGGAGAGACTTTCCGCGAAGAGCTCCGGCTCGACGCGAATCTTCGAAAAGCCGGCGAGGCGAAAGGTCTCGCGCAAGTTAGCGCGGTTGAAGAGCGTCTTGTGCCCGAGGTTATAAGGGCGCGGCAGGTCATAGCCGGTCGCGTCATCGTTGTTGAAATGAGAGACTCGGCCGAGGAGCAGCTCCAGCCGGTAGCGCAGGAAGACGAAGTTCGGCACGGTGGCGACGACGATGCCGCCGGGCTTGAGGATCGGCAGGATCTTGTCCTTCAGGACCGCGAGCGGGTCAATCAGGTGTTCCAGCACGTCGGCGAACACGACGGCGTCAAAAGGCCCCTTGGCCGCAAGCAAATCGACAGGCTCGTTCTCGATGTCGTATTCCATCACGTCTAAGCCCTTCTGTCGGCAAAGCGCGAGGGCGGACGGCGAGACGTCGACGCCGAAGACCTCGTTACCGGCGTCGCGAAGCGGCAAGAGGCAGGCACCGGCGCCACAACCGATATCAAGGACTTTCTTGCCGGTGCCGATCTCTCGGGCGATGCCTCGACCCACGGAGCTGGCACCACGAACCTTGCCCCGGCCGATGTGGTTGAACCAACCATCCTCATTGAGACGCTTGACGGTGTTATTAGACATATGGGATGTACGTGATTAGCCGACGCTCCGTTTCCGCGATCTTGCGGCGATACTCGTGCAGGCGGGCGCGGTCTTCCGGCGCCAGGCGCGGGTTGGCTTCGATGATGCTGGCGAGCTCGTCGTCGGAGAAACCGGAGACGACCTCGGGCTCCTCGTGGAACAGCGCGCGGTAGAGCCGCTCGAACGCCACGCCGCAGATCATCGCCTTCATGACCGCCCCATTGACCGAGCCTTGCCGGTAGTGCTCGGCGGCCTCGAGGGCGGACTTAACCCAGGCCTTGCCGCGCCGGCGCAGGAGGAGCCTCGGCGCGGTCATGCCGTCGAAGCCGATGATCCCCTCATGACACTCGGTCTCTATCCGATAGCCCCGGAGCAGGAGCTGCTCGTTGGCGTAGTCAGCCGTGTCATAACCAGGCTGGTGCTTGGACCCTTCGGCAAAAACCTTGTGGCTGGACAGGGCGTCCTTAGGCGACTGGAAAGCCAGCTTCTCCTTGAAGAACACCCCGGACTTGAAGAGCAGGGCGAACGAGCCCATCGGGTCATGGCGCACGCCATTCACCTCGAACTGGAACCAGCGGCGCGGGCAGAGCGACACGGCGGCGACGTCCGGCGACGCCAGGCGCCCGAGATACGGCAGCGGATCGAAGAGCAGGTATTTGTCGTCATCAAACAGGAAGACGGGCTGGCCGCCGATCACGTGGCGCAGAAACAGGTCGATCTTCCGGCCATGATAGAGAAAGTTCGGCACGCGGATGATTTTCGCGCCCGGAAACTTCCGCGCGTCCATCCGACCCGAGGAATCGCCAATCACGACTTGCCACTTATCACCCAGCGCCTTGGTTATGAACCGGTGCCAGACGCGCGCGAAATCCTCGAAGACCGAGAAGGTCAGCACGACGGGCGTCGCCCGGTCCGGCAGGCGCTCGAACCCGGCGAGCGTACGCATGAGCGGCCAAGCCGTGCGCGGCAGGCTCTCGAACACGTTGAAGCGCCGAAGATCCTCCGGCACCGCGTCCCACAGGGGCAGTTGGCCTTTCAAGCGACTCATAAGGGCTTGCGGAGAATCATCATGAACAACGCGCCCTCAAGCGACCAAGCGCGTTCGACCCAATCGGCGAACGGCCGCAAACAGGGAATCTTGCGCAAGTCGACCTTGCCAAAGTGCTGGTAAGTCAGTAGGCGCTCAATGCGATAACCCGGCAGGTTCTTTTTGGCCAGGCTAAACGGGTCGAAACCGCGGTCCTGACGGACGGTCCGCCCGGCCGTCGGGGAGTGGATGTCGACGACCGACTCGATTTCCCCGGCCGTGAGCGGTTTCGCGACGATGCCGCGTTCAACAAGCCGACGGTTGACGCGGTCGATGAAAGGATCGCCGGAGTCGCCGGCAAACCAGGCGCGCGGGTGACGGAGCCGACGTCCCAACCTCAAGAGACGGTCGAGCGTCCCCATGACCGGATGACGGAAGTGCCGGGCGTTCGGCTCGTGGGCGACGATCATCAGACCGCCCGGCTTCAGGAAACGGTCGGCGGCGGCGAAGACGGCGGGCACGTCGGGAAAGTGATGGACGACGGAATTCATCGTGACGACGTCGACGGAAGACTCCTCGAAATTGAGCGACTCGGCCGGCCCGACGACTCGACGAAGCTGGGCGCGGAAGCCGTCAGCCTTGAGGTTGGCCTCCGCCTGGGCGAGCATGGTGGGGCTAAGGTCGCTCACGACGAACGAGTCGCCCCCGTCGAGAACGTCCGACAACTGGCGCGGCACGAAACCGGTGCCGGTGCCGAGATCCAGGACGGTTATCGCGCCTCGTTCGCGCTTGAGCTTCGCGACCGCCTCGGCAATCAGCCGCCAGCGGCCACGCTCGGCCTCCATTATCTCGGGATGTCGTCCGTCATAAAGCACCGCCTCCTCCTCGTGGTAGGCAAGGTTGACGGCCTCGACAAATGCCTTGTCGGACTTACTTAGGCGCACGGTGGTCATTGACGATCTCCTTAATGACGTACTTGGGCCGGTGCTTGACCTCCTGGAAGATGATGGCCAGGTACTCGCCGATGATAGACAGGCAGAGTAGCTGGATGCCGCCCAGGAACAGGACGAGCAGGATGATGGTCGTGGTGCCTTTCGGGGCGCCGGGGTCGAGGAAATAGGTCACGCCGTAGAAGACCATGCCGAGGGCCGCGAGCCCCACCACGATCGCCGCCAGGTACGAGATCAGCTCGAGCGGCAGGTAGGAGAAGGAGAAAATCCCCTTCTTGGCCCAGCGGATGTTGCCGACCATGTTGTTGGTGGTCGTGCCGAACAGGCGCTCGGGGCGCTTGTAGGGCACGCCGACCTGCTTCAGGCCGACCCAAGCTCGCAGGCCGCGGATGAAGCGGTCGCGCTCCGGCATGTCGTTCAGCACGTCGACCACTCGGCGGTCCATGAGCGAGAAGTCGCCGGCGTCGACCGGGACCTTGATGTAGGAGAGCTTGCGGAACAGCCGGTAGAAGAGCTTATAGGAGACCTGGAGGAATTTCGTCGCCTCGCGCTCCACGCGCTCGCCGTAGACCACGTCATACCCTGCCGCCCACTTCTCGACGAACTTCGGGATGAGCTCCGGCGGATCCTGGAGGTCGCCGTCCATGAGCACGACGGCGTCGCCGACGGCTTGCGTCATGCCGGAGGTGAAGGCGTTTTGCGAGCTGAAGTTGCGGGTGTGGGTGATGCTCGTGACGTTCTTGTCAACGTCGGTGATCTTCTTCAAGACGGCCTCGGAGTCGTCGGGGCTGCCGTCGTTGACGAAGATGATCTCGTACTTGCAGCCCACGCCCTGGAACATCTTGGTCAGGCGCTCGTACATGACGGGGATCGCCTGGGCGTCGCGGTAGCAGGCGACGACGGCCGAGATGGTTTTCTCCTTGAGGTCCATATCACTTCGACTTAAGTTTTTCCAGGACGGTCGTGACGATCATTTCGACCGAGAGCCCGTAGTGGTCACGGAGGTACTGCTGACTGCCGATCCGATCCGGGAAGACGTCGGGCACGCCGAACCTATGGAAGACGATGCCGGAATGCTCCGATTCCAGGATGGTCTCGGCGACGGCGCTCCCCAGCCCGCCGATGATACTGTGTTCCTCGACGGTGAAGACGGCGCCGGTCTCGCGAGCGGCTTTGAGGACCAACTCCTGATCCAGCGGCTTGACGCAGGGCATACTGATGACCCTGGCTCCAATCCCCCGCTTGGCCAGGGCATCGGCCGCCGCGAGCGCCGTCTCGATAATGTTGCCGGTCGAGATGAGCGTCAGGTCACCGCCTGCGCGAACGGTCAAGCCGCGGCCGAATTCGAATTTCGGGGTTTCCGAGTAAATCTGGCGGCTGGCCGTCTTGCCCAACTTCAGGTAGGCCGGGCCGCGATGGTTCAAGACGATCTCCGACATGGCCTCGGCCTCGACCCGGTCCGCCGGGCTGAAGACCGTCATGTTCGGCAGGGCCCGCATGACCGCGACGTCCTCGGTGGTGTTGTGCGAGATACCCTGGTTGCCGTAGCTGAAGCCGCCGCCGACGCCGATGAGCTTGATGTCCAGGTCGTGCCAGCAGACGTCGTTCCGGATCTGCTCGTAACAGCGGAAGGTGACGAAGGGCACGATGGAGTAGACGCAGACGCGCTTGCCCGTGAGGGCCAAGCCGACGGCGAGGCCGACCATGTTCGCCTCCGCCACGCCGACGTTGACGAACTGCTTCGGGAACTCGTCGCGAAAAGATTCCAGTGCCCGGAAGCCCAGGTCCGCCGTCAGGAGGTAGAGGTTCGGGTCGCGCCGGGCGGCCTCGATGAGTTTCTTCACGAATGATCCGCGCATATCATTGGCCTAGTTTAGCGACGGCCTGGCGATACTGCTCGTCGTCCAGGGTCGCGTAATGCGATTCCAGCTTGTCCTCCAGGTCGCCGAGCCCCTTGCCCTTGATCGTCCGGGCGATGACGGCGCGTGGGCGACCGTCAGGGGGCGTCTCGAAGGCGGCGAGTAACTTGGCGATGTCATGACCGTCGACTTCCAATGCCTGCCAGCCGAAGGCCTCGAAACGGCCGGCGAGCGAATCGGGCTTCAACACCTCGTCCGTGCGACCGAAGGCCTGGAGGCCGTTGTGGTCGACGATGACGGTGAGGTTGTCGAGATGATGATGACCGGCGAACATGGCGGCTTCCCAGACCATGCCCTCGTTGCACTCGCCGTCGCTGACCAAGACGAAGGTGCGGTCGGGCGCGCCGTCGCGCCTCGCCGCCAGGGCCATACCGGCGCCGATCGACAGCCCGTGCCCGAGCGAGCCGCTGGAGACCTCGACGCCCGGCAGGCAATTCCGGTCGGGATGGCCGCCGATCACCGAGCCATCCTGGCCGAAGCCCTTCAGTTTCTCGACCGGGCAGAAGCCGCGGATCGCCAAGGTCGCGTACTGGGCCAGGGCCGCGTGACCCTTGCTCAAGATGAAGCGGTCACGGCCGGGCTTGGCCGGATCCTTGGGGTCGATGTCCAGCACGCCGAAATAGAGAGCCACCAGGATATCGAGGCAGGAGGTTATCGACCCGACATGGTGGGTCTGCGTCTCGTGGACGACGTCGAAGACCAGCTTCTTGACGCGCTTCGCCGCTTCCTCGCAAATTTTCAGCTTGTCTTCCGGCATATCATTTGGTGGCGGTGATATAGATGGACTGGCTTAAGCATCGGAGCACCGGGACACGTTCCAGGGCGGCGCCGAGGGCGATGGACGGCCCGATGAGGAAATTCGGGATGCCTGGCAGGAGGAAGTCGCGGAACTCGACCCTGACGTCGTGGAACCCGGCGCGCGTCAGCTTCTCGGTGATGAACTTCGGGGTGAAGGCCATCTCGTCCGGTTCGAGGCGCGCCAGCTTCCGAAGCCTGGGAAAGGTGAAAATCAGGTAGACGTAGGGGTTGAACCGGTTCGGTTCCATGAAAATGAGGCGTCCGCCGTCCTTGAGCACCTCGCGCAACCGCGACAGGTCCTCATCGAGATGGTAATAGAGGTGGTGCAGGATGCCGTTGCCGAAGACGTAGTCGAACTTCTCGCCGGCGAGCGCCTCGGGACGGTTCAGGTCCGCGACGCGGTAGCGCAGGTTGGGCAACTTGTAGTTCTGCTCGGCCGAGGCGACGAACGGAGCGCAGAGGTCGGTGCCAAGGACGTCTAGGTTTGTCCGCCGGGCGACGTGATGCGCGAGGTCACCGAGGCCGCAACCTATCTCAAGCGCATTCTGGCCCGGGGCCGGAGTCATCTGGGAGATGACGTATCCGGCACGGCGCTCGGTCCGGATCCTGGTAGCCAGACTGTCGCTGAACCCCTGGTTGTAGCCGCGGTCGTCCTTGACGCTGCTCATAATCATTTCGGGTTGGCCTTCAGCCAGGCGATGGTCTTGAGCAGTCCCGATTCCAAATCGGTGCGGGACACCCAGCCGAGTTTCTCCTTGGACTTGGAGACGTCAGCGACCCAGACTTTCTGGTCCCAGATGCGCGCGCCCATCGTCCCCCACTGCGGCGTGACCTCGGCGCCGGTCAGCTTGATGGCCAAGTCGACGATTTCCTTGAGCGTCGTCTGGCGACCGCTACCGACGTTGAAGACCTGGCCGCCAAATTCCGGATGTGCGGCCGCGGCCAGGCAGGCGTCAACGAAGTCGTCGACGTAGGTATAGTCGCGGGCGATGTCGGGCGAGGCTAGGGGCGGCAAGGTTCCCTGGAGCAGCTTGTCGAGGAGCGTGGGTACGAGGCGCGTCGGCTCCTCGTACGGCCCGTAGACCGAGAACGGCCGGAGGGTGATGACCGGGAGTTCCTTGGAGGCGGCCTCGTAAGCGCAGTAGTTCGTCGCCGCCGCCTTGAAGACGGCGTAATGACTGTTGGGCTCGAGGACGTCCGTCTCCTTCATCGGAGCGTTCTTGAAGCCGTACTCCGAGGACGAGCCGACGTTGATGAAGGCGTCGAAGCCCGATTCTTCAGCGGCATCGAGCAGGTTCATGGTGCCATGGAGCGCCGTCGCCTCGATCTTCGCGACGTCCTTCTGGAAGGGATAGGCGCCGTAGACCGCCAGGTGGAAGATCGTCCTCGGCTTCACGTCCCGGACGCACTCAAAGACAGCCTTGCGGTCGGTCAGGTCGACGCGATGCGCGTTCAGCTTGGGCAGGATGTCCTGAATTCTCCAGAGTTTCGCCTCATCTCGGAGCAAGACGTGGACGTCTGGACGCAGGGCGACAAGACGCCGGACCAGGTTCGCGCCGATGAACCCGCTCGCCCCGGTCACCAAAATCGGGCCCTTGAGGTCATTGAGCATAATAAGCTGAATTTTACGGGTATTCCGGCTTTATGGCAAATATGACACGTTCCCGCCGTTGCCCCATCAAGGCGCGTAAGGCGACTTTCCGGATGACCGCCACATGACCCTCCAGCCGTCTTGCTGGACCTCGTGGTCATACCTCAAGCCGGATATTATTTCTTGCTGGCCCGCGACTTCCGCCTGCGGGACCGCCACGAAATACCCGTCGTTGAGGAGCCCCTGCACGAAGCTGACGAGGTCCTTCTCGTAGATCCAGGAATTGTAGGGCGAGAAGCGCCCCTGGGGGACGTAGCCCCAGTAGTAATAGTAGTAAAAATCTTCAGCACCCAGGAAATAGACCTTTTGGCTGTCGCCGACGACCGGCAAGAGGACGTTCGGGCCGACCTGGACGGGCAGCGGATAGATCAACCGGCCCTTCTGGACGTTTTGGAACTGGACCGCCAGCCGGTCGTGAATCCGCCCCGAGTAACAGAAAGCGACGGCCAGGACCAGCAGGGCGGGCACGATCGCCGTCAGCTTCTTCTTGACGCCCGACCGAGCCGGTCCCGGACCTTCCGAAAAGACCAGGTCCAAAAGCGCGAAGAGGACGAGCAGCAAGACGGCCGAGATGTCGATGAGGTAGTTCTCGTTGCTGCGGCCGAAGAAGTAGAGGGACTCGCCGACCGCCAGGAAGATCAGGAACAGGCCGCCGTGGAAGTACTTCTCATCGAGCAACTTCCGTTTTCTCAAGAACAACACGAAGGCGACCGAGAGCAGTACGGGCACGTACCAGTAAAACGACTGGCGGTCAATCGGCAGGAAACCGATCCCGAGACTCCGATAAGTGGACGCGGCTTCCAGACCCAAGCCCCCAAACAGCAGGCCCGAAAGCGCCAAGGCGGAGAGGACGATGAGGGCGTTCGGCCAGACGAGGGCCAGGTGCTTCCGAAAGCCGTCCTTGAGGGCGCGCCACGAAGCGGGCCGACGGAGGCCATCCAGGAGCCACAGGGTCAGGATCAGCTCGAGATAGCCCAGGGCGTAAATGACGCCGAAGGTCCGATGGAAGACGACGAGCGCCCCCAAAGCCACGCCCAGCCACTTGCTGTAGATCCCCTTCTCGTAGGCGAGGACGAAGAGGACGATCCAGAGGTCCAGCCGGAGCGGCGCGACCTGAAGGGCCAGGGCGGGGTCGTGCACCAGCCCGTACGCCTTCACTAGGACCAAGGCGGCGAGCAGGTAGTAGGAGAGCTTCTTGACCCGAAAGAACCTCCGGGAGGCGAAGAAACTCCCGAGGAACAGGGCGTAGAACGAGACCTGGGCCACGACCTGGAAGTAATTGAGGTCCAGCCTCAACTTCATCCAGGCCGCCGCGAACAGGGACAGGAGTAGGTCATACTGGAAATAAATTTCCGAGAGCTTGAAGTGGTCGACCAGCCTCAAGGCGGGAGCTAATATGTAGGAGTAATCCGCGAGGCTGGGCGGTTGCGTCGCGACGAAGCAAACGGGCAGGAGGCCGACGACGATCAGGAGGTCGGCGAGGCACTGGTGCCGACCGGAGATCCTCATGATCGCCCACAAGAGGAGGCCGGTCGGGGCCAGGACGAAGAGGAGCGCCGTCGGCAGGGGCGCCATCTCGTTCATGGGCGGATTGAATCCGATGGCCCTCCCGAAACACGCGAGGAGGGCGAGGAAAGCCAGGACGAAGGCCGACCAGAAGACGCGTTGGCGTCTCCCGACTTTCAGGCGCTCGGCGAGCTGGGCCAGGAGCGCCACGAGGGCGAGGTCGACGAGCGTCAGGGCGTAGAGGACGTACGTCTCCATCCCGTCCTTCTGGCTGAGCCACATTCTCATCCAGGGGGTAATCTCATACAGAAAGATGTGCGCGTTCAGGGACCAAATATAATGGCTGAAACGGTAGAAAATCCCGTAAAGCGCGAAAGCAGTCGCCACGGCGACGAATGACAGGATCAGGAGCGAGGATGTCTCCTTTTTCTTTTCCATCTTATCGAGGCTTGGGCGACGGGTTTCCGGGCGACTCCCACATGATCCTCCAGCCGTCTTGCCGGACCAAGTGGGCGTATTTCAGCTCACCCAGCGTCTCCTGCTCGCCCGGCGCGCCAGACGGGCTATCGACGACGTCCGTTTCCCGAATCGCCACATAGTAATGGTCGTAAATGAGGCCTTGGACGAAGTTCACGAGGTCCCTTTCATACACCCAAGAACAGTACGGCAGGAAATGGCCCTGGGGCACGTAATTCCAGTAATAGTAATAATAGAAATCATCGCAACCGGTCATGAAATAGACCTTCTGGCTGTCGCCGACGACCGGCAAGAGGACGTTCGGGCCGACTTGGATGGGCAGCGGGTAGATCAGCTGGCCCCTCATGAGGTTCTGGTACTGGGTCACCACCTTCACCTTAATCCGCCCGGAATAACAAAAGGCGATGCCCAGGACCAGCGAGACGGCCAGGGTCGTCACCAGGATTTTCCGGCCCCGGGACCGGGCCGGGCCGCCGCCCTCCGAAAAGACCAGGTCCAGGAGCAGGAACAGGACGAACAGCAGCGAGGCCGAGATATCGATGATGTTGTGCTCGTCGCTTCGGCCGAAGAAATACAGGGAATTGCCGACCGCCAGGAGAATCAGGAACAGCCCGCCGTGGAAGTACTTCTCGCCGAGCTGGGCCCTTCTCCTGATGAGCAGCGCGAAGGCCAGTGCCAGCATCACCAGGACATACCAGTAAAACGAATGGGGGTCGGTCCGCATGAAGCCGATCCCCACTCTCCGGTAGGTCGACGAGGCTTCCAAGAAAGACCCCCGGAACAGGGCATACGAACAGGCCAGGGAGGCCAGGAGGAACAGGATGTCCGGCCAGGCCAGGGCCGCGTGCTTCCGGACGCCTTCCTTGAGGGCGCACCACGAGACGGGCCGCCCTAGGCAATCCAACAGCCACAAGGTCGCGACCAGCTCGAGATAGCCCAGGCCGTAAATGACGCCGAAGGCCGAATGAAAGACGACCAAAAATCCCAGGGCGGCGCCCAGCCACTTGCTGTAGATGCCCTTCTCGTAGGCGATGACGAAGAGGATGATCCAGAGGTCCAGCCGGAGCGGCGTGACCTGGAAGAGCGCGGCCGAGTCGTGGATGAGCGCGTAGACCCTCACCAGCACCACGGCGGCCAGCAGGTAATAGGAGAGTTTCTTGGTCAGGAAGAACCTCCGGGAGCAGAAGAGGCAGCCCAAGAGAAAGGCGTACGTCGAGGCTTGGGCGACGACCTGGAACAGGTTGAGGTCGAGCTTCAGCTTCAGCCAAGCCGCCGCGATCAGGGACAGGAGGAGGTCATACTGGAAATAAATTTCTGAGAGCTTGAAGTGATCGACCAGCCTCAAGGCGGGCGAAAATACGTAGGCATAATCCAAGACGTGAATCGGGCCCGTCGCGACGAAGCAAACGGGCAGGAGGCCAAGGACGATCAGGAGATCGGCCAGGCGCCGGTGCCGGCCCGAAATCTTGACGATCGACCACAAGAACAACGCGACTGCGGCGACGACGAGGATCATGATCCCCGGCGACCCGATTTCGGCCCGGGGCGGATGAAACCCGATCAGCCTCCCGAAACACGCGACCAGAACAAGAGAGACCAAGGCGAAGGCCGGCCAAAAGACGCGCCGGCGCTTCCCGATGGGCAGGCGTTCGGCCAACTTGGCCAGGAGCGCCACGATGACGAGATCGGCGAGCGCCAGGAGGTAGAGCGCGTACGTTTCCATCCCATCCCTCAACTCGGACACCCGCCGGGTCGCCGGGGCGAGCACGCTCAAGGAAGTGCGCTGGTTCGAGTTCCAGATGGACTGGCTGAAGTGGTAGAAAATCCCGTAAAGCGCGAAAGCAGTCGCCACGGCGACGAATGACAGGATCAGGAGCGAGGATGTCTCCTTTTTCTTTTCCATCTTATCGAGGCTTGGGCAACTGGTCGGCACTATCGCCACACGACCAGATAGCCGTTCTGGAGCGACTGGTGGCCGTAACGCAGGCCAGCGAGCATTTCAGACTGGTCGGAAACTTCGCCCTCGGGCACGACGACGTAATAGCCGTTTTCGAGCAACCCCTGGATGAAGTTCAGCGCGTCTTTCTTGAAGACCCAAGTGGAGTAGGGCGAGTAGCGCCCCTGTGGGACATAACCCCAGTAGTAATAATAGGCGAAGTCGCGGTTGCTCATGAAATACACTTTCCGGCTGCCGCCCGTCACCGGCTTCAATACGTCCGGCATGTCCTCCAAGGACCAGGCGTAGACACCTCGGCCTACGGCCAGGTTGCGGACTTGGATTTTTAATTTGTCGTAAATCCGGCCGGAATAGCAGAAGGCGATGGTCACGACAAAAATCGTCGGCACGGCTATCGCCAACTTCCGTCCCAGTCGCGACTGATCAAATCCGTCGTCGCCCGAAAAGACCAGATCTAAAAACAGGAAGAACACATAGAGCAGGACGGCCGAGATATAGATGATGTACAGTTCGTGGCTCCGACCGAAGAAGTAGAGCGAGTTGCCGACCGCCAGCAGAATCAAGAACACTCCGGCCTGGAAATAACGCGCGCCTAACCGAACCCGCTTACGGAGGAGCAGCACTAAGGCGACAGCGAACATAACGGGCACGTACCAATAGAACGAATGCTCGTAAATCGACGCGAAACCGATGCCAATCTGCCGGTAAGTCGAGGCGGCTTCCGGGGACAAGCCGCCGAACATCAAGGCCGCCGTCGCCAGGCCCGCAGCCACGAAAGCCAGATTCGGCCAGGCGAGGACGAGGTGCTTCTTGAGACTGGCGCCGAAGCCCCGCCAAGTCAGGCGGCTTTGGAACAGGTCGACTAGCCACAGGACGGCCAACAGCTCGAAATAGCTCAGGACGTAGATCAGCCCGAAAGCGCGATGGAAAATGACCAGCAAGCCCAGAACGGCGCCCAGCCACTTGCTGTAGACGCCCTTCTCGTAGGCGATGACGAAGAGGATGAGCCAGAGGTCGAGGCGCAGCGGCGCGAGCTGAAACGCCGACAGCGGATCGAACAGTGGCGCATACACCCTCATCAGGACCAGCGCGAAGAGCAGGTAATACGAAAGTTGCTTGTTGACGAAGAAGCGCCGCGACCAAAACAGGCTGGTGAGGAAAAAGGCGAAAAACGACAGCTGACCCAGGACCGGAAAATATTGGAGGCTGATTCTTAGCTTCATCCAGGCCGCCGCCAGCAAGGACAAGAAGAGGTCATATTGGAAGTAGATGTCAGAAAACCTGAAGTGGTCGATCAGCCGCAGGGCCGGAGCGAAAACATAGGAATAATCGTTCAAGTCCATGGGATTCGTCATGACGAAGCAGACGGGGACCAACGCCACGACGATAATCGCGTCAACGAAGCGCCGACGCCGGCCGGCGATTCTCATCAGGAACCAAAGGACTACGAGGGCCAGAATTGTGACCAGCGGTGTCGTCGGAAACGTGGGCCGGACCTCCCAAGGCGGGACGAACCAGACGTAATACCGGAAACAAGCGACCGCGATCAGTAGGGCCGCCAAGATGAGCGGCGGGAAGAACTTCCAAGACCTCAAGGTCTTGAGGCGCTCTGACAGCTTGGCCAACGCCGCCACCAGGATGAGATCGACCAAGGCCAGAACGTAAAGCGCGTAGGTCTCCATCCCATCCCTCTCGTCAAGGAACGGGCGAATCGCCGGCGTGACGTCATCTGGCGCGATTTTAGAATTCAGTGACCAGATATACGGCGCAAAATGGAAAAAGACGCCGTAGAGCGCAAGGGTAACGGCAAAAGCCACGAACATCAAAGACACTAACCGCGACAGCGCCTCAATGATTTTGCCCTTGATTATTTCCACATGACTTGGAAGCCCTCCTGCTGGACTGAATGTCCGTATTTGAGCTCGCCGAGCGTCTCCTGCTCGCCCTCGACGTCCGCGTCCCGGACCACCACGTAGTAGTTGTCGTTAATCAGGCCCTGGACGAAGTTCACGACGTCTTTTTCGTAGACCCAAGAGCAGAACGGCAGGAAGTGACCCTGGGGAACGTAATTCCAGGAGTAGTAATAATAGAAGTCCTCGCAACCGGTCATGAAATAGACCTTCTGGCTGTCGCCGACGACCGGCAAGAGGACGTTCGGGCCGACTTGGATGGGCATCGGATAAATCAGCTGGCCCTTCGCGAGGTTCCGGTACTGGATTCCCATATTCGTCTCGATTCTCGCGGAATAGAAGTAGGCGATGCTCACGACCAGCAAGACCGGCAGGACCGCCGCCAGCCACTTCCAGCCAATCGACCGGCCGAGCCCAGCGCTATCCGAAAAGACCAGGTCCAGGAGCATGAAGGCCGCGAACAGCAAGACGGCCGAGATGTTGATGATGTTGTGCTCGTCGCTCCGGCCGAAGAAGTAGAGGGATTCGCCGATGGCCAGGAAGATCAGAAACAGGCCGCTTTGGAAGTACCGGTCGCCGAGCGCAGCCCTTTTCTTAATGAGCAGCGTGAATACGAGCGCCAGCAGGATTGGGACATACCAATAAAACGACTGGTGATAAATCGTCAGGAAGCCGATGCCGATCTTGCGGTAGGTGGATGAGGCTTCAAGGAAGGAGCCCTGGAACAAGGCGTAAGAGCACCCCAGCGAGACTGCGACGAAAAGTGCGTTCGGCCAGGCGAACCTGAAGTGTCTCATGACGCTCCCCTTTATCTCGGGCCACGAGATCGGCCACCGGAGGCAATCCAACAGCCACGCGGTCGCGACCATCTCGAGGTAGCCTGCGGCATAGATGATGCCGAAGGCCGGATGCAAGACGATCAGCGCCCCCAAGGCGGCACCCAGCCACTTGCTGTAAATCCCCTTCTCGTAGCCGATGATGAAGAGGATGATCCAGAGGTCCAGCCGGAGCGGCGTGACTTGGAAATCCGCCACTGGATCAGACCCGAGCGCGTAGACCTTCACCAGGACCAGGGCGGCGAGCAGGCAATAGGAGAGCTTCTTGGCCCGGAAGAATCTTCGGGAGGAGAAGAAGCAGGCCAGGAACAAGGCGTAAAACGAGGCTTGAGCCACGACCTGGAACGCATTGAGATCAAGTTTCAATTTCAGCCACGCCGCCGCGATCAGGGACAGGAGGAGGTCATATTGGAAATAGATGTCCGAGAGCTTGAAGTGGTCAATGAGCCTCAAGGACGGCGAGAAGACGTAAGCGTAGTCCAGGTAACTGAAAGGCTGGGTCGCGACGAAGCAGACCGGCAGGAGGCCGAGGACGATCAGGAGGTCGGCGAGCCGCCGGCGTCGACCCGAGATCCTGACGATGGCCCACAAGAGGAGGGCGGCCGCGCCGACGACCAGGGCCGCGATCCCCAGCGTCCCGACATCAGAATCGGGCGGGTGAAACCCGATCCGCCTCCGGAAATAGATGAGCATGATGAAGGAGACCAGGGCGAAGACGGGCCAGAAGACGTATTCGTATCTCCCGATCTTCAGGCGTTCGGCCAACTTGGCCAGGAGCGCCACGATGAAGATATCGGCGAGCACCAGGACATAGAGAGCGTAAGTTTCCATGCCGTCTCTTTGACCGTGCATTCCCCTGATCCAGGGGGCGAGCTCGTCTAGGGGGACGTTCGCGTTCAGGGACCAGATGTACGCGCTGAAGTGATAGAAAATCCCGTAAAGCGCGAAAGTGACCGCCACGGCGATGAACAGCAGGATCAGGAGCGACGTCATTCCCTTGTTCTTTTCCATGGTCATTGCAGCGTCGTGACGGCCCCGCCCCGCGAGCTGATTGAGTACTTGAGGCCGAACGCGTCGTAGCGCCAGAGCCGCCAGATGTCCTCCTCGAAGAAGTTGACGGCCACCGGATTGCCGGGCAGGCGCTGGACGCGCACGTCGTATTCCTCCGGCGTAAGAGCGGTGCCGGTCTGGCCGTCGCAGTAGTAGTCGGCCTTGAGCAAGGGGGTCCCGGTCGTGATGGCACCGGACAGCTCCCGGAGCGTGGCACTGGACACGCCGCCGAGGCAGTTCTTCACGTAGGCCCGGAGCGAAGCCGGGTCGTGCAGGGTCGGCAGGATGCCCGAGTCATAGACCAGCACATGCTGGAACTGGTCAAGCCCGTTCAGCGCGGCAATGACCCGCTCCTCGACCGGGCCACGAGCGACAATCCGCTCCCATTGGACTAGCGTCGCTGACTGAAACGCGATCTCCAAAACCAGGCCGACGATAATCACGGCCGACCAGTCGCGCGGCCGGACGTCCGGCCAAAGGCGCGAGAGGGCCATCAGGCTGAAGACCAGCATCGAGACGATGACGGGCATCATGTATCTCGGCTCGGGGTGCCAGGAGAGGGCGAAGGCGACGAAATAAACCGCCGCCGGCAAGAGGACGATGGCGTTCTCGGCCCGCCAGAACTGCCGCTTCAGCGCCAAGGCCACCAATGAAATCAAGAACGCCGCGGACAGGAACGGGTGATCCGTCGCGATGACCGAGAGAAAGTAACCGAACGACGCGAGCCGGGAGGACCCGATGAGGTACTGCGTCCCCTGCGACGACACGAAAATCCACGAGAACGGCAGGGGGTTCCAGAAGACGACGAAGCCACCGAGGACAACGAGGGCGAGCACATACCAGGCCAAGTTCTTCAAGGCAACCCAATCCTTCCGGCGAATCCAACCGACGATGGCTGGAACGAGCGCGACCTGAAAGACGATCGGAAAGTAGCTGACGCCGAAGCCCATCACGGCGACGGCAAGCATCCAGCACCACCACTTGCGCTCGGCCTTCTCGTAAAGCTTGACCGCGAAATAGATCGGGGCGAGGCAGAGCACGGTGTCATAAATCCAGTGGCGGGCCCAGCCGGCATAGACGAAGTAGAAGAAGTTGGTGGCGAGCAGGACCACGCCCAAGACCTGGAGCGAGCGGCGTTTGCCTGGATTGACGCTGGCCGTGCCGAGCAGCAGCCACATGAGCCAGAGACCGACGAAACCAGCCAGGACGGAGGTGACCCGAGCGTCGAACAACAACGGTCCCCAGTTGAAGAGGGCGGCCAAGCGGTAGTCGTTGGGACTCCGGACCTGGCCTTCAAGCAACCGTACGCCATAATCGACAGCCACCGCCGGCAAGGTGAAGACCGAATAGACCGGGCCATAGTAGACGGTCGGCTGGTCACGCAGGCCGAAGAGGCTCTGGGCCGCGGCCATGTGCAAAGAACCCAGCACGCCGGGGATCTCGTCGCTGACGTAAGAAGACGTGAGCGGCACGTTATGGGAACCGTACTCCAAAGACGGAATATGGGCGGCCAGCCAAACCAAAAGCAACAAGCCAACTAGAGCGAGCTTCCGAATTTTTGATGAGGGCCAGGCCATATCACTTAGCGGCGCGCCGGGGGCCCAGCCTCGGCGCCAGATACTCGGCGCCGGCGGCGGCCAGGATCAGGATCAGCGGTTCGACCGGAAAGCGGAACCGGGCCATCGAGCCGTAACCGGCCACCGGGTCATAGGAGTTCATGCTGACCGCGACCGTCATCACCGCCATGAGCGCGACGAGCAGAGCCAAAGTCACCTTGACGCGACGGTCGATTCGGCCCCGAACCAGGCCGATAAGGGCCAGGGCCAGGAGGAGCCAATGCATCAGGACCAGGACGGCCTTGGCGACGGTCTCTGGCCAGATGGCCCGAAGCCCCTGCCAATCGCCGGCGACAATCACGGTCTTCACGGACTGGTTCGACCCGATGTCGGACAAGTGGTAGGGAAACTGGAAGAAAAGGACAAGGCCTTCGGGTACCAAGTCCAGGTGGCTAAGGAAGAACTTCTGGCGGCTGGGCGAGACCAGGTCCTGCTGGTAGTTCTTGGCGAACACCGGTGTGCTGGCGCCAGGGAAGTTCCGGGCGACCAGGTGATTGTGCCAGGACCAGGCGCCGAGGAACAAAGTCAGGATGACGATGAAAACCAGGGCGGTCTTGAAGCTGTTTTTCCGAAAGGCGACGAAGAACGCAAGAAGATAGGCGAGGTAGAAACCAGCCTCGCGCGTCGCCCCCGCCGCGATGAACCCCAGCCCGGCCCAGAGTGCGGCCGTCAGGCGCTTGGACTCGAGCATCCGCAAGAACAGGAACACAGCCAAGGTCAGGAGCAAAGTGTAGGTCGTCTCCGTATAGATGGCACCGCTCTCGATGATCATCGGAATGTAGAGAGCACCGACCACCCCGACGATCAAGGCCGTTCCTCGGCTGACCCAGCGCCGGGCGATGAGCGCCGCGCCGAAGACCGTGACCGCCGACATTACGGCTTGGGCCAGACGGACCCAAATTAGGTTCTCGCCCAGAAGCGCCCGGATGGCGGCCAGGAAATACGGGTATACCGGGGCGTAAAACAACGGCGCATCGGTGGGCTTGGCGACGACACCGCGAATAATGTCTGCCAGATTCAAGTAATAGGGGCCGTCGCCGCCGGAGACGGAAATTTGCGGCCAGAAGGTGACGTAGAGCGCGCGGACCAAGAGAGCGAGGAACGCCAGGGCGAACTCCCAGCGGTAGCGTTGCCAGAAGATCCCGGGCCGGGCGGCCGACACCGGAGGCAAATCCTTCAAGACGACCTCGGCCCGGCTCCGCCAAGTGTGGGCTTGGGCGAGCCGCTTGGAGACGGCCTCAAGACGAATTACTTCAGTGGGGCTCCAAGAAAGCTCGTTCAGGCGCTCGGCCAGGGCTTCGGGATTCTCGGGAGGCACGAAGACGGCCTCGTCGGGCTGAAGCACCTCGCGGACGGTCGGCAGGTCGCTCGTGACGACGGCGCGACCCGCGGCCAGGTACTCGAAAAGCTTCATCGGCGAGGTGTAGCGCTCGGCGTAATCGGAGCCGCCGCGGTTCGGCAGGACCGCGACGTTCGCGGCCCGGAGCCAGAGCGAGATCTCGGCGTGTGGCACCTGGCCCGGCAGGAACAGGTTGGCGAGCTTGAGTTCGGCGGCCCGAGCCCGAAGTTTCTCCAAGTTCTCCCCCACCCCGCCGACGATTGCGACGCTGACGCCGGGATTGAGGTGACTGGCCGCTTCCAGGAGGTCCGTCGCGCCTTTCTGCGGATAAAGGGACCCGACGTAAACGGCGAGAAAGCCCGGCGGCAAGTGGAGCGTTTCCCTGGCCTCGACAGGAGTCTCGCGGCAGTCGAACCTTTCGGGGTCGACGGCGTCGTGGGCCACCACCAATCGTTCGTCCGGGATTCCGGATGAGACGAACTTGTCGCGCAGGCCGGCCGTCAGGGCCACGACGCGGTCATATCTTTTCCAGAGCCAACGGTAGAACCAGAGGAAGCGGTTGGGGAAGTCGTGGGCCTCGAAGACGCGACGGAGCCGGGACGGCACCCAGGCCGACGCGAGGGGGTCGCGCGAATAGACGACGTCGGGCTTGAGGCTCGCGACGACGCGCCGGGCGGACAGGCCGAACCAAAGCTCCTCAAGCCAGAGAGCCAAGTTGCCCAGCCACTTGTCCCAGACGATGAAGTCGACGATGGGCACGTAGGTGATCTGGAAGCTCGGCTCCAGGCCGTAGAACTCCCAGACGGTCTTCTCGATCGTGTTCCGGCGGGCGGGCACGACCAGAGTGATCTCATGGCCGACCTGCGCGAAAGCCCGGCACATCTGCATGATCTGCACGCCGTGGGCCTTCTCGGTGGGCATCCGAACGTTGGCGACGTAGGCGATTTTCATGGATGCCGTTTAGTGGCGCGGACGACGAATGACAGCGCGAACAACGAGGGGAACTTGTCGGCCAGGCGCACCATCAGCGGGCCGATCAGCGGCCTGCTCTGCCAGACGGCATTGAAGCGAGCCTCGGCCACTTCCAAGCCGGCCTCATTCAAGAGCCGCCGCAACACTTGCCAGGTGAACCAGTAGACGTGGCCCTTGCGGGGCTTGTTGTTCTCGGGGGTACGTCCCAAGAGCATTTGCAGCCTGGCCGCGACCGAAGAAAAATTTGGAACCGAAATCACGACGTCGGACTTGGAGAGCTCGGCCGCCATCTTGAGCGGCAGTTGCGGTTCCAAGAAATGCTCCAAGACATCGAGCAGGACCACCGTGCCGAAAGAACGGGGCGGAAAAGGCGCCGTCGTTTTCGCGGCGTCAAACCGCCTGACGTCGAGCCCCTTGGCCACGGCCTTCGCGACGGCGGCCTCCGAAAACTCCAAGCCGGCGACTGCCAGGCCCTTGCGATCGCGCAGCAGCGCCAGAAAAAAACCATCGCCGGCACCGATGTCAAGGACCGGGCCTTGGACGCACAAGTCGAGGGCGGCCCGATGCCGGAAAACCTCGACTTGGTCCCACGAGCCCCAATAGTTTTCCTGGAATTGCTGTTCCTGCGGCATATCGTTTCGTCCGGTACTCTGAATTTTCATGCGAAAAGCGCGGCGAACTCGTTCAGGTCCATCTCGCGGTGGACGTAGGCGCGCGGCACGGCGAACGGGTCGGTGGAAGAATCGGGATGGCCGGGCACGACCGTCACGGCCCCGACATAACCGGCCTCGCGCGCCAAGCTCATGGTCTCGGCCGAATGGCGTCCGCTAGGGTAGCACAGCCAAAGACCGCCCGATGTGTTCAAACGACTATTGATGAGGTCGCGGGACGCCGTCAGCTCATGGCGCGCTTCCGGGGCGGCGAGTTTCGAGAGCTTCTGGTGGGTCAGGGTGTGCGAGCCGACGGTAAAACCGTCTCGCGCCAAACTGGCGGTCTCGTCCCAAGTCAGGAGCGGGATCTCGACGCCCTGCGAATTGCGGTACGACTCCCCCATCCGACCGGCGATCAGGAAGACGGTCGCCTGATAACGATGCTCTTTCAGCACCGGCGCGGCCTCGGTCAGGAAGTCGCGGTAGCCGTCGTCGAAGGTCAGGGCGCAGAACTTGCCGGTCTCGCCCGCGCGGGCGCGCCGCACGCACTCGGAAAGCGAAACGACCGACCAATCGTGGTCGGCAAGCCAAGTCAGCTGGCTCCGGAAGGCGTCGGGCGTGACCGTGAAATGGGCGGCGTTCTCTCCGATGGAGTGGTACATCAAGACCGTCGGCCGCGGTCGCCTGCACAGCAACAGCTTAAGTTGGGTGCGGAGCCCCCTAACGAATTTCCTCATAGGCGGCAATCAGACGAGCGATGAGTTTCTTCAGGGAATGCTTTTCCTCGACGATGACGCGAAGCCGACGACCCAACTCCGTCGCGTCTCCTTGGAGGATCCCGATGACCTTGGCGGCGAGCGCCCTCGGTGCAGCTTCGGCCACGCAGGCCTCGGCTTCCGGCCCGAGCAACTCGACGAAGGTCTGGTTGACGACGACGACCGGGACGCCACAGGACATGGCCTCGAGCACCGACTTGTCCGGCGCGCCGGTCGGCGCCGCGTTCAGGGCCACGGCGTAAGACGCATAAAGTCGAGCGAAGTCCGAGAACGCCACGGGACCGCGGAAACGAACGGCCTCACCCAACCCCAGCTCCGTCACTCGGGTCTTCAATCGCCGCTCGTAGTCGAAATCCGAGGCGAGCATCGGTTCGCCGTAAAGGTCCAGGGTGGCGTCGGGCAATGACTGGCGGACCTCGGCAAAAGCCTCAATCATCATCTCAAGTCCCTTGATGGGCGTGATCCGACCGACCGTCAAGAGGCGCGGCTCCTTAGTGACCGAAGCGACCGGCAGGAACAGGTCGGTCGGAATGCCCTGGCCCAACAGCAGGACGTTGCCGGATTTCAGCCTGAAGGCGTTCGCGGTGCTGGTGGCGACATGATCGGCGATCAGGGTGGCGAGGCGAAGCCGCCACGTGACCTCGCGGTGGGCGTACCAGTGGATGACCGGCTTGCCTGCCGTCAGAACGAAAGGAGCGGCGGCGATGAGATACTCCGGCGACATGTGCGTGAAGACGGCGTCGACCTGGGGCAGGACCTCCCAGAGGAGCGACCAGTAACGGAAGAGCCGACGAAGCCGGCCGTCTTGGGGCGCGACCCGGACGGGATGGACATGGACGTTGGACGGCAGGTCGTGGCGCCCGGTCTTGAAGGCGATGACGTGGACCTCCTCGCACTGAACGGCGAACTCGCGCAGCCACTCGACGAAAAAGCCGAGCGCCGAGGCGTCGCTGTCCACGGCCTGGGTGACAATGAGGAGCTTCATAGGCCGACAATCTGCTTCCAGAATCCGGTCAGGCGGTCGGCGAGCTGGGCCGGCGTCTCCAAGCCGGCGGCGCGAAGTTTGGCATTGACGCTCCAAAGCTGATGCCTGAAAGGGTCCGCTGCGTCCTTCATCGCCTGGACAAAAGCCGCTTGATCGCCGATGGGGACGACCCGGCCCTCGATGCCGTCGCGCATGGCCTCATTGGCGCATCCGACGTCGGTCATGATCACGGGAATGCCGCAGGACATCGCCTCGATGACGATGCGGGCCCAGCCCTCGTAGTCCGAGGAGAGCGTCAAGGTGCCGATCTGGGCGTAGGCCTGGGCGACGTCCTCCGAGAACGGGATCCAGGTGACCGCCGCGCCGACTCCGAGGTCCGTAGCCTGCTGACGCAGGCTGGACTCCAGCGGCCCGCCGCCGACCATGAGAAGCCGGGCCGAGGCGTCGCCCTGGTGGACCTGACTGAAGGACTTGAGGAGGAGCGGCAGGTTCTTCTGGGCCACGAAACGCCCGACGTAACCGTAGACGTTGCCAGGGGCCTTCGAGTCGACGGTGAGGGGCTCGGTGTAGACCTGTACCTGGACCAACGGCGTCTGCGGGAAGCGGCGGGCTAGATCGTCGGCGATTTTCTGGCTGACGGCGCGCAGGGCGTCCGCCCGGGACAGGAGCCACCGGCCCAGCCCGTAAATGGCGCGGTTCTTGGACGTCTCCTCGCGCCAGTGCGGGCCGAGGAGAATGCCGCCGTGCTCCTCGATGAGCAGCGGCGTCTTGGTCCAGTAACTGGCTTTCCAGGCGACCAACCCGGCCTCGTGCGGATCCTGGGCCGAGATCAGGCCGAGGCCGTACTTCTTCTGGCCGCGGATGACGGCGAGGATGGCTTTCGTGAGGGCCAGCAAGGGGTTGCGGATATCGACGACCTCGACGGTCAGGTTCGGGGCCAATTCCGACTTCTGCGATCGGGCCTTGGCCAGCGCCACGACATGAAGATGACCGACGCGCTCGGCGTACAGGCGCATCCGCCCGGCCCCGCGGGACTTCGGGTCGGCGATGGTGCCGTCGCGGCTGACGATGAGGACGCGAGCGTCCCGGGCGCCGACGCAAAACTCAGTCATGCGAGCCATCTGGTTCTCGACCGAGAACTCCTTGACTCGTTCGGCCGCCGAACCAGCGAGTTGTTCAGCCAGCTTCCGATCCTCAAGCAGGCGGCTCACGGCCTCGGCCGTGGCTTTGGCGTCGCCGTAGCCGACCAAGAGGCCGTTCACGCCGTCCTGGACGAGCTCGGGGTTGCCGCCGGCGTTCGAGGCGACGACGGCGGTGCCGCTCTGGAAGGCCTCGACCAGCTGGTGCGAGAAGCCCTCATAGGAGGAGAGCAGGGCGAAGACGCCGCCCGACTCGATGGTCCGCATGACTTCCTCGCGAGAGAGGCGCCCGGTGAATTCGACGCGGTCGCCCAGCTTGAACAAATGAACCCGTTCCTTGAGCCGAGCCTCGTCGAGTCCGTCGCCAACGACGACCAGGGTGGCGTCGGGGACGCGCTCGATGATCTTCGGCAGGGCGCCGATCAGCGTGTCAATCCCCTTCCACGGGACGAGGCGACCGGCCGTGACGATGCGGTGCGGGACCTTGACTGGGTGATCCTTGAGGAGGATCGGCTCGACGCCGTTGTAGATGACCGTGACTTTGGTGGGCTGGGCGCCCCAGCCCCGAGCGACGCCGGCGAGATAATGACTCGGCACGACGATGCCGTCGGCGCGACGCGCCACGAAACGCTCAATCCGCCGCATCAGACGGAAAGGCTTGGCCAATTGGCGCTCGGCCTGGAAATCCTCGAGGCTCCCGCCGTAGCCGCCTTGGACCTGGGCGTGCTCCCAGGCGAAGTCGCCGACGATCTTGAGGAGCAAGCGCTTCCGGCGGAGCGTCGCGACCAGCCAGGCCGGGAAACCGGCGGCCACCGGGTCCTGGGCGAAGATGAGGTTGGCGCCGCGACTGACTTTCCAGAGCTGGCAAAAGTAAGACCAGTAGCGCAGGGCCATGGGCAGCTTCCGGGAAACGCGGTGGACCGGGTATGATACGGCCTCACCGTCAGGGCTGTCGCTGTAGGTGACGACTTCGACCGTCCAGCCGAGGGAACGCCAATGCGCGGCCAGCTTCGGCACGAAGGTGGCGGGACCGCCGACGTCCGGCGGGAAGATGCCCGTGGCAACGACGACTTTCATGATCAGGCAATCGTCGAAAAAATCAGGATCCGCTTCATGATATTGAGGTCAGCGTGTATAGTGTAATGGCAAATAACGCCGAAGTCAACGCCAAAATGAGCCCAAATCGACCCAAAATCCTCTACCTCGTGACCTCCTCGGAATGGGGCGGGGCCGAGCGTTATGTCCTGGGCCTGGTCCAGGCGGCTCTGGCGTCATACGACGTGCTAGTGGCGGCCGGCCCGTCGAAGACGCAGGAGCTCTTTTCGGCCCTGCCGCCCGGGGTCCGAACTTTCATCATCCCCGGCCTCAAGAGTGCCATCACGCCGTTGCGCGACCTCGACACCATCGTGGACCTGCGTCGGCTTATCGACCGTGAGGGCGTCGACCTCGTCCACTGCAACAGCTCGAAGGCCGGGCTCCTCGGGGCGCTGGCCGCCGCATTCTCACGCCGCCACCCGAAAGTCGTCTACACGGCGCACGGCTGGGGCTTCCTAGAACGCCGCTCACCGCTCTTCCGCCTGGCGATCCTGGCCTCGGAAATGGCCGTCGGACGACTGCGGCAGGCCACGATCGTGCTGTCGGAGGCGGAGCGCCGGGTGGCGCGACGGTGGCACTTGGCACCGGAGAACCGCCTGCACCTGATCCCCCACGGGCTCGACCCGGATGAGATCGCCTTCCTGCCGCGCGAGGTGGCGCGTCGGCGACTCTCGGAAATGGCGGGTCGGGAACTCGGAATGACCGTGGGAACCATCGCCAACGCCTATCCGGCCAAGGCCCTCCATATTCTGATCGAGGCTTTTACGCGGGCGAACCTCGACGCCGACCTCGTGATCCTGGGCGACGGCCCGCTGATGGACCGGATTCGCGCCGCTCGCGAGGCGTCCCCTCTCAAGGAGCGGATTCACCTGCCGGGGCGCGTGAGCCAGGCCGCGACCTTCCTCAAGGGTTTCGATCTCTTCGCCCTCTCCTCCACCAAGGAGGGCCTGCCGTTCGCCGTCCTTGAGGCGGCCTTGGCCGGAGTCCCGATCGTCGCGACCAAGGTCGGCGCCCTGCCGGAGATGATCACCGACGGCGAAGAGGGACTGCTGGTGCCGCCGGGCGACGTCGAGGCGCTCGCCCAGGCGTTCCGGCGCGTCTTCGGCGACCAGGAACTGCGCGCGAAACTTCACCGGGGAGCCGAGAGCCTCGCCGCCCGCCATTCCGGCGCGGTCATGATCCGCTCGACGCTCGCCGTCTACGCCGAGATACTTGAATAATAAACAAACGCATGGAAAGACGCCGACACCTGAATGCCCTGCGGCAGATCCTCCCGCCCCTCGCGGTCTTCGCGCTCGTGGGCGCGTTTTACCTGGTGACGTTCATCCCAACCGTCTGGTACGCGGACGCCTTCACCTACGTCACGCATGCCGTGGCCTGGCATCGGGGTGACGGCGCTTACCATTTCCCGTTGCATCACCTGGACTACGTGGGCTGGATATGGCTGGTCTCGCTCCTGCCCGCCACGCGCGTCGCGACGGCCTGCCATGCCGTGCAAATTCTCTTGGGCGCGAAACTGCTTAGCATCTTCTTCACGGTCATGGCGTCCGTCGGCGTCTACCTCGTCGCGAAAAGGCTGTTCGCCTCGGTGGCGTTCGCCGGTGTCGTCACGGCCCTGTTCGCGGCGAACCCCATCATCTGGCTGGAAGGCCAGGGGGCCTTGAGCGACCTGCCCGCGCTGGCGTTCATGATCTTTTCCTTCCTCTTTCTCGTCAGGTTCTACCAAGGCCGAAAATATCTCGATCTGGCCGTCGGCTCGGTTCTCGCCGGCGTCGCGGGCGTCGTCCGCGCGGAGTCCCTGCTCATCCTGATCCCCTATCTCACGGGAATCCTGTCAATCGCCTTCGAGACGCCCAAACAACCGCTCGTCGCCCGGCTCAAGACTATCCTGAAACTCGGCGCGCTCGCCGGCGTCTGCTCGTTGGCGCTGCCGCTGGCGGTCTTCGGGATGCCTTGGGACCTCAAGTCCGCGGTCATGCCTCTGGCCATCCCGAGTCTCTCCGACCTGCTGTTGGGTTTCAAGTGGTACGCCCTGCGGGACATCAGCTGGGCCTGGTGCCTGCTCGCCTGGACCGGGTTGGCGGTGGGGCTCTACCGAAAGCAGACCCGCCCGATCGCGCTCGGGCTCGTCGTGCTCATCGCGGTCGCCTCCTCTTACTTCGCTTCCGACAACCAGACCGGCGCGGACATCCCGCGCTTCCTGGTCCCGACCATCCCCTTCACGCTCTTCGGGATGGGTTTCCTCTGGTCCGTCGCCCGACGGCCGGCGGTGAAAGTCGCGTTCGTCCTGCTCGCCGTCGCCTACGTCGTCAGCGTCTTCGTCGGCCTACGGTCGCCGCAAGAGCCAGGAGTGCAGGAGCCCTCGGCGCTGGCCAAGGTCTTGGCCCTGCCGTACTACCTGGCAACAGACGCCGCCGGAGGCTACGTCAAAGGGCCTCCCGCTTTGATGTACTACAACTCCGTGAGGACCGTCTTGCCTGACGGCGTGGCGATAATCTTGCAGGGCAACGACGACCTAAACGGGGCCTACGAGGTCAACCTGGGCGTGAAGCCCCCGATGAAGTTCATCAAGATCAATCAGAGCCTGCCGGAGCCGGAGCGGTTCAGCGAACTTTCTTCACTCCCGGAAGGCAAGCCGGTCTACGTGTATCCCGGGCCCGATGACGCCGCGATTGGCGCGTCACTGGCAAGAAACGGCTTCACGTCCCAAGGCAACGTCTGCGGAGCCGCGCTCTACACAAAGCCCTAGAGACCGAAAAGCCCCGGAGACCGGGGCTTTTCTGATTTCCGTTTACTTCCCTGTCGTCGCCGGGCCCTTCACCAGGCCCTTCTTGACCGCATCGAGCTGAGGCTGTACGTACTTGGCGACGAGGTCGGCCTTGTCGGGATAGCGCTGGGTCATGTCGGCGATGATGGTCTCCGCCAGCGGGACATCGCCCTTGCTGATGGCGCCGAGCGCGCCGGCGACGGACCACTCGAAGGTCATCATGTCGAGGCTCTGGGCCGACTGGTAGAGCTGGATCATCTCATCGAACTTGCCCTGATCCATCATGAGGACGACTGGCCGCGTGATCCAGGTGGCGGCCTCGGAATTGTTCTTGATCTGGTCCCAGGAGCCCTTGAGTCGCATCATGGCCTCCTGGACCTGGCCGGCTCGCAGAAGGAACCCGGCGTAAGCCGCCTGTGCGACGACGGAATCGGGATAGAGGTCGACAGCCTTCTGATAGGCCTGCTTGGCGGCGTCAAGATTTCCCTTCTCGAACTCGTTCTGGCCGACGAGCCAGTAGACTTCCTGGCGGTTCGGGGCCAGCTTCACCGCACGGTTGATGGCCTCTTCCAAGGCAGTCTGTCGCTCGGCGGTGCGCGGCGGCGGCAGGCTCTGGAGGGCCGTGGCCGTGACCAGGGCGTTGACGTAGTCGTGCTGCTGGGTGCCGGCCAGCTTGTACTCGACGGTCGCCAGGTCCTCGAGAATCGGCTGGTAGTCGCCCGTGACGTAATCGCCTCGACCCGAGGAGAGGTTGGAGACCAGGGCCCGCACGTTGCGCTCGTAGAGCGGATGCGGAATCTTCTTGAGTTCGGCGACCAGGGCCGACAGGTCCGCCGCCGAGATGGACCGGTCGGAGAGCCCGACGACCGCCTTGGCCGTGAGGCTGCTCGCGCGGATGCTGTTCACGACGCCGTAAGACGAGACCCAGATGACGAGCGCGGCGACGATGATGGCCGTCGGCAGGGCGGCGGAATGAGTCTCGGAATCCTCGCCACTCTCGACTTGCGGCGCGACGAAGACCGCCAAGAGAGCGAGCATGACGAAGAGGTTCACGTACGAGGTCGTCGTCTCGAAGAGGAAGAGGTTGGTGGCGAGGTGACTGACCAGGGCCAGGACGAGCGCCGCGCCCGCGAGGCGTTCCTCGTCGCCCTCGCGTTTCAGGGCCAGGCGCCAGCCGAATAAGAAGACGGCCGCGTAAGCCAGGAAGCCGATGATTCCGAGTTCCACGATGACCCCAAGGGCGAGGTTGTGCGGACGGTCCTGACGCGTCTCGTAATCCGAGAATTTGATGGTGACGGGGTCGTAGTAGAAGTAGTAGGCCGACTCGAAGTTCTCGGGGCCCCAACCGAGGATTGGGCGCTCTTTGATGCCCTTGACGACGTTGGTCAGCAGCAGTGAGCGGGAACCCGTCGACTCCTGGAGGCTCTGGATGGAATAGCGGTGATTGTAGAGCCAACTGCGCGTCGGCAACCACTTGTTGGCACCGAGATAGGCCAACGCCAGGACGACCAGGCTCGCCAGGCCGATGAAAGCCCCTTTCCGAAGGCGACCCCGACCCTTGATGGCGGCGAGGACCAGGCCAGTCAGGACGCCGAGGGCGAGACCCAGCAAGGCGCCACGCGACCGGGTAGCATAGATGCCCCAAAGGAGCACTGGGATCGCCAAGCCACAGGCTACACGCCAGTAATTACCGCGATTGTGCCAAAGCAACCAAGCCGCCAGGAAGACGTGCGGCACGAGGAATTGCCCGAGGTAATCCGGGTTGCCGAAGCTGGCAGAACCACGACCGCTGTTGTCGCCGCCGAACACCCCGTAGAGGGCACTCGCGGCCGCGACGGCGACCGAGAGGGCGGCGGCCTTGGTCAGGAAGCCGCGCCAGGCGGTGCCGGCCATGAGGAAGAAGGCCAAGAGGTGATACTGGAAGAACATGCCCGTCAGCCGGTCCGGCTTCGACCAGAGGCTGCGGCTCGGCATGTCGCCGAAGATCATCGAGACCGTCGCGACGGCGAAATAAATCAGGACGGCCCAGAAGAAGAGGTTCGTGGCCGGCCGGAACTCCCGCCGGCGCATGGCCAGGGCCACCCAGAGCGGGAAGAGGATCTCCACCATGAGCTCGAAGCCCCAGATCTTGCCGGCGACCCAGGGATAGAGGTAGTTCAGGACGACGATAAACGGGATGACGAAGACGAAGCACAGGCCGTAACGCACGGCGTAGAGCAAGGCCTGGTCGAGCGGCTTGAGCGGCTGGGCGGCGACGGCTTTGGTTTCTTTCATACTTGACTCATGCTACAAGTTTTGGGGCAATCATGTAAATGTCGCCGGCCCCCATGACGATGATGACGTCGCCCTTGGCCGCGATGGTCGAGGCCACGCCCCGGGCGTCCTCGGCCGAGCTGGCGTAGCGGATGGTGCGCTGGCGGCCCGCCACGCGGTCGCGCTCCTCAACGGCCTTGATCAGGTCACGGGAGGACACCGCTTCGGCTCCCTCAAGGCGCCCAGCGACGCCGTAGATCTCGGCGAGTACCAAGGTGTCGGCGGCGTCAAACGAGGCGACGAACTCATTGAAGAGCTTGCGGGTGCGGTCATGCTGATGCGGCTGGAAAATCAGGACGATCCGCCGGTCCGGGAAGAACTCGTGCGCGGCGTCGAGCGTCCCGCGGACGGCGTCGGGGTGGTGGCCGTAGTCGGAGATGACCGGTGCGCCGTCCTTGGTCACGCCGATGCGTTCGAAGCGGCGCCAGATGCCAGCGTATGACTCCAGCGTTTTCACGATGACCTCGACGGGCACGCCGAGCTCCCGGGCCATGCCGGCGGCGGCGAGCGCGTTCAGGGCGTTGAACCGGCCCGGCACGCGCAGGGCCAAGTCCGGCCATTTCTCCTTGGGGTCGCGGCGCTCGATGGCGACGTGGGTGCGCTCCTGCCGGGTCGAGATCTTGGTGGCGCGATAGCTGGCCTCGCGGGCGGAGCCGAAAGTCCGCGTCTGACCGCGCGTCGTCAGCTCGTTCCCGGCGACATGGTCGTCGGCGTTCAGGACCAGGAGCCCCTGCTCCGGCAGCTTGTCGATGAGCTGTTGGAAGGCGGCGGTGATGTGAGCGAGGTCACCATAGAAGTCCAGGTGATCCTCGGTGATGTTGGTGATGATGAGGTGCTTGGGCCGCAAGTTCAGGAAGTTGGCCTGGTGCTCGCAGGCCTCGACGACGAAATACTTCCCCTGGCCGGGACGCAGGTTGCCATAGGGGAAGCTGGCGACGCGGCTGCCGACGATGACGAGCGGGTCGAACCCCGCCGCCTCGAGGATCAGCCCCAGCATGGCCGTGACCGTCGACTTGCCGTTGGTGCCGGAGACGGCGATGGTCTCGTAGGAGTCGGAGAGGAGCCCCAGGAACTCGGCGTAGCTGAACTGGGTGATGCCGAGCTTGGCCGCCGCCACCCGCTCGGGATGCGACTCCCCCGCTGCTGACGTGTAGATGACCAAATCAAGGTCCGGGTCGATGTTGTCGGCCGACTCCTCCTGGTAGACGACGCCGACGGCTTCCGCCTCCTCGACCACGATCGAGCGCTTCAAGTCCGAGCCGCTGACTTCCTTGCCCTGGAGCCGCAAGAGCTTGGCGACCGCCGAGACGCCGATGCCGCCGAGACCGATGCAATGCACCCGGTGCAGGTGTTCGAGGTTCAGGGCCATAGGGCCGTTTTCGGGACTTTAGGTGACGTACTGGCACAGGGTACCCTGATTGGCGGAAACAAAAAAGACCCGCACCCCAGAATCGCTGAAATTGCGCTAAAATCGAGCCCGATGAACCAAGCCACGTCGACCAAATGCGATTTTTTTGCTAAGATGGTGCGGTATGAAGCACCTCGCCGCCGCCGACCCAGCCATCGCCAAGTCCATCCAGTCTGAAACCCAGCGCCAGCGCTCCGGCTTGGAGATGATCGCCTCCGAGAACTACACCTCGGAAGCCGTGCTTGAGGCGCTGGGCTCGCCGCTCGTCAACAAATACGCCGAGGGCTATCCAGGCAAGCGCTACTACGGCGGCAACCAATTCATCGACGAGGTCGAAACTCTGGCAATCGAGCGAGCCAAGCAGCTCTTCGGCGCGGAACACGCTAACGTCCAGCCGCATGCCGGTAGCCAAGCCAACCTGGCCGCCTACCTGGCCCTGGCCAACCCCGGCGACACCATCCTGGCCATGAACCTGGCGATGGGCGGGCACCTGACTCACGGTGCCGCGGTCAACTTCTCGGGCCGACTCTTCAAGTTCGAGCACTACGGCGTCCGCCGCGACACCGGCTTGATTGACTTGGATGAGGTTCGCGAGCGGGCGCGCGCCGTCAAACCGAAAATCATCGTGGCGGGCTATACCGCCTATTCGCGCTCCCTCGACTTCCAGGCATTCCGAGCCATCGCCGACGAGGTCGGGGCTTACCTCCTGGTCGACATGGCCCACTTCGCCGGACTCGTCGCCGCCCGACTCTATCCCGACCCAATCCCCTACGCCGACGTCGTCACGACGACGACCCACAAGACGCTCCGCGGCCCGCGTGGCGCCATGATTCTCTGCCGACGTGAGGATCGGTTGCATCCTGAGGACCAGAAGAACCTGGCGCGAAAAATCGACTCCGCCGTATTCCCAGGGATGCAGGGCGGCCCGCTCGAGAACGTCATCGCCGCCAAGGCCGTGGCTTTTCACGAGGCGCTCCAACCGGAATTCGCCCTCTACCAAGCCACCGTCATCCAAAACGCCCGCGCCCTGGCCGAAACGCTCATCAAGGGCGGCGCTGACGTGCTCACGGGCGGCACCGACAACCATATGGTCCTGGTGGACCTGACCAAACTCGGCATCGGCGGCGCGGCGGCCGAGCAGGCGCTCGAAGCGGCCGACATTTACGTCAACAAGAACCTCATCCCCTACGACCTGCGCAAGCCCATGGACCCTTCGGGGCTCCGCCTCGGCACGCCGGCCCTCACCACTCGCGGTTTCACCGAGGCCGACCTCCGCACTGTCGGGGAACTCATCATCAACGTGCTGAAGGCGCCCGAATCCGAAGCTGTCCGCGCCGAAACCAAAAAGGCCGTCCAAGCCCTCACGACGGCGCATCCGATTTACGAAGACTTGGTCTGAAGCCATGCCTACGACTGACGTCAATCCAATCGAAACGCGTTTGTTGGATGGCAAAGAACTGGCCCGGCGGATTCGCGCCGAAATCGCCACCGAGATCGAGCGGCTGAAGCTCACGCCCAGCCTCGGCGTCATCCTAGTCGGCGACGACCCAGCCTCGAAGCTCTATGTCTCGCTCAAGGGAAAAGCCGGGGCCGAGGTCGGCATCCGCTGTCACCTGATTGAGATTCCCGCCGACGCCAAACCGGAGGCACTGCTCGCCGCCGTCCACGACCTCAACCACCGCCCCGACATCGACGGCATCCTGGTGCAGTTTCCCCTGCCGCCGGGCTTCGACCCGCAGGCGGTCATCGACGTCATCGACCCCGCCAAGGACGCCGACGGCTTCCGGGCGGATTCCCCCGTCGCCTCGCCGCTCATCGAGGCCGTGCTGGAGCTGGTGCGGGCGTCAGAACTGGAACCGCAGGGCCACAGCGCAAAAGTCTGGGCCAACAGTCCCGTCTTCACGGAACGCCTGATGAGCCGCCTCACGACCCTAGGTTTCGTCCCCGGAGAGCCGGCCGACCTCGCGGTCGTGGCCGTCGGCAAACCCCGCTATCTCACCATGGACAAAGTGAAACCCGGCGGCGTCGTCATCGACGTCGGCACAAACCGCGAGGGTGATAAGGTCGTCGGCGACGCCGATGCCGCGAGCCTGATGGGCCGCGTCAGTGCGATGAGCCCCGTCCCCGGCGGCGTCGGCCCGCTCACCGTGGCGATGCTGATGAAAAACGTCCTCGCCCTGGCCAAGCGCCGGGCCAACATAAAAGGTTGACTACCCCTCCGCCCTTTGGGCACCTCCCCTTTCAGGGGAGGGTAAATGGAATGGAAAGATATAGCAAAAACCCGCCCCAATCAGAGGCGGGTTTGAGTTTCAATTTATGTCACCGATACAGCCCGACGGTCAGCTCGTAAACGGCGCCGGTGGCGTAGACGGCCATCAGGATCCAGAGCGGCCAAGCCGGGATTTTCAGGACCTTGTCGGGATATTTCTTCCGGACGACGCGATAGAGCAGGACCACCAAGACGCCCTCGACGCCGACCAGGACCGAGCCGAGCAAGCCGATGAGACGGCCGAAATTCCGGATGCCCAAGAGGAACAGGACGAGCGGCGTGCCCAGGGCCAAGGCGACGGAGAGCCACTTCGGCCAGCGATAATCCTTGCGGAACTGGTTCTTGAGATAATCGACGTTGATGACGTAAGAAGTGACGACGGCCAAGAAACCAGCGGCGGCGGCCAAGAGCGGCACCAGCCCGCCGAACCGGGCGTTCAGGCCCGAGACCGATTCCGCGGTCGTGCCGGAGCCGAGCGCGCCCACGACCGCCGTGACGAACAGGATGGTGAGCGCCACGGCCATGAGCGTCCCGATGACGATCGCCCGGCGCGTGCGCTTGGGGTCGCCGCCGGCCAGGTCGCGGACGTCGCTCACCGCCGCCAGGCCACCGTAAGAGAACAGCACGACGCCATACGGCAGGAAGCCCTGGGAGAGATGGACGCCAGTGAGATTCGCCGGCACGAAGCCCGTCAGCGCCTTGAATATCAAGAGCAGGAAAGCGACGAGCAAGCCCCAGCACATCCAGGCATCAACGCCGTCCAGGAAATCCGTGCCGAAAAGTGCCGGGAAAACCCCGAACAGCGCCAGGGCCAACGAGCCCCAGACCGGGCTCACGGCGAGGACCGGCGCGAGCAGCTGCTGGGTGAACAGGCCCGCCAGAATCAGGTAAGCCAGGCAGCCGCCGACGAGCCCCAGGATCGAGGCGACGTTCTCGACCGCCCCGGCGTAACGGCCGAGGTACATCCGGACGTAGCCTAGGAGCCGGTGATCCTCCTGGGTGGCCAAGACGACCTCACCAAAGAGCAAGTGGACCGTCACGACCGCGCCCGCAAGCGCGAGCATCCAAAAGAGGCCAATCAGGTAGCCCGAAGCGGCGACGGCGTGCGGCAAGCCGAAAATACCGGCCCCGACGATGGTGCCGAACATGGTGATAGCCGCGCGCATGACGTGCGGCCGTCGGGGTTTCGCGGGACTCATGGGCGTTCCCATGGTCTAATTATACCACGGGCCCTATTTCTTGGACTTCCGATGACGCCGCTTGAAGCCGTCGAGGTCGCGGTTGCGCGCCTCAGCGACCACACGGTCAGTGACGTCATTCGCGATGACAATGAGTTCCGCGACTCGGCGGTGATTGTTGATGATCCCAATCTTGACGTCGTACCAACAGACACCGGTACTGCGGCCGAAGCCCTTAATCAGGATCTGCTGGGGCTCGCCGGTCTTGAGGGCCAGTTTCAAAGCCCGACGAACTTGCTGACGGTATTCGCCGACGGCGAAGTTGACGACGTTGTGGCCGATAATTTCAGAGCGATTGGTGCCCTTGGCGATCTTGTTGATGTAGGCGCAACGCAACTCGCGGTCGACCAGCATGACGTAAGCCGGGGTCTGGGTCATGATGAGCCGCAGCCGGGCCTCGGAGTCGCGAAGCCGGGACTCCATGGCCAGATGCTCGGTGACGTCGCGGACGACCAGCTGAATCTCGTGCTCGTTGGCGGACGTGTCGGTGGCCGCGATTGGCGCGCCCTCGACTTCGGCGTCGAACTCGCTGCCGTCAATGCGCTTGAGTCGAAGGCCCAGGAGCGGCATCGGTTCGCCGTTTCTCAAGGTCTTGCGGTAATTGCCGGCCAGCGGCAGGAACTTACGGGGGATGAAACTCATCACCGTGCGGCCCAAAAGTCCGGCTGGGGTCTTGGCGCCGAACATGACGACGGCGGCGGGGTTAGCGAAGACAACGCGCCCGTCTCGGAAGAGCACCGTGGCGAACGGCGACGTCTCGACCAGCCGGTCGTAGCGCGCCCGTATCTCGACCAATTGGGCCTTGACCTTGCCTGACGCCGCGTTGGCGAACAGCTCGATCTGCCGGAGGAGGGGTTCGGCGGTCTTCTGGTCGAGGGCGTAAACGCGGAAGGCCCCGGACGTCCGGGACGACACCAGGCCCGCCTCGGACAGGATCTTGAGGTAGTGCGAGACCAGGCTCTGGCCGAGTCTCGTGGCCCGGACCAGTTCGCCGACGTTCTTCTCGCCGCCCCGCAAGAGTTCCAGGAGCTTAAGCCTCGAGGGGTTTGCCAGGGCTCCGAAGAGTGCTTTCGTGGCCTTGAGTTCCATGGTTTTGAGGGTAAAAACATAAACCCCGCCTTGATGCGGGGATTATGCCACTCTGCGAGTTTTTTATCAATTCCTAGCTTTAGAACCTGTCCCAGCGGGCTCTTACTTCTTGCCCAGCTTGACGTAGGTGTAGACCTTGGGGTTGGCCAGGGAATAGAACACGCTGCGGCTATGGCGCTTGGCCTTGACCAGGCCGTGGTGCTTGAGGATGCCGATCTGGTGCGAGATGCGGGAGAGGGTGCCGTTCATGACTTCGGCGATCTCGGTGACCGAGAGGGGCCGACCGGCCTTGGAGAGCAGCATCAGGACGCGCAGGCGCATCGAACCGGAGATGGCACGCAGCGTCTTCATGTAATCGCGGGTCTCCTTGCTCGCCAGGACAGCGGACAACTTCTTCAGTTCAGCTTTCATAGGGGTATAAAAGTGATATTAATGATTTGTCATATGTTATAACTTTCAGATAATTCTTGTCAAGCCCCCCCACCTTCGCGAGATGGCTTTTAAGCTTGATTTTACGCTGAACCGAGCTGAAATGGACGGTTGATAAGGTGGGGACATTGGGGGGCTTGAAACGTCCCGCCAAGCACCGTAAGATGTCCTCACTATGACCACTGGCAAACCTTACGTCCCGCCGCACAACTACGAGGCCGAAGCCGCCGTCCTGGGCTCGGTCATGATCGACAAGGAGGCCATCATCAAGATCGCCGACGCCATCGGCCCCGAGGACTTCTACCGTGAGAATCACGGCGACATCTTCGAAGCGATTTTGGCGCTCTATTCCAAGTCAGAACCGATTGACCTGCTTTCGCTGGCGAACCGGCTGGAGGCTTCCGGCAAGATTGAGAAGGTCGGCGGGCGCACCTACCTGGCCCAGCTGGCCGAATCGGTGCCGACCTCGTCCCACGTGTCCCACTACGCCGAAATCGTCCGTCACAACGCCACCCTCCGACGGCTCATCGCCGCCTCCCAAGAAATCACCAAGCTCGGTTTCGAGGGCGAAGGCGAGGTGGACGCCCTGCTGGACCAGGCCGAACAGGCCCTCTTCCAAGTCTCGCAGAAGCACCTCAAGCAGAACTTCATCCCCATAGCCAACATCGTCGGCACGGCCTTCGACCGCATCGACGAGTTGCACAAGAACAAGGGCCAGCTCCGCGGCGTGCCGACCGGCTTCAAGGACCTGGACAACCTCCTGGGCGGCCTCCAGGCTTCCGACCTCGTCGTCTTGGCGGCCCGCCCCTCGGTCGGCAAGACGAGCTTCGCCCTCGACATCGCGCGCCAGGTCGCCGTCAAGGCCAAGAAGCCCGTGGCGATCTTCTCGCTCGAGATGTCCAAGGAACAGCTGGTCGACCGCATGATCTGCGCCGAGGCCAACGTCGATCTCTGGAAGCTCCGCACCGGCAAGCTCTCCGACGGCCCGAACGACGGTGACTTCCCGCGCATCGGGCACGCCATCGGCGTCCTCTCGGAGGCCCCGATCTACATCGACGACTCCCCCAACGTCAACATCATGGAGATCCGCACCAAGCTCCGGCGCCTCCAGAAGGAGACGGGCGGGCTCGGCCTCGTCATCCTCGACTATATCCAGCTCATGGAGTCGCAGACCAAGATCGAGAACCGCGTGCAGGAAATCTCGGCCATCACCCGCTCGCTCAAGGGCATCGCCCGCGAGCTCAACGTCCCGCTCCTGGCCCTGTCCCAGCTCGCCCGCGCCGTCGAGCAGACCAAGCCGGCCATCCCGAAGCTCTCCCACCTGCGCGAGTCCGGCTCGATTGAGCAGGACGCCGACGTCGTGATGTTCATCTACCGCAAGGCCGCCGACCGCAACTACCAGCTGTCGGAAATCAGTCCGGAGGAGCGGCACCTCGGCGAAATCTACGTCGCCAAGCACCGCAACGGCCCGACGGGCATGGCTCGCGTCTTCTTCGACGAGCAGCGCGCCTGCTTCCGCAACCTCGACGCCAAGATCGCCGCCATGATCCCGGCCTCCCACGAATAAAAACCCAATAAATAAGCCATTATGACGATGTTCTCCAAGCTCAAGCAGATCAAGGACCTGCGTGACCAGGCCAAGAAGATCCAGGACGTGCTCAAGGACGTGTCGGCCGAGGGTCAGGGCGGCTGGGGCAAGGTCAAAGTCACGATCAGCGGCAACCTCGAAATCCAGTCCGTAGCCATCGACCCCGAATTGCTCGCCGACCGCGCCAAAACCGAGACGGGCGTGAAGGAGGCGGCGAACGACGCCATCAAGAAGGTCCAGCGCTCCATGGCCGAGGAGATGCGCAAGAACGGCAACCTCAACATTCCCGGATTGTCATAAATGCCGCGCTATCCGGCCTCCATCGAGAGGCTCATCTCGGAATTCAAGCGGCTCCCGGGCGTCGGCGAGAAGACCGCCGAGCGCTACGTCTTTTCGATCCTGCGGCGCGGCAAGGACGCCTGCGTCTCGATGGCCGAGGCGCTCCTGGCGCTCGAGCGCGGCATCAAGTCCTGCTCTTCCTGTCGTGCGGCCTCGGAGTCTGACCCCTGCGCCATCTGCCGCGACCCCCGGCGCCAGAACGGCGAACTCTGCATCGTCGCCGACCACCAGGGACTCGCGGCCATGGAACGCACCGGCGAGTTCAAGGGGCGCTACTTCGTCCTCGGCGGCCTGCTCTCCCCCATCGATGGCATCACGGCGGAGACGCTCGGCATCGAGGAGCTCGACGCGCGCATCCAAGGAGCAAGCGTGACCGAACTCATCCTGGCCATCAACCCGACCATCGAAGGCGAGGCGACCATCGGCTGGCTCTCGCGCCGCTACGGCGCCCTCGTCCCCAAGGTGACGCGCCTGGCCCGTGGCCTCTCCCGCGGCGCCGACATCGAGTTCGCCGACGAGGTCACGCTCTCCGACGCCTACCGCGGCCGACGGGATACGACAAGATAAGAGAGGCAAGAATACTAAAACCCCCGGCTTTGGACCGGAGGTTTTTGGATGCTTACTTGATGCTCGCGACCTGGATCTTGGTGAAGGGCTGGCGGTGGCCAGCGACCTTGCGGTAACGGCTCTTGGGCTTGTACTTCACGACGCGGACCTTGCGGGCCCGGCCGTGCTCCAGGACCTTGGCCGAGACCTTGGCGCCCGAAACGATCGGAGCACCAACTTTAATGGCCTTCTCGTCACCGACGAAGAGGACTTCGAGGTCGATCGTGGAGCCGACTTCGGTCTCCAGCTTCTCGATCTTCAGAGTTTCACCTTCCTGGACTAGGTATTGCTTGCCTCCGGTGCGAATGACGGCGTACATATCTCGATGATTTCTAGAGTTTTTGCCTAAAAGCAGGCTTACTTTAACAGATGCTCGTGGCGGCGTCAAGGTCCTATCCCACAATCACCGCCCAAGACTGCGGATTTTCACGTCCACGCCAGGCACAATCCCGCTCTGGGCCGCCTGATTGGCGTTGATCTCGAGGACGGCGTCAGCGGGCCCTTCCGGCACGACGGTCCGAGGCAATTCACCGGAATTAGGCGGTGGCAAGTCGGCGGCGACGCCCAACACCTTGCCGCCCTGGATCCAGACGATGTCCAGCGGGAAACGCATGTCCTTCATCCAGAAGGCCCAGCGATCCGGCCGGGCCATCGGGAAGTACATGGCCTGGTCCGGAGCGAGCGCGGCGCGACCGGAGAGCCCCTGGGTTTGCTTGGCGGCGGTGTCGGCAACCTCGGCCCGGAAGATTCGCCCGGCGACGGTAATCTCGGCCAGGTGCGGGCGCTGGGCGTCAACCGCCTGGACGATACGCAGCACCAAGGCAGTCACCAGGATGGCGCTGGCGACGACGATGGAGTAGGTCGAGGGTTTGCGTAACTTAGCTTGGCTCATGTCTTCTTGTTCTTTAAGCCCCAGTGTCGCACGGCGAAGGTGACGACGGCAAACAGCGCCGCCAGGAGGACGAGGGCCAGGACCTTGTCGCGGCCGCGGATGAAGAGGCCAGTGGCACCGAAGCCGGCGGCGAAGCCCCAGTAAAAGAGATCCGTCGCCCAAGGCGAGAGCCCGGAATCAATCAGGCGGAAGTGGAGGTGACCGCGGTCGCCCTGGTACCAGGGCTTGCGCTCGATGATGATCCGGCGCGCCACGGTCCAGGCGAGGTCCAGGAGCGGCACGGCCATGATGAGGAGGGTAATGCCGATCTTGGCGCCGGACAGAAGGGCCATGACGCCGAGCAGCCAGCCCGCCAGGGTCGAGCCGCCCTCGCCCAGGAAGATGCTGGCCCGCGGCCGGTTCCAGACCAGAAAGCCCAAGAAGGCGCCGGCGACGATGGCGGCGAGACGCGCGAGCTCCGGCTGGCCGACTTCCGGCGTGAGCGACAGGAGGACGATGACCGCCGCCCCGACGAAAGTCAGGCCCGAAACGAGGCCGTCCACGCCGTCGAGCAGCTTGGTGGCGTAGGACATGACCATGAGCCAGACAAAGGTGAGGAGGTCGCCGGGGAAGGTCAGGTGATACGGCACGCCGCCGACACTGAACAATTTCCAGGTCCAGAGGTCCAGGCGCAGGATGCCGCCGAAAGGGTTAGTGATGTAATCGACGCCGAGGCCGGAAGCAATGACGATGATCGAGGCCAGGGCCGGGGCAATCAGCAAGGCCCAAGGCTTCAGGTCATAACGGTCGTCGAGCGTGCCGCCGATGACGAGAACCAGGGCGCCCAGCAAGATGCCAGCGAGGTGCTTGCCCAGCAGGAAGCCGCCGAGGAGCTCTCCACGATAGGCGATCACCACTAGGGCTAAGGCCGCGAAAATCGCCAGGCCGCCGAGGAGCGGAATGGGCCGTGAGTGCTGTTTCCGGGTCGCGCCGGGGACGTCCAAGACGCCCAGGCGGACGGCCAAGCGGCGCACCAGCGGCACGAGGAGGACGGTCGCGGCAAGACTGACGAAAAACGGGGCGAAGGGCATGAATCAAGGCTACATGGCAGGGGGCTTTACATCAAGGAAGACAAAAAAAACGCCCCTGTCAAGGCGATTCGACGGCAAGTTAAGTCCCAATCACTTCCGGGCCAAGGCGACGCTGGACGGCGTGAGATACTCGATGTGATCAGCCGGGACCATGCCGAGCGTCTGGATCTTCGTCTCGACGGCGGCAGTGGCCGAAGCCTGGGCCAGATGGAGCTCCGCCCGGTCGCACTCGTCCTTGAGGCTGGCGACCTGGCTGTCGAGATGGCGAATCTCGGAATCCTTGGCCGAAGTCGAGCTGACCTGGACGAGGTACCCGACGACGGACAGGATGGACACGACCGCGAACGTCGAAAGCAGGAGCCCGGGCCGAACGGCGGCGGTGCCGCGCGGGGCCGACAGATGCCGAGATTTGACGTAGCGTCGATTCATGGTTTCGGGGTTGATTCTAGGTTCGGCGGACGGCGACGCGGAGCTTGGCGCTCCGGGACCGGCGGTTGTCGTCGACCTCCTCCTCGGCGGCGACGAGCGGTCTCTTGGTGATGACCTCGAGGTCGGGACAGTCGCGGAAGAACTCCTTGACGATGCGATCCTCGATCGAATGGAAGGCGATGACCGCGAGACGTCCGCCGGGATTCAGCAGCTTGACCGCTTCCGGCAACGCGGCGCGGAGGTTGTCGAACTCGCCGTTCACGGCGATGCGCAGGGCCTGGAAGGTCTGGGTGGCCGGGTTAATCTTGCCCTTGCCTCGGCCGACGACCTGGGTGACGAGCTTGACCAACGCGTCGGCGGTCTCGATGGGCCGGTGGCGTCGCGCCTCCACGATAGCGGCACTGATGCGCCCCGCGGCGCCTTCCTCGCCGTACTCCCGGAGGATGTGAGCCAGGTCCGCTTGCGGCCAGGAGTTGAGGATGTCGGCGGCCGTCGGCCGGTCCGACTCCTCGTCGTAGCGCATGTCGAGCGGCCCGGCAAACCGGAACGAGAACCCGCGCTCGGGATCGTCGATCTGCAACGAGGAGTAGCCGAGGTCGAGAAGGATCGCGGAGACCGACGGAAAGTCGTACGTACGCGCAAGGCGACCCATGTCACGGTAGTTCGCGTGGACAAGCACGGCACGCGAACCGAACCGTTCGAGCGACTTACGCGTCTCCTCCAACGTACGACTATCCCATTCGATCCCCAGGAGGCGACCGGCCGGGCCGATAGCCTCCAGGATGGCCGAAGCGTGACCGCCTCCGCCCAACGTTCCATCGATGACGTCGTCCCCCGAATGAAGGGCGAGCGCCGACAGAGTTTCCTTCAAAAGTACCGGGACATGACCAGACATACCTACACGCCGAGCGTTCCGAGTTGCTCGGCAATCTGGCCGGAGTCAGCCTCGGTGCGCTTCTTGTAAGCGGCCCAAGCGACTTCGTCCCAGATTTCGAGGTGATCGTAGAGGCCGGCGATGACGGCATTCTTGGCGAGCCCGGCGTAGGCGCGGAGGTAATCCGGCAGGACGGCGCGACCCTGCTTGTCGAGATCGAGGTCCATGGCACCGGCAAGCATCAAGCGGGCGAAGGCGCGCGAGTTGGCCTGGCTCATCGGCAACTTGGCGAACTTCTCCGCCACCTTCTGCCACTCGCTCGCCGGATAGAGATACAAACAGCCGTCGAGACCGCGCGTCACGACCGCGCCAACTTCAAGAGCCTTGCGGAACTTAACCGGCACCGCGAGGCGTCCTTTCTGGTCGATGGAATGTCGGTATTCTCCGATAAACATCGTCGTGAGCGATATTATCTTGCCTTATTCTTCCCCACTTTTCACCACTACCTAACTAGTATACTCCACTTTGTACCACCAGACAACATAATCCCCCACTGGGAAGTGGATAACCTAGAACAACGAAAAACGCCCCGACATGGGGCGGTTTTTTGCTCTTAAATTAGCTCATTTCTTGACCAGGAATTTCTTGGCGCGGCGGAGGCGGTGGTAGCTCACGGCGAAACGGTGGGCCTCGTCGCGGGCATGCTGGAGGATGCGCTTGTAGCGCGTCGCAGTCCGCTGGAGGTCCGGCGTCCGGACGCCATAAACCAAGACGTCTTGCTTCCGGTCCGGCCCCTTGGCCAAACCCACGACTGGAATCTTTAAGTTCAAATTGCGCAGGACGTCGCAAGCGGCGTCGACCTGGCCGCGTCCGCCGTCGATGACGACCAAATCGGGAAGTGACCAATCCCCTGTCTCGTCCGCGGCGACGTGGGCAAAGCGGCGGTTGATCATCTCGCGCATCATGGCGACGTCATTCGCGCCCGTCACGGTCTTGATGCGAAATTTCTTGTAGAGGCTCTTCTTGGGCACGCCCTCGAAGAAGACGACGTCCGAGCCGACCGGTTCGGCCCCGCTGGTGTTCGAGATGTCGAAGGCCTCGACGCGCCCGAAGACGTTGATGACCAGATCCTCGGTTCCGACTTCGCGATCCTGGGCGATGACGGCGACGTCCTGGATGTGAGTCAGGGCAAAAGTGAGGTCACGCAGGCGCGCGGCTTCCTCATAATCCTCGCGCTTCGCCGCCGACTTCATGCCGCGCTCGGCCTCCTTGAGGATTTTCTCTTTCTTGCCCTCGAAGAACAGCGTGACATTGCGGATAATCTTGGCGTAATCGCGGCGCGAAATCTTGCCGACGCAAACGCCGGGGCAGAGTTTTATATGATAATAGAAGCACGGCTTCCCCTGACCGGGTTCACAATCGCTCCAGTGGAAGATCTTGCGCGTCAGTTCCAGGGCGGCCCGAACGGCGGCAGCGCTAGTGTAGGGCCCGAAGACTTTCTTGTAAGCCTTGGGCGGCGCGGCCTCGAGGTCGTGGTGGCGCACCAGGACTGGCTTGGGATACGCCTCGTTGGTGATGGCGACGTGGAGGAAGCTGGCGTCATCCTTGCCGAGGACATTGACCGGCGGCTGAAGCCGGCGGATCTCGTTCGACTCCAAAATCAGCGCCTCGATGACGGTCGGGGTGAGGCGCCAGTCGACAGCGTGAATGCTCGGCACCATCGCCTCGATATGAGCGCCATGCGGCCGGGTCCAGTACTGGGCCACGCGCCGGGCGAGGTTCACGGCCTTGCCGACGTACATAATCCGGCCTGCGGCGTCCTTCATGTAGTAAACGCCCGGGGCTTCCGGCAGTTCGCCATCCTTGATTTTAACTATGGTGGGAATCATGGGTAATTGGTTGTCATTCCGAGGGCGCTTGGCGACCGAGGAATCGCTTGCCTATCATGAGCCGCAAGGGATTCCTCGCCAACGGCTCGGAATGACATGCTGGGTCTCACCGCCTTTTCAGCACGGGCTTGAGATAGTGGCCGGTGTAGGACTTGGGGTTCAGGGCGACTTCTTCGGGCGTGCCGGTCGCGACCACGTGTCCCCCGTTCACGCCGCCTTCCGGCCCGAGGTCGATGACCCAGTCGGCCGACTTGATGACGTCGAGGTTGTGCTCGATGACTAGGACAGTGTTGCCGTGGCTGACGAGGCGCTGGAGGACCTCCAGAAGCTTGCGGATGTCGTCGAAGTGGAGCCCCGTGGTCGGCTCATCGAGCAGGTAGAGGGTACGTCCGGTCTGGCGCTTCGAGAGTTCAGAAGCCAGCTTGACTCGCTGAGCCTCACCGCCCGAGAGCGACGTGGCGGTCTGGCCGAGCTCAAGATAACCGAGACCGACCTCCAGCAGGACCCGGAGCTTGTCACAGATCCAGGGAATGTCGCGGAAGAAGGCGGCGGCGTCCTCGACGGTCAGTTTCAGGATGTCGTAGATGCTCTTGTCCTTGTAGGTGACCTCCAGGGTCTCGCGGTCGAAGCGGCGGCCCTTGCAGACGTCGCAGGCCACGTAGACCGTCGGCAGGAAGTGCATCTCGATGGCGATGAGGCCGTTGCCCTCGCAGTTCTCGCAGCGGCCGCCGGGGCGGTTGAACGAGAAGCGCCCCTGGGAATAGCCGCGCATCCGGGCCTCGGGCAGGCTGGCGAAGAGCTCACGGACCGGCAGCCAGATGCCGGTGTAAGTCGCCGGGTTCGAGCGCGGGGTGCGGCCGATCGGCGACTGGTCGATGACGATGCACTTGTCGATGTACTCCAAACCGAGCACCTGCTTGGCCTTGCCGGCCTGGTAGCGGGTGCCGTTCAGCTTGTTCGAGAGCGTCCGCCAGAGCACGTCCTCCATGAGCGAGGACTTGCCGGAGCCGGAGACGCCCGTCAGGCAGACGAACTTGCCGAGCGGAATCTCGACGTCGATGTTCTTGAGGTTGTTCTCCGTCGCGCCCTTGATCTTGATGGCGCCGCGATCTTTCTTGCGGCGATTTTCTGGCAGCGGAATCTGGAGCTCGCCGCGCAGGTACTTCAAAGTCAGCGAGTCCTTGAAGGCGTGGCCCCCGAGCAGTTCCTTCGTGTCGCCCTGGGCCACGACGTGGCCGCCATGCTTGCCGGCCGCCGGGCCGAAGTCGACGAGGTGGTCCGACATCTTGATGGTGTCCTCGTCGTGCTCGACGACAATGATAGTGTTGCCGAGGTCGCGCAAGCGCGCGAGCGTCGCGAGCAGGCGGTCGTTGTCGCGCTGGTGGAGCCCGATGGTCGGCTCGTCGAGGACGTAGAGGGCGCCGACGAGGCGCGAGCCGATCTGCGAGGCCAGGCGGATGCGCTGGGACTCCCCGCCCGAAAGGCTGCCGGCCTTGCGGTCGAGCGTCAGGTAGTTCAGCCCCACGTCGCGCAGGAACTGGAGCCGGCCGGTGATTTCCTTGAGGACCGCGAGCGAGATCTCGAACTCGGTCTCGGAGAGCGGCAGGTCGTTGAAGAGCTTGGCAGCCTCGTCGATGTTCATGGCGGCGGCCTCGACGATGTTGTATTTGCCGACCAGGACATGGAGAGATTCGGGACGCAAGCGCTGGCCCTTGCAGACTGGGCAGGGCTCCTCGGACCAGATGGACTCGGTGCCGAGGCCGTGGCAGTCGGGGCAGGCGCCGTAGGGGCTGTTGAACGAGAAAAGGCGCGGCTCGACCTCCGGGAAGGAGAAGCCGTCGTCGGGGCAGGCGTATTGCGAGGACATGACGCGCTCGGAACCGTCGGAGTAGATGAAGCCGACCACGCCATTCGCGCGATCGAGCGCCGTCTCGACGGCCTCGGCCAGCTGGGTGCGGAAGCCCTTGTTGCCCTCGAGCGGCCAGCCCAGCGGCACGCGGTCGACCAGGAGCTCGATGGTGTGATTGCCGTAGCGCGAGAGGGCGATGCGGTCGCGCAGGCTCTTCCACTTGCCGTCGACCCGGACTTCGGCGAAACCGGCCGAGTACAGGTCCTGGAGCATCTGGAGGTACTCGCCCTTGCGGCCGCGCACGATGGGCGCGAGCACGGTCAGGTAGTCGAAGCGAACCTTCTTTTTCTTGCCGAGCAGGGATTCCTTGCCGTGGATGCGCTTGTTCTCCTCGACCTGGGTGGAGTGGATCTCCTGGGTATGCGAAATGGCGCTGTCGACGATCTCCTCCGGCGTCAGCTTGCGGATCTCCTTGTTGCAGACGACGCAATGTGGCTTGCCGACGCGCGCGTAGAGGACGCGCAGGTAGTCCCAGATTTCGGTGATGGTGGCGACCGTCGAGCGCGGGTTGGACGAGTGGGCCTTCTGGTCGATGGCGATGGCGGGGCTCAACCCCTCAATCTCGTCGACGTCGGGCTTCTGCATCTGGCCGAGGAATTGCCGGGCGTAGGCCGAGAGGGACTCGACGTAGCGGCGCTGGCCCTCGGCGAAGATGGTGTCAAAAGCCAGGCTGGACTTCCCCGAGCCGGAGACGCCGGTCAGCACAATCATCTTGTTGCGCGGCAAATCCAGGTCAATGTTCTTGAGGTTATGCTCCCGGGCCCCGCGAATGATTATCTTATCCTGCATTGTTTTATTTTGAGTTGAGCCTATTTTGGCCTTAAAAGCTGGAACTAAGGATAATAACCCAGATACGGGTACATTGCAAGGATAGCTACCCAGATGGCGAACGGGTCAAGCGGCTTTTAAGGGCACGGACGGAAAAAGCGCCGGGTTAGGCGCTTTTTCTCTGGTTGTCGGATTATGGCGTCGATGCTTACTTCGCCGCGTCGGGACTGACGAGCCCCAGCTCTTTCACGACTTGGTCCAAGTCGGCCTTATAGCCTTCAGGGTCGACAGCCGCGCGCTGGCCTTCTTTCAACAAGTCCACGAACTTGGAGAAAGCGCCGACGTTCTTGGGCGTGACCACGACGACATCCCGGCCGATTTTCGCCAGCATCTTGCCGCCCTCTTGCGAGACGTGCAAGGATTCGATGTTGATGCCTTTGCCTTCCGGACAAGCCGCCTTGAGCGCCTCAAAGCGTTCCGCCGACGTCAGTTTCGCGTTATCCAAAGTCTTCAGGGCCCGGTCGACGACATCGTGCTCGCCGTGAAGTGCCTCGGAGTGCTGGACGATCTTATCCAGATTCGGGTCGCCCGTGGGCGAAGCCTCGGCGGCCCCGCTCTCCACATGACCGACCGTAGGCCTGGGCACCGTGGTGGCGTGCTCGGCGGCTCCCTGCGGAGCGCCTTTCAATATTTCCTCCGCCCGAGCATCCATGGACCTGTCCAAGGCGGCCTCTTCGTTTGAGGTCCCATTCAATATTTCATCCGTCCTCCTGTCCATGGACTGGTCGAGTCTGGCCTCGATGTCGGACGTGGTTTCGGCGGCGTGGGGCTCGGCCGTAACGGCGGCGTGAGATTCGGCCGAAGCGGCAGCGGCGTGAGGCTCCTCGGCCAAGGTGGCGGCGTGAGGCTCGGCCATATACGTCTTGGCGTCGCTCATTTCAATCTTGCCGTCGGGGCTGACCAAGACGTGCCCGGGGTGAGCGGCATCAAGCTTCAGGCGGATGTCGCCGGAAATCTTGTTCTTCGCCATCAGTTCGTGGGTCATCTTGCTGGCCCACTTGTGAAGGTCGCCGTCCTTGGCGGCGTCATAACCCCAAGCCTCGGGTTTCGCCTCCAACTGGCGCGAGACAATCCTGATAACACCATCGCCTTTGTGAATTTCGGCCAGCTTGAGGGCTTCGGCGTCAACGGCATTGGGCGTTTCCGGCAGATGCGCGGCCGCGCCCTCGACTGACGGGTGAGCCGCGTCGGCCGGCACCGCGTCCTCAACGGCCGGATGGAGCTTGGCGGCGTAATCCACGTCCTCGACCCGAGGCGCCAGGTGGTCGAGCTCGGGCGAATCGACGGCGACGTCGCCGTTCGGCAGCACGACGGCGGCTTCCACTGGCTGGGCCGAACCGAAGGTGGCATGCCAAGCGCCCTTGGCACCCTTCATGACGCCCTTGGCAATCAGGCCCGAACCGGCCAGAAGGCCGATGCCCGTAGCCGCGAGTTTCATCGCCGTCGCCCGGTCAGTATGCATCTCCTGAAGCGCGTCTACACGCTCTTGCTTCTGGCTCATCAATTGGAGCATCACTTCCCGTTCGAGCTGAACCGCCTCGCCCTCGGGGCCGGCGATGGCCTGGCCGCCGAAGCGCTTGCCGAATTCCGCCTTCAGCTTCTGGTAAGTCTCGTCTTGCGACAAGTCCTTGCCGTTGACTAGGGCGCGGGCTTCCAGGTCTTCCAGCCGGTGGACGAGGCCTTCGGTGGTATCCGATTCCAGGCCCTCCAAGGCCGCCTTCTTGCCCTTCCGCTCGGAAAGCATGCTCATGAAGTCAAAGGAACCGTAGCCGGCGCTCATGCCGCCGAAGATGCGGCGCGCCGTGATGGCTCCGAGGGCGGCAGCGGTGCCGCCGAACGCCGTGCCACCGCCGACGAGGATGCCGTTGACGAGCAGACGAGCGTTCACGCCCCGGGCGACCATCTTGGCGATGCGTCCCTCCGGATGCCAACCGAGCTTCTCGAGATTGTACTCGCCAAGTTTCTTGTGGGCGTTGCGGATGGCCTCAAAAGCCCTGGCGGTCAGGCCCTTCTTCTCCGCCACGGCCTCGGCCATGGCACCGGTCATGGTAGCCGTCTCGTCCAGCATCCCCATGACGTCTTCGCCGATGACCTCGGCGCGAGCTTGCTCGTACTTTTCGCGGATCAGCGCGACTTCCTCCTCAATGGCGGATTTCTTCTCGCCGGCGCCGGTCAATTTGGTGCGGAGCTCCCCGACGAGGCCCTGGTATTTCCGGAGATCGGCCTGCTTGGACGCCAAAAGCTTGCGGGCGACGACGAGTTCGGCCGTCGGATTGCGCTCGACGACGGTCGGCGTCTCGTCATCAAAATCAACGGATGTTTTTTGGGTCTCGAGGCTCTCTCCTGGGCCGGTCGCGAGTCCGTCGGCGTCTGGCGTTCCGGGAACGGGCGGCTGCATGTCTTTTTTCATAGGTCTTCGGGATATTTCTGCTTAGCTCCCTTGACGAGGTCGGCTTTCAGCTTTTCGACTTCCTCCGTGATGAGAGCGGACATGTCGGGGGCCTTGGACGTCAGGAAGTCGGCCAGCGCGTCGGGCTGGTCGGCCAGACGGTCGGCTTCCTGGGCGTCGGAACCCTCCAGGCGGTCGAGTACGCGCAACATCACGCGTTGCATGACGACGCCGTTCATCTTCTCCAGCAGAGCGAGCTTCTTCTCGGTCGGCCAGGCCTCGAGGCCAAGCAGGCTGATGATATTGCCTGTGTCTTGAGTCATAAAATGACAGGGTTTAACTTCCCTTAAGATAGCACATTTTATCCAAAAAGTCAAGCAAAAATGACAAAAATAGGCCCAGCAAGATATCTATATAAATCCGACCGCTCCCCCGCCCTTATTTACTTGCGGTTTTCGGCCTCGTAGATGAAGGCCGGCGGCAGATTCAGCAACTCAAAATCAATCTTCGGCTCGTGGCCGAACAAATCTCGGATGGCCCTTTTGGAATACAGCGAGTATTGGAACTGCAGGAACTTGCCGCCCGGCTTGAGGTGCTTCTTAATCTCGGCAAAAACGTTCTGGGAAACCTTTTTGGGCAGAGAGGCGAAAGGCAGGGTCGAAATCACGTGGTCGAATTTCCGAGTCGGGAAATGCTCGGAAATTCTCTCGGCCGAATCTTCGAGGTACTCGACTCTGGGATCAACAATCCGGTATTTACGACAATTCTGGTCGATCTCAAAAACCACGAGGGTACTTTGCGGCGAGATTTTCTTCAGCAGCCCTTTCGTGAAAACCCCGGTGCCGAAACCCAGCTGGAGCAAGTCCAAATCGCGCCCATAATCAATCTTCGAGATCATCTTATCGACCAAAAACCGGGAACTGGGCGCGATGGTCCCCTTCTGCCGAATCTGGTCGATGACTTTCTTGATTTTGCCGCTCATAATTCCCGCAGTATACCCGTCATCCCGAACAAGGTCGAGGGATCTATTGGCGTACCGGGGACTTGACATTTCGCAAAAAATAAGCAAATGTAAATGACATGAAGCACAACGAGGCAAAGAAGTTGATCGCAATCTACGGCCAGGCATGGATGACGCGTGACCCCGAGCTCATTTTAGACATCTTCACTGAAGATGCGACCTACCTCGACCCTTCGCTCCCCGAAAACCAAGGACACGAGGGCATTCGGGCCTACTGGGTCAGCAAGGTCATCGGCGAGCAGAAGGACATCGTCTTCAAGCTCCGCAATCTCTGGCTCGATGGCGACACCGTCATCGCCGAGTGGGACGCGACGTTCATCAACACGAAAAAGAACGTCCGCGTCGAGATGTCCGAGGTCGCCATCTTCGGCGTGAGGGGTGACAAGTTCTGCTCGCTCCGAGAGTACTACACCGCCAAGAAGACGCCCCTCTAGGAGAAAGTCCCATCAGCAAGAGCGCCCATCGGCGCTCTTTTTCTTTTCGTCTAGTTCATCAATCAAGTTCCTGACGTGACCGGCGATTATTTCCCGAATCTCATCGGTCCCAGCCTGGTCTTTGCCTTTCGGGTCTTCTACCTCCCAGTAGACCACCTTCTTGGCGGCTTTCAGGTAATCGGGAATTGTATACTCCTCCGCCACGACTACGACCTCATCGGCCTGGCCCAAGATCTCCGGGGTGATCTGGTCGCGAGCGCATTCCGTCGCATCAATGCCCAGGGCGGCCAATGAATTTATAACCTCACGGGCTGGGACAAGATCCTTGAGCTTCTGTCCGTGCTGGCTCTGGCCATCCTTGTCGACTACCTTGGTGCCGCAAGAAAAAGCCGTGTGTCTACCCGCCGCGAGTTGGTTGAAGATGGCCTCGGCCATCTGACTTCTCCCGACGTTCCCGCGACACACGAAAAGCACTTTCATATGCATCTATGCTACCTCTTTTTAGGGATCGGCGTCACCGTCAGCTTCGCGCCCATCCCCTTCTTGAGTTCTCTCAGTTCGTCTCTAAGTAATGCCGCGAGCTCGAACTCGAGGGCCTTGGCGGCTTCTTTCATCTGCTTCTCCTTCTCGGCTATCACTTTCTCAATGGGGCGCTTCTCCAACGCGGACTCCAGCTTGATGTTCTTCTTGGCCGCACGCTCGCGCGACTTTTCGATCTCGGTGAACATCGAGGAGAGCGACTTGATGATGGTGGTCGGCGTGATGCCGTGCTCCACGTTGTAGGCGAGCTGGATCTTGCGACGGCGGTCGGTCTCGCGGATGGCGCGGTCGAGCGAGCCTGTCATGTGGTCGGCGTAGAGGATGACCTGGCCGCCGACGTTGCGCGCGGCGCGTCCGATGGTCTGGATGAGCGAGGTCTCGGAGCGCAGGAAGCCCTCCTTGTCGGCGTCGAGGATGGCGACGAGCGAGACTTCCGGCAGGTCGAGGCCCTCGCGCAGGAGGTTCACGCCGACGAGCACGTCAAAGACGCCGCGGCGCAGCTCGTGAAGGATCTTGATGCGGTCGAGCGTCTCGACGTCGGAGTGGACGTACTGGACCTTGATCTTGAGCGACTCGAGGTATTGCGTCAGGTCCTCGGCCATCTTCTTGGTGAGTGTCGTGACCAGGACGCGTTCCTTCTTGACCACGCGCTCCTTGATGCGTTCGATCAAGTCATCGACCTGGCCCTTGATGCCCTTCACCGGGTCCTCGTTGACCGGCCGGATGATGGTTTCGGGATCGACGAGGCCGGTCGGGCGGATGATCTGCTCGACGGTCTGGGAGCTCACCTTGGCCTCGTAGGCGCCGGGCGTGGCCGAGACGAAGATGGTCTGGGGCATCCGGGCCTCGAACTCAGTGAAGACGAGCGGCCGGTTGTCGGCGGCGCTGGGCAGGCGGAAGCCGTGCTCGATGAGCGTCTCCTTGCGGGCGCGGTCGCCGCTCGACATGCCGCCGATCTGCGGAATCGTGACGTGCGACTCGTCGATGACCATCAGGAAGTCCTCGGGAAAATAAGAGAGCAGGGTGTCGGGCGGCGCGCCGGGCGGACGGTTGGCCAGGATGCGCGAGTAGTTCTCGATGCCATGGCAGTAGCCGACCTCACGCATCATCGCTAAATCATAGCGAGTGCGGCGGTCGAGCCGGTCGGCCTCGAGTAGCTTGCCGTGGGCTTGGAAGTAAGCCAGGCGTTCTTTCAATTCGGCTTCGATGTCACGCAGGGAGCGCTCGCGCTCACCCGGCTCGGTGATGAAATGCTTGGCCGGGAAGATCCAGACGTCGGGGATGTTGGTGGTGACGGCGCGGCGCTTGCGAGTGACCGGGTCGAGTTTCGTGATGCTCCGAATCTCGCCCAGCGACGTCTCGAGACGGATGACGACTTCCTCGTTGGCCGGCATGACCTCGATGGTCTCGCCGTGGACGCGGAAGTGCCCGCGCGTCAGGTCCGAGGTCGTGCGCTCGAACTGCATCTCGATGAAGCGCTTGAGCATCTCGTCGCGGGTGATGCGCTCCCCCACCTTGAAGTGGAGCACGGTCTTCTCGTAAGTCTCGGGCGCGCCGAGGCCGTAGATGCAGGAGACCGAAGCGACGATGATGACGTCCTTCCTGGTGAGCAAGGCCTGGGTGGTGGCGTGACGCAGGCGGTCGATCTCCTCGTTGATCATCGACTCCTTCTCGATGTAGGTGTCGGACGACGGCACGTAGGCTTCCGGCTGGTAGTAGTCGTAGTAGGAGACGAAATATTCCACGGCGTTCTCGGGGAAGAACTCACGGAACTCGTTGCAGAGCTGGGCGGCCAGCGTCTTGTTGTGGGCGATGACGAGCGTCGGCTTCTGGATCTGCTGGATGACGTTCGCGATGGTGAAGGTCTTGCCACTCCCGGTGACGCCCAAAAGGGTCTGGGCGTGAGCACCCGACTTCAAACCACTCATCAGGCCCTCGATGGCCTGCGGCTGGTCGCCTGACGGCTGATATGGCGCCTTGAGCTTGAATTCCATAGGCAACAAGCCATGGTATCGGCAAACTGGCGAACAGTCAAAGGGCCAAGACCAAAAGCATTGACAAAAGGCCTCAAAAATGCTTAAATTAAGGAGAAATAAGCCTGCCGCCTATGAGCCACGAAAATCCCAGTTGGATGTCTGGGTCAGCCTCGTCCGCCGTGGAACTTGAGGACGACGAGCCGGACAAGAAGACGCTGGCCAAGTACCGCCGCTGTCTCAAGGACATGCGCCGGGAATTGCCGGGCAGCCGGCTGGAAGAGCTCAAGGAATACGGCATGAGAGTCGACGGCATCCAACGCGCCGTCGGGGAATTTTACGCCGATTTCGTCGAGGACGCCGACGCCTTCTGCGCCGACCCGTCGAAATGGGCGGCAGAACTGCAGACCAATGGACGAGCCGAGGCGGCGAACGCCCGTCTCGAAGAAATCACCCGGCAACTGGACCAGACTTGGGCGGACGTCGAGGAAGAGGACGACGAGATCGTGGCTTGGATCCTGAACGGCAAGAACGTCTTCCTGGCCGAGGCGACGCTCAACTTCCTGAATCCCCTGTCGCGAATCCTGCAGGGCGACAGTTCGAACCGCTCCCAAGCCGAGGATTTTTTCCGGCGCTATGGCCAGGCCGCCTTCGCCGAACGCGCCGAGCCAGCGGTCTCGTACTCCTGTCAGGAATCGGAACCGGGGCGAATGGAGCCCTTCCTCGGTTGGGCCCAAGCTCACCTGCAGGCCTACCCAAAGTGGTTAAGGCTCGGCATCGAACAAGTGGCGCTTTGCGAGAAGCTGGACAGCCTCGACAAGGACGTTGAAAGCGTCACTGGCGAGTACGAGAAAGACAAGAGGCGGGTGAAACTTTCCGCGTTGGCCAGCGCCGTGGTCACGGATCACGAGGCCGGGCACGTGCTCAATCTCGATCCGGCGAACCTGAACAAGCTCGACACCCGGCTCCGGGCGCTCTTCGTCGAGGCCGTCCTGGCGGAAGAGGCCCGACATTCGCTGTACGCGCTGGAGACGTACGCCAAAGAAGGCCCCGGCGGCGGCTTGGAGGAGGACTTCGCGGAAGCCTGGAGTTACTTCATCAACGCCCCGGAATACCTTGAGGGCGTCACGCCCAAGCGCCACGCGGCGGTGGCGGAAATCACGCAAAGTCTGAAACTCGACGTCGAGTCCCTGCGCCAAGCCGCAAAGAAGGCCGAAACCGAACGGCTCGGCAACGCGGAAATGGCCCGAGCGGTTTTCGAGGTTTACGGTTACGACTGGCTAATCAACAAGTGCCGCTTGCCTCGCGATACCTACGCCGACACCAGATGGGCGCTGCCCGGCTGGCGTCAGATCCAAGCCTCGGGCCGAGTAACCGACGGTGACGACTCTAGCTTCGCCTTGCAGGTCTCGAGGGATGAGCATGGGCGCCTACAAAAATGGTCCATGGGTGAAAAGGACCCTTACACATTCAAAGATCCCGCCTACGACGACCGGGGACGGCTGACGTCTTACCAAGCCGACGGGCTCCTCTACTTCGTGATCTACGGCGAGGACGACCTCCCCCAGGAGGTGCTGATCGACACCGAATTCAAGGGCGCCCCCAAGACCGTTGCCACCTTCCGTACCGAGGAGGGCAAGCTGATCCAGAAGCTGCTGACCCCCGAGGGTCACGTCTGGGAGTTCATCCATGGCTTCGACGCCGAAGGGCAGCTGACCGAAATCGCGGTCGCGCTGAATGGCCGGCCAGTCTGCCGGCGTCCGCTGGAAAAAGACGCCCAGGGCCGGCTAAAAAGCGCGAACTACCTGACCTTGGACGGAAAATTGGTCACCGCCAGTGACGAGACGAAATACGACTATAAAGACTGAACTCGCGGGAACGAAAACGCCGCCCACTCGGGCGGCGTTTTGGTTCTTCAGGCTTTGGGCTGGAAGTCGCAGAGCGAGAGTCCCTGGTCGTCGGCCAGGTGACGGAAGGTCGGCGAGATTTTGTAGAGTTCCTCGAACGAGTCAGCGACCGCCTCAATCTGCGGCTCGCCCTCGGCCAGGCCGTCCGCGGGCCGAAGTACCACGAACTTGGTGCAGAGCCGCCGGACCGTGGAGAGCCGGTGTGCGATGACGAGCGCGCTCATGCCGCCTTTCAGCACTTCTTCGAGGCCAGCTTGGACCTCGCGCTCGGTCGTCGAGTCGAGCGAACTCGTGGCCTCGTCGATGATCATGAGCCGCGGTCGCCGGATGACGGCGGCGCCGATGAGCAGGCGCTGGGCCTCGCCGCCGGAGAGCTTGAGGCCGCTGCGACCGACCTTGGTGTCCAGGCCGTCGGTCAAGCGACTGCCAAAGTCGATCTTGAGACGACGCATCACGTCCCAGAGCTCGGCGTCGCTCACTTGGGCCCGCGCGACCGGAGACAGGCCGTACAACAGATTTTCGCGGATGGTGCCGTCGAAGACCTGCGGCTGCTGGGCGATGTGGCCCACGGCCGCGATCCAGCTGTCGTGTTTGTAGTCGCGCAGGTCCCGCCCATCGACGAGGATCTCGCCGCTCGTGGGATCGCAGTAGCGCAGGAGGAGGCGCGAGAGCGTGGTCTTGCCCGCGCCGCTGGGGCCGACGACGGCCAGCTTCTCGCCCGGCTCGATGGTGAAACTGACGCCGCGCAAAACCGGGGACCTCGGCTTGTCCGACTCGTCAGAACCCGCGGCGTAGGTCAAGCCGACGTCGCGAAATTCCACGCGCGGCAGCCCGGCGGCGGACACGAGAATGGCGTCCGGCTTGTCCAGGATGTCGGTCGGGATGAAGACGGCCTTGCGGAGCGATTGGATGGCCGGCAGGGACCGGTGCAAGTTGCGCTCCATCCAGCCGAACTGCCGCAGGCCCGTGGCGTAGCTGCGCGACCAGCTGATGATTGGCAGCATCGCGCCGACGGTCAGCTGACCGTGCCAGACCAGATAGAGTCCCCAGCCCATGATGGCCAGCGAGATGAAGTCGAGCCCCAGGCCGCGGAGCGAGAAGAGCGGGTCGAGCCGCTGCCACAAACGCAGGTAAGCGTGATTGAAGTCCAGGCTGGCGGCGGCGATGGCCCGGACCTCGTCTTCGCCCCGGCCGTTGTTCTGACAACGCTCCACGGCATTCCAGCGGTCGTTGCGGTAGCGGTCGACGAAGCGGCGCTTCTCATCGATGGTCTCGCTGGCCATCAGGCTCAGCCGGTTTAGGACGAGCGATGCGACGGCGTAGAGAAGGCCCGTAATGACGAGGACCAAGGCGAGCGACGGGGACAGCCACCACATGAGGACAAAGGCCGCCAAGGTCTGGGCCAGCGTGCTGGTCATCTGGAACAGGACGAGGTTGATGACGTCGTCGACGGCGCTGTAGCCCTTCTGGACGTTACCCGGGGACAGCTCGGTCCCCTCCCGCAAATGCTGGCCGAGCGACTTCTCGAAGAAACGTCGCGAGATCTTCTCCTGGACGGCCACGTTCTGGGCGGCGTCGAGGCGCAGCTGGATCAGGTCATTCACGACCTCCACGAGGAAACCGACGATGACCAGGGCCAACGAAAATCCCAGCGACCACCAGACGAGATTCAGGTTGTGCTTCAAGACGCCATCGACCATCCGGCCGGAAAATAGCGGGACGACGAAGCTCAACCCCATCGTGATGAAGGTCGTGACCAGCACGAGCGCCGAGAGGCGGCGCAGTTTCGGCGTGAAGAATTCCGAAAACACCCAGGTGACTTGCCGAACGGCTTCAGCCAACTGGTGGAGGTATTCTCGGGCGGTCTTCGGGACGAATTTCTCCTTTTTCTCCATAACCGGGCAAATTACCGGAAAATCCCGAGCCTGTCAATCATACCAGCAACATTGACAAAAGACCTCAAAAATGCTTAACTTAAGGGAGAAATAACCGCCTGTCATGAGCCACGAAAACGCCATCCTGACGCCGGAACCAGCCGCGGCCGAGAAATCCATCGACCAAGTGGTGGCCCAATACCGCCGCTGTCTTGAGACCATGCGCCAGGAAATGGCGGATGGCCGATTGGAAAACATCGCGGAAGCGGGCGCCGAGGTCGACGCCATCCAGCACGCCGTCACCAAGTTCTACGATGATTTCGTGCCCGATGGCGAGGAATTCTGCGCCGAACCGTGGAAATGGGCGGAGCAGATTCGGTCGGCGGGCCGACTCGAGGAAATCACCGCCCGCATCGAGGAGATCGACGCCGCGTTGGACGAGGCGCCTGGCTTCGAGGATTTTGCCGACGAGAGCGTCACCTCGTGGATCCTGCAGAACAAGAAAAAATTCCTGGACGAGACGACCTTCAAGTTCAAGGACTCGCTGATGGAGATCCTGGAGAGCGATCAGACTGACCTCGAAACCCAGGCCGGAGATCACTTGGCCGGAATAATCATCCGACAATATGGGCAGGCGTCCTTCCCCGAATGGCGCCGGGAAGAGCCGGAGTTTCATGTCGAGGAAGGCTCGTCCGAGGAGCGCATGGCGCCGTTTCGGCCCTGGGCCGACGATTACCTGAAGTCCTTCCCAAGGTGGTTGAGGTCAGGGATCGACCAGGTGCGCTTCTTGGAGAAAATCGAGAGGGCGGAAGGCGGCGACGTCAGGTTTACCGCCGGGCGCTACAGTCGAGCCGACAAAAAACTGAGCTTGACCGCTATCGCGAACGTCCGGGTCGTCGCCCACGAGTCGGGCCACGTGCTTGACGGCGACGCCATGAACTTGGACCAGCTCGACTCCAACCTTCGGGCCTGGTTCGTGGCGGCGGCGCTGGAGGAGGAAGCCCGATACTCGACCTACGCGACGATGGCCTATATGGAATTGGGGGCGGCCCGCGGCTTGGCGGAGGATTTCGCGGAGACCTGGGCCCATTTCTTGACAGCCCCGGAATACTTGAAAGGCGCGGCGCCCAAACGCCATGCGGCGATGGAGGAAATAGCGCGAAGCTTGGAACTCGACGTCGCGGTCATGCGTCAGGCGGCGACGGAAGCCGAGGCGGAACGGGTCGGCAACGCGGAAATGGCCCGAGCGGTCTTCGAGGTCAACGGTTGGGACTGGATGTCCCGGTCCTGCCATTTGCCTTACGAACCCTACACCGACACCCGGTGGGCGCTGCCCGGCTGGCGTCAGCTCCAGACGCCCGGTCGCATAGACTATGGGGACGGCGTCAGCCTGGACCAAAGCGTCTCGCGGGACGAGCGGGGGCGCTTGCAAGAGTGTCGCTTGGTTGAGGATAACCCCTATGTTTTCGACCACCCAACCTACGATGATCAAGGGCAGCTGACGTCTTACCGAGCTGGCGGCCTCCCCTACTCCGTCCGTTACGGCGACGACGGCAACCTCCAGGAGGTACTGATCGACGCCGACGGCCAAGGCGCGCTGAAGACCGTGGCCACCTTCCATACCGAGGCGGGCCAGCTGACGCAGAAAGTGGTGACGCCCGACGGACAGACCTGGGAATTCGTCAACCGCCTCGACACCGAGGGACAGCTGACCGAAACCACGGTCATGCTGAACGGCCAGCCGATCTGCCGCCGCCCGATGGAAAGGGATGAGCGAGGCCGGCTGAAACGCGCGGCTTATCTGACCTTGGACGGAGAATTGCCGGTCCCGAAAGACGAACTGACCTATGCCTATGAAGACTGAAATCACCGGAACCACCTATCGCGCCGAATATAACGGCACGGACATCGGCCTCATCGTCGTGAGCGACGACGGCGAGGTGACGTTGCGGCTGTCGCACCCCTGGCAGACGGAAGCGTCCTCGGTCTTGAAACGCTTGAAAGACGAGGGCGTCCGCGACCTCGGCGAGGTCGTGCTGGAGAAGCCCATGAAAATCCCGACCGACCGTGTCTTCCCGGAACTCTGGCGCGAACTGGCCCTGCGCGGGGTTGTCTTAAAAAGAGTTTCGGGCTGATGAAGCCGCGACGTCCGGACGCCCCGGCAGCCGCCATGGAAGCTTCGCCAACCGGCGAACCCTCGCGTCCCTGAAAAGAGACGTCTACCTTATATCCTCCCTTGGCAAGGGGAGGTGGCCTGAAAGGCCGGAGGGGTAGTCGGGCAGCTTCCGCTGTCGGCCACCGGGCCGTCCGACCAACACCGCGCCACCCGCTAGGCTTCCTCAATCGAGAAAGCCCCTCAACAATGAGACCAAACACAAAAGCGCCACTCGAATGAGTGACGCTTTTTTGGTTGAGTGGCGGTTGGGGCTCAAAGCTCGAAGATCTGCTCCGGATTCGGGACCTGGACGTCCGGCAGGCCAGCTTCGCGGAGATGAGCCGCCAGGGCTTCGGCGGCCGGGGCCTCGCCATGCGTGACGAGCACGGTCTTAGCCGGTTGCGGCACGCTCAGGACCCATTCGGTGAGCTTCTTCTGGTCGGCATGGGCGCTCCAGCCGCCGACGGAGGTGATCTTGGCGTTGACCTTGATCTCCTCGCCGTAGATCTTGACCAGCTTGGCGCCCTCGTAGAGCTGGCGACCGAGCGTGGCCTTGGCCTGGTAGCCGACGATGAGCACGGTGGTGTTGGAGTTCGGCAGCTCGCGCATCAGGTGATGGACGACGCGGCCGCCGGTCATCATGCCGGCGCCCGAGATGATGACCTTGGGCGGCAGCATGGTGTCGATCTCCTTGGACATCGACATGGACTTGGTGGCGGTGAGGCCCGGCAGGCTGAACAGGTCCTGGCCGCCGGTCAGGTATTCCTGGCGCGAGGCGGAGTTGTAGTACTGCGGGAACTCCTCGTAGACGCGGGTGGCCTCGATGGCCAAGGGGCTGTCGAGGAACATCGGCACGCGCGGGATCTCCCCCGCCTCGGCCAGGTGGTGCAGGGTCAGGATGATCTCCTGGGTGCGCTCGATGGCGAAAGCCGGGATGATGAGCACGCCCTTGGAGGCGACGGTCTCCTTGACGGCGTCGCGCAGGATGTCGACGCGCGTCTTGAGGTCCTCGTGGATGCGGTCGCCGTAAGTCGACTCGACGATGATGATGTCGGCTTCCGGGATCTTCTCGGTCGGCCGCAGGAGCGGCACGTCGTCATTGCCGAGGTCGCCCGAGAAGACGATCGTCTTCCCTTCGAGGCCGAAGGCGATGAAGCTGGAGCCGAGGATGTGGCCGGCGTCGTGGAACTTGGCCTTGACCGCGCCCTCACAGACCCCGATCTGCTGGTGGTACTCGACGGCCTGGAGCCGCTCCATGGCGCGCTTCACATCGTGCTCGTCGTAAAGAATCGGCCAGCCGTGAGTCGCGCCGGACTTGCGGCGGTGCTTCTCGGCTTCCTCCATGATGCTGATCATGTCGTTCCAGAGAATCGGCGCCAGCTCGACAGTCGGGGCCGTGGCGTAGATCGGCCCGCGGTAGCCCCGCTTGACCAGCTGGGGGATGCGGCCGATGTGATCCATGTGGGCGTGCGTCAGGAAGACGGCGTCGATCTCGGACGGCTTGAACGGGAAGGCCAGGCCGTTGCGTTCGATGTCGTCTTGGCCGCCCTGAAAACAGCCGCAATCGATCATGATGTGGTGCTCCCCCGTCTCGAGGATCTGGCAGGAACCGGTCACGTCGCGCGCGGCGCCGAAGAACTGGAGTTTCATATTGCGGGGCGGTTAATCCTTGATTTTCATCTCGTCAATCTGGCTGGCGACTTCTTCCGGACTCAAGTCGGTGTTGTCAATCTTCTGGTCAGGGCCGGTCAGGGACACTTGAGACTGATAGATCATCTCGATTTCCCCATCGGTCAGGTACTGCGTCCTCATTTTATTTCGTCGCTGCACTTCTTCCCAAGTCGGCAGGAGCAGGACGATTTTGGGATTGAGATCGGCAAGCGCTTCCCGATAATCCGTCAGCGTCTCCTGGGACAGGACGTCGAGGATTACGACGTCAGCGCCGGACTCGGCGAAATTCCGGGCCAAGGCGCAGGCGTTCTGCACGCCCAGCCGTTGTTGGGCCCGGCCCTCCTCCCCTTCCCAAGGCGCCTTGTGTGGTTGGACGAGCATCTGACGGACGGTGTCGACGTCAATTATGGCACAACGTTCCCGCCGAGCGCTCCAGACTTTCGCAATCGTATTCTTGCCCGCTCCGGCCGGGCTCGTCAGGATCAAGACACTCATAAATCAATCGCCGGTTTCCATCTCGTCAAAGACGTAGAGCTTCCTCTCGGCCAGATCGTACTGGGCGCCGGCGTAGGGGTTAGTGGCGTCTTTCTTCTTGGGCAGGATGCCTTGCTTCCACTGGTAAACGTCGGAACGGAGCGTCCGTCCGGGATAGGCAATGAGCCGCCAGGCGTCGGTCTTGACCAGCGTGCGCGGCAGATCGACCAGCCCCTGGCGGATGACGTGGGTAAAGACCAGCTCCTCGATGATGAAGTTCGAATTGGCCTCGGTGTAGCGCTGGTCCTTGGAATCGGCGATCAACATCTCCCGGAACTTCGGGTCTTCCGCCTCCAGCTTCTTGAGGCGGGCGAAATACTCCTGGTAGTTCGGCGAGTTGAAGATGATGTAGTCGCACGGCAGGTAATGGATGGCGCCGGGCATGAACTTGCGCTTCTTCTCGACCAGGTTGCGGAGGGCCTGGATGTGATTCAGCGCCTGCTGAGTGGTCCGCTTGCGGTTCTCGAAGGAAACCTCCTCGGAGTTGAAATAGAGGCCGTTGGTGTAGAGCAAGATGACGTCGTTGGAAAACGTCTCGAGCTTGCTCTCGAAGCTCTCCAAGACCTCATAGCAGAACTTCGGCGACTGGCCGGTCTCCAAGCGGCTCATCGAGAGCGGCAGGATGAGATACCCGTCGCCGCTGATCCGATTGATGTCGAAACCTGATTTCATGGTTTTGGATGTTCATCATCAGGCTGGGCGTGGACGCCGGTCGCGAGCGGTTCGTAGGGCTGATCGACGGCGTGGCCGATGTAACGGAGCATCTCGTGCGGCAGGCCGTTGGCTCGGCAGATCTCGCGGTAGACGGAGAAGGAGCCGCGGGGGATCCGGTTCAGGGTGACCGGCTCGATGGCGCACAGGCCGAACTTGGCGACGTAGCCCTTCTCCCACTCGAAGTTGTCGGCCAGCGACCAGAAGAAGTAGCCGCGCACGTCCACGCCGGAATTGATGGCGTGATACGTCTCCTTGAGCGTCGCGACGATGAGCCGCTTGCGCCGGTCGTCGTTCTGGCTCGGCAAGCCGTTCTCGGTGATGTAGATGGGCAGGTGGTAGCGCTCGAAGTCCTTGAGGACGCGGAAGATGCCGGCGGGGTTGAGCTCCCAGCCGACGTCGGAGGTGTCGCGGCGCTCGCGTCGGACCTCGACGAAGAAGCTGGTCGGCGGCCAGTTGAAGCGCTTCAGCCGAAAGTGGAAGTAGTAGTTCAGCCCCAGGAAGTCATGACAGCCTCGGGTCAGGGTGTGATAGAGATGGTTCCACCAGAAGTCGATGACCTGGACGCCGATCCAGTCGAGGACCGAGTGCTGGTCGTAGGCCTCGATGGAGAGGACGTTCTGGGCCAGGCCGACCTGGGCGCGGAAGGCCTGCTCGGGCGAGTCGAGTTCCTCATGCAGGGCCCGGTAGGCCAGGCGGTGGGCCTTGGCGAGTTTCAGGGCGACAAGCTGGGAGCGGACGATCGCCTTCACGCCCGGCGGCCAGGCCCCGGAGAGGTAGCCCTGCGAGACGTAGACGTTCGGCTCGTTCATGGTGCACCAGAAATCCACCTGGTCGCCGAGACGGCGGGCGACCTCGCGGACGAAGCGGATATACAACTCCAAGGCGCGCGGCGACTCCCAACCGCCCAGGTCGGCGAACCAGGTCGGCAGGGTGAAGTGCCAGATCGTCAGCATCACCTTCAGTCCCCGCGCGTGGGCGGCCCGGAGCACGTCGGCGTAATGGAGGAAGGACTCGCCGTCCCAGCGGCCCTCCTCGGGCTCGAGGCGGGACCACTCGACCGAGAGGCGGTGGGCGTTGTTACCGAGCTCCTGGCAGAGGTCGAGGTCGGCCTCATAACGGTGCCAGTGGTCGATGACGAGGCCCGAGACCGAGCCGTCCTGGATTCGTCCCGGCACCCGCTCCCAGCGCGACCAGTCGTTCTTGTCGTTGCCGCCCTCGACCTGATGGGCGGCCGTGGCGATGCCCCAAAGGAAGCCCGGGGGGAAGTGGCGCGTCTCGTGGCGATGGTAGGCTGGGTCGCTCATGAATTCATGATATCATGATAAGAGAATCCCCTCTTCTTTCCCCTTATGCTCATCGTCAAGAACAACGGCGAATCGGTCGAATTCAGCTCCCAGAAGATCCAGCGCACGCTCAAGCGCACTGGCGCCACCCCGGACATCATTAAGGCCGTCGTCGCCGACGTCGAGAAGCGCGTCCGGCCCGGCATGACGACCCGCGAGCTCTCGCGCCTGGTCCGGGACGAGCTCCGCCAGGAAAGCACCAGCCTGGCCCACCGCTACAACCTCAAGGGGGCCCTCCTCAAGCTCGGGCCCGCCGGCTTCAAGTTCGAGAAATACGTCGCCGAGATACTGAACGCCTACGGCTACACGACCGAGCTGCCGGAGGAGCTCCAAGGCGCGTGCGTCCGCCACGAGGTCGACGTCGTGGCCCGCAAGGCCGGACAAACCGTGATGATCGAGGCCAAGTTCCGCAACGACTTCAGCCATTTCGTGCGCCTCAAGGACACCATGGCCACTTGGACCCGCTTCAACGACCTGAACGACGGCGCCTTGATGAAGCTCTGCCCGCACTTCGACCAGGTCTGGATGGTCACGAACGGCCAGATCTCCAGCCGTTCCAAGCGCTTCGGCGAGTGCAAGCAGATGCACATGATCGGCTGGAACTACCCCCGCACGAACTCCCTGGCCAACATGGTCGATCACGCCTACCTCTACCCCGTGACCGTCATCGACTCCTTGAGCCGCACCGAGATCGAGAGCCTGGCCGAGCACGACTACCTGCTCTGCCGGGATCTCGCCGACAAGGATCCCGAGCGCATCGCCTGGGAGACGGGCCTGTCCAAGATCCGCGCCACCCGCGTCGTCCAGCTCTGCCACGAGATCGTCGCGCCGCCGACGCCAACCAAGAAATAAGAAAAGCCCCGGCTCAAGGCCGGGGTTTCGGTTCTACTCGTGGTGGCGCTGGGCGCCAATCCAGGGATCATCCTTGACGCTCGGGTGGTCGAACCAGAGGCGGGCGCTCAACACGTCGCAGACGTGGCAGAAGGCCGCGAGTGGCCCCATCACTCGACCTTGGCCGGAGTAGTCATCGCCCTCGCCCTCGACGTAGCGCAAGGCGTTGGCCTGCTCGGGCGTGAGAACGATGCCATAATCGGAGATCAGCCTTTCACGGAACTCCCGACGATCGGCCTTAGTCTTGAACCCAATCAGGTTTTTCCAAGGCTTCTCGAGGTCATGCAGGAACAGGACCAGGATGGCATCGGAGAGGGCGAACGGCAGGGGCCGGCAGACCTTCAGGGCGCGGTACTGGACGACGGCGAGGTTCAGCGTCTCGACCACGTGGTCGAGATAACCTCCGGGCCAGGCCTGGTGGTTATGCGAGGAGCCCCGCGCCCGCAGGAAGCGCTCGCGGTGGTCCTTCAGGAGGCGACGGCAGGCGTCGCCCTGGGCTTCTTCAAGGTACAGGAGCAAATCGTTCAAGGAACGGTATAGGGGTGTCATGTTGGTCATGCGTAACCTCCTGGCGCTAACGTAGCAACAAAACCCGGTGGGGTCAAGGGTGGCGATTATCAAAATTTGAGCTTGATGAGTTCGTGGTCGTCGGGTCCCCAGCCTTGGCACCAGAAGGCGCCGAGCTTGGGCTGGATGATGACCGTGGCCAGGGTGAGGTCGGGGCGCTTCAGGACCGGCGGCTCGGAGAAGACCGCGAGCAGGGCCTCGGGCCGGAAGTCGCCGCACGCCTCAAGCGGCCGGAGTGCCTGGGCGCGCAGGAGCGAGCTCGCCGAAGGCCTTTCGGTCTCGACGGCCTTAAGATTTCGCAGATGGTTCACGTGCGTCCAGGCCCGCCCGAGCTTGATGTCTGAATGTTCCGAAAGCGTAGCGTCGGCCACGCCCACGGGCGCGACTTCCAATGAATAAATCTTCTCGGCGTCGCATACGAAGAAATGGTTCGCCAAACCGTCATGGCCGCTTTCCAGAACGGACACGGCGGCGGTGAGCGACGGGGCGAGTCCGGCGCGCAATTGCCGGGCCCGAGCCCAGGCGCCGGGACGGGAACGGAAGGTCAGGGCGTTGTTGGTGACGGCGACGCCAACTTCGTTCAGCGACGGGCCGACGCAGGGCAACTGGCCGGGATAGCCCAAGCAGAAGACTCGGGACTGGCCGTCGAGCTTGAGGTCAAGGAGCGACATCCGCCCCAGGTACCACGGGTCATAGTCCTCGTTGTGGGCGAGGACGACGCCGTAATCCTGGGTCGAGGCGGCGAGGGACGAGCAGCGCTCGACGTTCCAGGCGCCCAGTTCCTCTTCGGCCGCCGTGAGCAGGATGTCGTCAAAAGCGAGACCGGCGCCGGAGGCCAGCCCCTCAAGGTATTCGGTTAGCCCCGCGATTTCGGACTCGCCTGCCTGGAGATACTGCCGAGCGACGCTAATCATCCCGGCAGGGTCCAGGCCCGAGGCCTTGATGCGGTCGGGCAGCAGTTGTTCCGCGACCGCCCGGATGTCCTCGCGAGTGGCTTCACCGACAACGCGCCCGCACTCGCGCCAAGAGCCGGCGGCTTTGATTGTTTTCATGGACGACTTCAGAGTGCGGGCCCGTTGATGAGGTAGGTCGCGATGATGGCGGCAGTCTCGGCCCGTAGGGTCAAATTGCCGAGGCTAGCGACGTGAAAGTAGTTCTTCTTGGCCGCCGCAACTTCGGTCTCGTCCCAACCCCCCTCGGTGCCGATGAAGACGCCGACGCGGTTCATGTCGCGCATCCTCAAGACGCCGCGATCGAAGGGCGGCGCGCCCTGCTCGAAGAAGTAGTTGACGTCGTTGGGGGCGGCGTAAAGCAGGGCCTCGGAGAACTTTACGGGATCATGGATCACCGGCACGAAGCCGCGCCCCGACTGCTCGGCCGCCTCCTTGGCGACCTTGGCGAGCCGCTCCACGTTCACCTCGAGTTTGACCGTGCGCTTGGAGATGACCGGGTAGACCTCGGTCACGCCGACCTCGGTCGCCTTCTGGACGACCAGATCGAAATTGTCCTTCTTCAGGATGGCGCAGAAGAGCACAACTTGGGTGCGAAACTCATTGTGATTACGGCTGTGCGAGACGACCTCGACTTCGACGCCCTTGAGTCCAAGGGCCGAAATCCGGCACTGTGCCTCGTCCAGGCGGCCGTTGCCGAGGATGATCATCTCCCCCACTTTCAGCTTCAGCACCGAGCGCATCTGGCGCGCCACCTCGCGGTCGGGTATCTCGAAGACCGGGGCGGTGAAGTCCGAGTCCACGATGAAACGATGGATCTTCATGGCGTCAGGCGTTAAAAGTGACTTCCGTCACCCAAAGATTGTCCGCGCCCCGTTCCGCCTGGAGGCCCGGGACGGTCCGACGGGCCTTGGGCTTGGCGTCCGAGGGTCGGCCCAGGAACATGCCTTTGGCTACGCGGTCGGTCAGCAGGGTGAAGCGCACGCCCTCGTAAGCCTCGCCGTTCGTCGCGGCGTCGGTGAGGGCCGTGTCGAGCAGTTTCACGATGAGCTCGGGGAAGTCGTCGGCCGAGACGTCGAAGGTGCGTTCGTTGGTCGGGGCCGAAAGGTCCGGTTCGGGGAAAACCCCCTGAAACAGGCCTTGGGCCAGGGACGACAGGAGCCCGGCACGGGTGCCGGCGGTCGCCTTGATGACGAGCGGTTTGCGAGAGATTGTTTCGTAGGGCATATCCCCTCCAGTATAGCAAAACCCCGGGCCTTTTGGCTCGGGGTCTGGCCAAGCGTCACTTCTTGTCGGGTACGGGGGTCGGCGGGACCTCCTTCTTGGGAGCGCCCGTCGAACAGCTGCCACCGGCGGGCTGACAGGTGCCGGAATGGCAAGTGCCGGATGAACAAGCGCCGTCCGGACAATTGCCCTGGCACTTGCCCAGGCAACAGCGACCGGCCACGATCATCATGAGGCCGGAGACGCCGACCAGGATGTAGACCAGCGTGGTCATCCAGCTGTTCCCGAAGATGAACGCCACGAGATCAAACTTGGCGACGCCGACGAGGCCCCAGTTGAGGGCGCCCACGATCACCAGGAACGCGGCCAGCTTGTGGACCCCGCACATCTTCTTACCAATCATAATTTTTCGATTGATTAAAAACTAACTCCTATATTATACCACAATCAAGTCTGGGGATAGCTCTTGAGGCAACTGTCGCGCTGGTCGCGGTAATAGGCGTCGAGACTGTCCGAAGCCGCCGTCGGCAGGCGACAATTCTTGTCCCCTCCGCGGTCGAGACATTCCTGGGTCCAAAGCGCCTGATAATTGTTCTCGACCCCCTGATAACAAGCTTCCAGCCGAGCGCGCTCATCGGACTTGGCGCGGGACTCGGCGTCGTTGAAGGACTTGGCCTGCTCCAGCTTGGCCTGCTCGATGCGCTCGCGCATGGCGGTGTCGGCCTTCACGGCCTCGACCTGGGCCGCGTCCTGGGCCGGCAGGAAGATGAAGAAGTAATATGAGACCGCCAGGGCCATGACCATGACGCTCCAAGTCACGGCGATCCACATCCGGCGGCGGCTCCAGTAAATGCTGAATTTCGAGGGTTGGTGTTCGCTCATGGCCCTATTATACAGGCGAATCAGCCTTGACGCGAGGGCGCTTTTTTGGCAACATCCAAATCAGACCGAGACAAGGAGGCACCATGAGTCAAGGTAACGTCAAGACGATCCCGCTCTTTCGCGCTCATTCCGACAAGACCAACGACAGACGACGCCGCTACGGCGCCGTCACGCAGCACCAGCTGGGTGAACGTCGCCTGCTGACCTTCACGCTGGAAATCGTTGATGAACTTCCCCTCCGGATCATCGTAGCGGGCTGGCTCCTAGGCCGACCCCAGGAGAGGCCGGGCCTCGCGGCGTTGGCCGAAGTGAACTTGGTTTCGATGCGAGACCGCCTGGAAGTGACGGATTTCGTCCAGGGGCTCTACCCAGACCGCGCCGTCAAGTTCTGGGAAAGCTGACCGAATCAAAACCGCGCCGTTTACCGGCGCGGGCTTTTTATCTTCACTTCTTGGCTGGAGCTGGTATCGGAGATGGTGCGGCGGCCGGAGCCGGAGCCCCGGCGCCCGTGTCGATGACGATGTCATGACTCTGGGCCGAGCCCGAATCCAGCTTCAGGACAAACGGCACGTCGTTGCTGTGGTCCAACCCCACGTAATTGATGTCGAGGACGTAATTGCCGGCTTCCAGCTCGACGCTGTACTTGCCATCCGCGCCGGGCGTAAGGGTCTTGATCAGCTGCTTGCCCGTATCGTCATAGACCAGCACGCGACGGTCCTTGAAAGCGTCCGGGGCGAGAGGGCAGAGTGCGGCCCGCTTGGCGGAGTTCGCGGCGTCGGTCGTCAGGCAAACCTGGTCGAAGACGACCTGGCCGCTCACGGTCGAGAGCACGTTCGTTTCTGGGGTGATGAAACTGAACGTGGAGACGATGGTGCGGATGTGATCGGCGTCGGCCCAGAGCACGGCGTAAAGGTAGAACTCCGTGCCGTACCGAATCGGGCGGGGGTAAGCGACGATGAAAGCCGCCTGATGGTTCAGCTCGGACGCCTGGTCCGCCGACGGCAGGACCAGCCGGGCGTCCTGGCCAGCGACTGTCAGGTGCTCGATGGTCGGAGCAGTGCCGTAAGGCCGGAGCTGGCTGCCGACGACCTTGAGCAGGGCCTGGTCGACGTTAGCGTAGCCGCCGCCCAAGGCCGAAACGATGAAGAACCCGTTGTAGCCGTCATAACGATCGGTGTCCACGGCGTTGACCGAGGCCCAATGCGAGGGGTAGCTCAACTTGACGCGAAAGCGCGGGCTGGCGTAGGAACTCCAGCTCTCGACCGGACCGTCGGTGGGTTTCTGGGCCACCTGGATCCGGTTGACGAAGAAATAAATTCCAATGATGACCACGACCGCCAAGCAGAACCAGAGGAAGTTGCGTTTCATAGCTCCATCATTATACCACCATCGGCCCATCAGGGCCGGAAGCGGACCGGGATGCGGACTTTTTCGGACATCTCCGGCAAGCCCGAAGGATTGTCATTCTCGAGAATCAGGGTGCCGGTGGCGGTTTCCGGCGCGGGGAAGTTGAACGTCGCTTCGAACGGGATGAAACCTTCGGCCGTCCAGTCTCCCTGAGCCTCGGCGTGGCTCCCCGGGTCCAGGTCCTTCCCGTTGCCATCGAGCAAGCTGGCTCCGAACACCGCCTCGAAATACCAGTTCTGGGCCTCGCCCGTGACCTTGAGCGGACTCGTCACCAGGTCGCCCGGCGCGACCGAGACGTTCCGCAAGTTCGGATTGGTGGCGGCTTCGGCAGCCGGCGGCACCGGAACCGCAAGCGGCTGGGCCTTGGGCCAGCGGTAAACGACCGGGGTCGGGGCCGGCACCGGCGCGAGGGCATAAGCCAAAAGGACTGTCGCGGCGGCGGCAATCAGGCAGATTCCGATGATGACCTTGCTTCGTGACGGCGTGAGACTCATATGGCGATCTTAAAATCCTCGTGAATCAAGATGCGATGGTTCAGGAGATGATCCTCGTCCAGGTAACGGAACTCGCCCTCGACCGACTGGCCCTGGAGCACAAGCGGCAGCCAATAGCGACTGTCGGGAAGCATCAAGCCGTAAGGGACGTCGGTCTGCCGGAACCAACAGGCGTGCATCTCCGCGGTCTCCCGAGGTTCGCCACGCCAATTGCGGACGGCGTAAACGTAGACCTCATGCTCGGCCCCGTCGCAGGCATGGGTGAAACGAAGCACCCCGCGCGGCTCGCAGTAGGCGGCTTCGAGGCCGCACTCCTCGCGAAGCTCGCGGATCGCGGCGTCCGGCGGCGTCTCCCCCGCCTCGATCTTGCCGCCGAAGCCGTTCCAGCGGCCCTGCCCGAAACCGCGCTTCTTGAAACCCAAGAGGACGCGGGCGTCGTCGTGGACGATGATGAGCGTGCGGCGGCTGTGCATAACGTTGCCGTCATTGTACCAAAATACTAGCCCTTGCGCCCGAGCAAGGCCTTTGTTAAGGTGCCTCATAGGTCCTTACACCGGCGCCTGAGGGCGCCACAACCCAGGAGGGTTCCGATGAAGTACTCCAGTAGGTTTCTGACCATCTCGCTCGTGACTTTGGTCGCGGCCTGTGCCATGAGCCAAACCCGCGTGCAAGCCGCCTCGGCCACGACGGCGGCCCCCGACACGGCCGAAAACAAGCTGATCGCGAAGGTCTACAAGGCCACCGGTCTGCTCTTCGGCCAGCAAGTCGACGGCACGATGAAGATGGCCTGCACCGTCACGGCCTTCGAACGCAACGCCAAGGACCACGAGGTCTACTTGTTCGCCACCGCCGCCCACTGCCTGGCGACGGACGACAAGGAACACGAGAAAGTCGAACTGGAGGCGAAGAACTACTTCATCACCTTCGACGAACCAGGATCCAAGAACTACTACGAAGCCAAGATCCTGGCGGCCGGCTATCAGAGCCGCGGTGATGACTTCGCGGTCCTTGAAGTCCGCCTGCCCCACCTCGACATCGCGGTCGTCCCCCTGGCCAAACAGGAAGCGACGCTCGGTGAGCCGCTCATCAACATCGCCAGTCCCGGCGGTTACGGCAAGCAGCTCTTCACGGGGCACATCAGCTCCACCAAGCTCGACCGACCCGTGATGGTCGAGGACATCAACTGGAAGAACGCCCTGCTCATCCAGATGAGCTCCGGCGGCGGTTCCTCCGGTTCCTCCCTGGTCAGCGTCACTCAAGAAGGCATCGTGGCCTTCCTGGTCGGACACATGTCAACCAGCGGCGTAGCCACCGTCGTGGCCATCCCGGCCAGCCGGTTCCAGAAGTTCTGGGGCGCGGCCAAAGACGGCAAGTACAAGTGGTTCAAGCCCGAAAGCAAGGACTGAGCCCGTAAGTCATCCGCGTCCTCGTGACGCGGTTTTTCTTATGAGCCGGAATCTTGGCTCCAGGCCCAAAATAAGCTATTGTATAAGGGTATGCTTGAGATGCTCGTCAAGCCGATTATCGCGATTTTCGGCCTCATGGACCCCATTGGTAACGTGCCGATTTACTTGGCGTTGACCGAAAAGAAAGACTTGGCCAAGGCCCGTCGGCTCGCCCTAAACGCCTGCATCCGCGCCGGCGTCATCCTGACGGTCTTCCTGCTCCTGGGCAACGCCGTCCTCGACGCCTTCAGCATCTCCATCGAGAGCTTCCGCATCGCCGGCGGCATCATCCTGGTCCTGATCGGCTTGCAGATCATCTTCGGGCTCGAGGCCAACAACAAGCAGACAGTCGAGGGCGAGGGGGAGGTCGACATCAGCGTCGTGCCGCTCGCGACCCCGCTCATCGCCGGCCCCGGTTGCATCACGGCCACCATCATTCTCTCCAAGACCTACGGCAAGCTGGCGACCCTGATCGGCATCGTCATCAACCTGGCCATCTCGTACCTGTTCTTCTACTACGCCAACTTGGCCGTCAAGCTGATGGGCCGCAAGGGCATGCTCGTCTTCGGCAAGGTGGCGGCGCTGATCCTGGTCGCACTCGGCGTCGAGTTCATCCGCGCCGCGCTCTAAAGAGACCCTTCCAATATGCGCATCGCCATCGTCGGTGGTGGGGCCGCCGGGCTCATGGCCGCCGCCGCCATTGTCGAAACCAACCTCGAAGCCGAGGTTTTTTTGCTCGAAAAGAACGACGCGCTCGGCCGCAAGGTGCTGATCTCCGGCGGCGGGCGCTGTAACGTGACGACCGGCCTCGAGGACGTGAACGAAATCCTGAAGCGCTACCCGCGCGGCGGCAAGTTCCTGAACTCGGCCATGCGCGCCTTCCCGCCCACCGCGACGCGAGCGTGGTTCGAGGGCCACGGCGTGCCGCTCAAAGTCGAGGAAGACAATCGCGTCTTCCCGGTTTCCAATGACGGCCACGACGTGGTCGGGGCGTTCGAGCGGGTCTTCCGCGATTCCGGGCGCGTCCGACTCTCGCTGAACTCCTCGGTGAAATCCGTGGCCAAACGCGACGATGGCTTCGTCCTGACGCTCGCGGACGGGCGCGCGGTCGAGGCGGACCGGCTGATCATCACGACCGGCGGCCAGGCCTACCGGGCGACCGGCTCCTCCGGCGACGGCTACGCCTTTGCCGAATTTCTCGGCCACCACCTCACGCCCCTCGCCCCCAGCCTGAACAGCCTGGGCACGGCGGAGGACTGGCCCAAGGCGCTCTCCGGTCTCTCGTTCCAAAATGTCCGACTGACCGCCCACGGCGCCAAGACCCACCGCGCCGCCGGCCCCCTCCTCTTAACCCATCGCGGCATCTCCGGCCCGGCCGTCTTCGCCCTCTCGTCAGAGGCCGCCTTCGAGACTTACGGCGTGACCAATCCACTGCGCGTCGAGATCGACCTCTTCCCCGACGACGTTCACGATTCCCTGCTGGCCCGGCTGATGAGCCTCGTCCAAGAGAACCCCAAGAAGGAGCTCCAGAACGTCCTGGCCATGATGATTCCCAAGTCCCTGGCGGAGACCGTGAGCAAGCTCCTGGAACTAGGCGACAAACCGGTCGTCGAGATCAGCCGCAAGGACCTGGTGCGAGTCATCGAACGGCTGAAGCGCGTCCCGCTGAACGTCACGTCGCGCGGCGCGGGCGAGGAGTTCGTCACTGCCGGCGGCGTGGACCTGAAGGAAGTCGACCCCCGGACCATGCAATCGAAAATCGTCCCCGGCCTATATTTCGCCGGCGAAATTTTGGATATAGACGGCGTGACCGGCGGCTTCAACCTCCAAGCCGCCTGGGCGACCGGACATCTGGCGGGCAGTTCCGCCACCAAATAAGCTGGGCGGCCCTCAACTTCTGCCAATCAGACGCCCGCAAAGATAGTGACGAGCCAAAACACTGACAGGACGTAGCTCAGGATGAGGACGGCAGTGGCAATCCGCGACGGCCACTTTTTTTGCGCCTTACGGAACCAGTGACTGAGCAAGTGGATCAAGATCAGCCAGGCGACGATAATCGGCATGGCGACTCTGAGACTCTTAAGCGAGATGACGGGGTTCATCTGGCTACTAGCCCCAGACGTATCAAGATCTCCCTGAGAGGCGGCAATGTCACCCTTGGGCAAGCTGACAGGTCTCTTCTGGCTACCAGCCCCAGATGTATCAATATCGCCCTGAATGGCGGCAACGTCATCCTTGGGCAGGCTATCGGCGACCCATTTGGTCTGAATTGTGAATCGTTGGTTGCCGAGAATGCCGTCATATTCGATTGACGCGTTGGGGTCTTTCTCCGGGTCCCCGGCGTCAACCCAATTGAAACCATTGGGATAGAAGGCCGAATCCTGATCCTGAACGTAGAGAATCCCTTTGCGATAAATCAAGCCGCTTACCTGATTGGTGTCTTCAACATCAAACTTAGTCTCATGACCGTCGCGATCAAGCTGATAAACCTCGGGGTCGCCGTTAGTGGTCGCGATATAGAAGGCCGAACCATCCTCGTTGACGGCAAAGCTGGCCATATCGTCCTTGTGGGGTATGCGAAGCCAGTCGATAATCTGGCCGTCCTTAATCTTCAAGACGAAGGCGTCAGTGGGGAAAGTGCCGAAGTTGATCTCAGCTCGAAGAACGAGGGCATAGACGTTCTGATGGGTGTCGGTGGCGACGGCAACTGCGACGTTACCGTACTCAGAGAAATCAACCTCTGACTTCCACTGCGAATCATGCAACCAATGGAGGCCATCCACATTGGAAGTCATGTAATAGTCACGGTCGCTGGTCTGCGTGACGTCACCGAAAAATATGACCTGGCTAGAACCCCAGCGATCCTTATAATCTGGCCACGGCAAGCTGAAATGAGGGTCGAGGTGCTTGGGATTTACCACGCAGGCCGTCCGATCGCCGCAGACAGTGTCGTTGCCAGTGATGAAATCTGTCCCGGAGTTCAAAAGCCTTTTCGCGTAGAACTTGAAGCCGTCGTCATATCCCGGCAAGAGCCTGACATCGGTCGTATGGCCGACAGTCGAGTCCGTCCACGGGACAATGGAAATCTTGTAGTCCCGAGTCTCCGACTGGACGAACGGGCCGTCGACGGCGCTGTTGGTCTCGATCTTCAGGCGCTCGCTGGTGACCTCCTTCAGGGTCGCCGTCGAATAGGCCCGGACTCGCGGTAGGACCCCGCGGGAATACGTCCCGCCCTTGGTGACGACGTAAATAAGATGGCCGTTACGGTCGTAAAGATTGAGCGGCTCATCATTGGCGTTGGTGACCTCTAGGTTGTTCTGATACTTGGCGCCGTTGCCGGCCGTCACGCCTGCGGGCAACCCGGAAGTCTGGATGACCAGCCGATAAGTCGGGCCGGCCGGCCTCGGAGGGCTCATGGACCAAGCGAGTCCCGGCAACAGCAAAAAAGTCGCCAGGAGCGACGCCACAATCGAGCCGGACAACCGCGGTCGAATCATAGAAATGGAGATTATTCTTTTAAAGAATATCACGAATCGACTGGCGAACCAATCACAAGGACAAGGTGCCCAATCCTGGCGTATACTGAATTTAAGCAACCATATTTCCACCTATGATTACCTCAAGGGTAGGACTCATCATCTACGGTCTCTTTTCCCTGGCGGTGCCGATATTCGCCCTCGCCCAATCTTGGCGCTGGGCCCAAAACAAGGCCGCCGCCGAAATCGCCGAGTCTAGAAGGGCCGCGGCCCCGGGCTGGCGGACGGGCCTGGCGGCGTTGGCTGCCATAATCGCGATAGCCTTGTTTGCACCGCGCTCATGGCAGGAATCCCTGACGCCGTCCATCTTGATGCTGGAGTCCCCGATACTCCTACTGTACGTCTGCTTCTTAGGCCGATACTTTCAAGCCTGGTCATCGTGGCTGGGCAACCTTGGACTCACCGGCTGGCGACGCCGGTCGCTGGCTACCATTTTTCGTCTCGCTGGCTTCATCGGGCTCTATTGGCTGACATTCCGAACGATTTATGCGCTAAATTCGGAACGTCTAGGCTTACCGCTCCTAGCCACCGTCGCAAAACTGGCCGTGGGCTCCATATTATCTACGGTGACAGTAACAGGCCTGGCGCTCGGCCTGGCGCGTCGACGGGCCCGCCAGAATGGACCGAAACCGGCCTCAAACGGCGGCTGGGGGCGATTCATAGATAGTGCCACAACCGTCGTGGCTATCGGCCTGATTATCTCAGGAATCATCGGCAGCGTTAGCCTTCAGGGGCTATTGAGCCCCGAAGCCCCTCTCGGAAGCAACGGCATCAGCAATATCAATACGACGTATCCACCGATGGCGACCGTCAAGGTCAGCGTGCCCGAGGGGTCGACGGTGCGGCAGGACCTCAAATCTGGGACTAAATATGTCATGGACGGCGACGACGTCTCTTTTGCCCTCGGCGGTCAGAGCTTCCTGATCATAGCCCCAGATGACAAGCATTCTTTCAACGTCAGTTCCATCACGGTCGTCGGCCATAAGGCGGCTTATGACCTAAGTCTCGACACGTCGACCTGCAAACAAGGCACCAACATGGTCAGTGACGACGTTGGCATTGAGGTCACCAAGTCCTGCACGGCCATCATCACATCTAGGGCCATTGAGGCCGACGATCATCCCACGCCCCCAGGTGTCCCGACCGAAGGCGACGTAAATCAGGACTCGCAGGTCATCAAGGGCACTGGCCGGGAGTTTGTCTACGTAGAATTCAACAAGCCCAACCAGTGGATTGGGATCGTCGACAACTATGGGGCCTACAGCGCCTTCGCTGACAGCTGTGTCCTGGGCAACACGCTCGGCGACGTCAAGATCGGCCCTCACAGCATGGTCATCGAATGCCTCAATGTCGGCCGCAAGTTGAAAGTCACCTACGACAGTCAAGGGCTCCCAAGCACTTACCGCTACGAAAACTACGTGCCCTACATCGGCAACTTTAACTGGGGTAGCGGGCCCGTACCGGACCCTCACGTCGGCCCGGTCATGAATACCCCAGACCGGCTCTCTTCCGGTCTGGACGAATGCCGCAAGACCGGCTCGGACTCGTGCTACCTGAACATGGCGGTCCTCCTCAAGGACGTTTCCCTCTGCGAACAGGTGAAGAACCTCTATCCGACGCTGCGCTACGGTGTACTTCGTTATGGCTCCGATAACCCCGACCGGCAGTCTTGTTACTACCAGGTCGCCCTAGCGACAAATAATCCGCAAACCTGCCAAAAAATAGAGCTTGAGCTGCCGACCGGATCGGAAATCATAAAGCCGCGCTACAACTGCATCTTCCGAATTGCCCAACAGACCAGCAACCCCAAGATCTGCGACTACATGAACGAAGCCGACAAGTCTTACTGCCTGGAGTATTCCGGTGGCAGCGTACCGCCTTGGCCCCAATGGGGATCTAACGCCATGCGCACGCTGTCATTCAAGATGACGCCCAGCGCCATCTACCCGCAGGCCTACCTCATCACGGCCGATACCGACAACCGCTCCCTGCCGAAAGACGCGCGGCTAGTGGCTCTTTCGTTTCTGGATTACGATGGCGACTGCGCCAAATACCGAGGCCAGCACGACATGGCCGAGGTATTCCTAGACGTGCCGTTAAACGGAACTGGCGGCGGCCTGCCCTGGACGTCGCTCTTCGACAAGGAATATCTCAAGTCTGGCGCCGTGCGCTGCGTCCAGCTCTGGAGCGACGACACTCTCACCAAGCCACTCTCCCCGCCGATTCGCATCGTGTTGCCCTGAAAGCCCCGATTGTTTGCTTCTATATTGGAGCCGAAGAAAGCCCGCCATCGACAATGATGACGGGCTTTCGTGCGGGTCGAGGCTACCTGCTGATTTGGTAATACCGATTCGTCCCGTTTGGGCCGATGTCCTTCGTGGCGAAATAGCCGTTGCCGCCACCCGCGGTCGGCGCCGAAATGTTCTTCAGCGTAACTACGGCCTGAGGATTTTCGAGATTGGCATAGAGGGCGCAATGGCCGCCACCCGCGGCGTTATAGATATAACGGTAGTTGGTCTGATAGCCGGCCCCAGTTTTGGGATCCTGCGGCGGCGCCGAGATGTATTGCTTGACTTTGGGTTGGTTGGCGACGATTTCGTCGTAAATTACCTTGATGTCGTAATCGCCGGTGCCAGCGTTGGGTGCGTAACAGCCGTCCGAAAGAAGGAGCCGACCGATTGTGTTGATGGTCGAAAGGCGGATACTGTCGTTGGCGTTTCGTTGCACCGGGGCGTACGCCACGACTGCCAGAGTCATCAAGACCGCCACGATGGCCATCGCGACTAAAAGCTCAATCAAGGTGAAGCCCCGTCTGTTCATAGTATTTCCACTATACCATTTCCCCGCTAAGACTAGCGACTGGTTGAATCTCCGTCCCTTGACGTTACGGCTCTTTTTTGGTTACATTCAGCCAGTTCATTTCACGGTTCGGGCGTAGCCCGAAGGAGGAGATTTCATGGCGTGTATTGAGAGGATCTACAGCGTTTCGGCCCTAATCGGGGGCAATAAGTGCAACGGCAACTGCCGATTCTGCGCGGCCAAGAGCCTGCGCCCCCAAGCGAAGGACGGCGACAGCCAGCGCTACTGGAGGAACTACGCGGCGGCGATCAAGCTCTCGGCCCGCTACGGCGGCTGGTCGCTCTCGCTCACCAGCAGCGGCGAGCCGACCGTCGACCCCGAAGCGGTCACGAAGGCGCTTGATGTCTACCAAGGCTGCGCCAAACAAGGTGCCTACTTCCCGAACGTCAACCTGTTCACGAATGGCATCCTGCTCGGCGACGACGCGTTCTGCGACGAGTGGCTCCCCCGCTGGCGCGAGCTCGGACTCACCAACATCGCCGTCTCCATCCATTCGGTGGACCAAGCGAAGCAGACCGCGGCGTACGGGCTGACAAGGTATCCCGACTTCCGGGACATCTTCCAGAACATCCGCCGACATGGGATCGGGCTCCGCGTCACGCTCCTGCTCCGCAAGGGCGAAGTCGACGATGCCGCGAGCTACGCGCAGGCCGTGTACGTCCTCACCGAAGGTTACGAGGTGGACAACATCACCTCCTGGCCGGTCGGGAACGCGGACGGCTCCCGCAACGAGTTCACGCCGTCGCGCTGGGGCATGTTCACGATTCGCCGGTGGCTCCACAAGAACGCCAAGATGTGCCACGGGCACGCCTGGGGCGGTGGCGTCTACGACTGGCACGGGAACATCCTGCGGCTGACCGACTACGTGACGCGCCACGACCCCAAGAAGGACTTCGTGCGTCAGCTCGTCGTCTTCCAGGACGGCACCGTCGCCTACTCCTGGATCCGCAAAGGCGCCCTCTGCCTGAAGTGAGAGAGTAGCACCAAGCCCCGGCATCACCGGGGCTTCTTTTTTTTTATCTCGTCTGGGCTATCGGCTGATCTGATAATACCGATTCGTCCCGTTCGGGCCGACGGTGGTCGATTCGAAATAGCCGGTGCCGCCGCCGGGGGTGGGCGCCGAAATGGCCGTCAAGGCGACTTCGGCCTGGGGATTCTCAAGATTGGCGTAGATGGCGCAATGACCGCCGTCAGCGTCACTATAAACGTAGCGGTAGTTGGTCTGGTCGGCAGTCCCGGTCTTGGGATCCCGTGGCGGGGCCGAGACGTATTTCTTGACTTCAGGATTGGCGGCGACCATTTCGTCGTAAATGGTCTTGATGTCGTAATCGCCGGTTCCGGCGTCGGGCCGGTAACAGTCGCTCGCCAGGACGAGGCGGCCCATTTCGTTGATGGTCGAGAAGCGGATCTTGTCGTTGGCGTTCCGCCGCACCGGGACGTAAGTCGCGACCCCCAGGGTCGCCAAGACCGCGATGACAGCGATGGTTATCAAGAGCTCGATGATGGTGAAGCCGCGTCGGTTCATGGCGATCCCACTATGCCAACTGCCAATCCCCTCCTATGAGACCTTCGCGAGCATGGTCTCGAGCTCGGCGGTCGCCATCACCACCGCGTCAGCGGCCTTGATGAAGGCGTATTGCACTTTTTCTTCGTCGCGGTTCTTGATGATGGCGTTGAGCACGCTGATCACGTGGTCCGTAGAGGGCTCCTTGAGGTCCACCTTGATCTCGCTCTCGGTCTTGCCGTACCAGCCCTCGTAAATGTGCTGAATCGTGTTCTCGCGTTTCCGCGCGGCTTTGATGCATTCGTCGCAACGCTTCGAGTCCGTGCCCAGCGTCTCGGCGGCCTCCTTGATGAGCATCACCGCCTCCGACAGCTTTTCGAGCATCTCGACGACGTAATGGTCGGGTTTGACCTCGAATTTCTCCATTCTCATGACGGCCTTCTTGGCCTCGTCCATGATGTCGTCGATCTTCTGGGAGAGGTTCTCGATGTTGTGCCGGTCGTACTTCCCGGTGATGAACGTGCTCCGGATATGCGCGGTGATGTTGTGATGCGCCTCGTCGGCCTCTTTTTCCGCCTGGTCGACGACATGCGCCGCGGCCGGGCTCGGTTTTTCGCAATATTTTTGGGCGGTCTTCAGGCCCTCGTGCACGATCCCCGCCTGCTCCGACAGCATGTTCAGGAAATTGAGCTGCTTCGGAAAGATGTGGGACAGGGACAGTTTTTTCCAAATCATATATGCCAATATGGCGCTAATAATAATCACTACGATATAGGACCATCGTCCCTGAAAGAGGAGCAGGAAGGTCGCCGAGACGGCGGCCGAAGCCGGTATCGTGACGAGCCAGGCAAAGCCCATGTCTTTGGCGACCTCCCAGTGAACGCGCCTGGGATTCTCCGCCGCGCCCGCCCCCATCACGGAAGACGAAATGACCTGGGTGGTCGAGATGGGGTACCCGAAGAGCGAGGAGATGAAAATAATGGACGTCGAGGAGAGCTGTGACATGAAGGAGTGGATTGGCTTGATGTCGTAGATCCCCCAACCCAAGGTGCGGATGATCCTCCACCCCCCGCACATGGCGCCGATCGCCAGGGCGACCGAACACGCGAGTATGACCCACATGGGAATGAACGCCCCGCCCGGGGACTGCGCGTACAGGCCCGAAATGGCCAGGACGAAGACGATCACGCCCATGGACTTTTGCGCGTCGTTGGTGCCGTGCGAGAGCGCCTGGGAGATGAGCGTCGCGTACTGCGCTTTCCGGAAGAAGCTGTTCGTCCGCGCGGGGAAGGAAATGATCGAGCTCACATAAATGCCGATGCGGGTCAGGATCGAGGCCACGATAAAACCGACCAAGGGCGAAGCGACCAGGATGCCGAAGACGCCCAGGATCTTCAGCCAGTTCACCGGGGCAAAACCCCAGCCGACCACGAACGCGCCCAAGAGGCCGCCGATCAGCGCGTGCGATGACGACGAGGGGGTTCCCGTCTTCCAGGTCCATAAGTTCCAGAGGATCGCCCCGAAGAGAGCGGCGATGACGACGAGCACGCTCGACGTCCCCTTGGTCATCAGGTTCGGATCCACGATCCCCTTGCCGAACGTTTCCGCGACTTTGCTGCCGAGAAAAAACGCGCCGATAAAATCAAACGTGGCCGCGATAATCAGGGCGCGGAGGGGCTTGATGGCGTCGGTCTTGATGGCGGTCGCGACCTGATTGGCGACATCATGAAAACCGTTCGTAAAATTAAACAAAAGCGCTAGGAAAACGGCAAAAACGACGACGATAATCTGAATACTCATGCGGAAATGTCAGGTGGGCGTATTAGTTCAGCCTAGATAAACAATGGCAAGGTGTCAACCGGGTTTCCCTAAAAAACGCTCCTAAATTGGCATTATTGACGCTAGGAAGGTTTCGGGTTATCCTGTTCAAGTCTTTCGGGGATCGTCTAATGGTAGGACAGCGGCCTCTGAAGCCGTTTATCTTGGTTCGAATCCAGGTCCCCGAGCCA
>Ga0182027_10000351_pt1 | contig 79636 bp, 74 predicted proteins | sample 712E1DmetaG_FD_121300 | JGI IMG/M metagenome (GOLD analysis project Ga0182027, IMG submission 121300) | Permafrost microbial communities from Stordalen Mire, Sweden - 712E1D metaG (Illumina Assembly) | ecosystem: Environmental > Terrestrial > Soil > Wetlands > Permafrost | place: Sweden...
CATTGAATAAAATTGGTCCACTTGAAGAGTTGAAAGTTTATCCGACAAAGTTAAGACTTTCGTCCCATCCACATTATTGGTATTAAAACCCAAATCTTTAAGACAATAATACTTGCCGTAAGCACCGTTGCTGAATTGAGTGAAACCGGCATCGGCATGCTGGTTGTTTATATCAGAAACTCCCGATAATGTGTCAACCGGCCACCAAAGCAGACACGGATTTTTGTCCTGCTGGGCATTAAGCGAGCGCGCCACATCGCGGTCAATGCAGAAACCGTGCCAGCCTATAAATCTTGTTTGTTGTTTCTGTAATACGCAGGTACCGTCCGGGCATTCAGGTTTGTTGGGGTCTGTCGGAAAACGGTCGCAGGCATCCCCGTCTTCGCCTCCACTCAAGCATATTCCTTCCACATTTATTCCCGTAACAAGACCGGTTAAACTGCTTTCCGGACTCGGTGTCAAGCCAAGGCTGTTGGGATTGTCGGAGTTCCAATATTTAAAGCTATCTCCGAAATTCACCTTTTCATAATCACAATCGCAAGCATAACTGATGCCAAAGATATTGGTAGAACTTGATTCATTACAAAAATTTGCGGCGCTGAAATTTTGCGCCTGTTTCGTAAAAGACGTATCCGGAAACGGCGAATCGGCCTCGGGATATGCCCGGCATTCGTGCTGAGGCGATTTATCCAATATATTATCCGTAGTTCCGTTCGGATTCTGGACGCAAATATGATTTTCGCACATGCCCTGGCCGTTAATACCGCAAGGCAGGCTATTGCCGTTGCAGGCAAATCCGGTTTCAGTCACATCGCTGGGGGTGCTTGAACAATTTTGGGAAGAAGTAATTTTATAATCGCAAGATATTTTTTTGACCAGCCTCCAGCCTGTCGGGTCGGTGGATGAAGCACCAAGATTAACTTGTTGAAGTTCCTCAACGGGATAAGAGTCCAACAATGTGTAGCCGTCAAAATCCATGCCCTTCCAGCTCACATCCCGGTTGCGATAAAGATCTTCGGTAAACACCGTACCGGAATAAGCGCCTTTGCCTTCTACCCACTGAGAACAATTCGTGGCGTTTGTTTCCGGACTCTGGTCGCACCGCCCTATGGCATCGCAAATCTCTTTAAAATGACCCGTATTTTGATCCCAAACCCTGTGCGAGGTACGGCATTGGAGCCACTCTCCGCACTGCCGATCCTGAACTAATTTTATTACGATATTCGCGTCATTGGCGGCCGAACTCGTTGGCGCAACCAGGGCGTTATTCGCCTTGGTGCTTATGGCGTAGCTGGCTTCCGTGTCCCATAACTTATTCGGCTGGTCTGTTTGATCAAAAAGGATACACCCCTGTTTTTCACTTATCTCGCCGTTACAAGCTGAAATTTCCGTTTGTAATTTATCATTGTTGATAAAATAATAAGAAGTGTTATTGTCGTGATGATCTATATACTGTGTGCATCCGCTTTGCGTTTCCGGGCATTCGCCGACAAAATTTTGATATTTATCCGTTACCCCATAAGACCAAATGCCGTAGTTATTTCCATATTTTAAATAATCCGGATAGCAAGGAACTGTGCCCTGATTGACGCATTTATCGGCGGTACCGCCGGGACAATCGCCGTCGGAGGCACATATGGTGGTGGAACTTATCTGGCATTGGCCCATGCCTTTCCAGAACCAGCCTGAATATTTTTGTCCGTTAATTTCCTGATCCGTCTCATAAGAACAGATTTTCTGACCAGTTATCAGCGGATCTTTAAAATACATGGATCCATTATCGTATGAATAGGCATTGCACCCCACCGCCTCATTTTGACATAGAGTGGTGTCGTAAGAAGCCGGATCGTTTTTAATTAAAACATTTTCATAGGCGGGGCCATTCGGGGTTTGTTTTACGCTGCCTGCGTTTGCGCACCCAAGGTCAACCGCATTGCAGGATGCGTCCTGGGTGGCTACAAGATAAATAGGATTCGTGGAGGTGGTGTCGGCCGGAACATAATAGGTTGAAGTAACTACCGAACCGGCGGGCAGAGTGGGGTCGGAAATGTCCGCACCGGTTACATTGACATAACAGCCGGTACGGCCAACCGGAATCTGACAACTGTAAGAATTGGATGCGATTGTTTTGGTGACAAGTGTTCCTTCAATTCCGGAAAGCCAGACATTGTATATTTTGGGTCCGGGATCATCCGGGGTGTTTTGAGTGTCAAACAGCGCCGTACAGCCGATAGCGCCTTCTCTGCACAAATAACTGAAGCCGGTTAAATATATTGAATCTCCGTTTGGATTTTTATATTCCGCGCACCCGAGCGCTTCTCCGGGCAGGTTGTCATCTAAATTACTATCGCAGACGGGATCGACGCTCAAAGAATTTTTTACCAGATATATATAATCGGTTACTTCGGTGAGGCTGACATTGTCCAGATATAAATTTCCGCTGACATAAAATTTTAATTTAACGGTGGTGGTGTCTGATATCAATTCAACCGGACCTAAATGATAATATTGCCAAACATCACCCACGCCGACGACACCCAGAGTATCGGTAGGACTATCGCCAAGCTGAACCGTCGTGCTGGCTCCGGCGCTACCCTTGGCCCAAAAAGTGATATTGTAACTCTTGCCCGGATTGAGCTCTAAAGTTTTGTACAAATAGTCAGTGTTTGCATTGTTTGACTGATAAAACAGAGAATGCTCGCCAGCATGTGTTGATTCGGCGGAAATTGAAGGCGCGGAAGCGGAAGCAGTAGCCACCCAAGTTGCAAGCGCCACCGAAGTTGAAGCGTCTTCAAAGTTATCCTCAAAAACAACCCGTATATTATTGCCCGCATTTCCTTTATACGCCTTACAAGAATTCATTTGAGCGGAACAGGACTGGCTGATTCCGGCATTCGTATAAACTCCGGCCGGCAAGCCATTATAAAAACATTGGCCGCCTCTTGGCGCTTCACCGCTTTGCAGACAATTTCCGCTTGAGTCTAACGCGGTTTCGTTCAAGCGATAAGGTGTGCATTTATCGGAAACCACAATCGTTTTTGCAAGCAATCTGAAATATACATTTCCCTGGTCGTCGTTGAATTGTCTGCAATCCGGATCGGCTGTTCCCGCCTTATACATGGTCTCATTGCAGATATTGTTATATGTTACGCTGTCCGAAGGCACCCGATAAAAATATGCCGGTCCTCCGGTGGCGTTGTCTTTTTCCAAATTATAGCTCTTCAACTGATAACCGCCGACGGCGGAACCTTCATAAGTATAAAAAGTTTTTTCCGTATTTTTGTCAGGCAAAACGCAAGGGCGCAAATATGAATAATATTCAACACTCTCCAGCCCTCCGGTTGTCGTGCTTAAATTTGTGAACCCCGTACAACCCTCATAGGCCGCACTGCACTGATTGCCTGAAGACGGAATTATATAAGTTAACGGCTGGCCGTTTGAATAATTGCTATCCATCTCGCGGTAGGCCGCATAGCCGACGCACCTTTGGTCGCACTGATCGTTCCAGACTATCTGTCCGTTAGAAATTTCGGCCGGGGTATATTTTCCGGGTATATTGTCTCCGGGGAAAGTAACCGGCGAGTACCAATTGCAATCGACCTCATCGGCCGTACAAACCTGGGAGTAATCTTTGCATTCGGCTTGAGGCTTTATTTTTGCCAAATCACCCATGCTTTGAGGCCATTGCGTGCCCGGAGTGGAAGGATCGGCGTCATAGCATCCGGCGTAATAAGGCGCCTTGCGCAAATAAATAGTGTCGGTACTGCTCGCCACCGCAAAGGCGGAACAGCCGGCCGAACCCGAAGAACAGTCGGTTGATAAATTGCTGTTAAAAAACGCCACCGGATTGTCGCCGTTTTGTATATCCTTATTATTATAATCCGCCCAGGCGCCGGTGGTCGTATTAGCAGAATAGTCTTTGTTTAAACTATATTCGGAACATCCGACATTGTCTGCATTACAATATCCGGTATCCAATGTTCGATAGAGGTAACTTACTGTATTTCCCGCGCTGTTTACAAAAGAACGGCAGGTTCTGTTTTGTGAATCGCATAAGTCGGCATCGGTTTTCCATACATTTTTTTCCCGGGCGCAATAACCGTAAATGGAACAATTTCCAGCCTGATCATAAGCGACACAGCTGGTGAGATTTACGCATTCCTGTTGGCGTTCAGGGCTTCCGGACATTAATAAAGATGCGCCGTAAACCAAGTCATTGCATCTGGCAGGAGGAGACTTTAATACCCAATTGGGATCAATCAAATGGCAGAAGGGTTTATTTATCGGGTCATTATATACGCCCGTAACATTTCCATGTGCATCTTTTATGAAGTTGCAGTCATTAAATCCGTCCACCACCTGCTTAAGGGTCCACGGCTTATCGGCATTGCTAAGTTTTGCGGCTATCTCAAAACCCAGCGGCATAATTCTGGCCGCGCGCAATTTTTTGGTATTGGCATAGCAATAAGCCCTTTGATAGCATGAGCTGTCAGAATTATCGGCGGTTCTGTCGGGTGGTATTAATTTCCAATCCCCATGCAACCAATTTTTTTCTATGGCTTGAGATATTGTAATCGGATCGCCGTAATCAGCTTCCTGAACAGCCTGAACAAAACTTTCGTCCGCTACGCAATTGTCGACCGCTGGATTATCCGGACAACTGTCAAAATTAGCCATTATATCGTATCTGTCAACTTCGGTAGTTTGCGGAACGAGCAAACTGGCAAACATCTCCTGAGCAGCTTGTACGCCATTGTTTGGAATCGCCTCGTAATTAGAAACCAGATCCGAAGTACTTTGGGCGGTCGAACAATTACTGCCTATACAGCCAAGGCCAAAAGGCAGCATGCCTTTGGTCATGAAATTTTTCATCATCGTGCCGGCCAGAGTATTTAAAAACAAAGATAACGTACTGGGCAAAACCTGATACAAACCCGAACTCAACATGGAACCGACGCTCTGCTGGCTCTGTTGTACTTTTGCGGCCGGCCCCGTGGCTGCCGCCAACTGTTTAATGTCTGTGGCCGGGGTGACGGTTTGCCCGGAAATAAGAGTGGTTTTAGGCTGATACCCCTGACCTTCCTGTCTTTGTAAGGTAGCGGCCGCTGATTCTTTGGCTATGGTATTATCAATTTTCTGCGTCGCACCCATCATTATACCCATATCGCTTTGTTTCATGGAAAAAGAAGCATTAAACCTGTTCTCCAAAGCCGCCGCACTGCCGTACTGGCTTTTGAACGCGCCGGCAGACCAATTTTTTTGAAAAGTAGTAAAAGTACAAGCCGGCTTGGGAGGGGCCGCATAAACAAAATTCAAACCCAGACGCATGGCCAGATTCATTCTGATATCGGGTATTTTACAAAGATTCAGTCCGAACGGTTGGCCTAACGCAGTAATGGCTGTGCCGGCAGCTTCATTGGCAACATTTTCAATATAACTGCCGAAGCTTTTTGTGTGGGCAAACGGATTTTGTCCCTTTCCGCCCGAAGCCAGCCATGTAGCGGTGTCGTAAGCTATTTTGCGCATGAAATACGAAACCGCTTTTACAGCAGCGCTCACAACCGCTATTTTTATTTTATCGGTTATTGAACTTTTAACCGCTGCTACTTTTTGTGGTACGCTTGCCAAAACGTTAATTAACAACGGAGGACCACCAGGTATAACAGGCGTTGGTCCTGTTTGTGCAAAAGCCGGCTCCGAAACAAACAAAGACGAAAAAACAGAAAAAACAAAAACCAACAACACCAGAGCTATGCCAATTTTTTTCATTTTCCAAAACATACTGCTTTCTAGTTTACTGCCCCGCGCTTGCACTATCAACAGTGCTTGACGCCAAAATATCTTTTACCATTTGTAAAAGATCCGCATCAGATGTCCCGTCTAAAACTGTTTTTTCAACCCCGGCGTCAAGAAGCATTTTTCTAAGCTGGACAGGATCGCTGATTGCGGCGTTTAAATCGACAGGTGGGGTATCCGTGGGAGCTTCCTCTTCTATGGGGCTGGAACTTGTTATGCCCGTAACCGGTATAGCCGTGCTGCTTATTCCCAACTCGCCGTTGCAATTTCCTTTCTTTTCATCGCACAGCGGATTGGTGCCTTTTTTTATTTCATCCGCATCCGATACGCCGTCAGAATCGGTATCCGCCAGATAGGGGCTGGTGCCATATACATATAACTCATCATAATCGCTCAAACCGTCATGGTCGGTGTCCCGGTATTTTAAAGCGTCAGTGCTGTTGATTTCCGCCGTGTCCAAAGGCGGAATATCTTTAGTTAAGGCAAACGGGCCGTACATGGCATTGCGTATCTGCAAAACTCCCATGCCGACGGCGAATATAGCAAAAACAAACAGCAAGATAAATCCCATCTTCTGCGTCTTGGAAAGACCGGGCCGGGTTTCTTTAACTGGCATAACTCAGCTCTGTTTAATGTCGGGTATATTATATCACAATAACTCCTAACAAATAAGTGGATAAGTGGCCTCCGCTAATTTCCCCCAATCCCCCACGCTCAACTCCTGCGCCCGGCACTTTTCGTTGAGACCTAATTCTTTGAATATCTGCAATAATTTAGTCTTGTTGTTTTTCCCGGCCAACACTTCCAAATTTTTTATCAGCATTTTTCTTTTGCTGGCAAAACCGGCTTTGACTATTTTGAAAAAAAGCTCGCCTCGGTTTGTGTCATGCGCTTCATGAATTGAAATTTTTATCACCGCCGAATCCACATTCGGCTCCGGCCAGAAAAAAGATCTTGGAACATTGGTAATAATTTCAGGCCGGCCAAAATATTGAACCGACACGGACAAAACCGACATATCGCCCGGCTTCGCGCAGATGCGCTCGGCTACTTCTTTTTGAACCATTAAAACCATTGATTGGGGTTTATTCTCCGCCTCCAAAAAAATCCGAATTAAATTTGATGTTATCTGATACGGAAGATTGGCGATGACTTTGTATTTTTTTTCCGTGATTAAATTTTGATTTTTTAAAACATTGCCCCAGATGATTTTGATATTCTTTGGTTTGTCATCCTGAACTTGTTTCAGGATCCCGTCCCAGTAAGGCATCAATTTTTTTTCAATTTCAAAAGCGGTAACTTCTTTTGTCTTTTCCGCCAGAGCGAAAGTTAAAACCCCGAAACCCGGACCCACTTCCACGATCGTATCCTCCGGAGAAATTTCCGCCGCCTCAATCATCTTTTCAACAGGCTCCGGACTGATTAAAAAATTCTGGCCGTATTTTCGGGAAGGAACAAGCCCATATTTTTTACAAAGGAATTTTAGATAATTTGGATCAAATAATTTTGACATATGAATTTCTCGAAGAAATTCACTCCGTTCGCACGGAGCAAATCTCATTTTTTTAATATCCCATCCGCCGAATACCGGTTGGATGCATTCCAGAGAACCCATCCGTCGGCTCCGGCGTCGTCGGCCGCTTTGATTTCCGCCCGGATTTTGGTTCCGTCGTACATCGCCCCTATATTAAAGGCTTGAATCCAAGCCCGCAATTTAGCCTTCTTGCCCTGCGCCTGAGCCTCGCCTTTGCTCATGGCGTGATAAACAACTTCATACGGATGATCGGCCGGATTTTTATAACCCATATAGCCGATCGGATAATGCGAAGGATAAACCATCGGCATGACATAATCAAAATACTGCACCGCATCGGACAGGCGCTGTCCGATGGACATATCGTCCTCCCCGCCCCTTTCCGTGGTAAGCCCGAACAGATCCGCGGACAGATAAACCGGCACGCCCGACATCTCTTTGCTTACATACTTAAAAAAATCCCCGATGACCTGATATTTTTTTAGGTCATTTTTATAAACAATCTGATCAAGATTTCCGTCGGTGGGAAAACGGATATAGTCAAAATTTATCTCGTCGAACCCGAGCTGTGCCGCTTCTTTCGCCACCGAAACTATATAGCTCCACACTTGTTTTTCGGACGGATCAACCCAGGCCAGGCCTTTTTTGTCCCGCCAAAGAGCACCCGTTTTTGTCTTAAGCGCCCATGCGTTCATCTTTTCCGCCAGAAGCGGATCCTGAAATGTGCTGAGCCTGGCAATGACGTATATATGATGCTTTTTTAAATTTGTAATCAAGCCGGGGAGGTCTTTTATGCGCACGTCTTCCGCTCCGATTTTTTTTACAAAAGGTAAATCAGACTTATACAATATATTGCCGCTATAATCCTTTAAATCTATAACGATGCTGTTCAATTCGGTACTGTTTATTAAATTGATTATCTCATTCATCTTGGCCGGATTGCCCGCGGAGTACGCGGTGAGATAAAGCCCTTTCACCTTGATGGGCGCATGTTTCTCGCCGCTAAAAGCCGGATCGGACAGAGAAATTTTTATGGAGTCGCTTTGCGCCTGTTCGGATTCAATGACGGCGTTTGCGTATATGCTCTGGGAGAAAATAAAAATCGCGGCGCTTATCGCCACTGCCCCCAGAATGGTCCAATACAAAATGGATTTAGGCCAGTTAATTTGCAACATAACTTCAGGCTTCATCTAATTCCACAAGCAGTTCGCCCTGCCTTAAAATTTTTAATTCATTGCCGAGCACGCTGACAATCGTTGACGGTTTATTTTTTGGCAATTCGCCGTAGTCCATGGCAATGTCCGGCTGAACCGTCTGATTTTTAAAAATATTAATAATTTGTTCCGGGCTGTAAACATCCCCGCCTTCGGAAATGTTGGCCGAGGTAGCCACAAGCGGCCGGCCCAATTGCCCCGATAAATATTTCGGAATCGGATGACCGGTGACACGCAACGCCACGGTGTCAACCGGCGACAAAACTCCGTGAGCCAAATTACTTTGCGGATTATGCTCCCCCACCACGGTAAGCTGGCCGGGCCAATACTTGTTGGCCAGCTGTTCCAATAAATCGTTCCATTGCAAATATTCTTTGGCCATGGCAACGGTCGGCACGACCACCAGCAGCGATTTTGTCTGCGGACGATTTTTTATTTCAAAAATTCTGTCCACGGCATTTTGATTGGCGGCATCGCAGCCCAGGCCGTACGATGTTTCGGTGGGGAAAATAATCACTCCGCCGGCAAGCAGTTTGGCCGTCACGTCCGCTAAATTGCATTCTTTGCAAACAAACATAAAATGTTATTGTTTTATCCATTTTAAATACGCCTCCGACAACGGCAGTAAATTACCTTCCAGAACGCTTTCCGGATCCGCCGATTCGTATTCGGTGCGGTGGTCTTTCACCATGTGATACGGATGCAAAACATACGATCTGATTTGATTGCCCCATTCCGCGGATTTGTATTCGCCCCGCAATTCCAATCTTTCTTTCGCCAATCTTTCCTGTTCAAGGCGATATAATTTGGCTTTCAAAATTTTCATTGCCGTTTCTTTGTTTTGCTGTTGAGATCTTTCATTCTGGCAAGATACGGTGATGCCGGTAGGAATATGGACGATACGCACAGCCGAATAGGTTGTGTTCACGCTTTGTCCGCCATGACCGCCGGACATAAACGTATCAATTCTGATATCTTTCGGATCAATATTCGTATTTATGCTTTCATCGACTTCGGGCAAAACTTCAATCAAAGCAAAAGAAGTATGGCGCATTTTTTCCGCATCAAAAGGCGAAATACGCACCAGGCGGTGCACGCCGTGTTCCGATTTTAAATAGCCAAAGGCATATCTTCCTTTTACTTCAAAAGTTATTGATTTATATCCCGCTTCGGCGCCTTTTGATTCGTCAACGACTCTGGTCTGCCAGCCCTGTTTTTCGCAAAAACGCATAACCATTCGCAGAAGCATCTCCGCCCAATCCTGCGCTTCGGTTCCCCCGCTTCCGGCGTGAATGGCCACGATGGCATTGCTTTTGTCGTAAGGCCCGTTAAGCAAAACATACAATTCATACTGCTGAAATTCATGTTCAAGCGTTTTTGTCTGTTCTTCAATTTCTTTGGACAAGCTTGAGTCCTGCGAACCCGTAAGTTCGATCAGATCATTTGTCCGTTTTTCCAAATCTTCAAATTTTTCCACCTCTTTTTTTATGTCCTGATAATCCTGCGAGATTGCCTGCGCATTTTCCGGGTTGCCCCAAAAATCCGGAGCGGACATTTCTTGCGATAACTGCTCCATCTTATTTTTTAAATCTTCTATGTTCAAAAGTTTTTTCGTTTGAACAATTTTTGTGCGCAACTCTTTTAGACTTTCCAGGGACATATATTTAATTGTCAGATAAAACCGATAACATCTTTTTTCCGGCATCCAAGCGCGCTTCGTAACCGATTGGCATGGTATAAAAATTATTTATATCATGACCAAAATATTCAACTTTCAAAATTGGAAAACCATATCCCGTGGTACGTTCAATCACGATATCGGCAATTGATCTGTTGTCCTTCGGATATTTTTTGTCGACACAATCCGATAAGTGACCAACGACCATACCGCTAATTTGGCCAAAAACTCCCGCCAGTCTAAGTTGCTGAAGCAGAAAATCAATCATGGCCGGACATGTGCCGTTTTCTTCCCAAAACAATATCTTTCCTTTTAAGCCGGGCATAAACCGTGTAGCTAAAAGACCGGCAAATCGCGAAAGCAGGCCGCCCACTAATTTTCCCCGTGCTTTCCCGGTCCGCCAAACTGTGCCTGAAGACGGATATTGAAAACTATCACTTTGACAAGATAACATGCGGAAAAGAAATTGTTTGGCCGGTGATGACAAATTTGGAAAATCGTAAACAGTCGGTCCATAAAAAGTGGGGATGCCTGTTTTTTTATTTATCGCCAACAACAATGAAGTAATATCGCTATAACCCAAAAAAAATTTGGGGGTTCTTTTGATTAAATTATAATCCAGCCCTTCGATGATCTGGCTGGCGCTAGCGCCGCCGGTGGCGCATATGACTGCTCGAACTTCTTTTGCCGCAAACATCTCATGAATGTCAGAAACGCGGTCGGAGATATTTCCGGCAGAATAAAAAAAATGTTTATTAATATTTTTTCCGGATTTGACCGTAAAACCGTTATTTTTGATTAAGGCTATCCCGGCTTTTATCTCTTTTTGTATATTATGTATCGGACGAGACGGGGCGACTATCCCAACCATATCGCCTTTTTTTAGTTCTAAAATTTTCATACCGAAAGACGCTTAAAATCGAATATACTATAACTTATAATTAAAAATAAATAAAGGTCAAGATCACCGCGATCTTGACCTAAGTCAATATGCTAACAGCCTCCTCTTCCAGCCATTTTGCGAACACACACTTCATCCAGGCGCAATGGTTGGGATCAATACCGAGCGCGTTGCCGAAGGCGTTGAATGCGCTCGCGCCACAGCCGCCTCCGCAACCACCGATCGCCGGGCAAATCAGGCATTCCGAGTTGCTGAACCTGTTCCTATTGCTCCAGAGAACCCGATTGCGGTTATCCGGCGCAAACACCGGCAAATAACCGATCCGGGTGATACTGCTGGCTTCAAGAGCCTGGCAGGCATGGATCCCGCCATCCGGGAAAACGACCAGCTTTCGACCGGCGCCACATGATTGCGGAGCTATCCGCTTTTCGGCGAAGGATCGAAACGCCCCTTCATACATCTTATCAACCGCGCCGAACGATGATGCGACCGTATGCGTTTCCTGCATCGCTTCGGCCGCTCTGACGCCATAGCTTGGATCGACAGCGCCATGCGTGTGCATGAGGAGATTCAGGCCGTATCGCTTGATCGAAAACCTCCGGCATAACCACCCGACACAGTCGGCAAGCGAGTTAATATTGGCGTCCGTGATGGTTATGAGCGGGACGAATTCCAATCCGACGGATTGCATCCTCTCGAGTCCGCGCAGTACGGTTCCGAAACTGCCTTTTCCGTTCCGAAACTGCCGCACTTGATCGTGAATATGCGCCGGACCGTCGATTGAGATTTGAACCTCAATCTGTTCTTTCCGCGCGAATTCAATAAAGCGATCGTCAATCAATGTGCCGTTGGTGTTGAGTACAAGATGAATATCCGGCCATGCTTGTCCGTCTGCCTGCAGTTGCCGAATGTGGCCAACCGCATTTTCAAGGCAGATCCGATTGATGAGCGGCTCTCCGCCGTACAAGGTGACTTCTTCCCAATAGCCGGGCCGATTACGGTCGTTTTTCGCAGTTTCTTTTGCGAACAGTTTGACCGCCTCGCAAGCAACTCTTTTGCTCATCTGCTGACCGGTGCCTGTAAGCGAACCGCTGTTGTTGGCCCTGTACAAACAATATGAGCACTGCAGGTTGCACTTGGTGGTGAGTATGAGATACAACGCTTGTATGGTGCGCCTTTCCTCCATCACCCAGGAGTAATCGTGCAAACAGGTTTCTTCGTCCCCTATTGCTACGATGAACCCCCTAGACAACAACTCTGAAAAAAGCATACCCCCCAGATTTTCCGGCCCGACATGCCCGCCCGGGCAAAAGTTGTCCGGAATTTCCGGCCCGGCGACAATGAACTTGTCGAACTTCAGCGCATGCCATAGCATTCTGGCGTGCGGAAAAAAATGAACGAACCGCGACCATTGCATTTTGTGCCTTTTAAAAAGGCGTGGGGTCGCCGAGGCATCCCCACGCCAGATGTGGCGGCTCGGACTTCGCTAGCCCATGCCGCAGTTGTAGAACGCACGGATCTTCCGCAGCTTGCGGACCTTCCGCATGAACGCGCTCTTCATCTGATCACCTCCTTCCCGTGGTGAATTTGCCAAGCGACCACGGCATTCTAACCATGGCCATTATGGGATTTTCCACACTATAAACCATAACGGCAGTCGCGGTCAACATCCTCCAGCGCGTGGTCGGGAAACTTTCCCAGATTGTAAACCACCTGGCACTGAGAATCGGGTGCGAGGAAATCGCCGTAGCTCGAGAAAGCGTTCAAGCGACATCCGCCTCTGCACACGGTACGCGCCAAGCAATTGCCACAGACGCCCTTGAGCGTATCCGGGTCGAATGTGCGAAACTGCTTGAGGCGTTTGTTGTTGCGCCAGATTTCAGCCAGACTGGTCTCTTTCAAATCGCCGAACACGAATTCCGGCCTGTTGTTGGTGACGTGACAGAGACTTGCCACGCCGGTTGGGCCAATGCCGATCATCGACTGACCCCACGGACAGATCAGGTGACCGGTGATATCGATGGGAACGAGCGCCATTTTGAGACCGACGGTGATGGCGGCCTTTTTTCCCTTCTCCCGCATGAAAGGATAAAGGAAACCTTCCGTCAGCTTTTCAATTTCATCGTACGGGATTCCGTCTGTCTTGCAGGCGCAGGCACCCTTGCCATACTCCAGAATAAACGGCAGAAGCCGGAAACCGATTCCGAGCTCGTCCACCGCAAACCTGGCGACATCCGGCACTTCATGGATATTTCCGGCTTGCAGGACTGTGTTCACGCGAGACGGAATTCGCTCTTTGCCGAGTTTCTTCAACAGCCCGACGGTTCGATCAAATGTACCCGACCCGCGGATCGTTTCATGAACTTTGCGGGTGACGCCGTCGAGACTGATGGCGATGCGGATTTGCTTCTTGAACGTCTTCAGCCTGGCGATGTCCGCATCGGTGATTAGCGTGCCATTGGACTCAAGAGTCACAAAGTACCCCAAGTCCACTGCCGCCGCAACCAAGTCGATTGTATCCGTCCGAAGGAATATCTCACCGCCGGTGATGTTGACGGACTTGGCGCCCAAGTTACGGGCTTCCACCAACAACTTCACGTAGAAGCCGGCCGGCAATTCCAGTTTTCTATCCCGATTGAGGAAATCGTATCCGCAATGGGCACAGTTCAGGTTGCAACGATTGGTGAACGCAATCGCCACGACTTCGAGCGATCCTTTTTTATTTCGAGCCATGGCCGTTGCTTCCTTTCCGGTGTTTGCCCACCGACGGACTCAGGTGTTTTATGACGTTGCGGTCGTAGTAAGCCACTTCGCCTCGCGGTAGAATCAGCATGCGCTCTATGCCCAACTCGTCGAGAAAGACAACATCGTGAGATACCACGATGAGCGGACCTTCATATCCGCGAAGGGCAACTGCGATTGCTGAACTGGTGTTGCTGTCGAGATGGTTGGTCGGTTCGTCGAGCAACAACAGGTTGGCTCCGCTCAGAGAAAGTTTAGCCAATGCCAGTCGGCTTTTTTCTCCCGGTGAAAGCGTAGCCACTGATTGGAATACGGCTTCTCCTCTGAAAAGGAAACTTGCAAGCACCGAACGCAGGTTGCGAGCCGATAGTTCGGACACTGTGCCGATTTCCTCGAGGACTGTGTTTTGAAGGTTGATTCCTTCATGTTCTTGCGCGTAATACCCGATGTCGGTTTTCGGTCCGATGATGATTTCGCCGCTTTGAAGACTTAGCGAACCCACAATCAGCTTGAGCAGGGTCGACTTGCCCGCACCGTTAACACCGACAACAACTAAACGCTCGTTGCGGGTTAGGGTCAAAGATATGTGGGACAGGACTTTTTTGCCGCCCTCATATCCGTAACTAACATCCCGTACGACCAGGGGGTTTTCCCCGCTTTTGCGTTCGGACAGCAACTTGGTTCGCACTACACGAGTTGGAGGAACAACCTCCACCTTATCCCGTTTGAGCTGCTCCAATTTTCTTTCGCGGCCGGCTACTTGGCGTTTCCGTTTTCCAGAGACGCCATGCATCCTCTCAAGATACTTACGCAGGTGGCGCATTTCCTGCTCTTGATTGACTGCCATGCGCTGTAGAGTCGCGCGCCGTTGCGCCAAGACCGCGATGTGCTGGGTATAGTTACCATGGAACACATCCGCGCTTCGGCTTATTTCGTCAAGCCGAATGATCTTGCTTACCGTCGCGTCAAGAAAGAGCGCGTCGTGCGATATGATTAGAACGCAGCCCGCGAATTTCTTGATGAACCCAACAAGCCACTCTTGAGACTTGCCATCCAGGTGGTTGGTTGGTTCGTCCAACAGCAGCACGCCGGGATTTGAATACAGGACACGCGCGAAGTTTGCTTTGGATTTTTCTCCTCCGGACAACGCGCCGACTTTGATGTTCAGATCAATGCCTTCCATTTGCAGGCCGCTAAGGATCCGAAGCAACTCGTCTTCAGCATGGTACCCTCCCCAATCTTCAAATTCCTGCTGAAGACGGCCGAGTTTTTTAAGGGCAAGTCTTTGTTCCTGTGGGTCGTCAATCACGGCCAGACGTTCTGATACCGCATTTATCTGGCCGCTGATTTCCCCAATCGGCCTTCCCGATAGGAGGAAGTCGAAAACAGTGGTGTTTTCGGGCACTTCCAACTCGGCGACGGTTTGAGGCATGAGGCCAATTATTAGCCTTCGTGAAGGAAATGAGATGATACCGCTTGATGGGGTCAACAACCCCGTGATCAACCGAAACAGGGTGGTTTTACCCGCACCATTGGCACCAATCAATCCCGCCTTTTCCGCATCGCCTAGCGTAAAACTAACTCCTTTAAGTACACACTTTTCTCCTATCTCATAGGAGACATTTCGCACAAATAGCATGAAGTGCCTCCTCGTGGTTGAGAGAAGAATGTCACGGCAACACTAGCATAATTCGTTCAATTGATCAACTAGCCGTGCCGGATGAGCGGTCCACGATTTTCACCCTAAAATAAAGCATAAAAATAAAAACCCCACACCATTACGATGCGGGGTTTTTATTTTTAATTTTTTTTAATACATTCCTCCGCCCATTCCACCCATGCCTCCGCCCATCGGTGGCATCGGTTCGTCTTTTTTGGGCAAGTCGGTAATCACCGCTTCAGTGGTGAGGAACATGCCGGCGATGGAAACCGCGTTCTGCAAAGCCGTGCGCGTTACTTTTGTCGGATCGATTATGCCAGCCTTAAACAAGTCTTCATACACGCCCGTGGCCGCGTTGTAGCCGTAGCTGCCTTCTTTTCCTTTAACATTCTCGGCAACAACCGCTCCGTCCACGCCGGCGTTAATCGCTATCTGGCGCAACGGTTCTTCCAAAGCCCTGACTAAAATTCCGATTGCCACGGCTTCTTCGTTTTCCAATTTTATATTTCCTAAAACTTTAATCGCTCTTACTAATGCAACTCCGCCCCCCGGAACAACACCCTCTTCAACGGCGGCTTTAGTGGCTCCCACGGCATCTTCAATGCGGTGCTTTACTTCCTTCATTTCCGTTTCCGTGGCCGCGCCAACTTTTATCACTGCCACTCCGCCGGCGAGTTTAGCCAATCTTTCCTGTAATTTTTCTCTGTCAAATTCACTGTCGGTCTGTTCAATTAATTTTCTGATTTGAGCAACTCTGTCTTTAACCATTTTTTCATCGCCTTTGCCTTCAACAACCGTGGTGTTGTCTTTGGTGGAAATTACTTTACGGGCGACGCCAAGATCTTCCAGATTTGTACCGTCAAGTTTTAAACCGACTTCTTCGGTGATCAATTTTCCGCCGGTCAAAATCGCAATATCCTGCAACATTTCTTTTCGTCTATCACCGAATCCCGGGGCTTTCACGGCCAAAACGCTGAATGTTCCTCTTAATTTATTCAAAACCAATGTGGTCAAAGCTTCGCCGTCAACATCTTCGGCAATAATAACCAATTCTTTCTTGCCGCTTTGCGCGATTTTTTCAAGCAACGGCAAAATATCGTGAATGGAAGAAATCTTTTTGTCGGTTATCAAAATATACGGATCGCTGTATTCGGCTTCCATGCGTTCTGAATTGGTAACCATGTAAGGAGATAGGTAACCTTTGTCAAAGCGCATTCCGCGGACGGTTTCTATATCCATTCCGAAAGACTGGGATTCTTCAACGGTAATCACGCCGTCTTTTCCGACTTCTTTCATGGCTTCCGCAATTTTTTGCCCGACTTCTTTGTCGTTGGCCGAAATGGAAGCGACATTCGCGATTTCATCTTCGGTAACCGGGCGTGAAATTTTTTCGCGCAATTCTTTTACGATTTCAACAAGGCATTTATCCAAGCCTCTCTTTAAAGCCACCGGGTTTGCTCCGGCGGTGACGTTCTTCATGCCTTCGCGCACGATTGCCTGCGCCAAAACGGTTGCGGTGGTGGTGCCATCGCCAACATCATCATTGGTTTTGCTGGCAACTTCCTTCACAAGTTCAACACCTGCGTTTTCAAACTTGTCTTCCAGTTCAACCTCTTTAGCAACGGTTACTCCGTCTTTTGTAATCATCGGAGCGCCGTAGCCTTTATCAAGCACAACATTGCGCCCCTTAGGACCCAAAGTGACTTTGACGACATTTGTTAAAGCATTGATACCGCGAAGCAGGGCTTGCCTGGCTTCCTCGTTAAATTTTATTTGTTTTGCCATAAAAAGGAAAGTTAAAAATTATTCAATAATAGCGACAACATCGCTTTTGTCTTCATCTTTGCCGATGTATAAAATTTTGTATTCAACTTCGTCTTTGCCTTTACCTATCTTAACGTCTTCTCCGCCCCATTTTTTATAGAGAATTTTTTCACCGACTTTAAAACCTAATTTGGCAATCATATCTCCGTTGCCGAGGGCTATAATTTCTCCCTCCGCCTTTTTTTCCTTATCAACAGTTTCCGGCAAAACAATGCCGGAAGCGGTGACTTCTTCCTCCTTAACCGGTTTTACTAAGATCCTATCTCCAAGTGGTCGTATGTTCATACATTTAGATATAAACCTATTATTAAATTCATTTATCACTCAAAATACCAGAGTGATAATTAGCCTTCTCATTTTACAATATTTACGGCAAATGTCAAGAGGGCTGACCACCCTGTTTATTCTCCATTCCCATACCCCAAATTACCCACCAAAAAATCAGCCCCGTATACATACTCCAGAGCCAATGATCGAAGATCCCGGCTAAAATCAAAGTAACTATGACCGGAATAAAAACCGGGTTATTTTTTATTATCCGTTCGAACATTTGCACAAACAAAATAAACAGCAAAACCGCCCCGATCAGACCGATTTCGGAAAGCATTAGCAGATAGATATTATGAACCGGCTGATATTGCCAGGCCTGCAAAGAAGTATTTTCCCTAAACAGGGCCAGCGTAAAAGCACCGGGGCCGACGCCCAGCAAAATATGATTGTTCAAAATATTCATGGCTTCGCCGTACTGCGCTCCCCTTTCGGAAACGGATTGCTGTTCCAGCCTGTTGTTTAAATTGAGCCGTGCCGTAAAAACCGGAAAGAAAATGGCCATTAAAAATCCGGAGAACAATACGAACATAAAAATTTGCCTGGCGAAAAATTGTATTTTATTTTTTTCCTTTTTCAGCAAAATTAAAAACAGCGACAGAATGCCGGCGGCCGCGGAGAGCATGGCTCCGCGCGAAAAAGAAAAAAGCAGACCGGACAGAATAAAAATCTGTCCGACCATAAAAAATATTTTAAACAGCGGACGATCTTCGTTTATATACAAAATGACGCCGATGACGAGCAACATCGCAAGATAAATTCCCAGAGAATTGGGGGATCCGAAACTTCCATAAGCCCTTAGCCACCTTTGATCGCCAAATTCAACCACGCTGGCCCCCAGATCTTTGGCAGTCTGGCCGGCCATGCCCAGCCATTTGGACGCAAAAACACTCTGAATCAGGAACTGTTGTGTTGCCAACAAACCCTGTACTACGCCTCCAAGCCAGAGCGCCGGCAACAATCTGTTTTTATTTTCAAAATTGAGAAGGATAACAAAAATACAAAATGCTTCCAGAATATGAAAAACAAAATTATATGAAACATCCCAATCGAGACTGTGTTCAATCAACAACGCCATAAACGCAAGAACCGCAAATCCGATAAGTAAATTTATGCGATGGGTTTTGAAATGCTCTTTGGTTGTTATTTCGCTCCAAAATTTCTTTTTCCAGAACAGATGAACGGCGAATAAAATAATTATCATCCACAATAAAATTTCCGATCCGTAGAAACTGAAGGTGCCGTATTCCCAGTATCCCCCGTTCAACTGCCCGGCATGCCAAATCAGCCTTGTCTGCCAGGGAAGCAAAAAAAGAAATAACAGCATCAGCCAGTTGATAATTTTTTTTAAAGACATAAACTAAATTTTGAAATTTTCTACGGGCAGACCGTTGCATTTTTTAAGCCATGCTTCCCGGTAATTTTTCCGTGTGTCGTTTTCGTGAAATTTAAGCACGCCTTCGGAAAACACGACGCCCTTGTCGTCTCTTCCCGATTTTTCTTTTAAAGCGTGGCTTATTCTTGCCCATTGCAGGCCTTTGGCCTGGACTTCTATCAGATCGCCGTAAGAACCGGTCCACATCTTCTCCCAGGCTTTTTTCCAAAACAAACCCGGTCCCGAATTTTTTACGTTGAAACGATGCGGTGTTATAAATTCGTTGTTTAAATTCGGCATAAATTTTTTTATCCATCCGTTTGCGGATAAAAATTTTGAATAATAATTTTCCGGATCGTACAAAGGCAGCATCTGCCTGATCCAATAAGCGAAATGCACATCGTCTTCCGCGATCCGCAAACCGGCCAGATCAAGATGCGCGCCGTCAACAAAAAAAGACAAGCAGATCTTGTCTTTAATTTTTTTTCCGTAAGTCCTGATGCCGAAAAAACGCAGAATCAAATTTGAAAAAAAACGCGCGATCCATATCCGCTTGGCTTCGGTGACGATAAAAAAATCAATGTCGCTGTCTTGCAGAGCCTGCTCCGATCCCACCGAATTGCAAACGAATATGGCGCGTAAAAACGGAACCGATCTTAATTTTTTTGCGGCTTTTTTGGCTATCTTCAATTTATGTTCGGAATTTACAAGCCGGCGCTGGCGCTCGGCAATAATATTTTCCCGGCCGTGCAAAAAATAGTACCCGCGCGCCGTTTCAAATCCGGCCGCCCCGGCGTTTAACTGGTTCATGAAATCATAATAGCCCATGGCCGGCGGCTGCCACAAAAATGCGAAAAGTTCCTCTTTGGTTAGAGGATAATTTGCGAGGTCGAAATACGAGAGGGTTTTTTGAATCGATTGTTCTAATGGCGAAGTCACATGTCTTCCTCCGGCCGCGATATCACGCTAAAGACTTTGGCCGGATTCACTTTTAAAACATTATCTTCAACAATCACCTTGTCTTTGGTTATATCTTTTATTTGAGAATTTTTAACCAAAAAATATTTCGCGCTCAACATGTTCTGGCGCACGAGATACTGCATTACCGTGTGAGAATCAACGTCAATTTCCAAATCATAAACCTGCCCCAGCTTCACGCCCGATTCGGTATAAACAGGCAGACGCAATAATTTTTGGAGGTTGATGATCATACGATTTAGCGGGGTTTATTTTACCACCTGTCCTTCGATTATACCGCTTGGCGTATCGCCACCGGAAATGTTTGATTTTCTTGACAAAAACATCTGTTGCAAAGCCATCAAAACGGTACCGAAAAACCAATACAACGTAAGACCGGCCGGCAAGCCGATACCAATTAAAACCGTCATTAAAGGCATAAAATATAGCATTTGTTTATTCATGGTCGCCATCATCGCTTCGTCTTTTGAACCTTCGCCCGCATTTTTTGGAGGCTGCTGGCGGCTCATAGTTTTTGCCTGCCAGTATTGAGCCAGTCCCGCAAGAATCGCCAAAACGATATTGGGCTTTGCCATATTGAACAACCCCAACGATACCGAGTTGATCGTTCCCGGATTAGAGATAAACGGATACAGATCGATTGATAAGTTGGAGGAGACCAAAACAGCGCGCAACACCATGTACAACGCTATTAAAATGGGAAGCTGAATCAGGATAGGCAGACAGGATGTAAACGGATTAACTTTGTTGTTTTTATACAATTCCATGATTGCCTGAGTCTGCTTTTGTTTGTCGTCGGCATATTGTTTTTTCACAGCTTCCATCTTGGGCTGTAATTCCTGCAATGACCGCTGGGCCTTGATTGATGAACTCGTTAAAGGATACAGGATAAGCCGGACCACGATGGTGATAATCAAAATTACCAGACCCACGTCATGACCGGGCATCACATTGTAAACAAATACAAAAAAATTAAATATCGGCTGAAATAATATTACGTGAAATAAAGAAGACATAAATTGGGCTTGAAATTATATTGAAGCTGGTTCCGCGTCGGCTGCCGGTTCGGATTCTGTTTCAACCGCCGGTTCCTCGGCCACGACTTCCGAAGACAAAGCCTGTGTTCCGCCGGCGTCGTTGACGTTGATTTTCCAGCCGGTTAACTCGGCCGCCAGGCGCACGTTCTGTCCATTGCGTCCGATGGCTAAAGAAAACTGATCCGAAGCCACGGTCACCTCGGCCACCTTTTCGGGCGCGCCCAATTTCACATCCAGAACTTTTGCCGGAGACAATGCGTGAGCTATATATTCGGAATCTTTGGCGCTGTATAAAATTATGTCTATTTTTTCTCCGCCCATTTCTTCAATGATAGTGTTTATTCTGCCTCCGCGCTGGCCGATGCATGATCCGATCGGGTCGATTGATTCATCATTGGCGGAAACCGCCACTTTGGAACGGAACCCGGCTTCGCGGGCAATGCCTTTTATTTCAATTAAATTCTCGCCGATTTCCGGTATCTCCTGCCTGAAAATTTCTTTGACAATTCCAGGATTGCTCCGGGACAAAACGATCTCCGGTCCTCTGGCCGTCATCTGCACGGATAAAATAAAAAATTTCATTCTGGCGCCCGGGCGGTAATGGTCGCGGCTGACCTGCTGGTCGCTTGGAAGCACACCGGTTACTTTTCCAAGATCAACCAAAACTTTTCTGGCTTCCATTCTTTGAATAGTGCCGACAATCAGCTGGCCTTCCTGCCCTTTGAAATCGCTGAACACCATAGTGCGTTCGGCTTCGCGGATTTTTTGGATGATAACCTGCTTCGCAGTCTGGGCGGCCATGCGTCCGAAATCATGGGGAATCTCAAGAACAATTTCCAAAACATCTTCCAACTTCGCGCCCTTTTTAATTTTCTTCGCTTCCGAAAGCATTATTTCCGTTTTCGGATTAAAGCGCGGCAGGTCGGCGATCTCTTCATCGGTAAGTTCGCGGTTTTCCTGCCTGGCTTTTTCACGCCTGGCCGTAAGTTCTTCCTGGGCCGACAATAAAACGTCTTCAGCGATATCCTTTACAACGTTTTTAATATCCCAAACCTGCATGTCGCCCGTTTCGGGATCGAATTTAACCTTGATATTCTGCTGTTTGTTTCCGAAATCCTTGCGGTAAGCGGCGGCTAAGGCAAACTCAATAGCCTCCATCACCGAATCGTATGATAGGTTCTTTTCATCGCACAAAAATTGTATGGCCTTTGTTATTTCTGACATATGTGATTTAGCGAAATCATGTCGCGTAACGTCCATTGAGACGCGACGATAAATTATTATTACTTAATAAAAAAAGCAACTTCTTATTGAAGCTACTTTTACAATAAGATGATACCAGATTACCGCACATTTGTCAACTTTTTCATGAACCCAGATTTGCCACTCTGAACACTTCTTCAACGCTGGTCAATTTATCCAGAGCCTTCAGCAAACCGTCCTGGGCCATCGTGACCATTCCGCCTTTTACAGCCAGTTCCTCGATGACATATTCGGAAACCTGAGGGCTTAAAATAACCTGCTCAATTTCCTTATTCATAGTGAAAATTTCGTAAATGCCGATTCTGCCTTTATAGCCCAGACCGCTGCACGCTTCACAGCCTTTTCCGTGATAAAAATGCAATTTTTTTAAATCTACATTTTGCTTTTCCGCTTCCGGCAAAAGTTCTAAAATTTTTATAATTTTGCTCATCGTTTCGGCATCTAATTTATCTTCTTCCTGGCAGTGAGTGCAAATTTTGCGCACCAGTCTTTGTCCGATTATGGAATTTAAAGCCGGTGCCAGCAAAAACGGCTTGACACCCATGGAAAGAAAGCGCGGGATTGCTCCCGAAGCGCTGTTGGTGTGGATGGTTGATAGCATTAAGTGGCCGGTGAGTGCGGCCTGGATGGCGATCTCGGCGGTTTCCAAATCGCGGATTTCGCCGACCATGCAGATGTCGGGGTCCTGGCGCAAAATACTGCGCAAGCCTTTTGCAAAAGTATAATCCCGGCTCGGATCAACCTGGCTTTGGTTGATGCCTTCCATTTTAATTTCGACCGGATCTTCCAAGGTAATAATTTTTACGCCCGGCTTATTCAGGCCTTTCAGGACGGCGTACATGGTGGTGGTTTTTCCGGAACCCGTCGGCCCGGTGGTGATGATCATTCCGTTTGGCCTCTCTACTTCTTTTTTGAGGCGGGCATACGCTTCGCCGCGCAAACCAAGTTCGTCAAAGGAAACGGTTTTGCTGCCGCTGTACAAAATACGCATAACCACGCTCTCGCCGTAAACCGTCGGCATGGTTGAAACGCGGACGTCGAGGCTTCCGGAAGAAAGTTTCAAAGTTACACGTCCGTCCTGAGGCCTGTCGGTTATGTTTATCTTCAGCGCCGACATCAGTTTTATGCGCGAAATAAATTTTTTCCATTCTTCCTTGGGCAAAGTGGCGACATCGTGCAGTATTCCGTCTATGCGGTAGCGCACGACTATCCCGTTTTCTTCCGCTTCAACGTGTATGTCCGAAGAATCCACTTTCAAAGCCGCCGCAATCATAAGCGTGAGGATATCGCTGATGGAAACATTCCTGAATTGATCTTCCAAATTCCTGAAATCAACCACGCCGGCTTTAAATTTGTTAAGTTCTTCGTCGGTGATGTTTATATCCTTGCTGACTGGCTTTACGATCGGCAAATTGGCATAAAGTTTCAAAACTTTTTCCAAACTGTTTTCCGAAATGAGATAAACTTTTACATTCGCATGATGGCGCTCGCCGATCTGATAGGCCATCTCTTTAATCTCGTCGGTGTAGTCGACACAGCCCAGGCGTATCTCTTCGGCCATATAAAAAAAGCAGGCTACTTTCTTTTCGCGGGCCGTACTCTCCGGAACAATACGCAAGGCTTCGGATGTTACCGGAAATCCGGTTAGATCAAAATGCGGCAAACCGATATCGTTTGCTTTTCCGACAACTATTTCCTCCTTGGCTTTGACCCCCAACTGCTTCATTTTCTGAGCAAACTTGTCTTCGGTTGAATCCGAGACCGGCTGAGCGCTCTTCGATTTGGAATCGTCGCCGGCAGGTTTACCCGCACTTTTAAGCAAATTATTAATGGATGGAAAATCACTCATACTAAATTTCTAAACCAGTGCGCCAGTCTGCTGGAAATACCCTCGTGGTGCATTTTGGAAAACAAAAATACCCAAGCGCTCGTGGTGAAGGCGTTGAAAAATGCCGCCATAAAAACAACAAGCACGATCCATAAAAAAATTCCCACCACATATCCCAGCGTCACCAGCCCCATAATGTTCGTCATGCCCGCCAGCAGCCAGATGAAGACGGAAGGCAGAAAAACGATAAAAGATCCGAACAGTATCATGGCTATCAGAACGAAATTAAACAGCATCAATAAAAATCCGACTTCAAAAGATACAAGGACATGCCTGGAAAGAAGATCCCAGGCCTTGCCTAAAGCGGATTTGATTCCCTTGCCGTCTATCACCACATAACACGATGTGAAAACAAACAGTATTGAAATCAAAAGGGAAAGAAGCAAAACAAACACCAGACTAAGGGCAAACAATATGCTCGCCAGAGTCAGGCTGGAAACCAAGAAAATTTTTAGAACATACGCGAACATCAGTAAAAGCGCAAACAATAAAACTTTACGGATCACCTGCACACCAAACAATCTCCAAAAATTTTTTAAACTGCGCCTCCATGATTTTGAAGAATTTGAATAGCCTTTGTCTTTGAACCATTCATAGGAATACGAAATCAGCGCGCCTTGGGAAGATATTGATAAAAATACCAAAAATACACCAAGACTGACAACAATTAAGCCAATCCAAAACGCTCCCACTATGCCCCAGCTTCCGCCGGGCCAGCTTACGGAAGCCCACGGCAGGACAAGTCCGACCCCGCCGTTGCCGGCGGAGACAAGCCAGAATCTTCCGAAAATATCGCTAAACCCGAACTGTCCTAAAAAAATCGAAAGCAATCCCAAAATCCAAAGTATTTTATTGTGCCAGGTTATGTGCCATGCTTGGATCAAAGCCTGGCGGTATGTGGGTTCTTTCATATAAAAAATAGTTAATATTCGTAAATATTATACCATAAATTCAAAAAACAAAAAACTACCCCGGCTAAACCAGAGTAGTTTTAAAATTATTAAACTTTTTATGCCGTTGCTTTCGGCCCCAGTACCCGTTCCATATCTTCCTGCTCAATAGTTTCTTTTTCCATCAAAACTTTTACCATATCATCCAATTGCCTGCGGTGGCCGATAATCACTTCGCGGGCCCGATCCCCGGCCTCGGCCATAAGGGCCGATACTTCGCTGTCTATCATTTCAGCCGTCTTTTCGCTGTAATCCCTCTCTTCGGTTATATCCCTTCCCAGAAAAATCATCTCGTGGTGTTCCCCGAAAGTTCTCGGACCCAGTTTCGTGCTCATACCGTAACGGGTTACCATGTCTCTGGCAATCTGGGTTGCGTTTTTCAAATCGGAAAACGGACCGGTGGAAATCATATCATCGCCGAAAATAAGTTTTTCAACCGCGAATCCGCCAAGCGTCATCGCCAGTTCGTCTTTAAATTGGGCGAGGGTATGATAATGTTTGTCTTCGGTCGGCATTTTTAAAGTATAGCCTCCGGCCTGGCCGCGGGAAATTATGGAAACTTTTCTGACCGGATCGCAATGCGGCAAGAAATAACCCACCACCGCATGGCCGGCCTCATGGTAAGCGGTCATGTTTTTCTCTTTTTCGCTGATCACCCTGTTTTTTCTTTCCGGCCCGAGCAAAACTTTTTCTATGCTTTCCAAAATTTCCGGCTCCCCGATCTTTTTCAAATTTCGGCGCACGGTCAAAATCGCGGCTTCATTCAAAAGGTTGGCCAAATCGGCTCCGGAAAATCCGGGAGTGCGTTCGGCAACTTTTCTCATTGATACGCCTTCCGCGAGCGGCTTGCCGGCGGCATGTATGCTCAGTATTTCTTCCCTGTCTCTGATGTCAGGCATATCCAGAACCACGCGCCTGTCGAATCTTCCCGGACGCAGCAAGGCCGGATCCAAAACATCCGGACGATTGGTTGCCGCAATTACTATAACGCCCAAATTGGGTTCAAAACCGTCCATCTCAACCAATATCTGATTAAGGGTTTGTTCGCGTTCGTCGTGGCCTCCGCCCAAGCCGGAACCACGCCTTCTTCCTACCGCGTCTATTTCATCGATAAACACAATCGCCGGCGCAGATTTCTTTGCCTTGCTGAACAGGTCGCGGACGCGTGACGCTCCGACTCCGACAAACATCTCCACGAATTCCGATCCCGACATGTGAAAAAATGGGGCATTGGCCTCGCCGGCAACAGCTTTCGCCAAAAGAGTTTTCCCGGTACCCGGAGTTCCTACTAACAAAACGCCTTTAGGAATTTTCGCGCCCATTTCCGTAAATTTTTTCGGGTCCTTTAAAAAATCAACCACTTCAATCAACTCCTGTTTTGCCTCCCTTACTCCGGCGACATCATGAAATGTTTTTTTATCCTTGTCTTCCGGATTTATCTGCCTGGGATTGCTTTGCCCGAATCCCATCGCTTTATTGTTCACTCCCTGCACACCTCTGGTCATAAAATAGAAAAACAGAACGAATATAATCAAAGGAATAAGAGTTGGAAGCAAATTAACCGCCCAAAAAGTCCAGGAGCTTTGTCCTTTCACACCAACGGAAATCTGGCTTAAAGAGGAAGAAGTGACGCCGTAATTTCTCGCCATATCGCCGAAACTTTCGACGCTCTCTTTCTGGAGCGTTTGAGCTTTCGCATTCTGGTCTTTCAGGGTTAGATTAAGAGTGTCTCCTTCAACGCTGACGGACTTGACTTGGCCGTTATTAATTTCCGCAACCATCTGGCTTATGCTTATGGTCTCCGGAGACTTATCCTGTCCGGATTTGACCGCGCCCAAAATAGCCGCAAACAAAAACAACACGGCAAATACCAGAATAAAATTTTTAAGAAAATTTTTCATATATTATAAGCGAAATGAGTGAGTAAAATGAAAATTTATTTTCATTTTCGAACGAATGAGATTATATCAATTTGCAGGCAAATTGATATAATAACGCATTATACCCCAAATCGCGTAAAAAAGCAAGAGTAAAAAGCCCCCAAATCGGGGGCTTTTTATGTCTAGTTTTCTTTTGTTTCTTCCGTCTTTTCTTCCTTTTCCTCTTCTTTTTCTTTCTCTTCTTCCTTTTTCGGGGTTTCAGCCTTTCTGGCGGTCTTGCCTTTTATACCCGCCAGTCTTAATCCCAATCTGTGTTCCGGCGGTTCCAAGGAAACAATTTCAAAGTCCATATTCTGACCGACTTTGAATTTATCGTTGATATTGCTGATAGGCTCGTCGGACAATTCTGAGATATGGGCCAAGCCATGGATGTCTTTGTCCAAGGCAACCATCAAACCAAAAGGTTCAACTTTGAGGATTTTGCCTTCAACCTTGTCCCCGACTTTGTATTTATCTTTTGCGAGCTTCCACGGATCTTCAACCAATCTTTTTATTGAGAGATAAATTTTGGAACGGTCAAGCTGTATGATTTGCGCCTTTACCGCATCGCCAACTTTTAATATGTCTTTCGGATGGTCGATTCTTTGCCATGCGATTTCCGAAATATGCACCAGGCCTTCCAGGTCCTGGCCGAATTTCACAAACGCTCCGAAAGATGTAAGCGCACTGACTTCTCCGTCAATCACGTCTCCGACTTTGTATGATTCAAGCACCGCTTTCTGGGCGTCTTCCCAAACCGCTTTTTCGGAAACAATCAACTTTTCTTCTTTTTCATTCACGTCGATAATTTTTACTTCCAAATCCTTGCCGATCAATTCGCGCAATTTTTCCAGGATGCGGTTCTTGTCGCCACCGGCCACTCTTGGATAATGTTCGGGGCTTAACTGTGAAACCGGCATAAAACCGGAAAGGGCTTCCACCTGAATCATTAAACCGCCTTTGTTGGCCGCCAGTACCTTTGATTTAATGGTGATTCCTTCCTTCATCCATTTTTTGATGTTGTCCCAGACGCGCTGATAACCGGCAATGCGGAAAGACAATTCCATCTCGCCGTTTTCATTTTCCAATTCAAGCACGGTGGCCTCAACTTCATCGCCCACTTTTAAACTTGAATATTCCTTGGATTCGGAAAACAATTCCCTGCCGCGGACTACGCCGACGGTTAAGCCGTCGATATCCACGTGAACATCGCCTTTGTCAATGGATATTATTTTGCATTTGACCACATCGCCCTCTTTGGGGACGTTAATCGGATTAGCCTGAAGCAAGGACTTAAAATCCAGCTTGCTTGTTTTCTTTTCTTTTTCTTCTGTCATATATATACAATTTTGTTCATCTATATCGTAAATAAACAAAAAAAATTTTCTTAACCCCTTCTGATCTCAGTCAAAATGGAGCTTTTCTCCTCTTAAAAACGGGAGAAAATTGAAATTTAATTACAGAATCATTATATATTATAACCCCGGAACTGTCAAGAATTAGAAAGCCCCGGCACGATCGTGCCGGGGCTGATGCGGATTCCGTTTGAATCCTGACTTCCCCCCTTCTTAAAGAGCGATGCGGTAGTACGCGAACGGTCCCGGCGGAATCCGGTGAAAGCCGTCAGCCAGCTGATCGATCAAGCCCAACTTGGCGTCGGGCTTTTCAGGCTGGCACGGCTCCGGCGGACCCGGCTCCGGTTTGTACAGAGGCTCGATGATCGGCGGCTGGTGCGGCGGAACCTTCGGTTGCTCCTTATGCGGAAAAACAATGATCCCGGCCGCAGACGTCGCATCTTCGGAAGATACTTTCCCCAATACCATTTGCATTCTCCCCTTCTGTCTTATGTCTTGCGTTATAGTCGCAACCCCGATGGGTTGAAAAAATAGCAAGGCCTTATTATACATAAATATTTTCCGCGAGTCAAGGGATTTATGAATAAAAAAACCGGCCAAATGGCCGGAATTCTAGTTTAATTTTTCTCTTTTCCTACGATGCGCCTTGATCGCAAACCGATGCGCTTCGTCTCTCACCTGCAACAATGTCCTTCTCACCACCGCCGCCAAATCCTTGAATGAAGATTTTGTATTAGGCGGAAAAATCAATTTATCGTTCTGTAATTTGGAAATTCCCAGCAGAGGGATTGAAATACTCCTTGCCTCCAAAAAATGGGTAATAAAATCAACCTGCGGTTTGCCGCCGTCAATCATAATCAAATCCGGCCGCGGCCATTCGGGATGATTGAACCTTCTTTCCACCATTTCTTTCAGCGCTTCCAGGTCATTGTTGGTGACGGTCCGTATTTTGAACAGCCGGTACTGCGAATTGTCCGGCTGGCCGTTGTTGAATACAACCATCGAACCGTATGTTTCCTTGCCGCTGAAATGGGAAATATCATAACCCTCAATGCGGTGAAAAGTCGCCGGCTCAACGTCCTCGCGCGAAATCAAAGTCACATCCTGAACATGTTTTAACGACGAAGCGGCTTCCGGATTTTCTTTGGCCAATTTTTTTAAAAGTCTTTTTTTGTCGCCTTGCAAAAATAAAATAATGTTATCAATATTTTTTTGATAATCTTCTTTTGAAATCGCGCCGACGCACGCGCCCGGACATAAACCGATGGAGTAATCAAAACAAGGTTTGCCCGAAAGCGGTTTGCAAGTACCGTACGGAAAAACGCGGCGGATAATTTTTAAAGCGTTTTTTATCACAGTCAAACTCTGATACGGTCCGAAAATTTTTGCCGAAGACGGTGGAAATTTTTCCAGTTCCCGTCCGCGCACGATGATCGGTTTTGGAAAATCGGCTTTGGGAATAACCAAAAAAACAAATGACCTGTCGTCTTTGTCTTTAACGTTATATTTCGGCCAGTATTTTTTTATTAAATTCGCTTCCAAAATTATCGCATCCAAAACGGTTTCAACTTTGTGATGTTTTATTTTTTTCGCCTTGGAAACCATCTCGGCAATTCTCGGATCAATGTCGTTTCTGAAATATTGCGAAACACGCCTCCGGAGAGACGTGGCTTTGCCGACATACAAAGGTTTGTTGTCCTTATCGACAAAAATGTAAACTCCCGGTGTTAACGGAAGTTGTTTAACCTGGCCTTGAAGATTCATAAAAAAACAATGCAACTGTGGCGGTAGCGGGTGTTAGGTTGTATTTTCGCTTTCCTCGTCCGCGAGGACTCGGGGTGACCCCGACTCTGTCGGGGTCAAACCCGCTCAAACACAACCTAACACCCGCTACCTTTACGTAATTTTATGGTTGAAGAATATCTGCGGTTCTGCCGTCGATGGAAATTATCACGCTTTTAATTGTCGGGAACTGTTTTAAAGTGGCTGAAATTTGTGCTCTGATCGCCGATACTCTGCACGAACCGCCTACACCCTGTTCAAGCGCTTCATTAAAATCAACTTTTGCCACGCCGTCCGCAATGGTCAGGCTCTGAATTTCTATTCCCGGATTTAAAATATTAGTTAAATAACCTTTGGTTTTTTCCTGGTCTGTCGGCCCTTTCAACAATTCTTCCAAAGCCGCGCGGGCGACAGCCTGTGTTTTAGGAATTTCTCTGCTCACCCAATAGACCGTTCCGCAATTCAATAAATTCGGATCAAACTTGGTATTATTGAAATATACTTTCACGGTCATATTTCCGGATACGGATACGGATGCGGTTGCATCTGCAGCCTTCAAAATTTTTACGGGCAATGTGTATGTATTATCGCGGGCAGGATCGCCGCTGGCGTTTTCATTTTTAAAAACAAGCGTTCCATCCTGATCTTGATCGGAAGTAAAACTTAAATTCATTTCAAAACCGGTCGGCAACGTTGTCCAATCGCTTGTCGCGGTCAGAACGCCGGAGCCCAATTCTTTACCGTTGGCATCCAATAATTTTACCGAACCGACTTGCCCTTCAAACCCGGACCAGCCTCCGCCATTAACAGATCCGCTTATTTTTATCGGGGATGAAATAGTGGCGCCGGTCTTGGGAGAAGAAACTGTGAGACCTTCGGCCGGTTGCTGAGTCTGGCTCCCACATCCGGTTGTGGGCTGTGAAGCAGACGGATTGCCATGCTTTACCCATTGTCCATCCTGGCAAATCCAGTCGTCTTCATTACCTCTTAAAAAACTAAGGGCGCCAATAGCCAACAATACGATTGCTATGGCAAAAATTACGATTGCTTTTGTGTTTTTCATACTATTAAGTTATTAATTTAATGTTTGAGGGAATGTGAAGCTGATATGTTTTTGCGGGTTTGACCGCCGCAGTGGTCACCCTGAGCCCTCGCGGGCGAGGAAAGCAAAAATATATCAACTTCACATTCCCGCCACGTGCTAAATTTAAGTATACTCCCTATAAATATTCTTTCAAATACATCCCTGTATACGAATTCGGATTATCCGCCAACTCTTCCGGCGTACCTTTGGCCACAATCTTGCCTCCCCCGGCGCCGCCTTCCGGCCCAAGATCAAGAACATAATCGGCGGATTTAATGATATGCAAATTATGTTCAATCAAAACCACCGAATTTCCTTTATCAACCAGTTTATTTATCACCTGCAACAACAATTCAATATCATAATAATGCAAACCGACCGTCGGCTCATCCAATAAATACAAAGTTTTCTTTCCCAGCGGCGCCGTAAGTTCGCGCGCCAATTTTATTCTCTGCGCTTCGCCTCCCGACAGTGTGGTTGCACTCTGTCCCAAACGCAAATATCCCAAACCGACTTCCTGCAACACTTTCAGTTTATCGGTAATCAGATAAATATGTTCAAAATATTTCAGCGCCTCGGTCACGGTCATTTCCAAAACTTGGCTGATATTTTTATTTTTATGCTTCACCTGCAAAGTCTCGCGGCTGAACCTTTTTCCATGGCAAACCTCGCACGGCACATAAACCGTGGGCATGAAATGCATTTCAATGGTATTGAAACCGGCGCCGTCGCAGGCTTCGCATCTTCCCCCCGGTACATTAAACGAAAATCTTGAATGGGTGTAACCGCGCATTCTTGATTCTTCCAGGCTGGCAAAAAAATCCCTGATAGGCGTAAAAATTCCGGTATATGTGGCCGGGTTCGAACGCGGAGTGCGGCCGATCGGCGACTGGTCGACAATAATTGCCTTATCAACATATTCGGTGCCGGTAATTTTGCTGATATTATCCAAATGCGGCATCCGATTTTTTATCTTCACCAAATTTTCATAAAGCGTATCATAAAGCAAGGTTGATTTTCCGCTTCCGGACACGCCGGTAATACAGACAAACTTTCGCAACGGAATTTCCGCCTTCATGTTTTTTAAGTTGTTCGCCCGCGCGCCTTCGATTTTTATTTCTTCGGTTTCTTTCCAACGGCGCTTGTACGGCACCTCGATTTTTTTCTTGCCGTTAAGATAATCCAAAGTTAAAGACCGGTGTTCTTCCGGCGGGTTTGAGAGCGCCTTTTTTATTTCGCCTGTGAAAACCACTTCTCCTCCGTGTTCGCCCGCCTTCGGACCCAGGTCAACCAAAAAATCGGATTCTTTTATCGTCCGCTCATCATGCTCAACAATCAAAACCGTATTATTGGCATCACGCAAAGATTTTAAAGTCTTAATCAGTTTTTCCGTATCGCGCTCGTGCAAACCGATAGTCGGCTCATCCAGCACATACAAAGTGTTGGAAAGTTTTGAACCTATTTGCGAAGCCAGACGGATTCTCTGCGCCTCACCGCCAGACAAGGTATAAGACTCGCGCGCCAAAGTGATATAATCCAAACCAACCGAAAGCAAAAATTGCAGACGGTCCGTAATTTCCTTTACCGTATTTTCGGCGATTATCTTCTGGCGTTCGGTTAATTTTTTTCCGTATTCAACAAAAAACTTATGGCTTTCGTCGATGGTCATCGAAGTCACTTCGTATATATTTTTATTTTTTATCCGCACCGACAGCGCTTCCGGTTTCAATCGTTTGCCTTTGCACTCCTCGCAAATTTCTTCGGAAAAAATTTCTTTCTTGCCCAATCCGTGGCAAACCGGACAAGCTCCGGCCGGACTGTTGAAAGAAAACAAACGCGGCTCGATTTCCGGAAAAGAAAAACCGTCTTCCGGGCAGGACCAGTTGCTGGACAATAATCTTTCGTGTTCGCCTTCCCTGTTTTCCTTAAACAAAACCGACACCAAGCCTTTGCTGCGCGACAGCGCATTTTCCACCGCTTCAAATAAACGGGTTTCGTCGCTAATCATCACCCGGTCCATCACGATATCAATATCGTGAACTTTGTAGCGCGATAATTTTATCGGTTCGTGCAGAGAAACTATTTTTCCGTCCACGCGCGCCTGGTCATAGCCTTCGTTTAAAAAATCATACAACAATTGATAATACTCGCCCTTGCGCGCTTGCACCACCGGCGATAAAATCGTAACCGTTTTTTCTTTAAATTCCACGCCCAAGTTAATTATAATATCGATCATTTCTTCCGGAGAAAGTTTTTCAATTTTCGTGCCGTCGTTGGGGCAGAAAACTTCGCCCATGCGGGCATAAAGCACGCGCAGATAATCATAAATCTCCGTTAGTGTGCCCACGGTTGAGCGCGGATTGTGGCTCAAGGCTTTCTGATCAATGGCAATCGCCGGCGACAAACCCACGATATCATCAACATCGGCCCTTTCCATCTGGCCCAAAAACTGGCGCGCGTACGGCGATAAAGATTCAATATACCGGCGCTGGCCTTCCGCAAAAATGGTATCAAAAGCCAGCGACGATTTGCCGCTGCCAGAAACGCCGGTGATAACAGTAATTTTTTCCTTGGGAATTTCCAAGGAAATATTTTTCAGGTTATGCACCCGCGCGCCTTTGATTATGATTTTGTTTTCCATATAATTAATCCTTGGGAATATCCAAAAAATCTTCGATCTCTTTAGTTATCGTCACCGCTTTAATTTTATATTTTTTATTGTACGCCAACTGCAATTTGCGCCGTCTTTCAACTTCGGCCATCGCCCGTTTTATAGAACCGGTAATGCTATCCGCATACAAAATAACCTTGCCTTTCACATTGCGCGCGGCGCGGCCCATGGTCTGCATCAGTGAAGATTCGCTGCGCAAAAAGCCTTCGCGGTCGGCGTCCAGAATCGCCACAAAAGTCACTTCCGGCAAATCCAAACCTTCGCGCAATAAATTTACACCGATCAAAACATTAAATTTTCCTTTGCGGAAATCGGTCAGAATCTGCGTGCGCTCCAAAGTCTTGGTGCCGGAATGCATGTAATTGCATTTATAATTTTTTTTCTGCAAAAAGTCCGTCAGGTCTTCGGCCATTTTTTTGGTGAGTACGTTTAAAATCGCCCGTTCACCGTTGGCCACCACCTCGTCAACTTCATCCATAATATCATCGATCTGCCCGCGGTTGGTTTTTTTATCAAACACCGGCCGCACTTCAATGGGCGGATCAACCAGTCCGGTGGGGCGGATCACTTGCTCGGCGATCTGCAGAGAATGCTTCATTTCAAAATCGCCCGGCGTGGCTGTGGTAAAAATAACCTGCCCGATTCTTTCTTCAAACTCGGAAAATTTCAGCGGACGGTTGTCCAAAGCCGACGGCAATCTCCAGCCGTACTGCGCCAAAACTTGTTTTCGGCTGCGGTCGCCTTCATACATGCCTCGCACCTGCGGCAGGCCGATGTGCGACTCGTCCATAATAGTGATAAAATCCGGCTTACCGTCTTTCCACGGAAAATACGCCAATAAAGTATCGGGCGGCTCTCCGGCCAGCTTGCCGGCCAGATGGCGCGAATAATTTTCAATGCCGTGACAGAATCCCAAAGTTTTTAACATTTCCATATCGTATTTCGTGCGCCGTTCCAAACGTTCGGCTTCCAGATACAGACCCTTTTCATTAAAATATTTTAGGCGCTCTTTCAGTTCTTTTTTTATTTCCGCAATCGCCTCCCGCACCTGCGGTTCGCTGGAAACAAAATGTTTGGGCGGAAAAATAACAGCCTCTTTCAGTTCTTCCAAAACCCGGCGCGTGAGCGGATCGGCCACGCTGATTTCTTTAATTTTTTGGTCTTCAATATATATGCGGTATAAAATATTTTCCGCCGCCGGTTTGATTTCAAACATATCGCCGCGGGCGCGGAACTCACCGCGCTTAATCTCGCCGGTGGTGCGGGCAAACTGAATTTTTACCAAATTACGCATCAGGTCGCCGCGCACAATGGGCTGGCCGACCCACAGATGAATGGAAGATTGAAAATAATTTTCCGGCACGCCCAAGTTGTAGATGCACGAAACCGACGCCACGATTATCACATCGCGCCGGGTGGAAAGCGCGGTGGTTGCCTGATGGCGCAGGCGGTCTATTTCCTGGTTTATCATCGATTCCTTCTCTATATATGTATCGCTGTTAGCGATATACGCCTCGGGTTGGTAATAGTCGTAATATGAAACAAAATAATTGACCGAATTTTCCGGAAAATAATTTTTGTATTCGCGGTAAAGCTGGGCGGCCAGGGCTTTATTCGGCGCCATAACCAAAACAGGCCGGTTGAACTGGCTTATTATATTGGCGACGGTGAAGGTTTTTCCCGAACCGGTCACCCCCATCAGAGTCTGATAGCGGTAATCTTTTTTCAAACCTTCCGCCAGCTTGGCGATCGCCTGCGGCTGGTCGCCGGCCGGCTTATATTGTGATTTTAGTTTGAACAACATTTGTGTACAAATGATAAAGCGCCCGATTGCTCGGTCGTACTAGTATATATAGGACCATTATAGTATGAAATCGCCTTTTTGTCAATAAAATAAATGCCTCGGGGGTCGAAACAACCCCCGAGGCGGTGCTCTAGCTGGCCTGTACGGCCGCAACCGTACTGCTCGCCAGCGTGACAGACCTTTTAGAAGAACCTTTCGGCTCTCTGGAGATTGCCGGTCTGCCCAGCAACTCCACAGCCCCCGTGGCTGTCCATTTCACTTCATCCTAACTGATGGTGCGAACTTCTACAGGCACCAACAGAAGGATCCGAGCTGGCTGGTGAAGTGATTCTCATGGCTCGGCATGGAATCATTTGGAACCCGGGAGGCTCCCACCATGACGATTGCTCCGGTGCGATCGTCCAAGGCCATATACTACGTGGTCTAAGCTCCAGATTGCCTCTTTTACTTGTCGGGCTAACGGTATATTTCAACCGCCGCCATGAATCCGAGGCCCTGATGAGCTTACTTCATTTGGGGTGAGAGCTTCTCCGGAACAGCTCTTTGTTGATACCTCCTCGCGGGAAGCATCCGACGCACGTACCACGCTTCGTGACGCCGTTTATACGAGCCATTGAGCCTCGCATAAACGGAACCACGATTTTTTATTACAACAAAATAGTATAGCACGAATCTAGTGATTTGTCAATATATTAGCCATTCCATACTTAATATTTGCCTAATATAAAACAAAAAACAGAACCCTTCCGGACCCTGTTTTTTATCAAAATATATCTTTAGAATTTGAAGCTGTCCGCAAATTTTCCGACAACCGGCAGAGCTTCCATTTTGCCATTTAAGGCGTTCATTATGCCCAATATAGCCAAAATAAGCAGGCCGAGGTCGAGAAGATCTATCAACCAATAAAATGACCAAAACAAGAACATTCCCAGTACCCATGTTATTACCCAGCCGATAAATACCAACAAACCCTGCTTTACGTGAAATTTAACAAACGGGTCATTCTTCGCATCCGTTAAAAGCGGAATAAAGAATAAAATATATGCCACCACTGCCATGCCTGTATTTTTTTGCCCGTCATGTTTTGGGGCTTCAGATCCGCCTTGACTCGGCGAGGCAGGCTGTTGTGCCGGTTGACTTGGCTGAACCGGTTGCACGGGTTGGACCGGTTGCATTGGTTGCTCGTCCATAGATTATGTTATATGAATAAAGGCGACCCTTTCGAGGTCGCCTTTAGTATAGCACAATTATTTATCTTTTCAAGTGAAGCATTTTATTTTACCGCCGGCGCCGGTTGAACTGCCGGAGGCGTGGCAGGCGCAGTTTCAGCCTGCACTCCACCCGTCATCATCGGCACAACACCTCCGCCACTGCTATTTCCCCAATCCAAAACATCTTTTATCACCGGCACGACCACGCTATTCTGATAATAATACGCGCCAGCCGCTTTATTCGTCACCGGAAAAATATATGAAGGAACAAGCATCTGCTGATTCTGGTTGTCCCGATAAAACCACATCTGCACCAAGCCCAAAACCGGCGTGCCCAAATCAATTTCCTGCGATTCTCCGTTTCCGCCATACCAATAATATATCTGTCTGAATCCGCCATTCTCGGCCAGTTTGATTATTCTGGCGCTGTCATTTTCGGTGGGGTAAGATGAAGACTGATAATTTTGCGTCATCAGATTATAAACGCCGGTCGCTTTCATTTGCGTGATATCAACATTGACCGTCAATCCGGTTTTATTTCCGGATTCGTCATAAACTTCCTTTCCGTTTATCATCAAAGGATAAATTACCGAAAAACTTTGCGGGATCCAATAATTGGCTTTGTCGGTTGTCGCCTCATACTGGATGCGCCAATCATTTTGCACATACGGCTGACCGTAATTAACCAGAGAAATTCCGTAATCGTGCAGGAAGCCGTTTGCAACATCGATCAATTTTGAATCCGACGGTACATCGCCGATTTTTATCGGCTGAATTGGCGACGGTACGCATCCCGTTCCCATACAACTGCTTATTGTTGTCCCGTTCCCACTGGCGACCCATTGCGCATTTTGGCTGATACTTACACTCCCATCGTCAAAATTCACATAAACCTGGTAACCGTTATCGCGGTTTTCCGTGAAACTGATATTCTGTAATTTTGTATTGCTGAATTTCGTCCAGTCAATAAAATTCAAACCGGTGTTGGCCATTACCGTGCTCAAAGACGCGGCCCCGCCATCCGTGACGCGTTTCAAAACATCCATATTGTCGGAAAGTTGAGGTAAGTCGCTTCCTTTATATACAAACTTATAATTCGTGGCCCGGATCGGCATCATTGTCGGACTGGCTGCCACACCGGAAACCCCTGAACCCGCACTTCCCGCCACCACCGAACCAGATCCGGCAGACGGAGTATTCGGAGCCGGATAAGATACGGCCAAATCATTTGTATTTACTGCAGACGGCGCTGTTGCCGCCAAAGATTGCGAACCGGTTTTTTCGGCGGCGGTATTGCTTTGCCCGGCGGTTAATGCACCGAAAGCGTTGCCGGCTAATTTTGTAACGCTTACACCCGAAGAACTTTTGCTCGTCAGTACCGAAAGCGCCGCATTGGGTGTTTTATTTCCGTAAAAATATAACGAAGGCAGAATAACCAAAGCCAAAATAGCCAAACCTCCCATGGCATAGGCAAATTTGGGAACCGTAAACCAGCCGTGGCTTATTTTTTTAGGCGGCATAGCCGAAATCTTTTGCATAATTTTAGCTCTTAACTGTTGTTTAAAATTTTCATCAAACTTCGTATCCGGCTTCGCCGCCACCAGTTCGTCTATAACTTTAACAATTTCGCTTTCCTTGTTTTTCAAAGAAGGATCCATCCGATAAATGTCCTCTAATATTTTTTGTATTTCTATATCCATATAATTTTTATTAATAATAGAATAAATAAAGCCAATGGCATTTCACTCTTTAATTTTGCCAGCGTCCTGCAAAACATCATCCTACAGCTCTCTTCGCTTTTCCCCAAAATCTCCGCCATCTCCGCATACGACATCTCCTGCCAGACGCGCATGATGATAATTTCTCTCTGCGCGGAAGTAAGTTTTGAAAGATGCGCTTTTATTTTTTCCAAATTTTCTTTTCGGTCGATATCCTCTTCAATCGTATTTTCCTCCGATAAATCCCAAAAATCTTCTATGTTCGCGCTGAATTTCCTAGTCCGGTAATAATCGATCACGGTATTTCTGGCGATGCTGTAAAGCCACGAGGAAAACGTTCCCTTGCGGGAATCGAAATTTTTCACATTTTCAACCGCTTTTAAAAAAGTCTGGCTCGCGATATCTTCGGCCGTTTCTTTGTGATAAGTTTTGAAAAAAATAAAATCGTAAATTTTACGAACATACTTATCATAAAGAGCTCCGAATTCCTTTAGATTGCCTTTTTTGCAATCATCTAAAATTTTTTGTTCTTCTTGCATAGAATTTTTGGGCTTATTCAACTGCCCGTTTTTGCCCTATAGGCTTACTGATTAAAACGAACATCCCTGATAAGTGTAACGGACCCATGTAATTTATCATAATTACGGGAAAAAAAGAAGACCATTTTGACCGCTTTTGCCCTTGCCTGCACTAAAATTATATGGTAAAATATTGGTATTAAAAATGACTATTATATATGCATATTAGCTGGCTGGGACAAACTTGCGTTAAACTGCAAACCAAAAATGTAAACGATGACGTTACAATTTTAATCGACGCCTACAGACCGGAAAAGGGAGAATTCCCGAGAAGCTTTTCTCCGGATGTGGCCATTTTTTCAAACGGCGACAAAGATGCAGCAACCCTTTCGCAAAATCCGTTTGTCATCAATTCTCTGGGCGAATTTGAGGTTAAAGACGTAATGATCTATTCCATCGCCGCCAACAACAACACCCTGTTTAAAATAAACGCCGAGGGATTGACTTTGGTGCATTTGGGCCGTCTTACCAAACCACTGGAAAACGGCGACATGGAAAAATTCATGGGGCCGGATGTTCTGTTTATTCCGGTCGGCGGAGGAGACGATTATCTTGACCCCAAAGCCGCGGCCGCTTTGGCGACGGCTCTGGAACCGCGCGTTATCATTCCGATAGCGTATAATTGCGATACCGATCCGACAGCCAAACCCATATCGGCTTTCATCGCCGAACTGGGTTTGAAACCGGAAGCGACGGAAAAAAAAGTTATTATTAAAAAGAAGGATTTACCGCAAGAAGAAACAAAATTAATCGTTTTGGAAAAAGAGTAAAAAAAATATGCCCAGAAAAAAAGGAGTGCGGGCCAAAAAGGAAAACCCAAGATACCGGGAAAACCCAACTGCCATAACATGGATGTGGGCCGGGGTTATTTCTTTTTCGATAATTATTATCGCGCTCTGGGGATGGGCAATCAAAATCCAGCTTTCAACCTTCAGATGGCAAACAACCCCGGAAAATAAATTAATGCAGGACAGCGAACAATATTGGAGCGACCTGTTCAATACGGAACAGGAAAAATTAAGACTGGAAACCGCAAAGACCGAACTTAAAAGCGCCATCGACAGAATTACGGCCAGCGCCAGCACAACGGAAGCGACGGTTACCGGTACAATATCATCAACAACAACAATTTCAGCCGCCACCACAACCCCAACCACAACAATTAAAAATAAATAAAGATTTAAAAACAGATATGCAGAATAAACTAAGTTTCCCTAAGGAGAATATAGGTTTGATCACGCCGGCGCCGATCGTTGGAGAAATGCAAAGCTCGTATTTGGAATACGCAATGAGTGTAATAATTCAGCGCGCTCTTCCCGATGTCCGCGACGGATTGAAACCCGTGCACAGACGCATCCTGTACGCGATGTGGAATATGGGTTTAAGGCATAATGCTAAATTCCGCAAATCAGCGCACGTGGTCGGCGAAGTCATGGCCAAATATCATCCGCATGGCGATTCCTCCATTTATGATTCCATGGTACGCATGGCCCAGGATTTTGCCATGAGACATCAATTGGTACATGGCCAAGGAAACTTCGGTTCTATGGACGGCGATCCGCCCGCGGCATACAGGTACACCGAGGCCAAGCTAAGAGCTTTGGCTGAAGAAATGCTTTTTGATATTGAAAAAGACACGGTAACATTCATGCCAAACTATGACGGTTCCGGCCAAGAACCCGTGGTACTACCCACAAAAGTCCCCAACCTTCTGCTTAACGGAACTATGGGTATCGCCGTAGGTATGGCAACCTCAATACCTCCGCATAATTTAAACGAACTCTGCGACGGAGTTGCCCGCCTCATAGAAGAACCGGACACCACCATTGAAGAACTGGCCGACATTATAAAAGGCCCGGACTTCCCCACCGGCGGCATAATATATAACAAAAAAGATATTTTAAACGCCTACTCCACCGGACGAGGCGGAATTGTCTTGCGCGCCAAAGCCGATATCCATGAAAATAAATCGGGCCAATTTCAAATCATTGTTACCGAAATTCCATACAACATTAACAAATCAACGCTTTTGGAAAGAATCGCCGAGCTCGTGCAAGAAAAAAAACTGGAAGGCATACGGGATTTGCGCGACGAATCCAACAAAGACGGAGTCAGAGTTGTTATTGATCTAAAAAAGGATTCCTATCCAAAAAAGGTTTTAAACAAATTATTTCAAATCACCGAACTCCAGACAACTTTTCATTTTAATATGCTGGCCCTGATAGACGGGATTCAGCCAAGAGTATTAAATATCAAAAGTATTCTGGAGGAATTCATAAAACACAGACAAGAAGTCGTAAAGAGACGGACTCAATTTGATTTAAACAAAGCAAAAGACCGCGCTCATATTTTGGAAGGTTTGAAGATGGCTTTGGATAAAATTGATTTGGTAATAAAAACAATCCGTGCTTCAAAAGACAAGGAAGAGGCCAAAACAAACTTGATGGATAAATTTAAATTTTCCGATCGCCAGGCCACTGCCATTTTGGAAATGAAACTCCAGCAATTGGCCAACCTGGAAAGACAAAAAATTGAAGATGAATTGAAAGAAAAGCAAGAATTGATTAAAGAATTGGAATTGATTTTGGCCTCCAAATCTAAGATGTTAAAAATAATCGAAAAAGAAACCTTGGAAATAAAAGAGAAATACGGCAACGAAAGACGCACGCAAATTATTGCTCATGGCGTTAAAGAATTCACGGTTGAAGATTTGGTTCCCAACGAGCCGACTATAATAATGATCACCACCGACGGATACATAAAACGATTGCCTCCTGACACTTTCAAACAGCAATCCCGCGGCGGCAAGGGCGTAATCGGCGTTACCACCAAAGAAGAAGACAGTGTGGAACAATTGCAGGCCACCAATACCCATGACAACATTCTGTTCTTCACCAGCCGCGGCCGCGTCTTCCAGCTGATGGCCTATGACATCCCGCAGGGAAGCAGAACGGCCAAAGGACAGGCGTTGGTAAATTTCCTGCAACTCGCTCCGAACGAAAAAGTCACGGCTCTTCTGGCCACAAGCGACCTCACAAAAATCAAACATCTGGTCATGGTCACCCGCCAAGGACTGATCAAAAAAACCGCGCTCGAAGATTTCAGCAATGTCAGACGAAGCGGTTTGATTGCCATCAAGTTAAAAAATAACGACAGTCTGGAATGGGTAAAACCGTCAAGCGGCACAGATGAAATTCTTATCGCCACCCAAAAAGGCCAGGCGATCAGATTCAAGGAAAAAGACGTGCGCTGTATGGGCAGGGCCGCCAGCGGAGTGCGCGGCATGAGGCTTCATCAGGGCGACGAAGTGATCTGTATGGATGTCATCGATCCGAAAAATTCCACCCTTGAACTTTTAACCGTCGGAGAAAACGGCGTCGGCAAACGTACGCCGATTGCCGAATACAGAATCCAGGGACGCGGCGGAAGCGGAATCAAAACCGCCAATATCACCAGCAAAACCGGCCTCTTAATCCACGCCAAAGTGACCGACAAGGTTTTCTTCGCGGAACGCGACCTGATCATCATGTCCGCTAAAGGCCAGGTAATCCGCCTGCCTTACAAGTCGGTATCCGTATCCGGTCGTGCAACCCAAGGAGTACGGCTAATGCGCTTCAAAGAAGAGGGGGACAAAGTTGCCAGTGTGACTCTGATATAAAAGCAATCCAAAACTCCCACCCAAAAGGCGGGAGTTTTAAAAAACAAGCCAAATCCGGCTAAATTTAGCTATATACCTATTTCCCAACCATGAACTTGAATTATGAGAAAAACGGGGTATACTACCTCCAGAGTATGCCTTACCAATCAATAATACCCAAAAATCCGGACATTAACAGCTTAATGGAAGAGATTAAGCAGTTATACCGCAAAGAAGACGCTGAACAGGTTCAGCATGCTTATGATTTCGCGGCCAAGGCCCATGACGGGCAAAAACGGAAATCCGGAGAACCGTATATCACCCACCCGGTTGCCGCGGCTATTCTTCTCACCCACATGAAAATCGACGTGAACATAATCATGGCCGCTTTGCTCCATGATGTTCCGGAAGACACTTCGGTTACGCTCGAAGAGATAGAACTAGAATTTGGCCCCGATATCGCCGGCATGATAAGGGGCATCACAAAATTGGGAAAATTAAAATACAGAGGCGTGGAAAGATATATTGAAAACCTGCGGAAAATGTTCGTGGCCATGGCCGAGGACATACGCGTAATGATTATAAAATTTGCCGACCGGGTAACCAATCTCGCCACCCTTGAAGCCTTGCCCACGAAAAAAAGATACCGCATAGCACTTGAAAGCTTGGAAATTTACGCGCCCATAGCCAACCGCCTGGGAATTGGAGAATTTAAAAGCCTCCTTGAAGACCTGGCTTTCCCATATGTCTATCCTAAAGAATTTGAAAAAACAAAATCCGTCCGTGAAAGCCTTTTGTCCGAACATAGCGAATATCTGAATAACGTAATGGAGATTTTGCGCAACGAGCTTAAAAATTCAGGCATAAAAATATACGATGTGCACGGCAGGGAGAAAACGCTTTACAGCCTTTATCAAAAAATTATTCGCAAAGGCGGATGGGATAATGTGGACAAAGTACACGATGTCGTCGCGGTTCGAATTATCGTGTCCGATGTCGGGGATTGTTATGCCACTCTGGGAATAATTCACAAATTATGGCGTCCGCTAAAAGGCAGGATCAAAGATTACATTTCCCAGCCGAAACCGAACGGATACAAATCTTTGCATACAACCGTTTTTTGCATAAACGGAAAAATCGTTGAATTCCAGATCCGGGATAAAAGCATGCACAGCGAGGCTGAATACGGTATCGCGGCTCATTGGCATTATGATGAAAAAGGCTCACGAATTCCGGCCAAAGATATATTCTGGGCAAAAGAACTGGCAACCATACAAAAAAATGTTTTGGAAAAAATGTCGGATATAGACGAACTAAAAGTTGATTTCTTCAAAAACCGCATTTTCGTATTCACTCCGCAAGGAGATGTTATCGACCTGCCCGAAGACGCAACGCCGATAGATTTTGCCTATCACATACATACCGATATCGGCAACCACTGCAACGGCGCCAAGATAAATGACCAACTTGTGAGTTTGGACACGCCTCTTAAAAGCGGCGACGTTATAGAAATAATAACCGATAAAAACAGAAAAGGACCGAGCCACGACTGGCTTAAAACCGTAAAAACACATTTGGCGAAATCAAGAATCAAGACCAGCCTCAAGTCGGAAAAATCAAGATGGATAAATATGATACTGCCGAAAAAATAATATACAAAAAAGCCCCGGATTAATCCGGGGCTTTTTAAAAAATCATTTATTCGCCCGATAGTTTTCTGATCAATCTCTTCAGTTCTTCCTTGGAATAATAATCCAGCACTATCGTTCCCCTCTCCCCTTTTTGCGTAATGGAAACTTTGGTTCCGAGAGAAGTGCGCAACTGATCTTCCAAATAAGCCAGATTGGGATCGCGATGCGATTTATTTTTTCCGGTCATAATAACCGCGCGCTCCAATTCTCTGACGGTAATTTTCTGCCCCAGCATGGATGACAGCATGTCCAATTGTTTCTGTTTGTCTTCAAGACCCAACAGCGCGCGCGCCTGCCCCATGTTTATTTTTTTTTCGACAAGGGCCTTTTTGATTTCTTCCGGAAGATCCAGCAACCTTATAAAATTGGCCACGGCCGGACGGCTTTTTCCGACTTTCTCCGCTACTTCCTGCTGGGTAAGACCGAATTCCTCCATGAGCCGCTGATACGCGAAGGCTTCTTCAATCGGATCAAGATCTTCTCTTTGGATATTTTCAATCAAAGCTATTTCTAATTTTTGCTTATCGGCCAATTTTTTGATCATTGCCGGCACCACGGCCAAACCTGCGATCTGAGATGCGCGCCAGCGTCTTTCCCCGGCCACCAGTTCGTAGCCGCCGTCGGCTTTTTCCGTAACCAAAATAGGCTGAAGGATACCGTGCTCTTTTATGGATTCCGCCAATTCATCAAGACTTTCAGGATTAAAATTGCGCCTCGGCTGGTGCGAATTCGGGACTATTGAAGAAACGGGAATAAACCAAATTTTATCCTGATTGTCGGAATCCGATTCCGTTGTCCTGGAGTGGGAGCCGGATGATATCAGCGCCCCCAAGCCTCGTCCTAAAGCCATAGAAAAAATTTAGAAATTATTTAAATTATGGTTCAAACCTATCCAGGAATTCCCTGCCCAATCTTTCATACGCTTTTGCCCCTTTTCCGTGCGGATCATAATGAAAGATGCTTTGCCCAAAACTTGGCGCTTCAGCCAGACGTACCGTGCGCGGAATTACCGTTCGAAATATATTGTCAGGGAAAAATTTATACAATTCTTGCATCACCTCGTCGGACAAACTATTTCTGGAATCAAACATCGTAAGCACGGCGCCGAGTATTTTTAAATCCGGTTTCAAATTTTGGCGGACAAGTTCAATGGTTTTTAAAAGCTGTCCCAATCCTTCCAGAGCATAATATTCCGCCTGCACCGGTATCAAAATATGTGTGGCGGCAATCAAACCGTTTAAGGTTAAAATTCCAAGCGACGGCGGACAGTCTATTATAATATAATCGTAGGCATGCTGGGCCTCGCTTAAAACATCGGATAATTTTCTCTCCCTTCCCTCAACATTTACAAGTTCCACATTGGCGCCGGCCAAATCGGGTGTTGCCGGAGCCACTCTTAACCCCGCATGACCGGTATTGTGCACGATATCATGCAAACGGGCCGTCCCGGCCAATGTGTGATACAGCCCTTTTTCAAGTTCCTGATACTTGATTCCCAGTCCGGAAGTGGCATTTCCTTGAGGATCAAGATCAACCAGCAAAACAAACTTCCCCGCTTCGGCAATCGCCGCGGCCAGATTAACGGCGGTAGTGGTTTTCCCCACTCCGCCTTTCTGGTTGACTATCGATATAATTTGAGGCATATCCCGACTTTCGAAATCATCTTTAAAGTTTTAAATATTATATCATAAATCCGGAAAAAATAAAATATTTTTGCTTGACCAAGGGCTAAAATTAAGCGTATAATTAAACAAGAATTAAGTATAAATTATAAATTTGTATGGATCAAATAATTGCTTCCAAAAATTCAAAAAACATCTGGCTGATCGCTATATTGATCGTGATAATCGGCGTATTGCTGGGCGGAGGGATATATTTTTCGCAAAAAATAAGCTTGCAGGATAACCAAGCTACCGATCTGCAAAACAAAGTCGCGACTCTTGAACAGGACAAAAAAACCTTGCAAGGCGAGACTGCGACCTTGCAAAGCCAGCTTGATAAAAATCCGCAATCTCAAAATTTGAATTATACAAACGATCAATACGGTTTTAGCCTGAATTTTCCTGCTTCATGGGACGGATACAAAATCAAGCAAAGAGAAATAAATTGGGGCATGCCGGCCGGAACCAGCACATCCTTCGATTTCGGTTTTGACGCTCAGGATTCGATATTTAATATTTCGGTACTCACCCTCTCCCAATGGAGCCAAATTCAGGCACAGGAAGGGCCCAAGCCGACATTTCTAGGTTCCAACTCGAGTTATGTTTTTGTTTACGATCTGTCTCAATATGCGGCCAATGACGCGATGAGCGCGCGCCGGAATGAGGTTGCAAGTGTAGTTGCGACATTTAAATTAAAATAGAGAACACAATATAAATTATGGATTTCAAACACCAGGAAGCAACGGCCAGAGGCATAAAAATTTTTATTGAAGAAAACGGGAAGGAAATTGCGCGCGCGTATCTGTATATATTTAATAACGATCTTCATAAAGAACCGTTCGGATATATGGAAGATGTGCTTGTAGACGAAAACATGAGGGGGCATGGTATCGGGAGTCAAATCATAAACGAGGTTATTTCAGAGGCTAAAAAACAGGGCTGTTATAAACTTATTTGCACTAGCCGGCACGCAAAAGAAAACGTACATAAACTTTACGAAAAACTCGGTTTTAAAAATCACGGATTGGAATTTAGGCTTGATTTTTAAAAAATCAATAATTACTTCTTAGATATGGTGCACATCAAACCTTTTAAACAAATTTCCAAAAAAGATGTTCCGGAGGCCGGAGGAAAAGGCGCTTCTTTGGGGGAGATGACGCAGGCCGGTATACCGGTTCCGCCGGGTTTTGTGGTTTTGGCAAACGCATTTGACAGGTTTACGGCCGAAACCGGTTTGAACGAAGAAATTAAAGCTCGTCTGGAAGCGGTAAATCCGGAAGACGTAAACAGTGTTGAAAAAGCCAGTGTTGTCTTGCGCGACGTGATTCATGACACGGCCATGCCCAAAGATTTAAGCAATGAAATTCTGGCGGCATACGACAAACTGGGCGCGGAATTCGTTGCCGTACGCTCCTCGGCCACAGCGGAAGACTCCCTTGTTGCCAGCTGGGCTGGAGAACTGGAAACATATTTAAATACCCCCCGTAAAAACGTGACTGAAAAAGTTAAACAGTGCTGGTCTTCCCTTTTCACCCCGCGCGCCATTTTTTACCGGCACGAAAAAAATCTGATTGATCATTATGTGTCGGTGGCCGTCGTTGTGCAAAAAATGGTGCAGAGCGAAATTTCCGGAGTTGCATTCTCGGTTCATCCGGTCACCGAAGACAGAAATCAAATAATTATTGAGGCTGGTTTTGGGCTGGGCGAAGCCATCGTCTCCGGCCAGATTACGCCGGACAGCTATGTTGTCGATAAAACGAACTGGACGATATTGGATATAAACATAGCCGAACAGGAAAAAATGATGGTAAAGAAAGCCGGCGCGGGCAACGTCTGGAAACCGGTCATAAAAACAAAAAAAGAGGCGCAAAAATTGTCGGGCAAACAAATAATAGATCTGGCAAAAATGATCGTAAAAATTGAAAAACACTATAATTTCCCCTGCGACATTGAGTGGGCAATGAATAAAGGCAAGTTTTATATTACCCAATCGAGACCGATTACGACGCTAATGAAATAGTATGCACTGGAAAGTTCCACAATTAAAAAAATATCATTTCCCGCCTGACATTTTGAACAACCGAGATTGGTATGAAAAATCATTTTCCGCAGTTCTCTTGCCTTTATACGTAATAAGTTATGGGTGTGTATATATTATCAACAAAAGGGTAAAAAATACTTTCAAATTTGGAATGGTTTTTATTAAAGATGATAAGATGCATTGGATTTGGGATGGGCGGGATCTGCGAAGAATACGTGAAAGATTACTCAAAATTGACAAGCAGAATCCCAAGATTATTCAGGGATATTTTTCTCAATGGAAGAAAGATTACAAAAAATTTAGATCAACGATGATGATCTTGGAAAAGACAAATTTTACAAAACTAAGTTCCAAACAATTATTCGCCCGGTACTCGAGATTACGCGACGATTATGTAACAGTAGATTCTCTTCCCTATTTAACAGATTCATTTCTTAGCTCAGGTGAAGAGGATTGGCTAGTGAAGAAAATCAAAAGTGAACTTGGAGCAAAAATCGATTCGGAAGCCATACAAATTCTAACTGCCCCCGTTGAAAATTCATTCAGCACAAATGAAAGACTCGACCTGCTTCGCATTGCTTCATTTCCAAGCATAGAATCAAACCAAATCAAAAAACATGCCACTAAGTATTATTGGATCGAAAATAATTATTATCCGCATGAAGAATTGGATGAAAAATATTTCCTCGGTAAAATTGAAGAAATTAGAAAATCGGGCAAAATAAAAGAAAGGCTCAAAGAAGAGGAGAATAGAGTTAACAATAACAAACTGGCAAAAAAACGCCTGTTTCGGGAGTTACGCGTCGGCGATGAATTAAAAAGTATCATCCATTTATCTGAAAAATTTACAATCTGGCAAGACATCCGGAAATCATGCGTACTGATGGCAAATAATTTTATTTTCAAAATATCGGCGGAGATTGGCAAAAGGGTCGGTCTGAAGCCGTTTGAAATTTTTTATGCTACCGATCATGAACTTAAAGACATACTATTTAAAAAAGCGTTTGATAAACAGAAGTTAATTAACAGACGCAAAAATGGATGCGCTTTTGTGGCCTTGCCAACAGGAATGTATGTATTTGAAGGAGAAGAATATAGAAAAATCAAAAAAGATATTTTCTTAGGATTTAGTAAAGATACTCGTGTAATAAAGGGAGTGTCTGCTTGCGCGGGGTTTGCCAGAGGCAAAGTGCGTATTATAGACCAGGTTGCAAAATTCGCGGATTTTAAACAAAACGAAATACTAGTCACCAACAATACTACGCCTGAATTTGTCCCTATCATGAAAAAAGCGGCTGCCATAATTACCGAACAAGGCGGGATAACAACGCACGCCGCTATCGTCTCGCGCGAGCTTGGCATTCCGTGCGTTATCGGCACAAAAATAGCCACGAAAGTTTTGAAAGATGGGGATATGGTTGAGGTTGACGCAAACAAAGGCGAGATAAAAATTATAAAATAGAAGCTTCATATAAAAACAACTGCGCCCACGGGGATACCGTGGGCGCGTTGCACTTCGATGGGGGGGTTAGGAACGCTAGACGTTGGCCTGGCCGGAGAGGGGCGCGCGGATGATCTCGCTTCCGACGATGAGGCTGTCGCTCTCAACCAAGTACGACACCGCGTCACACTCCCCCAGGCAGTAGGGGGTGGTGGCGGCGGCGGCGAGCTCCAGCCAGGGCGAGTGGCTGATGCACAGCGCGGTCTGTAGGTTACCGAGGCCGTATGCGATCTTCCCGATCGCCTCGGTCATGACGCAGCCGCCCTCGTGAGCGTACGGGCTGATCACCCGTGCGACGCCGACGGTCCCACCCTTCTCCTTGATGACCTTGGCCTCGGCCAGGCACGCCGCCGAGCCGCCGTCGCCAAAGATCATCTTCATGGTCGCCTCGAAGCTGAGCCCGCTGTTGAGGACGGGTGCCTCCTTGATGCCGAGCGCGGCCGCGGTGATGAGCGCCATCTGCCAGGCGCGGTTGAGGCCGCTGTGGTAGATGCGGTCGATCTTGTAGGTCAGACCCAGCGCGGTGGCGGCCGCGTACGCCTGCATGGCCCCCTTGGCGGTCAGAGCGTCGCCACTCTTCTCGCCATGCCGCATAACTATGATTTTCTTGTTGGCCATTTCACTCCTCCACTTTTTGGCTTCACCAATTCAGGCCCGCATGGCCCAAAACCGGATTAGCACGCGTGTATAGCACCCTTTTACCGAATATTCGGTAAAAGGGTGCTATACACAATTCCTACTATTCCCTTTTCAAAGTGCATTTTAACCGGGGTTTTATTCGCCCCGAAGGCAAACTTTCCACCAGATTAAAACATCATAGTATTGCACATTTTTGGCATTGTGTCAAGATTAAAATATCCGGAAATTAGCCAAAAAAATATCTTAGTCAAGCTCAAACGCAATCATATATTGATTTTCAGCCAAAAGTGTTATAATAATTTAATATAATAACAATATGAAAAAACCAATTTGGCGAAGCAGTTTCAATGTGGCGGGCAGAGTCGGTCTTGGTCCATACACAGAGATGATTGAATGCATCTATGACTTGCAGACAGTAACTGTAAAAAAACGATTTCTATCCCAGGGTATTTATGTTTTGGAAAATCTAAACAATACCGGAAGCTATTTTTTAAAAGATAAATTACGCGGACTTGCCGAAGAAATTCTTCATGAAATTATCATAAACCAAGATAAAATTGATTCGATCCATAAAAAAACAACCCTGCTCAATACCGAATACTTCAACTTTGCCAAACCGATCCGCAAACTAAATTTATCAAAACTTTCAAACCAGAAACTTTTATCTTTACATAAAAAGTTATTTCATCTACAGTCTTTGAGTCACGGCTGGGCGCTTTGCACCACCTGGTTTGTCGACAGTGATGGCGAAGATTTTACAAATTATCTTCAGTCCGTTTTAAAAGAAAAAATTGCCTCAACAAATTCCGGCCTTGAATTAGTGCAGGCTTTCAGAACCATCACAACCCCGAATCAAAAAACGCTCGGACAAATTGAAGAAGAGGAATCTTTGAAGATTGTTGAATGGATAAATAAGAGCAAGGAGCTTAAAAACTGGTTTGTTAATCACATTACTTCCGAATTGGCGGCTGATTTTAAAAATTTATCGGCGGCTGCCAAACGTAAACTATGGAATCATTATTATAAATGGTGTTGGACCCCTTTTGGATATTTGGGTCCTGTTTACGAACTGGATTATTATTTGGAGGTTTGGAGAGGTTTGTTGCATCAGAATATTGATGTGCCAAAAAAATTAAAAGAAATTAATGAAAACAAAAAAAGAACCCAAAAAGAGCGCGCGGAAATAATCAAGAAACTCAAACTTAGTACGAAGGAAAAACACCTGTTTGATATTGCGACCGATATTGTCTGGCTAAAAAGCTACCGAAAAGACTGTTACTATCACGGTTTTTTCGTGATGAACTTATTATTGACCGAAGTCGCCAGACGAACCGGTCTATCCCCCATCCAAGCTCAATACCTTACTCCTGAAGAACTGCCGTTGGCGTTGCGCGGGAAAAATCTGGCGGATACGGCAAATGGCCGCATGGAATTTTGCGTATTGTATAATGTCGGAAGAAAAATAAAAATTTTAACCGGAGAAACGGCCAAAAAATTCTTAAAAAAATATAATTTTGAAAAAATTAAAATTGAAAATACGGATGAGATTAACGGAACGTGCGCCTGCCCGGGAATGGCTAAAGGAAAAGTAAAAATTGTAAATTTACCTGAAGATATAAAAAAAATGGAGGACGGCGATATTATGATATCCCACACCACTTACCCCGCTCTTGTGCCGGCCATGAAAAAAGCGGCGGCGATTGTAACCGAAGACGGCGGGATAACCTGTCATGCGGCCATAGTTTCCCGAGAAATGCAGACACCTTGCGTCGTGGGATGTAAAAATGCGCTAAATGTTCTCAAAGACGGCGATGTTGTTGAAGTTGACGCCAATAATGGTATAATTAGAATTATTAAATAAAATTTAAATTTATGACGGAAGAAAAAATACAATGGGACGCCATGGCGTCAGATGAAACAATACAAAAAACCGCGGAGGCTTTAAAGAATCACGGCATTGACGTGATTGTTGTCGATTCGGGCAAAGAGGCACTTGATAAAATAATGTCGCTTATTCCCGAAGGCTCTGAAATTGCCAACGGATCCTCGACAACTTTGGACCAAATTGGTTTCGTCGGCTACTTAATGTCCGGCCAGCACAGATGGAAAAATTTGCACGAAGAAGTTATAAACGAAAAGGATCCGGAGAAACAAGGAAATTTGAGACGCTTAAGCGACGCGGCCGAATACTTTCTGGGAAGCGTAAACGCCATATCGCAAAACGGAGAACTCGTCGCCTGCGACGCAACCGGATCGCGGGTTTCCGCCTATCCGTTCGCGGCCAAAAAATTGGTTCTGGTGGCCGGGACTCAAAAAATCGTTCCGAATTTGGAATTGGCAATGCAAAGGGTCCGCGAATATGTATATCCGCTTGAAGACCAAAGGGCGTTTAAAGCCTACGGCAACCACAGCACGCTTGGCAAATGGGTTATAATGGAACACGAGGTTATCCCCAACAGAACCACCCTTATTCTGGTGAAGGAAAAGCTCGGTTTTTAAAGCAAAAATAGCGCAAATGCGTTGACAAAAACGCCAAATTAATATACACTATTTCCAATGCCGTGGTGGCGGAATTGGTAGACGCGCACGACTCAAAATCGTGTTCCTTCGGGAGTGAGAGTTCGATTCTCTCCCGCGGCACAAATATGAACATCATCTCAATTATAGCAATCGGATATATAGCTTTTGCCGGTGTTGTTATAATTATTGTTATTCGGGATTTGTATTTTCCGATTGCAAAATGCAAACTGATTTCTTTTCCGAAAAGAAAAAGTCTAAAAAAGATTTTTTTGTATTTCTACAAGTCACTTTTCCGGACCTATTATCTTCCCAAAAAAGGTAACAAGATTATTTCCTGGGCGCTTGTTGCGGTTCTGGGAATTGGTATTGCTTTGGCAATTGATGCCAGATTTATTGAACCCAAACTTCTTGTAACTTCGCGCTCGCAGGTAAAAATCTGCGGGATTACGGAGCCTATAAAAGTCGCCTTGGTGGCCGACATACAAGCGGGCATGAACAAAAAAACCGAGTGGGTGGAAAAAATTGTGCATAAAATAGAAAATTTAAATCCGGACCTGGTGCTTTTAGGAGGCGACCTTATAGACAATGAAGGGACAGGGGTTGATGAAACGCAATATTTGGAACCATTGAAAAAATTGGCCGGGAAATATCCTGTTTACTATATTATGGGTAACCACGAATATGGCATTGGCAATGAAACCCAATACCAGCCTCGCCTCCAAACCGGCGACAAAACCGAAGATTTAATTAAAACAATGAAAAATATCGGTATTCCCCTGCTTCGCAACCAATTGGATTGTCCGACAATAAAAAATCAGAATATTTGTATTTTTGGCGCTGACGATATCTGGAAGAGGCCGATAAATTTTTCCGCCCTAAAACAATGGGATCGGCATACCCCGCTAATTTTTCTAGTCCATAATCCGGACGGAATTTTGTATTGGCCTGGAAACATAAAACAGCCGAGCATAGAGATGACCGGACACACCCACGGCGGACAGGTATGGCTCCCGTTCATTGGGCCCGTTGGAGATGCCGGAATTGATTTGGGTAAGAAGTATTATAAAGGATTAAATTATTTTGGATATACGCCGATTTACACCACCGCCGGCGCCGGAGAATCCGGAGGGCCAATCAGATTATTTGACCCGCCGGAGGTTTCGTTGATCACTTTGACTCCATAGCAAAAAGCGCCCCCTATAGGCGCTTTTTTAATTTAAGGTCTTAATCTGCCGATCGTTCTCGGAAACGGTATGCATTCGCGGATATGCTCAACTCCCGTTATCCAGCGCACCGTGCGCTCAAGGCCGATGCCAAAGCCTGAATGTGGCACACTGCCGTATTTTCTCAGGTCCAAATACCAGTCATAATCGGCCTCGTTCAAACCTTCGCTTTTAATACGTTCAAACAAAAGCTCGTAGTCGTCCTCACGCTGACTGCCGCCAATCAATTCTCCGGCCCCCTCAATGGCAATGAGGTCATCATTCAAAACCAAATCCGGATTATTCGGATCGCGTTTCATATAGAACGGCTTGATTGATTTTGGCCATTTTTCTATGAACACCGGCACCTCGGAGTCTTTTGTCAGTAACCCCTCATCGTCATTTCCCAAATCCTCCCCGTATTTTATATCGGAACCGAGCTGGTGTAATTTTTCAATCGCCTGGTCATAGGAAAATCTGGTGAACGGCTGATCGGCCTTCTGCAAAGGCGCGATATTTCTTTCAAGAATTTCAAGTTCTTCTTTACAGTTATCCAGACAAAACTTTACAACATATCTTACAAGGCCTTCCTGGATTCTCAAATTTTCTTCATGTTCGACAAAAGCCGCCTCGGCGTCCATCATCCAAAATTCCGTTAGATGACGCTTGGTTTTGCTTTTTTCCGCCCGAAAAACCGGACCAAAATCATAGCAGCGTCCAACTGAAGCAATCGCCGCCTCGATATACAGCTGGCCGGATTGGGATAAATAGGCAGTCCCCAAATCAAAATACGGAACCGGAAAAAGCGTGGTCGTACCTTCGCAGGCGTTTGGCGTGAATATTGGAGAATCGGTTCTTATAAAATTTTCTTTGTGCAAATATTCATTAATGGCCCTGGTGACCGCATCGCGAACGCGTAAAATTGCCCACTGTTTTTTGCTTCGCAGCCACAGATGACGGTGCTCCATCAAGAAATCCGGACCATGATCTTTTTTGGCAATCGGATATTCCTGCGCGTGCTGGATAATTTCCAGATTTTTTACCTGAAGTTCAAAAACATTTTCTTTTTTCGGATGTTTTGTAACTACACCGGAAATAGCCACGGAAGATTCCTGTGATACCGACTCCACCCTATTCCACATTTCTTCGCTCAGTTCTGATTTAACGGCGACGGCCTGAATCCAGCCCGTTCCATCGCGCAATTCCAAAAACGCAATCGGCCCGGATGATCGTTTGTTATACAGCCAGCCCTTAATTTCCACTTCCTGGCTAACCAAACCCGATAAATTTTTTATGAATGTGTACATATATTCTCAAATTATTCCTAAAACTTTTGCGTTCTTAATAAAATCCGGAAGAGGTTTCCCATTATGCGCCTGAACGGATTTATTTATAATCCTAAACAACGCATCCGGCTGCAACTTGGAAAATTTATTCAGTTCGCTTCCAAATCCGAACAAACCCCATAATTTTAAAAGATAACTGTTTATTGAATTTAAAGGATCTATTTTCGATTCGGAATTTAAAAAATTGAAAAATCCCAAAAGCAAATCAAAAATTTTTTCGTCCTTCTCTCCGCTCAAAGTGAACTTATCAAGAACTTGCGCGGCGTAGCCGGCGATAAAAATTTTTGCCAGATCACTACGGATATTTTTAAACGCATCCACGAGTTGCACTCTGGTAAGCCTAGGCAAATCTTTCCCCTGCGCCACTTCTATTTCCGCCAGACAAGGTATTTCCAGATTAGCTGAATTCTTGCTTGTAATTTTCTTTATGCCTTTGGCTATAACCTCCAATTTTCCCGATTCACGGGTATAAACCGAAATCATCTGATCAAATTCCCCCCAGTCTCTGCGGTACAGGGTAAGAGCGATCATACTTAAGATTTTTTTCTGTCCAAATACGATTGTAAAATCACCATGGCCGATTTTTCATCCCGGCTGGCTCCGCCTTCCATTCTATCGGCCGCATGCGACGAAAAACTTTCGTTTATAAATTCCACCGAAATTTTTGTTTTGTCTTTCAAAATTCCGGCAAATTCCCGGATTCTTTCCGTATTTTTATTTTCTTTTCCGTCCAATCCGATCGGCAAGCCGATTACCAGTTTATCGATATTTTCTTTTTTTATCAATTCGGCCAATTTTTTAATTTTTGAATCGTTGTCCGCGCCGGTTATCAGGCCGTATGGCAGCACAACATTAATGCCCGTCTGCATCCACGCCGTACCGATATTTTTTGTGCCGAAGTCAATGCCTAATATGTTCATATTAAAATTTTTCATTCCTCTCCCCCGGTCTTCTGGTGGCGACTTCGTTTCCGTTTTTTGTAATGACAACCGTGTGCTCAAAATGCGCGCACAAAGATTTATCCGCCATTTCAATTGTCCAGCCGTCGTCGGAGATGCTTATGCCGTAATGGCCGAGAGCGATCATCGGCTCGATGGCGATAACCATTCCTGGCTTCAATACCCATGATTCCGTGCTCCGGTCATAAAAATTAGGAATACGCGGGTCTTCATGGACGGCATAGCCGACACCATGTCCGACCAGGTCGCGGATGATCCCATATTTCCCTTGCGACTTAACATAATTTTCTATCGCTTTGCCTATATCGGCAACGGAATTACCCGGTTTCACCGCTCTTATCCCGACTTCCAAAGATTCTCTTGTCACCCGTAAAAGTTCTTTTGTTTTCTCGGGTATTTTCCCCACCGGCACGGTTATGGCGGTATCGGTGAAATACCCCTTCTCGCCTTTGTGATAAGGCCACTCCATGCCGATATCGATACTTAAAATATCCCCATCTTTCAAGAATACATCTTTTTTCGCCCGGCCGTGAACCAATTCGTGATTGAGCGAAGCGCAGATGGTACACGGGAAAGGCGGTTCGGATTTGTGCGTTTTGTAACCCTTAAAAGACGGCCTGCCCCCGGCTTCGACGATCATTTTTTCAGCCGCGGCATCAATCTCAAATGTCGTCACTCCCGGCTTGCACATCTTGGACAGCTGCGACAAAATACGGCCCATTATCTGTCCTCCGGCTTTTATTTGTTTGATTTCCGCCTCAGTTTTAATAGACATACCGTTTATTCCGTTAAAATTTTTTCTATATCTTTCTCGACGTTTTCAATACTCTGATTCCCGTTTATCGTTTTTAACACTTCCGCTTTTTTATAATAATCCAAAATCGGTTCAAGCGCTTTTTCGCCCTGATCTTCTATTCTTTTTTGTATCACTTCCGGGCTGTCATCTTGGCGCACAGTAAGTTCGCTTCCGCATTTTGGGCATGATGTAATATCTTTGGTTTCCGGAAGCCACGGTACTATTTCTCCGCATTTGCCGCACACTCTTCGTTTGGTGAGGCGGCTGAACGCATCTTCGTCGCTTAAAAAAATCTCCAGGGCCATCACTTCGGATAATAAATTTTTGCTTTCAAAAAATTTATCGAATTCTTTCGCCTGTCCGACATTGCGGATCGCTCCGTCCAAAACAACGCCCCGGCCGGCGGACAAATTTCTTTCTATCGCTTCAAAAGCCAAAATGTAAATCAATTCATCCGGAACCATCTCGCCCGCCTTCATCTTCAGCACGGCTTCTTCTTCCTGCGCGGAAAGCTGCTCCTTGCCGGCCAGGCCGCGCAACAAATCTCCGGTGGAGATATGTCCGTAATCGTATTTTGAGGCTATTTTTTTCGCTTGCGTGCCTTTGCCCGAACCCGGCGGGCCGATTATTATTATAATTTTGTGCATATATTTAATTAAAAAAAGGCTTTACAGCCTCTCTATATTACCACCTGAAAACTCAAATTACAATCTCATTTCCGCCCTTAAATCGTATCGTAAGCGTGCATGGTCAATTGGGATTCAATTTGTTTGGCTGTTTCAATAGCAACCGAAACAACTATCAAAAGACTGGTGCCGCCGATAGCAAGACTTTTGGTGCCCATAAAGGCCTGGACGATAAGAGGCAGTATGGCAATGGCGCCTAAAAACAGCGCTCCGACAAGATTGACCCGGTTCATGGTTTGGCCGAGATATTTTTCGGTTTCCATTCCGGGCCTGATGCCGGGAATAAATCCGCCTTGTTTCTGTAAATTTTCAGCAATCTTCTGCGGGTGGAAAATTACGGCCGTATAAAAATATGTGAATCCGAAAACCAATGAGAAATACAGAACACCGTAGAACAGCTGGTTCTGGAACAAGGCAATTGTCTTTACCGCCAAGCCGGCGATCCAGGCTGTTTTTACGCCCGCAAAAAACTGCGCTATAAGCGACGGAAACATAATTAAGGAGATGGCAAAGATAATTGGTATGACGCCGGACATGTTCACTCTTAAAGGCAAATGGGTTGTGGATCCGCCGTATATGCGGTTGCCACGAACCTGCTTGGCATAATTTACGGGAATATTTCTCTGGCCTTCATTCATAAATACAACTCCCACCACGGTTATAACCGCAACCGCTCCGAATAAGATGAAAGTATATAAATCCGAGGAATTATAATTGAGCAATAATGTTCTTATCGCACCGGGCAAGCTGGCGACTATCCCGGAAAATATCAATAAGGAAATACCGTTGCCTATCTTCTCTTCGGATATAAGTTCGCCGATCCACATTAAAAACATCGTGCCGGCTGTGATTGTGGTCATAATGATAAACATCCGGAAAGGCGTGAGATCAGTCAAAATCGGCAAAGAGGAACGGCTCAACAACTGAATCATCGCGTATGACTGCAGGAATGCCAAAGGCACGGCTAACAGCCTGGTGTACATGTTTATTTTTTGCTGTCCGGATTCCCCTTCTTTAGTGAGCTCCTCCAAACTGGGCACTATCATGGCCAGCAACTGAAAAATAATGGAAGAAGTGATGTATGGACCAACACCTAACATGACTATCGAAAAATTCTTCATGGTTCCGCCGGAGAACACGTCCAATAAACCGAAAATTTGATTTCCGGACAAAAATTGGCGCAAATTGGCGATGTTAACGCCCGGCACCGGAATATGTGCAACCAATCTGAAAATTACCAGCATGCCCAGTACAAAAATAATCTTTTTCCTGAGATCTTTTATTTTCCAGACTTGTAAAATCTTGTCCCACATATTCTATAATTTCTAGAAACAATTTGAAGATTTATTTTATTTCTCCGCCCGCTTTTTTAATTTGTTCCACGGCTTTTGCCGTACCGGACAATCCTTCAACGGTTAATTTCTTTTTCAGTTCGCCTTTAAAAATCACTTTGGCGGCTTTTGCGTTATTTTTTATTATATTCTTTTCCTTCAAAGAAGACAAATTCACAACTTCTCCGTCTTTGTAATTCTTTTCCAAATCGGACAAATAAACCTCGGCCGGTTTTACGTTTAAACTGGTAAAACCTCTCAATTTCGGAGTGGACTGCAATAAAAATTTGAAACCCTTAAGGTTTAAACCCTTGCTTCCGCCCGATCTGGCTGTCTGTCCTTTTCCGCCACGGCCGGAATAATTGCCGTGTCCGGATGCATTGCCGCGGCCGATCAATTTGCGCGTATGCCTGGAGCCTTTGGCGGGTTTAATTGTGTGTACTTGTAAAACCATATGGCTTCTAAATCAATTTAATTATTTTACCGCTTCAACCGCCCTGACTTCGGGTCTATGTTCCGTTTTTGGGGCTGATTTGAATGTCTGCAAAGCGTCAAAAGCGGCTTTAAGAATCGTAACTTTATTTTTTGTTGTTCCTATAATCTTGGAAGACACATTCGGTACGCCGGCCAATTCAAGCAAAGCCCTTACCGCTCCTCCGGCTATAATACCCGATCCCTTTGGAGCCGGGGATAAAATAATTGAAGCGGCTTTGTATTTATAAAAAATGGCGTGCGGTATGGTGTCGTTTACAATAGGAACAACTATCATGTTCTTTTTTGCCTGATGGACAGCCTTCTCAACACCGATCTGGACGTCTTTTCCTTTGGCCAATCCGAAACCAACCTTGCCGTGGCGGTCTCCAACAATTACGCACGCGCGAAAACTAAGGTGCTTTCCGCCTTTGGTAACTCTGGTTACGCGACTCAAATCCAGAACGTATTGATCCATTTCTTCTTTAGCAGGCCTTTCGCCTCTTCTGCCCATTGGTTTATTCATAATTTCAAAGGTTGAGTCAAAAAGAAAATGTATTTTCTTTTTGCGAGACCTGCAGAAATTTCTAGCTGCAGGCGTTTAATTTATTTTACCTTATTAAAAAGCTAATCCGCCGTCTCTGGCTCCTTCGGCTAGCGCTTTCACTCTTCCGTGATATCTGTATCCGGCGCGGTCAAACACGACGGTCGTAATGCCTTTGGCTTTGGCTTTTTCAGCCAACAATTTGCCGACCAAATATCCGTCGGAGACTTTCGCTTTTAATTTCTCGGCTTTTTTGCCGGCGACTTCTTTGGTATTGGCGTAGCACAATGTGCGGCCGGTCTCGTCGTCGATAAGCTGGGCCACCATTGTTTTCAATCCGCGGAAAACAGATAATCTCGGTCGTTTCTCACTGCCCGATAAAGCTGCGCGAACACGGGCATGTCTTACCTTGCGCAAACTTGCTTTGTTTTTTTTAAATAATTGTCTCATACTACAAAAAAATATTTACAATTTCGTTATGCGGCTCCCTTAGCGGCGGTCTTGCCGGCTTTTCGTCTTACAACCTCATCAATATATCTGATTCCCTTTCCTTTATAAGGTTCCGGTTTTTTAACTTTTCTTATCTGTGCGGCCAATTCTCCGACCAACTGCTTGTCCTGGCCTTCAACCGTAATAATATTTTTTTCAACTGAATATTTTATGCCGGGCAAAGGTTTAACCATCACAGGATGGGAAAATCCAACCTCGAGCATTAGATCCGCGCCTTTCATGGCGGCTTTATAACCAACACCGTTGATTTCCAGCTGTTTTTTAAAACCGGCGCTTACACCCTGGACCATATTGTCTATCAGGCTTGAAAAGGTGCCCCAAAGAGATCTGTCCTGCTTGTTATTTTCATTCGCAACCTGAAGACTTATCTCCTGGCCGTTGATTGACGGAGTAACATGAGGATGAAGTTTTTGCTTCAACTCCCCTTTTGGTCCCTTAACAATAATTTCATTTTTTTTGATATCCACCGTAACCCCCGCCGGTATCGCAATCTTTTTTTTGCCTATACGAGACATATGGTTTTCACACGATTATAACCGTTTATTAATATATTTCACAAATTAATTCTCCGCCAACGCGGGCTGTGCGCGCTTCTTCGTTGGTAAGCAGTCCCTTCGGTGTTGATAATATGGAAAGTCCGAGGCCGCTCAAAACCGTTTCTATTTCTTCTCTTTTGATATACTGGCGATGTCCGGGCTTGCTTACGCGCTTAATGTGGGTAATAGCCGGTTCTCCGCCGTGATATTTCAAAGTCAACAATATAATAGGGTGCTTTTCTTTCTTTTCTTCCGCTTTGGCCAAATAGCCATGCTTCACAAGAATATTCGCGATACTCATTTTTATTTTTGAATAAGGCACCAAAACCTCGCCCTTATGAACTAAGGATGCGTTTCGGATTCTAGTTAGCATGTCAGCTATAGGATCAGTCATCATAATGATAATGTATTATATATTTGTTGAAAATTAAATATAAATTACCAGCTTGATTTGGTAACGCCCGGAATCTTGCCCTGGTTCGCCAGTTCACGAAAACATATTCTGCACAATCCGAACTTGCCCATAAACCCGTGAACGCGTCCGCATTTCCAGCATCGTCTCACTATTCTGGTTGAAAATTTCGGCTTTCTGTTTGATTTTGCGATTTGTGCTTGCGTAGCCATAGTTTGCTTTACAATTTTACTTTACAAAAGGAAGGCCCAAATGAGTTAATAAAGCCTTGCCTTCTTCTTTATTTTTAGCATTGGTATTTATAATAATTTCCATTCCGTGAATTTTTTCCAATTCTTCCGCTTTGATTTCCGGGAAAGCGATATTTTCTTTAAAACCTATGGTGTAATTTCCGGCCCTGTCGAAACTCTTGTCCGATAAACCGCGGAAGTCGCGGACGCGGGGCAAAGTGATAGAAAATAATTTTTCCAAAAATTGGTACATTCGGGTTCCGCGCAAAGTTACCATAACTCCGATTTCCATGCCTTCGCGGATTTTAAAATTCGAAATTGATTTCTTGGCTTTTGTTCTGATCGGTTTCTGGCCGGAAATTTTTGTCAGCGAATTGACGACATTGTCTATATAATGGGGTTCCTTAACAAAACGTCCGATGCCGGCATTTAAAACCACCTTCTTTATTTTGGGCACCTGCATTATATTCTTGTATCCGAATTCTTTCTTCAATGCCGGGGCCACTTCTTTTTTATATTTTTCGTATAAATTTACATGCATATTTAGTCTATTATCTCACCACATTTTTTACACTTTCTTATTTTTTTTCCGGCTTCAATTTTATAGCCGACTCTTGTTTCTTTGTCGCATTTCGGGCAGATCAGCATCACATTGCTTAAATGTATCGGGCCGGCCAATTCCATAGTTTGGCCCTTATCATTCTTGCTCTTTGATTTCATGTGCTTTTTTATGATATTGGCGCCTTCAACCACAACTTTTTCTCTTTCCGGAAAAGCCTGAATAACCTTTCCCGTTTTACCGGAATCTTTTCCGCTGATAATTTTTACTCTGTCGTTTGTTTTGATTTTCATAATCGATATGAGTGAGCGAAATGGAAATTTATTTACATTTTCGAACGAATGAGATTATATCAAATTGCCTGGCAATTTGATATAATATGCAATTAAAGTACTTCGGGAGCCAGTGAAATTATCTTTTGAAAACCCTTGGTTCTCAACTCTCTGGCAACCGGTCCAAGTATGCGGGTGCCTTTCGGTTCTTTTGTTTTTCTGTCAACCAAAACAACTGCATTATCGTCAAAGCGAATATATGTTCCGTCGGTTCTTCGGCGTTCCTTGTGCTGCCTGACAATTACCGCGTGCACCACTTCGCCTTTCTTAACCAATCCGTGAGGCGCCGCTTCCTTCACCGCGCAGGTAATAATATCGCCGAGCTGGGCATATCTCTTTTTATATCCGCCCAAAACACGGATGCATTGTAATTTCTTTGCTCCGGAGTTATCGGCTACATGTAACATTGTTCTATGTTGGATCATACTAGCTAATCTAAATCGATGAGATTACTTTAAAACTTCCTCTAATCTCCATCTTTTATTTTTTGATAACGGACGGCATTCAACAAAACTAACCTCGTCGCCGATTTTCGCCGCGCCCTTTTCATCATGCACAAGATATTTTCGGCTGACTTTGTAGGACTTGTTATATTTCGGATGCATCTTCATCGCTTCAACCCGAACAACAATGGTTTTCTTCATCGCCGCGGAAACCACTTGCCCTTCAAATTTTCTCTTGGTCGGTTGCTTTGTTGTTTCCATATATATTACTTTGATATTTTTAATTCTTTCGCTTTCTGTTTCAAAAGCATTGAGATGCGCGCTATCGTCTTTTTAACCAGATCAATTTTGTGCACCTGCTTCAGCTGCCTATTGTGCGCCTGAAAATACAAGCTGTGCATTTCCTGCCTTTGCTCGGACAAAAGATCCGTCAATTCTTTTACGCTTTTAATTTTTAGTTCATCCCATTGCATAATAAAATCTTTATTTCTTGGTTACAAATTTTGTCTTTACCCCAAATTTAAAATCAGCCAGTCTGATTGCGTCTTTCGCAACCGCTTCGGTTATGCCGCCCATTTCAAATATTACGGTTCCCGGTTTTATAACGGCCACATAATGGTCCGGAGATCCCTTGCCTCCGCCCATCGGGGTTTCGTTGCCTTTTCTTGTAACCGGCTTGTCGGGAAAAATTCTGATCCAGATTTTTCCACCCTTTCTGACATATCGGGTAAGTACGCGGCGGGCAGCTTCAATCTGTCTGCTGGTAACCCAACCGTGTTCCAAAGATTTCATACCGTATTCACCAAAAGAAACACGGGTGGCTCTGGTAGCAACGCCCAATGCTCTCTTTCTGCCCTTATGCCATTTTCTGTGTAATACTTTTTTTGGTAATAACATATGATTTAGCGAAATCATGCCGCGCAACGTCCATTAAAGCGCGGCGCTTAAGACTTATTTTGCCTTGTGTTCTTCTTTACCTGTTTTTACTTCGTCTTTATTAAATTTGTCTCTTCTTCCGAAAGCTTCACCTTTGTATATCCAGACTTTAATGCCGATTTTTCCGTACAATGTCTGGGCTTCCACAATGGCGTAATCAACATCGCTTCGCAAAGTAATCAAAGACATTTTTCCGGCGCTTAATTTTTCGCTTCTTGCGATTTCAACTCCGTTCAAGCGTCCGCCCATGCCGATTTTCACTCCCTGAGCTCCGGCGCTCATTACTTTCTCAATAACCTGTTTCATGACTCTGCGGAACGGAATGCGCCTTTCAATATCATTGGCGGCATTCTGGGCCACGATCTGCGCGGATAAAGCCGGCTGGCGGACTTCCTGCACGTTCAATTTGGCCTTCAGTTTCATCTGTAAAATCTTTCTCTCGATTTCCTGGCGCAAAGGCTCTAAACCCTGACCGCCGCGTCCGATAATCGTGCCCGGTTTGGCGGATAAAATATTGATTGTTATATCCTTGGGCGTGCGTTCAATGCTGATCGCGTCTATCAAGGAATCCTTCAATTTTTTATTTAAAAATTTGCGTATCTCGGTTTCTTGTTTCAAAAACAATGGCATCTGGCCGTTTCTGGCAAACCATTTTGAGTCCCAGGAATAAATCGTAGGAATTCTGTAAATTTTCGGATGTACTTTGTGACCCATAATATTTTGTTATTTAGTCGTTTTTTTATCTTCTTTCTTAACCTCTTTCTTTTTCTCTTTTTTAACTTCTTTGTCTTCAATCTTTGCGGTCAAAACCAGCTTGATATGAGAAGTTCTTTCTCGAACCGGGGTGGCTCTTCCATGCGCTTTCGGCATCCATCTCTTTAAAACCGGTCCGCCGTCAACGGTAATTCTTTCAACCTTCAAATTCTCAACATCCAAAGAAAAATTATGCTTGGCATTGGCAACGGCCGAATTCAATAATTTCAAAACCGGTCTGGCGGCCACTTTTTGCGTTAAGGACAACATTTCCAAGGCTTTTACCACCTTTTTTCCGCGAATCATATCCGCAATAAGCCTAACCTTTCTAGGCCCGATTCTCAAATAGCTTAATTTTGCGGTTACTTCTTGTTGCATATGCTAGCTTGAAATTAATTACTTTTTCTTTTCTTCTTTCTTGGGCGCCGGGGCTGAAGCAGCTGCGGCGGCGGTTTCCTGTTCTTTGGCCATCTTTCCGCCGTGCCTGACGAATTTGCGGGTCGGAGAAAATTCTCCCAAGCGGTGGCCTACCATGTTTTCATCCACGAAAACAGAAATGAAATCTTTTCCGTTATGAACCAAAAATGTGACGCCTACCATTTCCGGGGAAATCACGCATGCTCGTGACCATGTCTTGATCGGCTGCCTTTTTCCGCTGTTCTTCATCTTCAAAACTTTACCCAGCACTCTCTCATCAACGTAAGGCCCTTTTTTTAAACTTCTTGACATATGATTTAGCCGATTCAGCAGAATCGTGCCGAGCAGTGTCCTTTGAAGCTCGGCTCGCGTCAATTGAAGCGCGGCGATTAATTTAAACTTTAGCGCGTCTTGATTTAATTACAAATTTATCGCTCCATTTTTGCGGTTTGCGTGTTTTTACGCCTCTGGCCGGCTTGCCGTAAACAGTTTGCGGTCCGCGCTTCTGGCCGATCGGGCTGTGTCCTTCTCCGCCGCCATGCGGGTGGTCAACCGGATTCATATTCTTGCCTTTAACTCTCGGTTTGATTCCCAGTCTGCGCTTGCGTCCGGCCTTGCCCCAGCGTATCAATCTGTAATCGGCGTTTCCCATGACTCCGATTGAAGCTGCGCATTCCTTTAAAACTTTTCTGATTTCTCCGGACGGCAATTTAACCTGGGCGTAATTGTCTTCGATACCGACGAGCTGGGCCGACATTCCGGCGCCACGCACGAGCTGTCCGCCTTTTCCCGGAGTCAGCTCAACATTGTAGATGAACATGCCGACCGGAATATGCTGGAGAGGCATGCGGTTGCCGACTTTCGCTTCTATTAATTTTTTTGAAAAAAGCAATTTATCGCCGACATTCAATTTGTCGGGGCACAAAATATATGATTTTGTCTTGTCGGCGTATTCAATCAGGGCAATTCTCGGTCCGCGGTTCGGATCGTATTCAACGGCCAAAACCGTGGCTTCGGCGTCGAATTTTTCCTGTTTAAAATCAACAATTCTGTAAAATTTCTTTACTCCGCCGCCCTGATGCCTGACAGTGATAATTCCCTGATTATTTCTTCCTGATTTTGACTTTAAAATTGTTATCAAAGATTTCTCCGGAGTTGTTTTTGTAATATCGGAAAAAGCGTCCACGCTTGAATTGCGGCGTCCGGGACTTGTTGGATTGTACTTTTTAATTGGCATATAGCTTCACAAATAATTACACTCCGGTATGAATATCGATTGATTTTCCCTGCGGCAATGTGACGACCGCTTTTTTGTAATCCGAGCGTCGTCCGAGAGTTCTTCCGAAACGAACGCGGCGTCCGTCAACATTCATGATATTTACATTTTCAGGCTTGACTCCGTAGATATCTTCCACGGCTTTTTTAACCTGGAATTTATTGGCCCACATCGCCACCACAAAACTGTATTTGTTTCCGCTCTCCGCTATCGCGCTTTTTTCGGTGACCAGCGGTTTGACCAAAACCTTATAAGAGGCGTCATTTTTCGCGGTTTTGGATTTTTTTACTTCGGACTGTTCTTTGTCTTTTTCCTTAAACGGGCTGGCTTCAAAAGGACTGACTTCCTGTTTGATTTCTTTTGCTTTAACGGGTTTTTTGGCTTCTTCTTTTTTAACCGACGCCGAAGTCTTCGGTTTTTCACCAGTCGTCTTCAATTGATCTTTTTTCTTCTTGTTCAGCCAATTATTTAATAAACCCATATTACAATATCAAAAATTATTTTTTAAATCTGCTCTCTATTAATTCCATACCCGCTTTGCTGGCGATAATGCCGGTCTTTGACAACAGCGCAGCCACATTAATATCTTCAGCACGCATTGTTTTCACTACTTTTAAATTTCTGGTCATCTTTAAAACGTTTTCATCTTTTCCGGCGGTAATCACCAAAAACGTCTTCTGACTGACGGGCAAAACTTTCAAAAAATTAACGAATAATTTTGTTTTCGGTTCGGCGAATTTATAATCTTCCACAACCCACAGCGCACCGCCTTTAACCTTGTCGCTTAAACACATCCGAAGCGCCAATCTGCGGATTTTTTCATTGATCTTGGTTTTATAATTTCTTATGGATAACGGACCGAAAGTCACGCCGCCGCCTTTCCAGATCGGGGAACGGATTGAACCGTGGCGTGCGCGGCCGGTGCCTTTTTGCGCCCACGGCTTCTTGCCGCCGCCGCTGACTTCGCCTCTCTTTTTTGTATCCGCCCATGACTCGCGCTGATTATTGGTCTGAGCGACAAAAACTTCATGAATAATTTCAGGTTTAATTTTAACGCCAAAAACTTCGTCTGAAAGTTCCATTTCTCCGGTACTTTTTCCTTCTAAATTGTAAACCTTGATTTTCATATATTCAAAAGTATTTTAATTCGCTTCTATTCCGCGGCTTCCTTGGTTTCTTCGGTTTTTACCGCTTCAACCGGCGCCTCAGCAACCGGGGTTTCAACTTTTTTTATTTTTAATTCTCCATCGCCGCTGATCATCAGCATTGCATTTCTTCCGCCCGGTACCGCTCCTTTTATATATAATTCATTAACTTCCGGATGGACTTCTATAATTTCCAAATTCTTTACAGTCACTCGTTCTCCGCCCATGCGTCCGCCCATTCTAAGACCCTTAAAAACTCTTTGTATGCCGCCGGAACCGATGGCTCCGGGCATTCTTAAGTTGTCTTTATGGCCGTGTGAAGCGGGACCGCCGCGGAAATGATGGCGCTTTACCACGCCGGCAAAACCTTTGCCTTTCGATTCTCCGATAACAAGCACCTTGTCGCCGACGGAAAAAGTTTCCACGGTGATAACGTCTCCGCGTTTTACATTTTCTTCTGCCTTGCCTATTCTAAAATCTTTTAAGTGCCTGACCAAATTCAAATCCTTCAAATGGCCCGTCTGCGGCTTCGCCACTCTGCTTGCTTTTATATCTCCAAAACCGATCTGGATTGCTTTCACGTCATTTTTCTTTTCATCCTTAACTTGAACTACCTGGCAAGGGCCGGCAGAAATTCTGGTCACAGGAACAACCGTGCCATTTTCCAAAAAAACCTGTGTCATTCCTATTTTTTTTCCCAAAATGAATTTCATAGATGTTTCTTGTAAACAAAAACTAGAAACAACAACGCTGTATCAAAAATCTTCCGTAATACGCCAACGCTCTTGTTTCTAGCCTTTTTCTGTGAATCAAGGCTATTTGTAATTCTTTTTTCAATAATTTAACTTCCTATTTTTCATGGCCTCGTAAATGTTTTCCTCTGGATCTTATTTACCAGGCCTTGATCAATATTTGTTCGCAGTTTAGAACAATTTTATTTTCTTGTCAATACCCTACATTTTGATCTCAATATCCACACCGGCCGGCACCTGTAAACTCATCAGGGCATCAACTGTTTTGGCTGTCGGATTTATGATATCTATGAGGCGTTTATGAACGCGCATTTCAAACTGTTCGCGGGCATCCTTATGCACAAAAGTTGATCTGTTGACCGTGAATTTCGTCTTCTCGGTCGGCAATGGTATCGGACCGACTATCTGTGCGCCGTTTCTTTCCGCTGTTTCGATAATATTCTTGGTGGCCTGGTCAATTATCTTGTTATCATAAGCGCGGATTTTAATTCTGATCCGGCTGATTGTCTCTTCGGTTTTCTTTTGAGTTGTTTCTTTGGTTGCAGTAGCCATAAAAGAACGATTAGAGCCCCCCGGATTTCCGGGGGGCTCTTAAATAATTATTTAATAATCTTGGTTACAACTCCGGCGCCTACGGTCTTGCCGCCTTCGCGGATAGCGAAGTTCATCTTGTCTTCCATGGCAACAGGAGTGATTAATTTAACCGTGAAAGAAACGGTGTCGCCCGGCATTACCATTTCTGTGCCGGCAGCCAATTCCACTTCTCCGGTCACATCGGTTGTGCGGATATAGAATTGGGGTTTATAGCCCTTAAAGAATGGCTTGTGGCGTCCGCCTTCTTCTTTGGTTAAGATGTAAACCTGAGCTTCAAAATCGGTATGAGGAGTGATGCTGCCCGGTTTGGCTATGACCATACCGCGCTCAACATCTTCTTTCTTGGTGCCGCGAAGCAAAAGTCCGGCGTTGTCTCCGGCCTGACCTTCTTTCATTGACTTGTTAAACATTTCAATGCCGGTAACAACGGTTTTGCTGGTCTGTTCGCGCATTCCGACGATTTCGATTTCGTCGTTTAAATGGATGACACCGCGTTCAATACGGCCGGTAACAACGGTACCGCGTCCTTCAATTGAGAACACGTCTTCAATCGGCATTAAGAAAGGCTTTTCAACATCTCGTTGCGGTTGCGGGATATATTCATCAAGGGCTTTCAATAATTCCATGATTGGCTTGGTAGCCGCTTCATCGGTTGGATTTTGTAAAGCCTGCAGAGCTGAACCGCGGATTATCGGGGTTGTGTCGCCGGGATATTTGTATTTCTTGAGCAAATCGCGCACTTCGGATTCAACCAGGTCGATTAATTCCGGGTCAGTTACCTGATCAACCTTGTTTAAGAAGACGATGATATACGGCACGCCTACCTGACGAGCCAAGACGATATGTTCTCTGGTCTGAGGCATCGGGCCGTCAGCGGCAGAAACAACCAAAATAGCACCGTCCATTTGAGCGGCGCCGGTAATCATGTTTTTTACATAATCGGCGTGTCCCGGGCAGTCTACGTGAGCATAGTGCCTCTTGTCGGTTTCATATTCTACGTGAGCGGTGGAAATGGTAATACCGCGGGCTTTGGATTCAGGAGATTTATCCAAATCATCAACAGTTTTATTTTGAGCAGATCCTCCGCGAGCGCGCAAAACCGCCAAAATTGCAGCTGTTAAAGTGGTTTTACCATGGTCTACGTGACCAATAGTACCTACGTTGACGTGTGGCTTGTTTCTAATAAACTCAGCCATAATGTTAATACTTTTCGCGGCACTATACCGAGTGGTCGGTACAGATTTGTCTCCAGCCGGCGTTGTTAAATTTATATAAAAATTTATTGAAATTGAAGGAAATAAAAAAAAGCCTTTCTTTACCTTCTTTCACGTTGCCGATTATAACAGATAATAAAAAATTTGGCAAGAGGATATCTTGTGGATAGCCTGTGCCTGACGGAAAAACTCGAATTATTCAATCGGTTCCAGGTAAAACTTCTCTTCCTCGCCGTCTTCGGCAATACCGCCCAGCGGTTCTTCATTTTCCACTATTCCTATATTTTCAGCTGTTTTTTCTATATTTTTAGCCATTTCTTCGATATCTTCTTCCGTTTTGTCATCCTCCGGCTCAATTTCGATTTTATCGGTATTTATCTTCTGTTTCGGTAAAATTTTTGGAATCTGGTTTTCTTCTTCCTCAAAAGCGCTTTCTTCACTTTCGTTATATGCTCTCCATACCGCAATATCACGGTTTATTTTTTCCAAAAGCTCCTCCTCGGTTAATTTCTCCACCATCTGGGTGCCGCTCAGCAATTTTTCATAACTGTTCATATTCAACAAAACCATTACTTCTTCCGACTCGTTGTCCATTATGACCACCCTGTCGCCGGTGCGGCGCACCAGCCTGATTACCTGATTGAGTTGTGTGTTTTTCATAATTTCAAAGTTAGAGTCAAAAAGAAAATGTATTTTCTTTTTTGCGAGACCTGTAGAAATTACTAGCCGCAGGCGTTTACGCGATTAAAATGACAATTTACAAAACCCTAAATGAGTTCAATTTCGCTTTAATTATAACAACTAATAATGAAAAGTCAACTGCCTTTACAAAGGCGGCCTTGCTTAAAATCACAGGAGCGTTTAATATACAAAGTATACAGATTTAGTATGTGTTTAATCTAAAATTTATGAATAAACTGTTTCTAAAAATATTTTCAGCAATCGTTTTTATCGCTGTTTCGTTATTTACATCGGGAATAATGCAACTTCAACCCGCATTCGCCATGGTCGGAAACGGCTCCTGCCCGTCAACGCTTAAAAGCGGAGACATGGTGAAGGTCGCCGGCAAAGCAGCCATTTATTTAATAAGCAAGGATTCAAAACTTCTGTATTTTCCCGACGGCGACGTGTTTAAAAGCTGGCATTCCAATTACGGCGGCTACCTCCCAATAACGCAAAATTGCCTCGACTCAATTCCCGTGCCGAACACATACCCCGTTGGTGTTAATTTCAAACCGGGTTCATATATAGTTAAGAAAGCATCTTCCAGCCAACTATATGCCATCCCATCGGAAGACACACTGGCAAAAATTTCGGCGTCAACGGCGACAGCTCTTTATGGCAGTTATAAAGTCATGACCGTTAAAGATATTTTTTGGCCGAATTATATGTATCGGGCTGCGGATATAACTCAACCAGACTCCAGTAACAGTTCAAACTCGAGCTCAGATAGCTCTGGTTCTGGCAGTTCAAGCGGCACTTCAGATACTTCACCCGCTATACCAACTTCTCCGGTGACCACAGTCACAGTCCCCGCTTCCGGAAATACATATTATGTAGCCACAACCGGCAAGGATTCAAATTCCGGAACATCAGCCAGCCCCTGGGCAAGTCCGGCTTACGGAGCCAGCCAATTAAAACCCGGCGATACGCTGATTATAATGGGCGGAAAATACACTCTAACCGATTATGGAACGGATATGATAAATGTTCCGTCTGGTGTTACAACAAACTATGTGGTGATAAAAGGCCAGGACGGAAACAGACCAATTCTGGCAGGGGGAAATAACTTGTTTGCGGCCATAAATTTGTCCAATACTAGCTATGCAAAAATTTCCAACCTGGAAATTACGAACAACGGCACAAATTTTAGAGACGCAATAAACGGAACTGACGGCCCTGTCAACAATGTCGTGCTAGAAAATTTGTACATCCACAATGTTGATGAATATGGTATAAATATCGGCGATACGGATGGCCTGAAAATTGTTAACAGCGTGATTTCATACACCGGCTTCGGAGCCATTGGCGGTCCTGCCGGCACAAGCGGGGGTTGGAAAAATGCACTGATAACCGGCACAACCATGTCTTACGGCGGACACTATTATCAAGGCGGATCGGGCCCGAGCCCATACGACCGCCCGGATGGATTTGGTATCGAAGCCTCGGCCGGTCCGATTGAAATCGCCTATTCACTTTCCGAACACAACAAAGGCGACGGCATTGATTCAAAGGCGGAAAATACTTATGTGCACGATACAATAATCCGAAATAATTCTTCGGACGGATTAAAACTTTGGGGTACAAATAGTAAAGCGGTAAATGTTTCAATCTACGGCCGAGGCGATGGTGTACAGACGCCCTGGGCTTCAATAGTTTTGCAAAGCGACCATGGCAATCCAACTTTTACTTTGGATCATGTTACCGTGGATGAACCGCAAAATACTTGTTACATAATGCATGTGCAATATGATTACCAAAATATTCCGACAAATCTGAATATTACAAACAGTATTTTCAATTCGCGTGGCGGACATTGCCCGATATTCCTGGCTCCGAGCGTAACGGCAAAAATCTCCAGCACGGATTTTAATTTCCCGGGCAGCGACAATGTGTTTGAGTACGGAAATACAACTTACGACTCAACGCAGGTAAACCAGTTTGGCACCGGCAATATTTATGCTGATCCGAAATTCGTTTCACCGGCTTGGGGAACCGTTGGAAATTACAATCTTCAATCAGGCAGTCCGGCGGGAGGTAAGGGATATAGCGGCGGATAAAAAATCATTTTAACTAAAATCACCCCAGCTTAGTCGGGGTGATTTTGTTTAAGAAAGTGCCCGGTTTGTTTAAGAAAGTGCCCGGAAAGAGAAGTGGCACTTTGGCTGTAAGCCGTAGCGCGTTCCGCGCTGGGTGGCCTGCCTAAGCGGGTCACACTTTGGCTTTGCCATGCCTTCGCAAGTCCGCAGACGAGCGTTTAGCGGAGGTTTTTCTCTCTTTCCGGGCGGTGATGCCTAGCCGGTAAGCTTGTTTTCGTCAGGGATTACTCCCCGAACAAACTCACACCTCCAAGTGCATTCGGCTATTCGCGTCGCCTTTCGGCATTACCCGAGGCCCTTTTCGGGCGCTCTCAGGCCGCAAACCGAACGAACCGACTAGTTCTGCCAAGTCAACCTTACCACTGCAAATATTAGTTAGTCAAGGAATCATGCCGAATAAAAGAACACCCTTTTTAGGGCGTTCTTTTCTGAAATAATTTTAGTGTGTTCTATTTTTGTCTTCCGGCGATTATTTCTATCGCGACATTGCTCGGAACTTCGGCATAGTGGTCAAATTCCATAGTGGAACTTGCACGGCCCTGGCTGACGCTTCGCAATGTGGTTGCATAACCGAACATGCTGGCGAGCGGAACCATCGCCTTCACAACTTTCATCTGTCCTCTGTCAAACATTTCCTGAATCTGTCCTCTCTTGGAATTTAAATCTCCGATCACATCACCCATATATTGTTCCGGGGTTACGGCTTCAACTTTCATTATCGGCTCCAAAATAATCGGATGCGCTCTTTTGCATGCGGCTTGGAAAGCCATTGACCCGGCCATTTTAAATGCCATTTCGGAAGAGTCAACTTCATGGTATGAACCGTCGTAGCAAACCACTTTTATATCAACCACCGGATAGCCGGCCTGAATACCTCTGGTAAAAGCGTCTTCAACGCCTTTTCGGATTGCCGGTATGAATTCTTTCGGAATCACGCCGCCTTTTACCTCATCCACAAATTCATCGCCTTTGCCCTGTTCCTGAGGTTCAACGCGCAGCCAGCAATGTCCGTATTGACCGCGGCCTCCGGACTGTTTGACATATTTGCCTTCAGCCTCGGCTGTTATCTTAATTGTTTCCTTATAGGCAACCTGCGGTTTGCCGACATTGGCTTCAACTTTAAATTCCCGGCGCATACGATCCACTAAAATGTCCAAATGCAATTCGCCCATTCCGGAAATAATAGTCTGTAGAGTTTCCTCGTCGGTATGAACCTTGAAGGTCGGATCTTCTTCGGTAAGTTTTTGTAAGGCCATGCCGATTCTTTCCTGGTCGGCCTTGGTTTTTGGCTCAATGGCAACCGAAATAACCGGTTCCGGAAATACTATTTTTTCAAGCACAACCGGGTGATCTTCATCACACAAAGTATCACCGGTAAAAGTGCTCTTCAAACCGATGGCCGCCGCAATTTCTCCGGAATAAACATCCGTCACATCTTCTCTGTGGTTCGCGTGCATGCGGACGATTCGACCGAGTCTTTCTTTTGTCCCGTTTGAAGCGTTAAACAAATAACTTCCGGCGGAAACATGGCCCGAATAAACGCGGAAAAAAATTAATTTTCCCACGAACGGATCGGTGGCGATTTTAAACGCCAAAGCGGAAAACGGCTGGCTGTCGTCGGCGGTTCGAATTTCCTCGGCGTCGGTATCGGGATTGATACCTTTTACCGGAGGGACATCGAGAGGGGACGGCAAGTACCAGGCAACCGCGTCAAGCATAAGCTGAACGCCCATATTGGACAAAGCCGAACCGCACAATACCGGAAAAAACCCGCCCTTCAAAACGAGAGTGCGTATCCCTTTGTGTATTTCTTCAATGGATAAGGCTTCTCCGTTTAAATATTTATTCATGTATTCATCGTTCGCTTCAGAAACTTTTTCAACCAATTCGGTTCTGTATTTCTTAACGTCTTCCTTTAAATCTTCAGGAATAGGAATTTCAACGATATTTTCACCATGCTGGCCTTCAAATTTAAAAGCTTTTTCCTCAATCAAATCCACAATTCCGGAAAAAGTGCTGTCGGCGCCGATGGGCAATTGAACGGGATAAGCGCTTTTTGACAAACGTTCGCGGATTGAAGCCAGACTCATATAAAAATCCGCGCCGAGCTTGTCCATTTTATTTATAAAAGCGATGCGGGAAACATTATATTTGTCAGCCTGATGCCAGACGGTTTCGGATTGCGGTTCCACGCCTTGCGAACCGTCAAAGACCGCCACCGCGCCGTCCAAAACACGCAAAGAACGCTCCACCTCAACGGTAAAGTCCACGTGTCCCGGAGTATCGATGATGTTGATGCGCTGTCCCTTCCAAAAACAGGTTGTGGCGGCGGAAGTGATGGTGATACCGCGTTCTTTTTCCTGTTCCATCCAGTCCATTTCCGCGGCGCCTTCATGCACCTCGCCGATTTTATGTTTTTTTCCGGTATAAAACAAAATACGTTCCGTCACGGTGGTTTTGCCGGCATCGATGTGCGCCATGATGCCTATATTGCGCGTTTGTTCCAATGTATATTCACGGGGCATAAAAAATATATTTTAAGAATTTAGGCTGAACTTTATTTTGCGAATCGTGCAAAATGAGCAAACGCCTTGTTTGCTTCAGCCATTCTGTGGACATCGTCGCGCTTCTTGATGGCGTCGCCGACTCCCTGTGAACTGTCCAACAGAACAGTCGCTAATTTTTCGGCCATAGGCTGGCCTTTTTTGTTGCGGGCTGCGCCGATAATCCAGCGGAATGTCAAAGCATTCTGTCTGGAAGTACTCACCGGCATCGGCACCTGATAATTTGCTCCGCCCACACGGCGTGAACGAACCTCAACCTGAGGCGCAACATTTTTTAATGCCTCTTCAAAAATTTTCATGGGATCTTTCTGTGTTTCGGCAATTTTATCGAAAGCGCCGTACATGATTCTTTGGGCCGTGCTCTTCTTGCCGCCTATCATTATATGATTGATAAACTTGGCAAGCGCAACGCTGCCGTATTTTGGATCCGCGATAATTGTTCTTTTTATTCTCAGTCTTCCACCTCTACTCATATGATTCTAAAATTAAATTAAGTGGCTAAGTGGTTATAATCGGCAGCGGTTTATTTCTTTGCCGCTTTCGGCCTCTTTGCTCCGTACAAACTTCGACCCTTTCGGCGCGCTTCAACTCCCTGGGCGTCATAAACGCCGCGCACTATATGATAGCGCACGCCAGGCAAGTCCTTCACGCGGCCGCCTCTTAACAATACGATTGAGTGCTCCTGAAGATTGTGTCCTTCGCCCGGAATATAGGCGATAACTTCCATTCCGTTTGACAATCTCACTTTTGCGACTTTGCGCAAAGCCGAGTTTGGCTTCTTTGGAGTGGTTGTATAAACTTTTGTGCAGACGCCTCGTTTAAAAGAGGTGCCTTTGGCAAAAACAGTCTTCCTTCGGTGAAGGGTGTCCAAGGTAAATTGCAAAGCCGGAACCTTGCTCTTTTTTTCCTTGCTGTGTCTGCCTTTTCTAACTAACTGATTTATTGTAGGCATAGCCTTAAATTAAATATAATTTCTAAAAATTTTTAACAAAAAAGCTGAACGAAATTGCTCAGCCACGAGTTTTTTGTTCCGCTTTTACGGGACGTTCTGGAAACAGTATATATAAAACTAAAAAATATGTCAAGAACATCCCTTGGATAATTCCTATTCTCCGCCTGCCAGCTTTTCTTCCAAAGCATGTCTTTCCGCAAATAATTTGGACAGTTTTCTGTGCAAAATATCCAAGTCGGCAAATTTCAAAAACAATCTTTCTTCCTCCTCAATAAGTTTTATTGGTTCAAGCTTTCCCTGAGCATCATTCAAACGCTCTGTAATTACCCCCTTCTGCAGTTCAAGCAACTCTAAAACATTATTTGGTAAAAGCTGCTTATTTTGCATCTTTTCTTCGACTTCCTTTAGTAGTCTTTCTTGAATTTGAATATATTTGTGTATACTCTCTGTTGTGGCTTCTCCCAGCGATTCAAGAGCAACTTCGGCCGTTTTTTTAATTTTTTCATTTAATTGATCCACAGTATCGATTTTTTCCTGTTCTATTTCCATCAGCACAGTTTCGCTTGATTTTTGTTCGCCTATAAGATCCCGGGTATCCTGGGAATCCAAAAGAGTTTTAATTTCGCCATTAATGTCGGCAAACGCATTCGACAAATTTGAATCACTATCTGTAATTTCTGCCTGCTCCACAGTTTCAGGAACAGGTGGGTACTCTTCTGCCGGTCTTGGCATGGTATTTAAAGACATACAACAAATATTTTAGAATAAAACAAAATTTATTTATAGTTACAAATCCTCCACGCTTCTTAAAAAGCTGCCTGGTTTTATTCTAATCGGTTTGTCGTCTTCTGTAAAGTAACCCACTCCTTCATTATCGTCATTGAGCGCCAAGCCGTTGCCCGATAAAATAGAATGGTCGTCCATCAAATCGGAGCTGATTTCGCTCAAAAACAGGCTCGGGCCGGCCATAGAATCTCCCCAGCCGCCACTCGCCATCGGATAGGTTAAAAACAAATTTTTCTTGGCGCGGGTAATGGCGACATAAAACAACCGGCGTTCTTCCTCCATGCCGTTGTCTTCCCGCAGTGCCCTGTCGTTGGGAAAAGATCCGCCGGCGAGGTTGATGATAAAAACCGAACCCCACTCCAAACCCTTGGCCTGGTGGATGGTTGATAAAACCACCTTATCGTTTTGCTTGCCTGAATATTTCCCCAAACTATTTTTATTAAACGATTCCTGCAAACTGGATTCGGCCAAAAATTCTTCCAGGCTTTCATATTTGCCGGCGAAAACTTTCAGCTGTTCTATGTCTTCCAGCCTGTCCCGGCTGTCGATAAATTCTGATTCCAAATAATCTTTATACGGCGACATTATTATCGCGTCGATCAAAGCCGTCGGATTTTGTTCGACTTGCAACAACGCCTCCCAGATTCTGATAAAATTAAACCAGCCCTGTTTGGCGCGCTCGCCCAGAATATTTATGCCCGCACTTTTTACCTCGTCCACATTTTCAATCCGTTTTATATAGTCAATAATTTTTGCGGCGCCCGACGGACCTATCCCTTCTTCCTTCATCAAAATTCTCATCCAGGCCGCGGTGTCCGCAAGATTGTTTATTACTCTTAAATAAGCCAAAACATCCTTGACGTGAGCCCGTTCAAAAAATCTCAAACCGCCGCGATAATCGTACGGAATTCCGGCTTTCACCAGTTCCATTTCCAGCATTTGCGAATGGTGCGCGGCGCGGAATAAAACCGCAATCTGATTCTCCGGCACGCCCGCGTCTATATCTTCGGAAATTTTTTGCACCACAAATTCGGCCTCGGCGGTTTGATCCATATGCGGATGCAAAGACGGCTTAACTCCGCTTTTTGATAAAGTTTTCAAAGTTTTTTTATACTGACGCAAATTATTTTCAATCACGCCGTTGGCCAAATCCAAAATTTCCTGACTGGAACGGTAATTTGTTTCCAATTTAAAAATTTTTGCGTTGGGATATTCTTTTTCAAACCGCAAAATATTCTGGATGTCGGCGGCGCGGAATGAATAAATGCTTTGCGCGTCATCCCCCACCACCAGAATATTTTTATGAACCGACGCCAATTTTTTTATGATTGAGGCCTGAATTTTATTTGTGTCCTGATATTCGTCCACTAATACATACTGAAATTGACCACCGTATTTTTGCAGAACATTATCCTGATGGAGTAAAAGTAAAAAATTAGTCAGCAAATCGTCAAAGTCCATCGCATTCGCCTCTTTTTTCTTTTTATAATATTCGCCGGCAATATTTTTTATAATTCCGGCGAACGGAAACCATTGCGAATAGCGCGATTCAATAACATCTTCAACGCTTTTTTCGGAATTTCTGGCATAACTTATTATGGATAGCAGAACTCCGGCCGAAGGAAATTTTATGCCTTCCGATTTATACTGCTTGGCGCATAATTTTATCAGAGATTCGCTATCGTCGCTGTCCAAAACCGTAAAATTAGCTTTGTATCCCAAAAGCGGCGCGTAAATGCGCAAAATTTTATAAGCAATATGATGGAACGTTCCGGACCACGGCAATTTTTTATCGCTGCCGGTGAGTTTCTGCACCCGGTTTGTCATCTCGTCGGCGGCTTTGTTTGTAAAAGTCACCAACAAAATATTTTCCGGGCTTACGCCGTTAGCCAAAAGATACGCCACGCGGTACGTAATCACTCTGGTCTTGCCGCTGCCGGCGCCGGCCAAAACCAAACACGGGCCGTCACCTGTATAGACAACCGCCAATTGCTCCTGATTCAGTTCGGAAGAAAAATCAATCATAGACCGCTCTTGCAAACCATTAAGAGTGGATTCGTATTTTATCACAGCCAATAACAAAATCAAAATC
>Ga0182027_10000352_pt1 | contig 79537 bp, 74 predicted proteins | sample 712E1DmetaG_FD_121300 | JGI IMG/M metagenome (GOLD analysis project Ga0182027, IMG submission 121300) | Permafrost microbial communities from Stordalen Mire, Sweden - 712E1D metaG (Illumina Assembly) | ecosystem: Environmental > Terrestrial > Soil > Wetlands > Permafrost | place: Sweden...
GATCTGTAGTTCGGAGGAGATTAACCACATTCTCATGGTGGGAAGTAAGGAAACCTTGCAGGCCATTCATGAGAACATGCCTCACGAGTTGCAAGATAAAGTTGTAGAAAAGGCAATCGACTTGAGTAAGGGAGACTCCTCTGTAAACAAGGACATTATGGATCTTTTTTGTGAAGAAGAGCTGACGACCGGGTTGGAACACTGGGAAAAAATCCGTGCAGAATACCTGCGGGGCGGTTTGGCTGTTATCGGTCCGGAAGATGTCCTGAGTATGGCAAAGGCTCAACGAATAGAGCACACCGTCGTTGATCGTACACTTCAACCTCCCGGAATGCGTTGCCGCGATTGCGACAACCTGAATATAGGCCTGGTTAAGTCCTGTCTGGCCTGTGGCTCCCAGTCCTTATATGAGGTAGAAGTTTTTAACGATATTCTGGATATGGTATATCTGTCGGGAGGCACCGCTCACTTTACCGAACCCATTCAAACACTGACCGATTCGGGTGGCATAGCAGCCCATCTGAGATACTGAAAAGATGAGATAGCCGGTCCTGATATTCCATCAGGCTAACGCTCCGCCGTACTCTGATTGAAAAAATAATCGGGGACGGTTTAATTTATTTTTTTTCATGGATTCCCCCGGCATGCGGGGTCATCTACGACGGGAATGACAAATGTGGTGTTAATTCTGTTAATTCGGGGTGTTAATTCCGGGGATATCCATGATAAGAAATGTCAAGAGGAAAACGGAGATTTCCCTCTGCCTGCCCGGATGCCGCCAGTGGTTAAAATGAACCCCTTTTTCTCCGTCCAATCTTTTTCATTCTTTCCAGTGGGTCAACCTGATGATCAGGCGGCCAGACATCCATTTACGGTATTCGGTCACAAATGCCATGAGGCATTCGGCGCGATCCGGCCAATGGTATTTGCCTGAAGTGGCACAGTGTGATATTCGCGCCGAGAATGGGCCATTCTACCCGGGTAATTCCGGGGACACCATACTAGTTTTTTCTTGACAAGAACCCGTGTACCTTCGCCAATTCTGGCTTTCAGGTTATTAAAGATTTCTGGATTCCCGCCTTCGCGGGAATGACAAATAATAGTGGACTTCTGGATTTACCATAATTACCTAACCACTAGAGGTGGCGCGAGTGCACCTTCCCAGCATTTGCCCTTTGGTGCCAAGCGAAGTTTGGTAATAATATTTTCCGGTCATTCGACAATTTTGAGCTTCATGGTCTTGGCGGCATCTTCAAGCGAGCCAAGATTGACGACATCTTTGTATCCCATTTTATCAAGGGCTTCCTTGGCAATCTGCGCTCGATGTCCCGTTCTGCAGTATACATAGATCTTCTGCGACTTATCTTTAACAACGTCGCCAATTTTTTCACCGATCTCTTTGTAGGGGATCCGGATGGCGCCATCAAGATGACCGAGATTCCACTCCCAAGTTGTTCTGACGTCAATGATGATGGGCTTGGCCGCTTCATCAGCAAACGAAGGCGCAGCAAAACCGGCAATCATTACTATTATCAATGCCAGGCAAAGTCTTCTTTTCATGTCTCCCCCTTTTTTTTACAGTCGCTAAAGCAAACAATTCGTCTCATAAGTTACTTCAATCGGAAGTACAAAGCCAGATGCAGATTTTAAGTAATTACAATTATCGATCGTTCATTTTGGTGATTCTTGCTTTTGTCTCCTCATTCAGGAAATTCCATAATCCTATTTGCTTCAGGGTATCTACTTTCGGAATGCCGGCGGAACTCCAGCCGCGCTCCGAATAATATACGCTGATTAATTTTCTCAATTCATCCTTTCTGTGCTTCATCAGGATTTCCCGCTTCCCGGCGGTTTTCATTTTTTGAATCTCCGCCGGGGGCTTATTCAGAATAATGCTTAGCTGCTGGTCGTGATAATCTTTTTCGGCATCATAGAGACTATCCTCTGTCGGGCCAATCGCCCTGTCGGGAATCCAGTCTTGTTCGCCAGTGCTTTTCCCGAAGGTCATTACATTCAATACCCGCTGCAAATTGATATCCCGGTCCGTCTGCTCGAATATTTTTTCCCAGGTCATATTTGTGCCCAGCATTCCGTTATAGAATTCCGCGTAGATTTCCTGAGAGGCGGGATTGATGTAGATATCCGTATTCTTGCGCTTCTCGGATTCGGGATTAAAGACATCCACCCAGGGCAGTTTGCACAAGCCCATGTTGTCATTGCCGAGACGCACGCGCGGATACGTGATTAGAGCTTTGGCTCTGTCCTGCAAGGTTGCAAACGCGCCCAGCAAATCCGCTTTGATGAGCCAAGCGGCGGCATGGTGCGCTCCGATATCGCTTGCGGCGGCGTAGGAGGCCTGCATGGACAACGACCGGTGCGTTCTGTAAAGAGAAAAGGGAAGCCCTTTGGTCTGCATGGCAAATCGTTCGAGTTCCTTTTGGGGATTGGGTTTGCCGGTTCTTTTGGTATATTTATCGGCAATCCAATCGATGAGTTCAATCATGCCCGCGCCGGCGACTTTAGTTAAATCAGTTTCCTCGCGGGCAAGCTGATGGATGAATGTCAGCGCCGCTTGTTCGTCTCCCCAGGTCAGCGCGAATCCATCCGTATCCTCTTTGGTCAGATAGCCCCGCTGATAACATTCCATCAAAAAGGCCATGATTACGGCTGTCGTAATGGTATCGATCCCGTAATTATCACAATGCCAATTGGCTTCCATGATAAATTCAGGATGCCACATGCCCAGGTTGGAGCCAAAACCGGCGGCCGTTTCATACTCGGGACCATCCACCCAGACCTTGTGACCCTTGTGTTCACCGGAGGTCAATGTTACCCAGCCTCCCTTGGTGCATCTTAAATTACAGCCGGGAAAGCATCCATCCATACCCCGCTGTTCAAAAAGGCGCTCCGCGTAAGCAGTCCCACAGATTTGTTCCGCCTGCCGGTCAGATCCTAACTGGTAATTTTTCACGGGCAGTGATTGGTAGGCTTCCTTGTTCATAAAAGAGATAAGGCCGGCCGAGCCCTTGCGGCCCATATTGAGCGATTGCGGATCAACCTCCTTGACGACCTGGTGGAGCTTCAATCCCGCTTGTTTCACCTTGTCCCAATCCGCCGCGCCATAAGGATTTTCACCATGCGGATAAGAAGCGAGGAGAACGATAGCTCGAATATTCTTATGCATCATCACGGAGCCCAGACCGGTGCGGCCCGCCTGCTTTGTCCGAAAGAGCCCCTTTGTCCCATCCACGGGTTTAGTGGCATCGAAATAATGACTGTTGATACAGCCGTAGGCCGTATTAGCCGCGCCGATACCCGTTGTCAAAAAAACAATATCCTTCTTTTCATAACCAGCAGCGGTAAATTGCTCAACGATGGCTTTCTCCAGATCGAAGACCTGATCAATAACCGGAGCTTTCGTTATGGATATTTCGTTTTTGAAGCCGTCAATGACAATCATGGTATTTTTTTCGGCAATGCCCGTGATCTCCAGGGCATCGAAACCGGCGTATTTCAGGTATGCGCCGAAATGGCCGCCGAAATTCGAGACACCCGGAATGTGTGTAAGAGGTGATAAAGAAATAGCCATGCATTTACTCGTTCCCGGAAATTGAGGAATGCCGCCGAGTGGGCCCGGCGAAAAAATCAGCGGATTTTCCGGAGCGTAGGCATTTGTTTTGTGGGTTACTCTCTTATGAAGCAGATAGAGACCCAATCCCCGGCCTCAGATAAAAAAATCTCTAATCTGCGGATCTAGTGGATGAGTGATAATTTTACTGGTTTTCAAATCTATCGAAAGAATTTGATTGGCGTATCCATGATGAAGCGGCGTCTTTGTATATTTCATGTCTATTCCTTTAAATAATTTGTTCACGCAGGGTAAAGCAATGGAAATTTAAAATCAATGATAAAAAAGATATTTATGCCTGACGATTTTTTATTGCTAATATTGTGGGATGAGCCGGCCGACAATCTTAATCTCTCTGACCCTCCCCCGGAACGGAGAAGAGCCAGAGAGATACACTGGGCTTATTTCTTTTTGAACAGATCCTGGATATTCTCCAGAGCTTTTTTCTGACCCCCTTCGAGGAGTTGTTTTCCGGCTTGCGTCGCGACACTGCCGGCGGCTTTCTGGACGAGAGTGCTGAGCGAATCCAGCTGTGGTTGCACCAGCTGGACATTGGTCTTTCTGGTGGTGCCGCCGACCTTGAGTTTCAGGTCGATCATACCGTCTTTATTGAGCAGAGGCTGCATGGCCGCCTCAGCCAGTTTATTCGAATCGGCGTATTTCTTTATCTCCGGGCTTTTAATGGCCGCGTCTATTTGTTTGGCCAGCGCTGTTTTAACTCCTTCATTTATTTCCTTTTGCATGATCATGTCCAGATTCATGTCGAGGGCCTTCGAATCCGTATTGACCGCGCCGTCGAAGAGAAGCTTGGCCTCCTTAAGATCGAGTCTACCGTTGGAAAGCTCGGCCTTGTCGGTTTTGTAGCGCACGTCGACACCGGTTTCTTTGGAGTCTTTCCATTGTTGTTTGCCTTTCAAAAAGGAGATGTATTCGCCCAGATAATCTCCCAGCAGAGGAATGGCCGCCACGGAATTGAAAATTTGCAATCCGGTGATCTCTCCATCGGGGATAGCGATATGTAAAATCACCTCGGGATCCAGATGCCGCGTTTTCACATCAAAGGGTATTACCTTTCCCGTGGCGTCGAGTGTAATATCGAAACTCTGAACGCTTCCTGTTTTCATAGCGCCGACTGTTTTCAGCCCCAGAGCCAGTTTCAATTTTACTTCATCTTTCTTTTCCAGTTCTTTGGGGTCTATGTTGATATCGTAGGCCAGAGTGGTCAGCTTATAAACCTGAAATTTCTGATCGTATTCATCGTCGTAGTAGTTGATGGTGCCGTTCTTGATGCCGATTTCTCCCACGGTGATGGCGACGGGGATGTCATCGGCGCTGAGCGGTTTTAACGGTTGTCTGATTTCTTCATCGTCCGGCTGTTTCTTGGACTTGATCAAATCGGCGCAGTTTAAAACGCCCTGCTTGCTCCTGGTCAAATTTATTATGGGGTTGTATAAAACAAGTTCCTTGAGATCGAATTGTCTTTTTAACAGGGGCAAAAACCTGATTTTGAAACGCAAAGTCTCCATGCCGGTAAAGAGATCGCTTACGGGAACGGGTTTACCCTGAAGATCTGCGAGCTGCGGTGGGGTTTTAAAATTAGAAATGGCGACTTTTTTTATCTCAATTCCCGAAACGATGGAGAAAATGCTGACATCGATTTTTTCGATATAGACCTGTCTGTGTAGTGCCTGGGCAATCTGTGATGCGATAAATGCTTTGTCCACTTTGATTATGATGATAATGCCGGCAATAACAACGAGAATTAAAATGGCCGCAATCAAAGAACCGATAGTGATAAGTATCTTTCTAAACATAATTCCTCCCGCCTTTCCTTGAATTCGGAGCTAATGCCCACGAAAAAATAAATATCAATTAACGGCAGTTTGCTGCCTTAGCCTCTTTAACCTATATAGGGGAAAAACCGCCGGGTGTCAATCCCGCGACTTGGAATCCCCCGGCACCGGTAACCTAAAGGTCATCTGCGACCGGGGGAGGAAAGCGTCGTGACCCGCGAGAGGTCGCGTTGTTTTAGGGAGCCTCCGGCTCCTGTAACCTAAAGGTCATCTGCGACCGGAGGGGGCTCCACTGGTATGCGCAAATTTTGAGGAGCAGGCTATCCAATGGATAAACACCATATTTGACTGACAATTTTTCTTGACACACAATCGCACTTCTCTTATGCTTCATTAAAATAAAGCACAGCCGTATTTAACAAAATATTTGAAATTAAGATAATATTTGGTTAAAATTAATACGATTCTTATCGGAATAGGTAAAGGCAGTTATGGATATAAAACAAAAATCTTTAGATGCACTTGTCCTTATGAACACAGCTATACAGAATGTGCGTCTCTATCCCCCTACCAGTGCGACAATTATTAATACTATCGAAAGGCTTCATCGGGATTTCCTGGACATGTTTACACTGGAAGCTCCGATAATCTTTGCGGAATCAGAGAAAAATCTTTTGATCTGTGGAAAACCATTAGACCAGAAAGACCAGGAAAGACTCCAGGTTACGACATTGCTGAACATCCTTCTCAATTTCGGTATTGAGAGCATCTCTTTCGATAAAGGGTTGGGAAAAGCGGAACTTGGTGCTTTTTTGGAGATACTTTCAAAAAGGCCGGAGAGTATAAAAAATGAGGGCGGTTTGCTCAAAATCATGGGCGAAAATAATGTGCAGCATATTTACCTGGATCAAAAGGTTTATGTCGCCATGGACAAGAGCCAGAAGATATTGTCCAGCCTTGATATCACCGATGATCAAATCACTCAGTTCTTTATGCATACTCATCCGCAATTGGCAGGCGATCCTAAAAAACTTCAAAAAATGATGAAGGATCCGGAATGGTTATTGCAGGCTTTCCAAGCAGGGTTATCTCAGATGATGGAGCAAAGGGGAGCTTTATCCGATGTTGAGCTTTCTGAAAATCTGGAAAAAATGATAGCTGTAATGGATAAAGTTGCCGGTTCGCTCGAGCAAAAAAATCGAGACAAGGTAGCGCAGCACATCGGGGAATCCATCACTGCCTTGGATTCCGGCATGATGCAGCAGCTAAAAGCTCCAAAGATGGATCACCTTTTCGATGGCGCGCTGATGAAATATTTCGTCAGCAAAATTGCCTTGGATAAACTTGCTAAAGCGCATACGTCCAGTGAAGAGGTATCCGTTAAAACTCAAATCCCGGAAAGTGGCGCCGCTCTGGAGAAGACTGACTATCAAAATCAATTCCGTAATCTTAAAGAAACACTTCGCTCTATTCCCAAGGATGATCAAAAAGCCTTTCTGGATGCAACTTTAATGTTGGATTTACCCAAGCTTTTCGATCAACTCGATACTCAAAAAGAACACGAGACCATGGCGATAATTATCAACCGTTTGGTTGGCAATCTGTTCAGCAAAAATGCCGATGTGCGCGCTCAGGCATCTACGGCGCTCGCTGATATATTTGCAGGCCTCTCTCATGAGCGGCAGAACAAACTGATCGAAAAGTTATCGACTCAATTGATTGATTGGATCAAAATGGAACCTTTGGCAACACTAGCCTACAAGAAAATATGTAATAATTTGAAAGACCTTGTCCATGATTTAATTCGCCAAGGACGCTTTGCCGAAGCAATCCCGATTTTGGATGTTTTCAGCAATATTAGTGCCGGAATTTTGGAAAAAAATGACAAGGCGCAAGAAATATCTTCAGATATTATTCAGTCTCTGGCATCAGAAGAGCACCTTTCCATTCTTTTTAAAGCATTTAAAACCAATAATCCAAACAAACAGGTTGAATCAGGGAGGGTATTGGTTAGGCTTGACGACGGTGCAATGAACCGTTTGCTGGATATTCTCCGGGATAAAAGCGATAGCGATGACCGTGTGCGCATTATGAAACTATTTATCGGAATTGGAAAGAGGGCTGTGCCGGTCGTCAGGGATAGGATCAATAAAACAGCGCCCTGGTATTATTTGCGCAATCTTGCGTACATACTCGGCCATATCGGTAACGAATCGAGCGCCAGCGCGCTTCAGCCTCTTCTACTGCATGAAAATAAACAACTGCGGATGGAAGCCTTAAAAGGTATTTATCGGACAGGCGGGAAAGAAAGAGGGGCTATCCTGCTATCCGTTTTGCCCCTTGCGGATGATCAATTCAAACTTAACATTATTGAAGCTCTCGGTAACGCGAAGTGTGTTGACGCAGTGCCCGAACTTCTATCTATGTTAAAAAAACAGCGATTAGTGGCCCCATCGTTGCGTGCTGATCGGGAAGAGAGAATCTGTGCCAGCCTTGGCTCCATTGGATCTCCCGAGGCGCTGCCCGCCCTTTCCAAAATCGCTAAATCGGTATTTTTCTTCCGTATCCACCCTCATGCCGCAAAGGTTAAAATTGCCGCCGGTATAGCTGTGGCATCCATTAGAAAAAAGCAGGAAGAAGCGGCACAAGCAACAAAAGCTACAGAAGCAGCACAAGAGGCGAAAGCGGCAGAAGCACTCGATGAGGTCGAAGTCTGAAGCTGACAGAAAATAAAATGTAACTGAGAAGGTAAGACAAAACGGTTAATCTTTTTGCCTTCCGCGGCCACGCCAGATCATGTAGACGGCGGCGGTAATGATGCCTCGGAATTCCTCCCCCCCTCGTCATAATGTCCCTCATTCCTATATTTTTACCCCCCGCAGCCGGAGGGCATTCCCAACCACGGAAACCGAGGAAAGGCTCATGGCAGCCGCGGCAATGATCGGGCTGAGAAGAATGCCGAAGTGGGGATAAAGAATGCCCGCGGCGATGGGCACGCCGAGAGTGTTATAAATAAAGGCAAAGAACAGGTTTTGCTTGATATTGGCCATGGTGGCACGGCTCAACCTTCGCGCGCGGACAATCCCGGTGAGATCGCCCTTCACCAGGGTAACACCGGCACTTTCCATGGCTACATCAGTACCCGTTCCCATAGCGATTCCCACTTGTGCCTGGGCCAGAGCGGGGGCATCATTGATCCCGTCGCCGGCCATGGCGACAATGTGTCCGCCCTGCTGAAACTTTTTGACCGCCGCTGCCTTTTGATCCGGCAGAACCTCGGCCACCACTTCGTCCAGATTTAGTTTTTTGGCGACTGCTTCTGCTGTTACTTTATTATCACCGGTCAACATCACAATCCGGATCACTTCTGCATGCAGCTCGCGGATTGCCTCGGGCGTGGTCTTTTTGATCGGATCGGCGACCGCCAGTAAACCACCAATTTTGCCGGCAATCCCTACCAACATGACCGTCTGTCCTTCGGACCGCATGGCCTGGGCCTGCTTTGCCAAAGAGCCGGCATCAACATGGAACTCTTCCAGCAATGTGCTGTTGCCGAGCAACACAACCTGGCCGTCAACTTCGCCGGAAACACCCTTGCCGGTGTGGGAGGCAAAATTTTTCACCTCGCTCAAGTGGAGCCCTTGATTGACGGCACCTTCGACAATGGCTGCTGCCAGCGGATGTTCACTGCCTTTCTCGAGAGAGGCGGCCAATAAAAGTACTCTGTTTTTGTCAATACCCGGCGCGGCAACAACCTCTATCAGTTTCGGTTTGCCCTCGGTCAGGGTTCCGGTCTTGTCCACCACCAGAGTGGTAACTTTTCTTAAGGTCTCGATGGCCTCGGCATTTTTAAACAAGACTCCCATGGTTGCTCCCTTGCCCGTTGCCACCATGATCGACATGGGCGTTGCCAGACCCAAAGCACAGGGGCAGGCTATGATCAACACAGAGACAGCGGCAATCAGTGCATGAGCTAATCGGGGATCAGGACCGAAAAAGTACCAGATGACAAAAGCGATAAGAGCAATGGCGATCACAGTCGGCACAAAGTATCCGGCTACAACATCGGCAAGCTTCTGGATTGGCGCTCGGCTGCGCTGGGCCTCGGCCACCATCTTAACGATTTGCGACAGAACGGTTTCAGAGCCTACCTTTTGAGCCTCCATGACCAATGAACCGGTGCCATTAACCGTAGCGCCGATGAGTTTATCCCCCGCTCGTTTCTCAACCGGTATCGGTTCGCCGGAAATCATCGATTCATCAACACTGCTTGATCCTTCCAGAACGACACCATCCACGGGAATCTTTTCCCCCGGCCGGACTCGCAGACGATCGCCTTTGATGACATGCTCCAAAGGGATATCGCCCTCATTTCCGTCAGCGTCTATTTTTCGGGCGGTCTTCGGCGCCAGACCCAAAAGTGCCTTTATGGCCGCACCGGTCCGGCTTCTGGCCCGCAGTTCCAGCACCTGGCCCAGCAATATCAGGACAACGATAACACCAGCCGCCTCAAAATAGACCCCAACGGTACCTTCTGCTGTCCGCATCGCCGCGGGGAAAAGCTGGGAAAACAACACGCCAATCAGACTGTAAAGGTAGGCTACCGAAACCCCGAGACCGATCAGCGTAAACATGTTTAGGCTTCTGTTGATGATGGACTGGACGCCCCGAACGAAAAAGGGCCATCCCGCCCAGAGGACCACCGGCGTTGCGAGGATCAGTTCCAGCCAGTCATAGGTTCTGGCGGTGGCCAGTGTGTCGAGTAACCGCCCGCCAGGAACAAAATCGCGCATGGCGATAATCACCAGCGGGAGCGTCAGGATGGCGCCCACTATGAAACGCTTGCGCATATTTTCGTATTCCGGATTGCTTTCTTCTTCCGCCAGCGAAATGGTTCTTGGTTCCAAGGCCATGCCACATTTTGGACAACTTCCCGGCTCGTCCCGGACAATTTCCGGATGCATCGGGCAGGTATATTCAGTTTTGGTTTTAAAACCTTCCCCTTCTTTTTTCCCGTCATCTTCTTCCGCACCGAGGTACGATTCAGGGTTTCTATCGAAAGATTTCTTGCAAGGGAATGAACAGAAATGATACGTCTTCCCCCTATAGGATGAGGTCGCAACGGCATCCCCTTCTTCGATGGTCATCTTGCATACGGGATCGGTGATCTTCATATATTCCTCTCCGGCCCGATTCACAGGCCCGTAAAATGTTTCTGCTATAATTGAGGCTGTTACTGATGATAATGCGGGTCAGTCTTGGAGGGCTCTGCTTTTTTTGGCTCTTTGCCCGCTATTTCCTATGATCTTTTATCTTACTGCATCAAAGACCTTTTTCAGTTTCACCTCGACATTTTCTGCAATACTCCGCAGCGCCGGATTAGCAATCATCTGCATCGCCACCGTCGGTCTGATGATCGAAAGTACGATTTTATTACCTCTTTCATAGATGATCACGTTACAGGGCAGCATCAAACCAATATTCTCTTCGGCAAGGATGGCTTGATGGGCATCGGGAGGACTGCAGGCTCCAAGAATAATATATTTTCTGAAATCAAGGCCCAGCTTTTCCTTCATTTTTTCCTTCACATCGATTTCTGTCAGTACCCCGAATCCTTCTTTTTTCAGTGCTTCTCTCACCAGCTCAATGACCGTCTTATAAGGGATATCCAACTCCTTGGTGAAGCCGTAATGGATCATGCCTATCCTCCTTCTGTTATAAATGTCGTTAATTCTTCTGCAAAGATCTTCCACGCCAGATCATGTAGATGGCGGGATAGATGATCAATTCAAGAATGGTGGAGGATATTACGCCGCCCACCATCGGTGCGGCGATACGCTTCATAACATCAGCGCCGGTGCCGGAACTAAACATAATCGGAATAAGACCGGCCAAAATGACGCTGACTGTCATAATTTTGGGGCGGATGCGTTTGACCGCGCCGAACATAATGGCATCTTTTAAGTCTTTCTTAGTTTTCAATAATTCCTCTTTTTTCCACTTCTCATAAGCCAGATCAAGATACAACAACATGACCACCCCTGTTTCCGCATCCAGGCCAGCCAGGGCGATAATGCCGACCCAAACAGCAATGCTCATATTGTAATTAAGGATGTATAAAAGCCAGAAAGAGCCGACCAGAGAAAAAGGCACAGCCAACAGAACAATTGCCGTCTTTGTTATCGAGCGCGTATTAAGAAAGAGAATCACAAAAATAATCAGCAACGTAAAAGGAATAATCAACTTCAAGCGCTCATGAGTTTTGAGAATATACTCGTATTCTCCGCTCCAGACCAGACGATAGCCTTCCGGCAATTTGATCGTTGCAGCTTTTTTCCGAGCGTCTTCCACATAACTGCCGACATCTCGGCCGGTGATATCTATATAGACATAAGCTGTTAGAAGTCCTTCCTCGCTCTTAATGGCCGTCGCTCCCCGGATAACACGAAAATCCGCAAGCTCTCCTAGGGGCACTTGCAGCGCATTGGCAGTTCCTGACATGCCGGACGAGGGCGTAGGATTGGACAGACCGGCCGTCATCACCGGCACGAGAATCCGTTTTAATTTATCCACGTCATTGCGCAATTCCCGCGGATAACGGATATTAACGGGATAGCGTGCGCGTCCTTCCACCGTTGTTGTCAGATTCATTCCGCCGATGGCTGTTTGAATCACTTCGTTAACATCATCCACGGTAAGGCCGTATCTGGCGATGCTGTCCCTTTTGATGACGATATCCAGAAAATAGCCTGTGGCCACTCGTTCCGCATAAACACTCCTCGTACCCGGAACATCCCGCAGATGATGCTCCAGGTTCATACCGATCTTTTCGATTTCTTCCAGATTCGGTCCGAGAATTTTGATGCCCACCGGCGTGCGGATGCCGGTGGCCAGCATGTCAATGCGCGCCTTGATCGGCATGGTAAAGGAATTGGCCACACCCGGAATGTTGAGGGCGTCATTCATCTCGTCTTTGATCTTTTCGCTCGTCATGCCTTTGCGCCACTGGTCCTCCGGCTTCAGATTGATGACGGTTTCAAACATTTCCAGCGGTGCCGGATCGGTAGCTGTTTCGGCTCTTCCTGCTTTGCCGAAGACCTGAGAAACTTCCGGAATCTTCATTAATATTTCGTCCTGCATTTTCAACAATCTTGCCGCTTCCGAAACAGAAGCTCCCGGCATGGTCACGGGCATATAGAAAAGTGATCCCTCATAAAGAGGCGGCATAAATTCCGATCCCAGTTTCATAAAGGGATAAACTGTTAGAGCCATAATGATGATGGCAAGAACAATGACCGTTTTACGGAAGCGTATGGCCAGAGAGGCCACCGGTTCATAAATTTTATGCAAAAAGAGACTGACAGGATTTTTTTCTTCCGGCCGAATTTTTCCCCGGATAAACAACGTCATCAGTACCGGCGTCAAAGTGATGGCCAGAAATGCGGAAAAGAGCATGGCAAATGTTTTGGTGTAAGCCAGAGGCTTGAAAAGCCTTCCAGCCTGCGCTTGTAGAGTAAAGACGGGGAGAAATCCTACGGTGATAACCAAAAGAGAAAAGAAAAGCGAAGGACCCACTTCACGAGCCGCGGCAATAATCACATCCGTTCTCTCGCCGGGGCTCCCCTGTTGCTCCCATTCTTCGAGCTTTTTATGGGCGTTTTCCACCATAATGATGGAGGCATCGACCATAGCGCCGATGGCAATGGCAATGCCGCTGAGACTCATGATGTTGGAAGTCACACCTATGTAGTACATACAGATAAAAGATATGATGATAGCGATGGGCAGCGTAACAATCACAACCAGGGCGCTGGGCAGGTGAAATAAAAAGATCAGACAAACAATACTCACCGCAATGGCCAGTTTGATAATTTCATCTTTAAGCGTAGCAATGGATCGATTGATCAGGTCAGAGCGGTCATACGTCGTAACAATTTTCACACCTTTGGGCAGGCTTGGTGCAATATCATTGGCGATTTTATCCTTAACACGTTCAATCACATTGAGAACGTTTTCGCCAAAACGAACAACAACAATCCCTCCGGTGACTTCTCCTTTGCCGTCCAGCTCCGCCAGTCCCCGGCGGATTTCCGGCCCGAGCTGGACACGAGCGACATCTTTCAAGTAGATCGGTATTCCTCCAGGATTTGCTCCCACGGCTATTTCTTCTAAATCCTTTATGTTTTTAATATAACCGCGGCCTCGCACCATGTATTCCGCACCGGAAAATTCCAGCACCCGACCTTCAACATCCCTGTTGCTCTGGCGAACGGCTTCCATGACTTTGGTGATAGGCAGATTATAGGCGGACAGGCGATAAGGATCGACGGTAATCTGGTACTGATTGACAAAGCCGCCAATGCTGGCAACTTGAGACACTCCGGCAACGCTTTCCAGTGCCAGTTTCACCGAATAGTCCTGAATAGAACGAAGTTGCGCCAGATCGAGCCCGCCGGATTCATCAACAACGGCGTAAGAAAATCCCCAGCCCAGACTGGTGGCATCCGGCCCCAAAACCGGATTCACATCAACCGGTATTTTATTTTTAACCGCCTGCAGGTATTCTAAAATACGGCTTCTGGCCCAGTAGATATCCGTCCCTTCTTCGAAAATGACGTAGATGAAGGAACTGCCTAAAAATGAAAACCCGCGCACTGCCTGGACTTTCGGTGCGGCCAGCAATGTGGAGGTAATGGGATAAGTGATCTGGTCTTCCACCAGATCAGGGCTGCGTCCCGGCCATTCGGTATAAATGATGACCTGTGTATCGCTTAAATCGGGAAGGGCATCGAGTGGGGTATTTTTTAGCGTCCACAGTCCCCAGACCACGACAAAAAATAAGATGAGAAAAACAATAAATTTATTGCGGGCGCTGTATTCGATAATTCTAGCGATCATGCCTTGTCTTTCTTTTTTGAGTCTATTTTGAAGGAAGAGGTTTCACACCTTTAAGCTGCGCTTCGGAATCGACCAGGAAATTGGCGGAGGAGACGACCTTATCCCCGTTTTTTAACCCGCGCAGCACTTCGATATATCCATCGCTTCTTAGACCGGCCTTGATTTCCCGCGGTTCAAATGCGCCGTTGCCCAGATCAACATAAGCAACTATTCCTTTGCCGGTATCAATGACGGCAGACTCGGGAATCATCAGCTTTCTGCCCAGATTAATTTTAAGCTCGACATTCGCAAACATTTGCGGTTTGAGTTGATAATTAGGATTGTTTAACTTCAGGCGAATTTTCACTGTCCGCGTCTCCGCCGATATGCTGGGGTAGATATAATCGATTTGCGAAGGTAATTCCTTGCCGGGAAGATAATTCAGCGTGATCAAGGCACGGTTGCCGACTTTAATCAGCGGCAATTCATATTCATAAATATCGGCAATGACCCAGATGCTGGACAGATCAGCCACATCAAAGAGTTTTTCACCGGGCATCACTTTCATTCCTAAAACGGCCATTTTCTGTGTAATGAAACCGTTGACCGTACTATACAGGGTCAACGTCCTTATAGTTTTTCCCGACTCCTCGATTTTTTTTATCTGATCTTTGGAAATATCCCAGAGTAAAAGGCGCTGCCTCGCGGCTTCCAGTGTTGCCGCGGCGTCCTGGGCAAGCAAAAGGTTTAAATCCGCAGAGGAGTTCTTGTCTTTCTCCTGCTGGGAATCGGCAGGCTGTTTTGCCCATTTCAGAGCGTTGAGAAATTCCTGCTGTGTGGCAACCAGTTCCGGGCTGTAAATATCTACCAGAGGCTGCCCCTTTTTAATATAACTGCCGGTGACTTCCACATAGAGTTTTTCTATCCATCCCTCAATCTTCGTATTAACTGTCGCCAGTTTGCTTTCATCCGCTTCTAGTCTTCCTACTGTCCGAATGGTTTTCTGCAGCGGTCGCATATCAACCTTGACCGTCTTCACACCGATGAGTTTTTGTTGTTCCGGAGAAATTTCCACCTGGGGGATATCGTCCCGCGCGTAAGCTTCAGGCTCTTTTGTCTGCGGCGCGGCGGGTTTGGATTGAGCAGCCGCTTTCGACGGCGATGTATGTCCGGCATGCTCCTGTGCGGAGACCGGCGCGGTAAAGATAAATAACATATATCCGGCAACACCCCAGTAAAACAAAGTCATGCATAAGTTTCTTTCTTTCATTTTTTGTCGCCTCCCGCCGTCAGACCTGCAGTAATGGCATTTAAGCGGCTAATAGCTTTTTCTCTTTCCACAAATTGGTTCCAGTATTGAGTTTCGTAATCAAGCAAGGTTTTTAGCCGGGAAATAACATTTATTGCTTCCGTCTTTCCCGTAGAATACCCGGCAAGCGATTGTTCGAAATCCTGGGTGTTTTTGGGGATCAAACCTTTCTTATAAATATTCATGAGTTTTTCCGCAGAGCGCAGCATGGAATAATTATCGCGCAAAGCTGCCGCAATCATCAGTTTAACAGCTTCGATTTCCTGCTTGGCTTGCCGAATAGTTGCCTTCGCTTCCAAAGTGGCAGGCCGTTGTTTTGAATAAAAATACAGGGGAATGTTAATTGTTGCCGTAGCACTCCACATATCTTTGAAATCACCGGAGCGGTTGAAATAAGTGCCGTTTAAGGCAAAGTCAGGAAAATATTCTTTCTGCGCCATAAGCAGCTTCGTCTCGGCAGCTTCCAGCATCTTTCCGCGCGATTTGATTTCCGGCGAGTGTTGGAGCGCTAAATCAACTGCCTCATCAATTTCCATAGGGAAGGACTGATAGACAGGTTCATTAGGTCTTTCCAACTGCCCTTTGTCTCTGCCGATTGCGGCCCTGAGCATTGCCTCCAGCGACTGAATTTTTTGATTCAACATCTCTTCTTTTTCCAGAAGCATATATTTTTCAGTCTGGGCCATGAGCACTTCCTGCTGCATGGCCTTGCCGGCGGTGTAGCGTGCCAGAGTGATATTTTCAATTCGTATAAACAAGTCGCGTTTATCTTTGAGGAGGTCAATATTCTTGTAAGCAAGAAAGAGATCGTAATAGAGCTCTTTTACCCGTGCTATTGTTTTCAGCTTTAAGAGCTCATGCATAGCCTCCATACTTTCGGCGTCACGTGCAGCCATTTCTCCTTTCAAAGCGCTCTTGCCGGGGAAAAGAAACTGCTGCGACGCGGAAAACATCCATTGCGATCCTTGTTCCTGCCCGTACGAGTAACGATCAAAACCCTCGTTTTGATAGCCGAACATGAACAGGGGATCAGGCAGGCTTTTTACCTGAGGAATCCTTAGTCTGGCCGCTTCAATTCGCGCCTGTGAAGCTAGAATTTCCGGACTGTTTTTCAGCGCTTCATCAACAAGTCCGTCCAGCACGGGATCATTTCCACCGTACGAAGCAGCCAGCAGAAGAAAGATTAAAAACAATAGCCCTTTCTTTATAAAGTTATTTGACATCGACATTCAGTTTTACCGATTGTGTCTTTCCTGCTTTGGCAATTTTGATATTAATTGTCCACGCACCCGACATGGAAAAATTAAGCGTGGAAGTATATCTGCCGCCTTTTAAATCCGCCTTAGCCTTATAATTCATGGCTGGCATCCCGGGCATTGCCGGCATTCCATAATCCACAACTACTGTCGCCTCGGCGACATCTTTGCCCTCTGCGTCTTTGATGATGATATCCATTTTGTTTTCTCCCGTAACGGGCGGATTTTTATCAATCTTGATTTGGACGGCGTAATCACCGCTTTTTTTTGTGATCTCAAAACCCTTTGCATTAGCCAAGCCGACTGTCAACAAAAGCGCCATAGCTGCCGATATTACAATTATATGTTTCATTATTATTTCCTCCTAATTTTATCGTATATTAGTAAAAGATATTAATTGTTCCTGTAGAGTCAAGTTACCTGCATTAAATTATTGATATTTCGTGCCGCAATTTCCGGATCGGGTGACGCGCAAATTGCCGATACAACGGCAACGCAATCAGCGCCGGCCTTCACAACTTCTCTGACGTTGGACTCATTAATCCCCCCTATTGCGACCAGATGATGACGGCTATAAGCTTTGATTTTGGAAAGACCTTCCAAGCCCCAGGCGCCTTTTGTATCCGCCTTGGTTGGTGTCGGGAAAACCGGACTAACGCCGATATAACTTACATCCAGTTTTTGGCTGGCCTCGACATCTTTCCATGTTTCCACCGATAAACCTATTATTGCTTTTTGCCCCATAAGTTTTCGAACAATTTCATAAGGCATATCTTCCTGGCCGATATGTACGCCTTCGGCCCCGCAGGCGAGAGCCACATCAATGCGGTCATTTATTATCAGTGGAATTTTATACGGTTCTAAAAGCTTTTTAACTCTTTTGGCTTCTTCCACAAAAGAGCGTGTGGAGACATCTTTTTCACGCAATTGCACATAAGCGATACCGCCTTTAACCGCCGTTATAATTACTTCTTCCAAAGGCTTTCCTTCGCATAAACGGCGGTCGGTCACCAGATACAATCCGTGCATAACTAATCCTCGACTTTTAAACGCTGACTAATATCTCTCTCGGATAGGTGGTAAAGAATATCCAGAAAATGAGTCTGAAGGCTGCCGGGTCCTGCGGCAACGGCTGCCGCCATTTCTCCGGCAATTCCCATTACCGCCATGGCTTTCACTGTAGCAGCAAAGGGTGATTTTTCTACGGCAGCGAAGGCGCCGCATAAGGCTGATGCCGTGCAGCCTAACCCGGTAACTTTTGTCATCAGCGGATGACCATTTTTAACCTTCATAATTTTTTCTTTACCGATAATATAATCAGTTGCTCCGCTGATGCAGATGACACATTTATGAGTTTCGCATAATTTTTGCGCTATATCAATTGCTGCATCTGAAGATGCAGCGCTATCCACGCCCTTTGTTTTGGATTTATCGTCATACAAAGCCATAATTTCGGAGGCATTACCGCGGATGATAGTCGGCGGTTCGCTATTAATCAGTTCTCTAGATGTTTGTGTCCGGTAACTGGTTGCTCCCGCGCCAACGGGATCCAGAATGATGGGAATGCTTTTTTTTCGGGCTTGGCTGAGAGCCTTCAGCATCGAGTAAATCCAGGGCTTGCTCAATGTGCCGATGTTAATTACCAAGGCCGATGCAATGTTGACCATTTCCTCCACTTCTTCTTGGGCATGCGCCATCACTGGAGATGCTCCCAGTGCCAGTAAGGCGTTGGCTGTATTATTCATCGCCACGTAATTGGTAATGTTATGAACAACTGGTGATTTCTGCCGGATCATTTCTATTGATTTATAAATTTCCGACGCTGTTATCTTCATGATTCTCCCTTAATTCTATTTTAAGGCATTATATATTGAAGAAGGTTATTATTAAACTCCTATTCCTTCGAATAAAACAGTGGAGAGATATCTTTCACCGGCATCGGGGAAAATGACAACGATATTTTTTCCGGCGAATTCATCTAGTTTTGCCAGCCTTACAGCTACTGCTCCCGCTGCGCCGCAGGAGATACCGACCAGAATTCCTTCTTCCCGCGCCAGCCTGCGAGCAAATTCGACGGCTTCCATACTATCTATCTGTTCGACGCGGTCGACAAGAGATAAATCAAGGGTGTCCGGAATAAATCCCGCGCCGATCCCTTGTATTTTGTGCGGCCCCGGTTTCAGCTCTTGACCTGCGAGTTTCTGGCTGATAATCGGGCTTTCCTTTGGTTCCACAGCCACCGAGATAATTTTTTTACCCATTTTATTTTTAATGTAACGGGATATCCCTGTAATTGTTCCGCCGGTTCCGACTCCCGATACAAGAACATCAACCGTTCCATCGGTGTCGTTCCAGATTTCCGGACCGGTCGTTTTTTCATGGATAGCGGGATTAGCCGGATTTTTGAACTGCTGTGGTAAAAAATACTTCTTTGGGTCGGAAGCGGCAATGGCCTCCGCTTTGGCAATCGCGCCTTTCATGCCTTCCGGACCAGGGGTTAGAACGAGATTAGCTCCGAAAGCGGCCAGTACTCGTCGCCGCTCGATGCTCATCGTTTCCGGCATAGTCAGCGTCAGTTTATAGCCGCGCGCCGCTGCCACATAAGCCAGGGCAATACCGGTGTTCCCGCTGGTCGGCTCAATAATTTCCACGCCCGGTTTAAGCAATCCTTTTTTCTCGGCATCCCAGATCATAGACGCCCCGATGCGGCACTTGACGGAATAGGCGGGGTTACGCCCCTCAATCTTAGCCAGAACAGTAGCCTTTGCACCTTTAATCACGTGGTTGAGTCTTACAAGCGGTGTGTTGCCGATGGATTGTGAATTATCATCATATATTTTTTTCATGACCTATCTCCTATTTTTCCAATAATTTATTTTCCTCATCGTCACTTGGACGATGGGGAAAATAAAGGTTTCAGGCCGCTGAAGCTTACGTCCTCGCCAGCGCCTGCGTGATATCCGTCAGAATATCGTCAATATGTTCGATGCCAATGGACAGGCGGATGAAATCCGGTGTCACTCCCGTGGCCAACTGTTCTTCCGGCGACAACTGTTGATGCGTCGTCGTTGCCGGATGGATGGCCAGGCTTTTCGCATCGCCGACATTGGCCAAATGAGATATTAGCTGCAGTGAATTAATAAATTTCTTACCTGCCTCGATTCCGCCTTTGATTCCAAAGCCAAGTATCGCACCCGCACCTTTAGCTAAGTATTTGGCAGCTCTTTTTTTCTCCGGGCTGGAATTAAGTCCCGGGTAATTGACCCAGCTTACTTGGGGGTGTTTCTCCAGAAATTCAGCTATGGCCAGGGCATTTTCCGAATGACGCACCATCCGTAAATGCAATGTTTCCAAACCTTGCAAAAACAGGAACGAATTAAACGGGGATAGGGCTGGTCCCAAATCACGCAATAGCACAACGCGGGCCTTGATAATATAAGCCATGTTTCCCAGAGCCTCAACAAAGTTAAGGCCATGATAAGCAGGTTCAGCCGCGGAAATCAGCGGAAATTTTCCGTTGGTCCAGTCGAATTTGCCCGACTCAACAATAATGCCGCCTAAGGAAGTACCGTGTCCTCCGATGAACTTCGTTGCTGAATAAACAACAATATCCACGCCGAAATCCATGGGGCGCAAAAGGTAGGGAGAAACAGTATTATCCAGAACGAAAGGGATGCCCTGTTTGTGAGCGACACCGGCAATACCTTCTAGGTCGGCGACATCCAACTTGGGATTGCCTATGGATTCGGCATATACCGCCTTTGTTTTGGGAGTGATGGCTTTCTCCAGTGCCTTCAAATCATTGGACTTGACGAAGTTGACTTTAAGCCCCAGGCGCGGAAAAGTGTAATGAAATAAATTGTATGTTCCGCCATAGAGATTATCCGCCGAGACAATTTCATCTCCGGCGCGCGCGATATTGAGCAGGGCGAGAGTTATTGCCGACTGCCCGCTGGCCACTGCCAGCGCGCCTATACCTCCATCAAGCAGAGCGACCCTCTTCTCCAGCACATCCGTAGTCGGATTCATCAGCCGCGTGTAAATGTTGCCGAATTCTTTCAATCCGAAAAGGCTGGCCGCATGATCGGTATCCTTAAATTGATAAGAAGTTGTCTGATATATAGGCACAGCTCTGGAGCCGGTTGCCGGATCAGGTTCCTGTCCCCCATGTAGAAGTAAGCTTTCTAATTTTAATTGATTATCAATTTTACTCATTTTATTCTCCTTTCGACTTGTAAATAATTTTATTAAGGATCACAGTGGCAGATCAACAGATTCTCTCTTCACCACTATAAACAAACATTTTAGTCCCCCTTACCAAACCGACGATAGTAAGTCCGACTTGTCTAGCCAGCTTAACAGCTTGATTGGTCGGCGCGCCGATTGCGGCTAGAACCGGCATCCGGCATCGGAGAGCTTTTGACAGGATCTCCGATGAAATTCTCCCACTCGTTAAAAGAATTTTGTCCGTAAAACCGATATTAGTATAAAGGGCTTCTCCAATTACTTTATCCATGGCGTTGTGTCTGCCGATGTCATCGCGGAAAATGAGAATTTTATCGCGTGACGCCAAGGCGGCGCTATGAATGCCATGAGTCAATTGGTGTTCCGGCGATTGTTTCTGAAATGTCTTCATAAATTCTCTAATAAACTCACTTTTCACATTAAAGTCGCTGATGATTTTAACCCGGTTTATTAGGTCCAAAGGATTATGAAAAATCACTCCTTTTCCGCAACCAGATGTATAAATTCTTTTAAAAACAAGGTCATCTGCGAAACCATCTCCCTCAATTTTTACGCCTGCCTTCCAGCGTTCCGTATCTATTGTTAACGATTTCTGCTGAGATAAATTTTGGATAAGACCATTAGTAAAAAGAAATCCTGCCACCAGATTTTTCAGATGCTCAGGGCTGCAAAGAAGCGTTGCCAATTCTCTGCCGTTCACTTCTACCGTCAAAGGCACTTCTTCGCTTACCGGCATCCGGGCTGATTTTTTTTCTCCATGATCAATAATAGTTACCTGTAAATTTTCCATAGCGACTCTTATAAACTGCGAATAACTTTTTCGATCACGCCGCCGCCCAATACTTCGTCTCCAGCATAGAGAACAACAGCTTGTCCCGGCGTAATGGATTCCTGGGTTTCTTTAAAAATAACTTTTAAATTTTTACCTTCTGGCGAAATTTTACAGCGCGCCGGTTTTTTCCGGTAGCGAATCTTAGCTTCAACCTCAATGGGCAATTCGGCGGTCAGGAGATTAATATCTCCGGCAATCAGTCCTTTTGCCTGCAGGGCTTTTTTTTCGCCGATAATAACCTGATTGTTTCGCGCATCGATCTCCACCACATAAAGAGGCGTCTTTGCGCTGATTCCTAATCCGCTGCGCTGGCCGATGGTGTAAAAAATAATGCCGCTATGCCTTCCTAAAATATTTCCCGCCATATCTACAATATCGCCTTCGACTGAAGATAAATTCTTCTCCAGAAAAAACTGCCTGTAGTCGCTCTGAGTTACAAAACAAATATCCTGGCTTTCGGTTTTGTGCGCGACGTGCAGTCCCGCTTTTTTGGCCAGGGTGCGGACTTCCTCTTTGTTCAAATAGTCTAAGGGAAAAAGAATGGAAGGCAAATCACCTGTCTTAATCGGATAAAGAAAATAGGTTTGATCTTTAATCCTGTCTTTCGGACGCATTAAATGCCATGTGTCTTCGCACTTTTCAATGCGGGCGTAATGGCCTGTGGCTAAATAATCAAAACCAATGCCGCGGGCTTTATCTAAAAGTATACCGAATTTAAGGTAACGGTTACAGTCTATGCACGGATTCGGTGTCCGGCCTCTTTGATACTCCGCAGTAAATTTATTTATAACACGCTCTTCCATCTCCTTGGCAAAATCGAAAACAAAATGGGGAATTTGCAGTTGATTGCAGACATGCTTTGCATCGTCTATGGCATCAAGTCCGCAGCAGCGGGTACGCTCACCATCCTCACGGATGCCGAGACACATTGTTACACCGGTCACGGCATAACCATCCTCTTTGAGCAGCAGGGCGGCGACAGAAGAATCCACACCGCCGCTCATGGCTACAAGGACTTTTTTCCTCATAAGGTTATCGGAATGATTCATATTAATATATTTTTCGTTTAAATATAGCTCATAATATTGTTTCCTGCCTTTTCGCGGCGCGTCTTAACAAGGTCAGCCAGCGTAACGGAGTTTAGTGTTTCCCTGATCTTTTCGCCTAAAACAGACCAGATATCTCTTGTCGGGCAAATTCCCACTCGCGGGCACTCTTTAGGATTCTCTACACAGTCCACTAAACAAATTTTTCCTTCGAGGGCATCAAAAATATCTTGAACCGAAATTTCCTCCGGACGTTTAGCCAAAGTATAGCCACCATGTGCTCCCCGGGTTGATTGAATTAAACCGGCGCCCCTAAGCGGAATTACAATTATACTCAAATACTTTTCCGAAATCTCTTCTCTTTTGGCTATATCTTTTAAAAATACTGGTTTTTTACCAAAATTTTCCGCCAAGTCAGACATCATCCGTACCCCGTACCTTGATCTTGTTGACAGTTTCATTCCAGCACCCATTTAATACTACATAAACTATCTTTTTAGTAGTATTTAAAATAATGACTGTTGTTTGTCAAGGATTTTTTTGGGGAACCGTTTTCTCTTGACACACGCGGGTGTCCTTTTTATAATCACCCATTAAAAAATATCTGCCTGACTATTTTTTAAAAATAAATCCGAAAGGAAAAAGAAAATGGCTTTTAAATACGAGAAATTAAATGTGGAACAAGACGGCATGGTGGTAGTCGCGGCAATTAATCATCCGCCGGCAAACTCAATGGGGCAGGGTGTCTTGAGAGATCTGAATGACCTGCTTGATAAATGTGAAAAGGACGATAATGTGCGGGTCATCGTTATCACCGGCAGCGGAGAAAAACTCTTTTCAGCTGGAGCCGATATTACTGAATTCGCGGGTCTACAGAAAGGAAATGTGCCCCAATACAACGGCAATGAAATCTATTTCAAGATCGAGAATTATCCGAAGGTCATTATTGCCGCGATGCAGGGTGGTGCGTATGGCGGTGGTCTTGAACTGGCGTGTTGCTGCCATCTCAGAATCATGTCGGATGCCGCGACTTTGGGACTTCCCGAAGTGAAGCTAGGGCTAAATCCGGGATGGGGTGGAACACAGCGTCTGCCCAGGTTTATAGGTAAAACAAAAGCCCTTGAGCTTATGCTAACGGGAGATTTTATGCCGGCAAAAGATGCCTTGGCGCTGGGCCTTCTCAACAAGGTTGTGCCGAAAGAAAAGGTTATGGAAGAGGCCAAAGCTCTGGCCAAGAAACTGGCCGCGGGCGCTCCGGTAGCGCAGAGAGAAATCATGAAAGCGGTCAGGCTGGGATTAGAAGCGAATATTCGTGACGGCGTCATGAAAATCGAAAGCGCGGCCAGTAAAGCGCTTGTCTTTACGGAAGATTTTAAGGAAGGCTCTAGGGCATTTTTGGAAAAAAGAGCGCCCAACTTCAAAGGCCGGTAAAGTATTGCGGTATTATTAAAGTCCTGTTAATATTTCTGTCCCCATTGGTAATCGGGGGACATTTTTTTAATAGATCAATAAATCACGCAATATTGCTGTGTGAAAGGAGTAGTCTGCCATGGACAAATTTTTTTATCCTCGCAGTATAGTTGTATTTGGAGTATCGACTACGAAGATGAATTTAGGGCAGATCGTTTTGTTGAATAACAGCCAGAATGGATATGAAGGGACCCTTTACGGCGTGGGCAGTCAGGAAGGGGAGATTAATGGCGTCCGCGTTTATAAGAATGTTGAAAGCCTGCCGGAAACGCCGGATGTAGCCATTTTTCTGACACCGGCGAAAACTGTACCGTCCCTTATGAATGCCTGCGGCAGGAAAGGCATTCGCCATATCGTTATCGAATCTGGCGGCTTCAGCGAATTTTCTGCCGGCGATTATTCTCTGGAAGATGAAGTCCTGAAGATTGCCGAAAAATACGGCATGAAAGTCATCGGTCCGAATTGTGTTGGCACCATCAACTTTGATATTAAGATGATGATGCCCTTCGGCCTTTTTAAGAATATACCTCCTCCCGGAGGGAAGGTGGCTCTGATGGTCCAGAGCGGCGGTGTTGGAGGAACCTTTTTGCGCTCTCTTGCCGGATACGGTGTGACTCCGGGTAAATTTGTCGCCATAGGCAACAAACTGCAGCTCGACGAGGCTCATTTTTTAAACTATTTTTTAAAAGATGACAAAACGGATATTATCATTGCTTATCTGGAAGGTTTCAAGAGAGGCCGGGAATTCTATAATCTGGCTCGGCAATCTGAAAAGCCCATCATTGTTCAGAAATCGAACCGCAGCGAAGCGAGCGCGAATATTGCCCAGTCCCATACGACGGCGCTATCCGGCAGTGATGAGGTGGTTGACGCTTCGTTTCAACAGGCCGCTATAATCCGTGTTGAAGATGAAATCGATTTAATTAATGCCGTAAAAATTATCCGTCTTCCTTTGATGAAAGGCAGGCGCGTCGCTGTCCTTTCCCGTTCCGGCGGGCACGCGGTTCTCTCCGCCGACGCTTGCGCGAAGTACGGTTTTGAGATGGTTCCCTTTCCGCCGGCATTTATTAAAAAACTCAAAACTATTTACCATACACGGGTCATTGCTCATCAGAACCCTTTAGATCTGGGAGAAGTTTTTGATTATACGATATTCACAAACATTCTGGAGGAGGTTCTGAAACTGGAAACGTTCGATGGCGTTCTCTTTAATCATCTTTATATCGCCGAATACGAAGCCGAAATGTCGCGGACATTTCTGGCGGGTGTAGAAAAACTGGTGGCGAAATACCGGAAACCGGTTTCACTGGCCATGATTTCCGAGCGGGAAGAAATTCTTGATGTTTCGAAGAATTATGCCTTCCCTATTTTTACATCGCCGCTGGAAGCGGCCACAACTCTTCATGTTTCCTTAAATTATTACAAGAGCAGGCAGGCGCGAAACAACAGAGGTGTGGAAACGGTTTACCCTGTTGATCGAAACGTGATCAATGCTATCCGGGAGCGCTGCCGTGCGGAAGGACGTATTCCTCTGACGGATGATGCTCTGGCCATTTGCGAGGCTATAGGATTGCAACCAATGAAGGGTAAGATTATCCACGATGAAGAATCGCTTGATGGATTCCGTTGCCGCTATCCCGTTGCTTTAAAACTATTGTCCAGAGATGTTTCCCACAAATCCGATATAGGCGGCGTGAAGATAAATATCCCCACAAAGATGGAATTACGTGCGGCCATATCGGAGATGAGAAAGGCTATAGAGAACCTGGATCAGCGTCCCGCCATCGACGGTTTTCTGATACAGGAAATGGCGCCGGAGGGTATTGAGTGTTTTGTCGGTGGACGCAGAGACCCCGTTTTCGGCCCGATTGTTATGGCCGGGCTTGGTGGTATCTACATCGAAATATTTAAAGATACGGCTATTCGCTTAGCTCCCGTAACCAAGCTGGAAGCAGCGGGTATGTTGAGAGAACTCAAGATCTATCCTATTCTTCAGGGAGCCAGAGGTAAAGAGCGTGTTGATATGGATGCCCTTGTCGATGTCATCTGCCGGGTATCCTACCTCATGACGACCGACTCCAATATCAGTGAATTGGATCTAAATCCGGTAATTGTCCATTCCGCGGGGCAGGGTGTTTCGTTGGTGGATGCCCGAATCTTTTTCTAAAAGCGCTGTGCGGCAAAACGACCACAATTTCTGGATAAAAAACTATGTAGTTCAAAAGTTATGTAGTAGTGTGAATAGCCTTCGATATGCTTACGAAGGAAGATAAGTTTCCATCCTGATTATGAAAGAAGACTACTCTAAAATTATCATTTTTGTCGTCTGTTTGGTTTTTCTGTTCTCCGCCGCTGCAACCAAAGTGGGAGCCGTTCCGACACAAGAAGATCAAATCCGTCTCTATCTCAAACAAGGAATCGAAAAAGCTTTTAATCTGGATAACAAAGCAGCCGGCATTTATATACAAAAAGCTTTAGAACTGGACTCAGAAAACCCAAAGGCATACTCCTACCTGGCGGTAATTCACTTATTTTTCTACGAGATGAGCTTTGAATCAAAAGAGCGGGATAGAAATCAGGAGTTGATGCTGCGGAACATCGACGAAGCCATTGGCCAGGGAGAAAAAAGGATTGAGAAAAATTCCAACGACGGTCAGGCTTACTTTGCTGTTGCGTTAGCGAAAATTGTCAAAATTCGCTGGGCTATCCATCAAAAAAGTTATTTCGTGATAGCGCAGGAGACATCCAATGTATGGGAATATCTGGAAAAGGCTAGACAGCGCAATCCTCAGGATTATGATATTTATTTCCTCATGGGTTTACTTCATTACCATATCGATTATCTTTCCGGAGTGACCCGTTTTATTTCTTCGATTTTGATTACTTCCGGAAACAGTCAAAAAGGCATCCAGGAACTGGAATTGGCGGCGCAAAAAGGATACCTGCTCAAAGACCTTGCGCAATCCGAACTTTCCTCTGCTTATTTGAATTTCGAAAAACAACCGGCAAAAGCTTTACCCTTTGCCCGGGAATTAAAGGAAAAATTTCCAAACAATTATAATTTTTTATTTGCGTTGGCCAACATCCTTTCCGAACTCCGTCGATTCGAAGAAGCTTTTGAAATAGCCCGGCAGATTGAAAGAGGTATTCAGGGGGGCATTCCGCCCTTTGTTGTGCAGCTCCAGCCTCGTTACAATCAATTAATGGGAAGAATCCTTTTTACTCAGGGGGAATATGACAAAGCCGCGGAATATCTCCAAAAGGCTCTAAAAGATACATCTCTTTATAATGCCCGGGTTCGAGTTTTAGCTTTTTTGCGCATAGGGATGATTCACGATGCCCGTAAAGAAAGGAAGCAGGCAGAAGAATATTATTCAAAGGCACTGGAAGTGGAAGGCGGAGAAGGTGCAGCTCAGATAGAAGCCAAGAAATATCTGAACACTCCTTATGAGCCGCCGCCTAAACCTTGAATTCGGTAGCGAGCGCATACTGAATGATATTGTTCCTTAAGAATCGAAGATTCTCCGCAGCTTGCCGCGGAGAGTTTCATTTTTATAGTTGATTTTTAAGGTGTAATTTACACAGCTCAAACTGCTGGGCATGAAAATCAGAACATGTAAACATAGTTTATGCAGAAATATATTATCCTAATAGCCGCTGTATTAATTCAAATCTGCCTGGGCGTTGGTTATTCCTGGAGCACTTTTGTCCCTGCTTTAAAAGAGACCTTTGGTCTTTCCATTACCCAGACAGAGACAATTTTTGGCATCGGCTCGCTTGTAATTACATTATTTATTTTTTTCGGAGGACGTATTCAGGATCGTCTGGGACCGCGAATTCCTGTTATTGTCGGCGGTATTATCTTGGGCAGCAGTTATGTATTGGCCGGATGTTCCAACGGATCGTATTCAGCCCTGCGTTTACTTATTGGTGTCGGTGCCGCCAGCGGTGTGGGGCTCTGTTATATCTGCCCCATCGCCTGCTGTGTCAAATGGTTTCCTAACCATAGAAGTCTGGCCGCCGGCATTGTCGTTGCCGGATATGGAGGCAGCCCTATCATTATTTCCCTGATCGGCGAATATCTATTGTCTCATCAAGTGAATGTGCTGGCTATTTTCAAATATATGGGATTAGCCTTTCTAGTAATTATCACTATAGCCGCCATGTTTTTACAAAACCCGCCTCAAGAGAAAGATTCCTCAACCATTGCCGCTGATATCAAAACAATCGATCTTTTCAAAGACCGCAACTTTTGGGGTCTCTTATGCGGCATATTTCCCTGTCTCTGTATAGGATTAATGATTATCGGCAATATCAAACCATTCGGTCTTTCTTTAAACTTAAGCTTAGTTATTACCGGAACGGCGGTAAGTATCCTGGCCTTTTTCAATGCTATTGGTAGAATAGGCTGGGGAATTATCGGCGGATTTTTGGAAGGGAAAAAGGCGATACTCTTATCGTTGATTAGCACCTCTCTGGTTTGTCTTGCCGTGACTTTTGCGGTTAAAGATGATTTGACTTTCTTTCTCTTTGTAGTATTTGCCGGTTTTAACTATGGCGCCTGCCTGGTGCTTTATGCCGCCGAAATCGCCAATCATTATGGAACGGGGAAAATGGGAACAATATATTCTACCCTTTTCCTCTCCAACGGAGTTGCCGGATTTTTAGCGCCACCTTTGGCCGGAATAATTTTCGACAACACAGGTTCCTACACGCCTGCCTTTCTGATTTTCGGCTCCTTGTCTTTCATCTCGATATTTTTATTTTACTTTATTTATCAACCGGCAAAGCAGCAAATTGCAAAGAGCTGATAGATGACACTACTAAAGCAGATAACCGCTATTTATCAGTCTTGTTTCAAGCCAGGTATTCTACCAGCAGCAATAAAAGCAGTTAAATATCCACTTACTCCTATAGTGCCCCAAATAAAAAGAAATAATAATAGAGCTGTAGTCCCAATAGATATTTCATTAAATGGTGCTTTTTGCAAAGATAAAATATAGACACAAAGGTATAATGATATAAAACTGGACATAGTAATAATAATTTTAAATAAAACTTCTTGGATATAAACAATTATAACTTTTTCTGTGCTACTTAAGGCCGGTACAGATGCGTAATATACTTTATAGTATAAAACACCACGAATCGCATAATACACACTAAATATAATCATAGCTGCAAGATACCAACCAGGCATATTCGAAATTATATTATAAATAGACATATAAACCTCCTTAATGAAATTGGCATTTCGGGGTCATTACACTACCTAAAAACAAATGCTTACAATCTGAATCAATAGTGATCTGCCGCGGCCTTACCCTTAAAAACCCTGTAAACAAACACTGTATAGCCGACAACTATCGGCATTCCGACGAGAGCGATGACGCTCATTATCTTCAGAGTATACAAGCCGGTGGAGCCGTTAAAAATTGTTATGCTTAAATTAGGATCGTTGATTGCTTTGATCAGGTTGGGAAAGTGAGCCGCTCCTGCCGCAAGCCACAATCCAGCAAAGGATAAAGAAGATTTCCAGAAAAGAGCGTTATCGTTTTTAGTTTTCCAAGAAAAGAATATTTCAGCCAGCCCCAGCAAAGTAACAAGTATTGCCGCATAGAATAAAGGATTTTCCAGAAGCAGTCGGAAATTAAAAGCCATTACAATAAAATAAATACTGGCAGTTGCCGCATTGACCCACAGCAAAATGTTCAATGCTCGAAAAGACCTCTGCTGCAGTTCGCCCTCGGTTTTCAGCACGGCGTAAGAAGCCCCTTGCAGCAGGATAGCGACGAGTCCGGTGATACCGAATAAAAGCGGTACGGGACGCAGCAATGTAAAAAAGTTTCCGGCAAACTCCATTTTGTTGTCGAGGGGCACTCCATAGATTACATTACCTAAAGCGACGCCGAACAGGAGCGCGGCAAGGCAACTGCCGGCAACAAAACAAATTTCCCATAGTCCGGCTCTGGCTTGGTCATTAGCGCGGAATTCCTGCGACACCGCTCTAAATATCAGCGCCAGCAAAACAAGCAATATTGCCAAATAAAAACCGGAGAAAGCTGTGGCATAAGCCTGCGGGAAAGCGGCGAAAAGAGCTCCACCGCCGGTAATCAACCATACTTCGTTGCCGTCCCAGAAAGGCCCGATCGAATTTATCAGAATGTCCTTTTCCTCTTTTTTCTTGCCGAGAAACGGCAGGAGCGTTCCGATCCCCAGGTCAAACCCATCCAGAAGTGAATAGCCCAGAAAAAGTATGCCTATAAGAATGAACCATAATATTTGAAAGTTTTGGATATTTTCCATCTCGTTTTTCCTTCCTTATTCTTAACCGGTCATTTACAGCAATTATGACGGCGGTCCATTTTTCACAAATTTTAAAAACAGCATGATAAACATAATAAACAGCAACAAATAAACCAATAAAAACATTATCAGGCTCCCAAGAATATCGCTTGCGGATACGACCACGGAAGCGCCGTGAGCGGTTTTCATTAGTCCATAAATTATCCACGGCTGTCGGCCGACTTCCGCCGATATCCAGCCTGTTTCATGGGCGATATGCGGCAGCGGTATTAAGAAAGGAAGGACAAACAGGTATAATTTCGCCTCATAAATTTTTTTTGTTAGAAGAAGGAAAGCACCCAGCAAACCCATGGCAATAGAAAAAATTCCTATCCCCACCATTATATGATAAGCCTGAAAGACAAAATTGACGGGCGGCCAGTTTTCTTTGGGGAATTCTTTTAATCCTTTTATTTCCGAATTCCAATCGAAATTGTAAAGAAAACTTAAAGAATTGGGTATATAAATTCCATAGGTTCTTTCGTTTTGTTCATCGACAAATCCCACGGCATAAAGAGGCACGCCTTTTTTCGTCACGAAATGTCCTTCGAGCGCGGCCGCCTTTTCCGGCTGCATATTGATTACCTCTATCGCGTGCACATGGCCTGTGACGAGCTGTAAAAGAGGAGTAATGGCAAAAAGTATTATACCGATTTTCAGCATTGTCCTTGCCGTTTGGCCGTGCAGGCCTTTTCTTACGTAGTATCCGGCAATGCCCGCGATCATTATTGCGCAGGTCATCCACGAAGCCATTACCGTATGACAAAAACGGATTATTGTTGACGGATTAAAAACTGCCTGTGTAAAATTGGACAAAATAATTTTTCCAACTTCGTTTATCTGATAGCCGGCGGGAGTTTGCATCCAGGAATTGGCCACCACTATCCAGAAAGCGGAAAGATGTCCGCCTAGAAATACTAACATAGCGGAGAGCCAGTAAACTCCTGGAGAAACTTTGTTTCTGGCAAAAATTAAAATTCCAATGAATACCGACTCCAGAAAAAAAGCGATAACGCCTTCCGCGGCCAGAGTTGGTCCGAAAATATCTCCTACCGTTCTGGAATATTCCGACCAGTTCATGCCGAACGAAAACTCCAGAGTAACGCCTGTTGCCGCACCGATTACAAATATCAATCCGAGCAGTTTAGCCAGGAAATCGGTGATCTTTTTATAAGTTTCATCTTTCTTGATCAGGTATAGTGTTTCGGATATAAGTATGATCAGGGCAGTGCCCAACGTCATAGCCGGAAAGAGAAAGTGGAAGCCTACGGTAAAGGCGAATTGAATGCGGGCAAGGAGTAATGCACTCATAGGTACCTCCATACTTTGATTAAGTAACATTATCGGATAAATTTCAACTTTTCAATAATATAATTTTTTAAATGTTATTTGATAATGAAATAAATTATTGTATAATCCGAAACAAATTAAATCTCAGGAGATATTATGGCAAATTTGATCAGATGCAAAGCGTGCGGCTATGTAACCGTAGAAGGTAAGATAAAGGACGTATGCCCGGCATGTGGGGTGCCCGCCAAGATGTTTGAACCTTATCAAGACCCTGTATCGGAAAAAAGGCGTAAAATTCTGGGACTGCATATTCATCCCATTATTGTGCATTTTCCGCAAGCTTTCGCTTTTACACTCTTTGTCCTGGCTGTTTTATTTTTTGTCGCGCCTCCTCAAATTAATGGAGTTTTGAATTGCACAATGCAAGTGATTTCATCTGCTCTTCCTTTTTTTCTTATTTTGGCCTTGCTCACCGGACTTGTTGACGGCAAAACCAGATTTCGGAAAGTGACGACACCTTTTTTGAAAAAGAAAATTATATTCGGGTTGAGCTTCCTAATTACATCTATTGTTATTGCCGGCGTTACTCTTGCCTTGCCGCTCGCGTCCTTACCCGTAATGATATTATTTACGTTACTGACAATAATAGCTGTGGGCTTTAGTATTGCACTGGGCTTGATCGGTGACGAATTAATGGAAGCAAAATTATCCGGCTGAGCTTTTCAGTTTTTAATCACTGTTTTGCCGCCATTGCTTTCGTCAATCTTTTTCATTATTGATTAACCTTGTAGGATTAAAAGAAATCATAGCTGTAAAGGAGATTTAAAATGAAAAGAACAAAGGAGATTTCAACTTTTATTTTTAGTGCAGTGTTGGTTTTTTTAATGTTTTATTGTGTTTATCCGCCGCTTGCTTATGCCAATCCGCCGCAGGATGTAAAGCTTGGATACGATTCGAATTCACAAACTTTAACTGTAACAATCACCCACAAATCCTCATTCACCGGTTTTCACTATGTTAAATTCGTGGAAATCAAGAAAAACGGAATTGCCGTCAGCGCAAGTACCTATGACTCACAACCCGATCCGGTAACATTTGCGTATAACTATAAGATATCTGCCGCCAAGGGCGATACACTGGAGGTGACTGCCACTTGCAATATCTCGGGAAGTAAAACAGCAACACTTGCTGTTGGGAAATAGAAATCGCTAAACGGCCATACTTAGGTCTATAATTTTCACATTTTGCGCTGTGATTCGTTTGGCGTGTCAGTGGTGGTTTGCTTAAAATTTACGTAAGAAGAAGGAAAGTAAACATATGCAGGGTAGTAAAGGAGATATATTGATTTCCGGCGGGACGCTCCTGACCATGTCGGCCAAAATGGAAATTATAGAAGATTCCATCGTCGGTATTAAAGACGGAATTATTGTTGCAGTGGAGAAAAAAGGCGATCAGAAAAACGTGAGCTATTCGGCGAAAGAGGTAATCGATGCCTCCGGCTGTATCGTCATGCCCGGGTTGGTCAACACGCACACCCATCTGCCGATGGTTTGTTTCCGGGGCATGGCTGACGATCTTCCCCTGATGGAATGGCTCACCAAATACATTTTTCCGGCGGAAGCCCGTTTTGTCAATAAAAAAATGATTTACGATGGCGCCATGCTGGCCATGGCCGAAATGATCCTTTCCGGCACGACAACTTTTTGCGACGGATATTTCTTTGAGGATACTATTGCCGAAGCAGTGTTGGCTACCGGAATGCGTGCGGTTGTTGCACAAGGATTTGCCGATTTTGCGACACCGGATAATCCCAAGTTTGAAAAAATGATGGGGGCGGCCGACCGCTTTGTCCGGCGCTGGAAACCTCATGCGCCGATGATTATACCGGCTTTTTTCTGTCATTCACCTTACACCTGCTCTCCGGCAACTCTCGTCAATGTTAAAAAAGCGGCTCGTGAAGCGAATATCCTTTACCTGACGCATTTGCTCGAAAATAAAGAAGAGATAGATACCATCATCAACCGTTATGGCAAAAAGCCGGTCCAGCATTTGTATGATCTTGGTGTCCTTGATGACCAGACCGTCGCCGTTCATTGCAATTGGCTTACTGAAGAAGAAATGAGAATATTCGCCGATTTGGGTGTTCGCGTTTCGCACAATCCGGAAAGCTCCATGAAATTGGCGGCGGGTGTTGCGCCTATTCCTGCAATGCTTAAGTTGGGCATAACTGTCGGGCTGGGAACAGACGGCTCCGCCAGCAATAATGATATGGACATGTTTCGGGAGATGGATACAGCCGCAAAGATTCATAAAGTTACATCTTTGAACCCTACAGTAATGAATGCCCAAAAAGTTTTGGAGATGGCGACCATCGGCGGGGCAAAATTACTCGGGCTTGATGACCGGATCGGTTCGATTGAAGTAGGCAAGCAAGCCGACATTATTTTAGTGGATATGAATCAACCTCACCTTACCCCTCTTTATAATTACTACTCTCAGCTGGTATATGCCGCCCGCGGTGCGGATACGAAAACCAGTATAATCGGCGGTAAAATTGTAATGAAAGACAGGCAACTGCGGACGATGGATTTGAACGCGGTCATGGAAAATGTTCGCCATATTGCCGACGATATAATTGCTAAGAGAAAAGCCGAAATTTAAAAAAGCTTAATAGAAGATAACTGCAAGTTAAATAATGGGGAAGTAACCTTTGGAGGAATAGCATGGCAAGATATGATTATGATCTGGGAATAATCGGCGGCGGAGCGGCAGGACTTACCGCGGCGGCAGGCGCAGCGCAGTTCGGTGCTAAAACTATACTGATTGAAAAAACGTCGAAGTTAGGCGGCGATTGCCTGCACTACGGCTGTGTTCCTTCCAAGACATTGATCCGGACAGCCGGCGTTTATTCTCTTCTGAAAAGATCAAAGGAATTTGGTTTACCGGGAATTCAGCTGCTGCCGGTTGATCTGGGCGCAGTGATGGATCGCGTGAAAAGTGTGATCGAAAATATTCAACGTCATGATTCTGTCGAACGTTTCTGCGGCTTGGGCGCGCAGGTTGTTTTTGGTAACCCCTCCTTTCTTGATGATCACACTGTCACTCTTGATGGAAAAAACATAGCAGCAAAAAGCTGGATTATTGCCACAGGATCCGGCCCGGCTCTGCCGCCGGTTGAAGGCCTCACCACCGTCCCCTATTGGACCAATGAGACTATTTTTGATCAACGCAAATTACCAACAAGTTTAATAGTCCTAGGCGGCGGGCCGCTCGGTCTGGAATTGGCGCAGGCATTGGGGCGGCTGGGCTCTAAAACAACTATAGTCGAATTTATGGATCAAATTCTCGGTCCGGAAGACGCAGATTTGGCCGCTATTCTGGAGACACGCCTGAAGGAAGAAGGAATTAAGATTTACAAATCAACTAAAGCTCTAAGCATTCAGTATATTGATTCCACAATCCAACTGACTGTGGCAGTAGACTCAGGCAAAGGACAGACAATTGTTTTAAAAGCAGACGCCCTGCTTGTGGCCGCCGGACGCAAACCGAATATCGACGGCTTAGGGCTGGAAGCGGCAGGTGTTAAATTTGCGCCGCGCGGTATTCCAACAAATGCCAGAATGAAAACAAATATCAGCCATATCTACGCCTGCGGCGATGTCAATGGCCAGATGCCTTTCACGCATGTAGCCGGTTATGAAGCAGGCATTGCTCTGACCAACGCTATCCTACGATTGCCGCGTAAAGCCGATTACGGCAAAATTGGCTGGTGCACCTATACCGATCCGGAAGTAGCCAGTATCGGCCTGAATGAAAAACGGGCAAAAAAAGACGGCATCAAATATCGCCTCTGGGAAGAAAACTATGCCGATAATGACCGGGCGCAGGCTGAAGGGGAGACAAAAGGGAAGATCAAATTACTGGTAAGCCCGGGAGGCAGATTACTCGGTTGCCAGATTATCGGCGCTCATGCGGGCGAGCTTATTCACGAGTGGGTCATTGCCGTAAACGGCAGTGTCAAGCTTTCCGCAATTGCCGGTGCTGTTCACATTTATCCGACTATATCTGAAATATCCAAGCGTGTATCGGGAAAGATATTTGCCGAGAAGATTTTCAGCCACCGCAGCAGGAGTATTCTGAAATTCATCTTCAGCCTCAAAGGCCGGGCCTGTTCGCTTCCCGGATGATTAGCGGATGGGAAAATTTCTACTGGCCAGCAGATATTTCATGGTTTGGGAACGGGCAAATGCCGTGGATTTATTTCTTTCCACCAAATTAATTAGATCATCGCGTGTATCAACGTCCTGCCATTCCGGAAGAATTTCAGTCCGCTTGCCGCAGGCCTGTAAAATTTTCACCGTTTCCGCAAAAACTGAAGACGTGCTCCAGAGCAGTTCGGAAAAAATATCCGGCAGAAACGTTTCAGCTTTCAGCCCGATCAAATAATAACCGCCGTCAGCCGCGGGACCGATCACCGTATCGCTGGGACTATCTAATAGGGCAAAGGCATCTTTGATTATTTTCAGAGGCAGGTCCGGGAAGTCACTGCCAATCAGTACTATGGACTTAAAGCCCTCGGAGAAACAATCGGCAAAAGCGTTTTTCATTCTTGCGCCAAGATGAGCACCGCGTTGTGGCCGGTATTCATGATCATTGCTGAACAAATTTTTTATTTCTGCTTCTTTTTCCGGTGGATCAAAATATATCCGTAGCTGCCATTCGCCCTTCATTACGCATTCCAAAATATCGAACACAAAATTTTCGTATAAACCAGCGACAAAATCACTATCAAAATCTTTCGCCAGCCTTGATTTTACTTTTCCCGGTTGCGGGTATTTGACAAAGACTATGAGGCACCTATTCTGCATTAGTAACTCTCTTTGGATATGAAAAAGGCATCGTCAACAGAGCTGATAATTTTAGCGAACGATCGTCATGATAACCATTCAGACCTATTTTCATCTGATCATGACCTTCCTGGGGCTGTGCTTTGTAAGTGCCCAGCATTCTATCCCACCACGGAAAACTAAAACCATAGTTGCTGTTTGTCTCCCGCGCAATTACGGAATGGTGCACCCGGTGCATATCCGGAGTCACCAAAACCATCCTGATGATACGGTCGAAGAATAGAGGGATTCTGACATTTCCATGATTGAACATCGCTGCGCCGTTGAGCATAATTTCGAAGATCAGGACGGATAAAGGCGGCGCGCCGATTGCCGCCACAGCGGCAAACTTGATCAGTAGCGATAATATTATTTCGAGAGGATGAAAGCGCACCGCCGTGGTTACGTCAATATCCTGGTCAGTGTGGTGCACCATATGCACGCGCCAGAATAGAGGTACAACGTGGAACATCCTGTGCTGAAGGTAGATGACAAAATCAAGCGCCAACACACCAATGATCAGCGACGGCAATGGTGCTATCTGATAGTAATTTAATAATCCCCATCCTCTTTGCGCGCAGATAACAGCGATACCAACGGGAAATAGCGGAAAAATTAAACGCAATACAACGACATCGATTATCTCCATGCCCATATTGCTGATCCAGCGCTTCGTCTTGGATTTGGAGAGCATTCGCCGCGGCGCAATATTTTCGCTAAGCGCCATAACAAAAAATATTGCGGCAAAGAACCCCAGGCGCACTAATGTTTCAGGCGAAATAAAATTCGTGGAGGCATTCATTATTACAAAAAAGTTTCTGCCGTTATTTTTTAGCAGAGAATAATTTCAAATACTTTCCGTAACCTTCTTTTTCCAAATCCTCTTTGGGGATAAACCGCAGGGCCGCGGAATTCATGCAATAGCGAAGTCCGGTTGGTTTCGGGCCATCGGGGAAAACATGACCGATATGAGAATCGGCAAGTTTGCTCCTCACTTCCGTCCGCGTGGAAAAGAGACTGCGATCTTCTTTTTCGATAATATTTCCGGGCTCTAGTGGCTTGGTAAAACTGGGCCAGCCGGTGCCGGAATCATATTTATCCAGGGAACTGAAAAGAGGCTCACCGGAAATGATATCCACGTAAATACCTTCTTTTTTGTTATTATCATATTCATTTTTAAAAGGCGGCTCAGTGCCGTTTTTCTGCGTTACTTCATATTGTATTTTGGTAATTTTCTTCCTCAGCGTCGCATCATCAGGTTTAGTGAAATCCTGTCGGGTAATGGGTTCGATGCCTGTATCATTTCCCCATAATTTATTTACGGTTTGATCACGGCCTGATCCGTTTCTGTAATATTTATAGCGTAACGGATTTTTGGTATGATAATTCTGATGATATTCTTCTGCCGGATAAAATTTAGTTAATTTAATTAAATCCGTGGCAATAGGTTTCCCCAGTCTGCCTGATTTTGTGAGAGCCTGTTTGGATTTTTCCGCAATTTGTTTTTGTGCCTCGTCTTGATAAAATATGGCACTGCGATATTGAGGCCCACGATCAACAAACTGTCCTCCGGCATCGGTCGGGTCAATATGCCTCCAAAAGTAATTTAAAAGTTGTTCATAGGTGATTTTTTTCGGATCATAATATACCTGCACGGCTTCAATATAGCCCATTTGCGCATACGTTTCATAGGTTGGATTTTCCCCTTTTCCTCCGGCATAACCGGATACTACTTTTATTACGCCGGGAACTTTTTCAAAATCGTATTCCACACACCAGAAACAACCTCCGGCCAGCGTGGCTATACTTTCAGATGTTATTTCATTTTTTTTTATCATTTTTGATTTTCCCTCCGTTTGCTGGGTATTGCCGTTTTGAAAGCTTAATATAAAACTCAACATTATTATAGACATAAGTAATTTTTTCATTTTGCCCCCTTTTAAACAAATTAAATACCAATATTTAAATTTTAACGATGATCCGGCGATTGTCAAACACGCCTATACATTAATTAAATTAAGAGCACATGGATAGATAATTTGATTGAATTAGCAATCGGGAAAATAGTATAAAACTTGACACTGCCGAGACACTATCATCGACACTACCCATTGAAGTCAAGGATAATTTAAAATATCCCTTGACATTCTGTGTGAAAGCCTTGATGAATTTCTTTAAAAAAGAATAATGCGAGGTTAAAAATGATTATCGTACTAACCTTCTTGGCAATACTTTCTGTTTTATGGGTACTATTTAATTTCATTTTCAGAATTAAGGGAGAACTAATTACAAACGAACGAAAACTTAACTTAAAAATAGAATCAGTTATTGTAATGCTCTTTGCCGTTTTTCTTCTATTATTGGCTATCTTGATAAAGATAAATCCATTTTCATATATACATTGAAATTAAATAAATCAAACTGACCCACTAAGGAACTTATATGTCTTCCGAAGCTTTCGCTGAAAAAAAGCAAAAAAAATTGTGGCGGCCGATTATATTAATCGTCTTGTTGTTGATCGCCATTATCTTGCTTAGGTTTTGGGGAGTGGGAGAAAAGCTTACCGATCTTCGTGCTTGGATTGGCGGCCTTGGTTCTTGGGGGCCGTTAGTCTTCGTCTTGATTTATATCATTGCCGTTGTCCTGGCTCTACCCGGTTCAGCCATAACCATTGCCGGAGGAGCACTTTTCGGGTCAGTTTGGGGAGTCGTACTGGTCAGCATCGCCTCAACAATAGGAGCAAGCATCGGCTTTTTAATTTCTCGTTATCTGGCGAGGGACTTTATTGTGCGTAAATTTTCGCAAAATGAAAAATTCAAAAAGCTGGATCATCTGACAAAGGAACATGGCGCAATAATTGTAGCAATAACACGCCTGGTGCCTCTCTTCCCTTTTAATTTTCTTAATTATGGTTTTGGCCTTACCGGCGTGCGTTTCTGGACATACGTTTTCTGGTCGTGGCTCTGCATGCTGCCCGGCACTGTTTTGTATGTAGTCGGAACAGATGCGATCATTAGCGGCTTGACCGAGGGGAGGATTCCCTGGTCTCTGGTCATAGTGATTCTGCTTGTTGTGATGGTTTTAACCTTTTTAGTTTATTGGGCCAAAAAAAAACTCTCCGGCGGAAAAGAAAAAGATTCCGGCAACAATGATAAAAGCAAATAATTATTTGGTAGAAGATTACCCATAAAATTTTGCCAGGGTTTCCGGCTTTGCTCCTAGTAAATAAAGCGCTATCAAAAACCAGTTTCTGAGAGTACAAAAAACAACACCTTCGGTTTCCCAGCGCCGGGATGATGTTTTAACTTTATCTTTTAAAATATTTATTTTCCCCTGCCTTCGCTTGATTCTCTGCATTAGTTCGACATCTTCCATGATCGGAATATCCTTAAATCCACCCAGTGATTGAAAATAATCCCGCCGGATAAAAATAGCCTGATCGCCATAGGGAATGCGCGTCAGCCGGGAGCGGACGGAAGCCATTTTCTCTATAACGCGGAAAACAAAGTGCTGGGAATCGATACCTAGATCAAAGGCGCCGCCGATAAAGGTTTTATCTTCCATTGCCGCGGCAATTTGGTGTAGAGAATTCATAGGCAGGCGGGTATCGGCATGCAGAAAGATCAGAATGTCACCTGAAGACTTCGCCGCGCCACTGTTCATCTGCCGTGCACGGCCTTCAGGACAAAGTATTTTTTTTACGGTGGTATTGCTGATTTCTCTCAGTGTGCTCCCTTCATAATCTCCGTCAGCTACGATAATCTCGGCAGTGGCAAATTCTTGCAGATGCATTAAGTGATCAATGGTGGAATTGATGATTTCTGCTTCTCGATAAACGGGAATTATAAAAGAATATATAAGTTGCATTATGTATTACACATTTTTCAATAAGCTCACCGACCGCAACTTATGCAGTGATTGCCCCACCACAAGTAAATCCGGCTCCTGCGGTGCAGGCGTAACAATGTTCACCGACCATAACCGGCAGACCCTGCGCGGGGAGTTCAGCCATTTGCGAGACATGAATTTTATTTCCACTAAGATACTGCTCGGAGGCAATATTGAAATCACAGTCAAAAAGATATCCCTGCCAGTTAATAGAAACAGAAGTGCGGCACATAATCGAGGAGATGGAACAGGGGTTAAAGAGACCGGCTAATTTGATCAGGTAATTGTCCAGCTCTCCTCTGGACTGAAGCCAGCGGCGAAACCGCCCCAGGGGAACATTGTTGAAATTATATAGCCTGGTAAAACTGATATCCCATTTTTTCAGTAAAATTTCGTGGAATCTTTTTTCCGCCTGTATCTGAGACGCGTTCATAAACGCACCCACCGGATTGGAAGCAAGATTAAGCGCGAGGCCGGTGCCCTCAATTCCGTACCCGGTGGCGTTTAATTTCTTTAACGCAGCGATAATGCGCTGAAACGCCCCTTTCCCTCGCTGGGCATCAGTTTGAGCTTCATTAAGAGAAGGAAGAGAAGCAATGATAATGACCCGGTTTTCCTTACATAAGGATATATATTTTTCCCACGCTGGGCCTTCCAGTGCAAGAAGATTACTGCGAACCATTAATCTGGAAGTCAAAGGCGCAAGCTTCCTGACCAAATTTTCAATGCGGGGATTTAACTCCGGCGATCCGCCTGTTATATCTATCGCCTCAAATCTGTTTCTTGCCGCGTAATCTACAACCTGATCCATCGTTTCCGCATCCATTAATTGATCCCGCAGTGGTCCTGCCTCCAGATGGCAGTGCTTGCAAAACAGGTTACATAAAAGGCCGACATTGATTTGCAGGGTGGTCGTTTCCCCTCTGGTTAAAGTGAGATTATGCTGAAATAATGTCCGGTCAAATGGTTCGATAAGGGAAGAATCAGCGTTTGGATATAGAGCGGAAATATTTTCCGTTTGGTCCACAGTGTTAGCCATAAACTGAATATCCTCAGAATATTTATAAAGATAATTTTGTGGCGACATTGCGCATTTGAACTCCGTGCACCAATGAAGCTCCGCCGCGGATGGCCGCGGCCACGTGTACAGCTTCGGTCATTTCCGCCAGATTCGACCCTTTTTCCAGACAGGCCTGCGTATAGGCATCAATGCAATATGGACACTGGAGGGCGTGAGCAACAGCCAGGGCAATAAGAGCTTTTTCCCGTTCGGTCAATTCGCCCTCGGCAAATACAGCTTCATAATATTCAAAAAATTTCTTGGCCAGTTCCGGAGCATCTTTGCCGATTTCCCCAAATTTGTTCAGATCTTTGGGCTGATAATATGTTTCCATGGAAACCTCCGGTAAAAAGAACTAACTATAGTGCTAACATAGTGCCAATGCGATAGTTAGTCAAGGCACAAAGGATCACGCAATAAGGTTTAAGGGGCAAGCGGCTGGCCCGGCGAAGGCCGGGGACAAGATGTCATTGACACACAACTCGATATTACCTATACTTTCGCGAGTACAACTGAAATTATTCAGAAAACTTCTTCGGGAGTCATGATAATTTCGAAACAATGGGAAAGGACGACATGTATGAACATCATTGTTTCCGGATCAATGGCCTATGACCGGATTATGGATTTCCCCGGATATTTCGCGGATCACATCCTGCCTGATAAAATTCATGTTCTCAACGTCTGTTTCCAGGTGAATAGCATGAGGGAAGAATACGGCGGCACGGCGGGGAATATTGCCTATTCGCTCACCCTGATGGGTGAGAAGCCCCTCATCTGTGCCACTATCGGCCATGACTATCAAAAGTATTACAAACGGTTGGCAAAAAACTCAATATCTACGAAATATATAAAAATAATTCCCGATGAATTTACGGCGGGTGCCTATATAACTACCGACCGCGCCGACAACCAAATCACCGGATTTAATCCTGGAGCCATGAAATATCGTACGGAAATGGACTTGCGCAAATTCCGTCCCCAAGAAACCATTATGATCGTCTCGCCGGGCAATTTTGAGGACATGGTGAATTATCCGCGCGCCTGCAAAGAAAGAGGCATCGATTATATCTTGGACCCCGGACAATCTTTGCCCATGTGGAATACAAAAAACCTGATCGAGGCTATCGAGGGATGCCGGATTTTGATCGTCAATGATTATGAGCTGGAGCTGATCATAAACAAAACCGGATTGAAGAAGAATGCTTTATTAAAGCTGGCCGGGACGATCATTACCACCCTGGGAGAGTTGGGTTCACAGATATCCACGCGAGATCGTGAAATTAGTGTTCCTTCCTTCAAAGTAAAGAAGGTGGTGGACCCGACAGGCGCCGGAGATGCTTACCGGGGCGGCCTGATCAGCGGTCTGGTTTGCGGCAAAGATATTGAACAATGCGCACGGATGGGGAGCGCCTGCGCTTCTTTTTCCCTAGAACACTACGGCACTCAGGAATACAGTTTCACCCTTGAAGAATTCAATGAGAGACTCAACGGTTGACAGTTCCCCCAATCGGGCTGATAAAAACTCGTATGCTGTTCCCAGATTTGCTGTCTGCCTTGTTTTATATTTACCAGTTCATATGAGACATAAAAATGAAAACATCCCCTCTCTTTTCCGCTGATTATTATAAACTATCCACAACTGCGCTGGAAACAGCACTGCATCATGTAGCAGCATATAAAAACTGGCAAGCATTCGATCCCGGCTCATCAGCTTCTATCGATGCTCGTTTCCGCGCGATGCCGACAATTTCCAAGCAAGACCTCAGAGCGCATACCTGGCGCAATTTTATTCCCACAGATATGGATATCGATACCGCGCTGAAGACAGGTACAATAGAACTCGTCCAAACGAGCGGCACAACTGCTGAACAGGTTTTAAATGTCTGGTATCAGTCCTGGTGGGATGCGGCCGAGGCAGCGTCTTGGCAATACAACGTACATACAGCAGCGCTTAATCTGGGTAAACACCGGGAAGCCATTCTCACCAGTCCCATGAATACAGGCATTTTGGCTAAAAACGGTTTGCTGACTATGGAGGAACGCTCTTGCGGCCGTTTTCTCTATCTTAATGAAAAAATCAATCCCTTATTATGGGATGACCAACTATTCGAGCGCATCATCCGGGAGCTGGGAATATTTCAGCCGATTGTGTTGGAGGCAAATCCCTCCTATCTGGCCAAAGTCGCCCGTTATGCTTACAGACATAATCTTAGTGTATTTCAACCGCCGGTGATTATTTTTAGTTATGAGAATCCGGGAATTTTAGCAAGAAAGCATATCGCCAAAGTTTTTCATGCTCCTTTAATCAGTTCCTACGGCGCGACCGAAGCGGGATATGTTTTGATGGAATGTGAACAAGGAAGACTCCATCAAGTTTCTTCTTCGTGCCGGATCGATATAGAATTCATGCATCCTGAATATGGGCATCCTCATGTTGGAAGATTATTGCTGACAACTCTGACCAATCCCTGGCGATCATTAGTCAGATTTGATGTTGGCGATCTGGTGCAGATTGATCCTGCGGGCATTTGTGAATGCGGCCGCAATGACGGATATATCTGCAAAGAATTTGCCGGGCGTACTGTCAACCTTACTTATACGACAAGTGGCTTTCCGGTAACCACGGCAATGATCGAATCTATTATCAATAATGTGGAATCTGTGGCCGAATATCAGGTATTGCAACGTGAAGGTATTTACAATGTTAATATAGTTCTTGATGAAGAAGATAATGCTTTCCGAGTATTGAGAGAGGAAATAATCGAAGGCTTATTGCCGCTGTATGGACGGGATGCCGTTATTAAGGTGCATTTTGTAAAGGAGATTGAAACCGAACCATCCGGTAAGTATAGATTAACGCGTTCGGACATACCGCTGAATATGGAAAAGCTCTTGGGGAAAGGAAACTGATGATGAGGCCAGCCCCTATAATCCTTATCAGTGGTGGACCAAACTCGAACAATACTACTCTTATTGCCGAAGCGCTGGCGCTCAGCAAAACTCAAAAACCTATCATTGCCTATATCGGTGCAGCAAGTTCTGACAATAAAGAGTTTTTCTCTATGTTGAGGCGAATGCTTATATCTGCAGGGGCGGATAAAGTCACTCTGGTTCCTATTGTTCAGGGCTTTGACCGGAAAAAGACAGAAAGCATTTTATCGTCCGGCGATTTGGTTTTTATCAGTGGTGGTGATGTAAAAGCTGGGATGGAATATTTGGAGAAACGAAATCTGGTGCCATTTCTGAGGAAGCTCTACGAATCGGGGAAACCTTTTTTCGGAATTTCTGCCGGAGCTATAATGCTGTGCCGCAACTGGATACACTGGCGCAATTCGGCTGATGATTCATCGGCAAAATCTTTTCCCTGTCTCGGCTTAGCGCCGGTTTTGTGCGATACGCATGCGGAAGATGAAGGCTGGAATGAACTCCAGGCATTGCTTGGCCTTTGCCCGGAGGGAACGGTTGGTTACGGCATCCCGGCGGGCGGCGCGCTGCGGGTTGCCCCCGACGGCAAAATCACATCTATTGGTTCTGCACCAATACGATTTATCAAAAAAGGGCGCTGAGGGGCTGTTGAAAAGCGCTCATCTGCTGTGTTGCGCTGCAAACCGCAACGCTCAACGCATATCCATATACGCCTCGCGGTTCGGTTTTTTGCGCGCCTTGCATCTGAACATTTTTGAACAGCCCCGCTGACATAATAATTGTTTGATTTTTATAAAAAATGGGCTTAAATAATTAATGAGACGCAAGCTTCAGAAACAGAGTGCACTGAAGCTTGCTTTGGGGTATTATATCCATGATTACGTATATTAATTGTTAGGCCTTATGGATAACTACACATTATGCCTGAAAATATTACTCTGACAGTTGGGATTATCTCAGCGATTTCCGGTCTAGTTGGGGTCATCGTTGGCGGTATCATCACCGCAGTTTCTAATTATCTCCTTTACCAGAAGCGTGAGAAGACAGAGAGGAAGAGAGACAGACGCAACCGTGTCATTGAGATTAAACGGGCATCGCGCTTGATTGATGCAGACCTGTCATGGGCACAGGTCGCGGCGAATATATGCGTTGAGGAGAGGCATTGGTGGAGTGCCAATGCACGCCCACTTACCATGGAAGGATGGCAACAGTATCGTGGCATCATTGCTCCGGAGTTATCGAACAACGCTTGGCGGGCGGTGTGTGTAGCAGTTGAGGCGGTACATCACCTAAATACGGCCCGAGACTTATTTATTAAGTCCGCAGAGCAGAGCGAAGCTCGTCTAACTGCAATGACCAAGAAACTCGCGGAGGAGGACGAGGGTATCCAAACTGAGCTAACCGCAATAAGTAAAGCCACAACCACGGAGGAGATCGAAGGTCTCCAAACTCGGCTAACCGCATTTAGGAACAATACCGAGGAGCGGATCATAGCTATGCGAGTTGGTCTAACCGAAATCTCCGATAGCACTGCGAAGCAGATCATTCCCATGCTAAATCATATCGTAGCCGGACGCCTCGCTCTTGCTCCATTCATGGCCGATGTCGGCAAGCCACCGACCTCAAATGAGGCCTAACCATTTATTGCAGCCGATGCGCCTCCGGCGCACGGCTGAATTCAATACGTTGGACCATGGAAATCACGCTTTTGGAGACAATAGAGTGAACAGCAAGTTTCTTGGAGACGCTCTTGACCACTGGAAAGGTTCATTACTCTCAATTCTTTCGAGCAAAGAGTTGATCAAAAACGTTGCAGTAGAACCAATGATAACCGATGTCAGGCCATGGTTAAAGCAGAACCTGGAGACATACAGACGGTTACTGCGGGCTTGAGGCAGCGAACCGAATTTGTCACGGCCACACAACGTTCTCAGGGGTAAGAAAGGAATATTTCGACGAAGTGCCCCAAACCGTGGACGTGTTCCTCGACCCGGACATCGGCATCGCTATAAGTAACGGCGGAAAAGAACATATCAAGGTTCTCGAAATCGGAAAGTTGCTCGCCAAATCGGATCGTGTTCTTATGGTTTATCAGCACTCAGCGCGAGGATCTTTCCGCGAACGGCTCCTTAAGATCACGGCCGCGGTCTCGCTTGATATTCCCGGTGTCCATTGCGCTGTCTATGAATGTGGACAAGTGGCCGTGTTTTTTATCTCCCTAAGCAAGGTCAGAATCCATGAAATTAAAAATGCCCTTAAGGAATACTTGCGAGGTACGGCTGACAGCAGAGTCTGGGGGGACAATGGGGCCTCATGAAAGGTCCATAGGAGAACTGAAAGATGATCAGGAAACTTAAAACAGGTGAGTACCGCTTGTACTCTCGAAAGAAGAACCCCAAAACCGGAAAGCGGAGAAATCTTGGGACATTCACAACGCGTGAGGCTGCGGAAAAACACGAAAGAGAAATTCAATACTTCAAAAGACGCTGACGTACACGATCAGGAGAAATAACGGCGTTATAAAACTGCCCAGCCAATCGAATACATATAATTTTTTATGGCTTCGTATTATATAAATGAGGTGAGCCCAATGAACTACTTATATTTATTTTTATCAGTTGCTTTTAATGTGGCGTCGTATCTGCTTTATAAAAGCATTGCTCAAAAGCAACATGATTTTAGCTGGTCGGCAATTTTTATCTTTGGTTTGATCCTCGGCGCCATCAATGTTTATTTGTTCATCAAAGCGCTCCAGAGTATAAATTTGAGCATTGCCTACCCAATATTTTCCGGCGCTTGTCTGGCTTTAATGATGATTTTGTCTCACGTTATTTTTGGTGAAAAAATAAGCGGCCTTAATATCATCGGTGCGATTGTTATTTTCGTGGGAATTGTTTTACTGTCCTACTAATATTTATATCAATTTTCCTTGTCATCAGGCGTTTGAGGTTCAGCAGTTTTCCAGTATTTGATAATATTTTCTCTGTGATTAAATAAGATAAGCAGAAACGTGGCGAGGGCGCCGGATACCGCACTGAATTTCCAGTGCAGGGTAAAAGCCTGTCCCAAAGCCAGAATAAAAACCATGAAAAAAGAGGCGATAAAAGTAATCCGGACAATCCCATAAGCAACGAGCCAGATTGCCGCGGCAATGAGAGCCGCCCACGGCGCGATAAGGGCTGTAAAGCCTAAATAATTAGCCACACCTCTACCGCCGCGAAAACCATGAAAGCAAGGAAAGCTATTTCCTAAAACAAGAAAGAACCCCGCCCAGGGGAGCAAATGCGTTTTTAAAAAATAGCTCGCTATCACCGCGACCGCCAGAGCCCTACCGATATCCAATAAAAAAACAACCGCCGCCCAGATAATTCCTGCCTGGCGGTAAACGTTTGTGGTTCCCGCGTTGCCGCTGAAGCTCAGGCGAGGGTCTTCTTTACCGGTTAGCTTAAAAAAAATAATAGCGAAATTTATGGAACCGGCAAGATAAGCAAAAAGATAAATTAAAAATATTTTTCCCATGATTTAATTTCCGGTTCACCCTCCCTTTGTCCCTCCCCTTAAGGGCGGGAAATAAGGACGTAAAATATGCTGTATTGCAACAACAATTTTTATACCGAGTTGCATGGAATCTGCCACCTGATAGGCGTCAGTTCCCGGTAAAGTAAAGACAGCCTTTTATTGCGCTCCTTTCAGTTGCGCCCCCGGTCAAGAGATAACGAGGCGGCAAGAAGGAGGCTCCGCAGACGTATTACTAATACGTTGAGGAAGCCGACGACGATGCCAACAAAGTTAGCTAAAGAAGGCGACTTGGTATTATGCCTTAATCCAATCCGGCGGACGAAGGCGGCCTTGAGTCACATCCCGCATTTTAATGCCGCTGATAACTTCATAAATAACACCATTTAAATCATAAATCCAGGCATCAAATATTAGTGATTCCTGATGGACATTCACCGGCACAACCCGGCCAAGATAGCTACCCCCCTTTTTTGTCTTTTGATAAATAAATCTTTTTTCAAAACCTGTGGGAAAGGGGACAATGCCGCTGAAGCGTTGTCCCCAAACACAAGCCGCGTGCATTGCTGCGTCTAAGGGAAACGGCGAACCAAGTAAATCTTCATCGGCCTCGTAATTCCCGCCGGAAAGATAAGCCAGAGCGCCCTCCGGCGAAACTGCTAAATCACCGACGATATTTTGATAAGCCGTTCCGAAAGGCACCAGTTCACGGTAAATTGTTGCCGCAGGTACGCTGATGCATTTTCCGTTAAGCTTCTCCACAACCCGAAAAGGAGATGCAGGGCAGGGAGCGGAATTGGCAGTGGCAAATTTCACACGGGCATGTTCGAGGGTGCGGCTAATTGCGCTTTTTTTTGATTTTATCGACGTTAAAAGCACGGCGGTAATATTGTCATCACCGGCATTTTCTATATCGACAAGTATTTCTAACCTCTGCTTTTCCGGCGTGATTAATAAAAATCGGTCAAAGCGCGCCCTGAACAAACAGTTGATACTGATCTGCGGGAAATTAAGCTGAACAACATTAGCCAGGGCGATTAATGTTTCCACTGCGGGCAGAATCACTTTTCCTTCGAAATAGTGATCGCGCAAATATGGAAATACTTTGATTGCCGAAGGATAGCGGGTTTTTTTATTTATTTGGGGAACGATGTCCATAGCTGAACCGTTTTAGGATCAACGGCCACGGGTGTGCCCGTCAAATTTAAGGCGCAGTGTTTGGTAAAGCCGATACAGATCAGATGTCCCTTTTCCGCGTTGGTGATTACGTAGTCGAACTGTAAACGTACCCGCTCCAAATTTACCGGCCGTGAGTGAATATACATCAAATCATCATAATACAAAGGCTGATAAAAACTGATGCCCAAATCGAAAATCGGATAAACATAGCCGCTGGCCTCAATTTCCTTGTAAGGATAAGCAAGATCGCGCATCAAAGAGGTCCGGCCGAATTCAAAATAACGCAGGTAATTGGAATGATAAACCACTTCCGAGCGATCGGTATCAGCGTATAAAGTCCGGTTTTGGGAACGGTGCCAGATAAAGCCGGTCGTAAGATCACGCACATACTTTTCATCGTTATTATAAATTTCCGGTTTAAATGGTTTGGGCCTCATTTTATACTCCCCTGAAAATTACACAGCAATTTGTTCCGCCGAATCCGAAGGCGTTGGAAAGAGCAATTTCGTATTTTTGTTTGCGCGCGGTATTAGGCACAACATCAATATCGGACATCTCAGGATCGGGAAGATGATTAATCGTGGGCAATATGATGCCCTTCCTCATTCCTTCAATGGTCAACGCGGCTTCGATTGCAGCCGTTGCTCCCAATGTATGTCCCAATTGTGATTTATTCGAAGATACGGGAATCTTTTCTATTTTTTTGCCGAAAACATCACGCAGACACTTTATTTCCGTACTGTCTCCTTTGGGTGTGGAAGTTCCGTGGGCATTGATATATTGAATATCTTCCGGCTTTAAACCCGCATCTTCAATTGTTTCCTTTAGCGCTCGTATAATTGTCGTGGCATTAGGGCTGGTATAATGATGAGCATCCGATGTCCATCCGATACCCAAAACTTCGGCTTTGGGTTTCAGGCCGTAAACTTTGAGCAATTCTTCCGCCGCGAGAACTACCACGCCGGCCCCTTCGGAAAGAACAAACCCTTTGCGGTCAACGCTGAAAGGACGGGATGCCTGCGCATGATCACTATAAGCGCGATCGTCAGGATGAACTTTGATCGTGGCGTTCATATTGGCAAAGCCGTGAATCAGTTCCGGTAAAATTGGCGCGTCGGCGCCGCCGGCCAGAACAAAATCGCAATCGCCATCCCGAATCATTCTTGCTCCGATGCCGATGGCGTGGTTTCCGGAGGCGCAAGCGCCCTGCGGTGAAAAAATAGGACCGGTAAATTTTAACAGCATTCCGGCTTTACCGGAAGGAACATTTGCGCATAAATTAGGTAGTAAATAGGGGCTGACCCTCAGTGGCCCGCGATGTTCCAAATCGTGCATGGCCACGCGAAAGGCATCCGAACCGTTGAGTGCCGAACCGATAAGGCAAGCCATCCGGGGAGCAGTCTTTTCATCAATGGGGATTCCTGAATTTTCGAGCGCCTCCTTGCAGACCGCCATAGTTAAAATTACAAAAGAAGCATTCCAGTTATAAACTTCTTTAGCATCGGTGAAATCAAGCTCCAGTGGATACCAATCCGGAATTTCTCCGACTATGTCGCAGGCCGACTCTACTTTACAACGCGTTACCTTCCTAAAACCGGCTTCACCCTTGATGGCCCTTTTCCATGTTTTCTCAAACGTGCTTCCCAGCGGGGTGGCCGCGCCGTAACCGACAACATATACTTTTCTATTTTTAGGTGCTCTCATAATTTCACTATATATTCTTTATGCTATTCTGTGCAAGATCAAACAGGAATTACAGCCGCCGAAACCAAACGCGTTTTTTAACACAAATTCCTGCTTCAACTTTCTGGCTCCTTCGGCCACACAGTCAATTGTAATTTCCGGATCGGGAATGTAATTTATCGTGGGAAGCAAAGTATCTTTTAGCATTCCTTCGATTGCCAAAATCGCTTCGATGGCGGAAGATGCGCCCATGGCGTGCCCCAACTGCGATTTATTCGCCGACACAGGTGGCACTTTATTGCCAAAAATATTGTGCAGGGCATCAGCTTCTACTTTATCACCTACTTTTGTAGAAGTAGCATGCGCGTTAATCGCATCTATATCATCGGGCCGTAATCCGGCATTGGCGATTGTCTCTTCAATGCATCTTTGCACGGTCTCCAGTTTGGGCGAAACAAAATGGCTCGCATCGGATGTCATTGACCAGCCGGCCATTTCTATTTTTGGTTTAAGCCCATGCGCTTTAGCAAATTCTTCAGTTGCCAAAATAATGCAACCGGCGCCTTCGGAAACGACAAAACCTCTTCTATTGATGGAAAAAGGCCTGCTCGTTTTTTCCGGCAGTTCTTCCGGCTGTCCCTCTTTTGGGCGGTAAGCGCCGTTCATTGTGGCAAATCCGGCGACAATCGGTTCCACCAGAGGAAAGTCAACGGCGCCGCCGATAACCACATCGGCCATGTCTCTTTGTAACAGCATCTCGCCGATTATGAGCGAGGTAATTCCGGTTGCGCAAGCCGTAATGGTCGAACAAATTGGACCCGTTGCGTGGGTCAGGATAGAAACCTTACCTCCCACCATATTAATACAGGAATTGGGATTGGTAAATGGGTGAGGCATCTTACCCTCCGCAACCATCAGGCGATCAGCTTGTAGTACCGCATCCAAACCGCCGACTGCCGTGCTGAACGTAACCGCCACCCGCGGTGCGATATCCGCTGAAATTACAATTCCGCTTTTTTCCAGAGCGCGATGCACAACAAGAAGAGCATATTTAAAGATCGGCGATGTCCAGTGTGCCATTTCCCGCGGCTGTAAAAAAGGATAGGGGCGTGAATCAATGTCCGCGACTTGACCGGCGACACGCACAGGAAAATCGGCAGAAAACGGGAATCTGGTCAACTTTCCTATTCCAGAATCCCCGGCGACTGCACGCTGCCATTGAGTATCCAAATCCGTTCCTAAAGGAGAAACGGCATCATAACCCAATATGAGAGCTTTCTTTGAACTCATAACTACATTCCTGATACCAAGTTGCATGTAAGTTACCACCTTGCAGGCGGTAATTACCGGTGATGTAAGATTTATTTACTATGCGCTCCCTTGCGGGATGCGCCCCCGGTCATTCGTCTACCTTTGTTGGCATCGTCATCGGCTCCTCGACGTATGGTACTATACGACTGCATCGCCTCTTCCTTGCCGCCGCGGTATACTTTTGACTGCGACTTGGTATAAAAAATCCTCTCCTGCGGGAAAGGGAAAGCCGAGGATGGAGGATGTTAATAACAAATGTGCCTATATCAAAGATTGTTGGGTATTACCAAGGAATAAAACGGTACAGCTTGGCGAACATTTCATAAACTTCGATCCAGTTTTGTAAATCTTTGGTTGAGCGCATGTGGTCCCGTTTGTTGACCATTATCCAACTCATATGCGCTGCTCCATCCTTGCAGGTGGAGCAATCGCGCGTTGCCGATGTACAGCAGCGGTGAACTGTTTGTAAATCGGAAGCCCAGCGGAAAAAATGGATCAAACGGCGAGTTTGTGGTTTTCTGTTATCCAGAGATTCGGTAACGGACGGGCATTCTTTCCAGCCAAAGCGGCGTCCCATCATTTTCCCGGAGGTAATAACTTCATGGTAGTATTTGCTGGAAATTACAGTTCGAGGGTATTTGTCCAGCATCTCATCCATTTCGCGGCGTAAATCTTTGAGTTCGCCTTCGCGCCAGGAAAATCCGTCAACACCTTCATCATTCGAGAGAAGCTGGAGATGCACTTTTAAGCCGACATCCGCAATTCGTTTGATTACCGGTTCGATCTTTCCCAACTGCCGCGGCGTGATGGTGTACAGATAGTAGGTGTAAGGGTCGCCGGCATAATTTTTACTGGAGATGGCAAAAGTGTCGCGTCCACGAAGAACCTTTTCATCTGCACTTCCGCCCCACAGGGAAATCCCCACCATCATGTCGGGAAATTTATCACGGGAAACTTTAATCAGGCCGTTGGTGGCGCAATAGGTAGGCAGGCGCTTGTAAAAAGCTTCTACGCGATCCATGCACAAAGTTGGCTCACCTCCGATCAGAATCGCCAGATTAACGCCGCGTTCTTTTTCTTTATCAATAAAATTTTCCCATTTCCGTATATCCATTTCCTCCGTCACTTCATGCTCACCGGAAGAAAAGAAGAAACACCCCTTGCAGCGCAAGTTGCAGCGGTTGGTTACATCATATATGGAACTGCGGATGTTAAGATTGGCAATTCGTTTGTAACGGGCTTGCCAATCCTGATCCAGTAGGGAACTAACTGTTTTCATTAACTCTGTCCTTCTTCAGAAAGATAATATATAATACTCGGCGTGGTTTTTAATTTACAGCTATCTGTGGCGGCGCTACCTGCTCGGCGCAAAGATTTTCTCCTTTTTCATAGTCCATGACCCAGACCGCCAGATAAGTATCGACATAATCAAGCCAGGATTTAAATGAGGCCAGGTTGTTTACATGGCGGTAAAGGCGCGCTGTGACGACCGCGGAACCGGCGGCGTAATGTCGGCAATCAGCGCAATCCGTATCCGGCACGCAACAGGCAACCGACCTGTCCCAATTAAGGTCCGTTCTGTATTGCCGGAAAGATCTGCCCAGACCGATATCCTGCGAAGGATTCTGGCGGGGATATGAACAACTGTAAAGATCGTGCAAACCTTTTTTATGGGTGTGTGCCACGGCATTGTAAACGGAAAAAAGAATATTTTGCGGATATTTATTCAAAAGCGCTATCATCATTTGCTCTGTTCGTTGAAGAGATTCATCATCATGCCGCAGATGTCCTGTATAACCCACCGGAGAAGAAAAAACATTAAAGGTTAGTTTGCAACCGTTAGCAACGAGCTCGGAGGCGACATCATTTGCTTCATTGATATTTTCCCGCGTAAAGGTGTAAACGAAGACCGCGCGCGGATCATTTTTATAATTTTCAATCTGTTTTTTTAAAAGATTTTTCGCTTTTCTGATGCGCAGGCTGGTTTCGTCATTACCCCAAACGGAAATATGTAGTTTGTAGCCGACTGATTCCGGGATTTTTTTAAAACCATTGGTGGCAATACTGCCCAGCGGCATTTCCTGATAGCATACATCCAGCAACTCCGGCACTAAAGACGGTTCCGCTCCCGCCAGAACTACATAGGTAATGCCGCGAGCTTTTTCGGCCTGCATTAGTTTACGCCATGCTTCCGCATCATTAATTTCCCGGGCAAACTGCTTATCCCCTTCAAAATAATAACAGCCGTCACAACGGATATTGCAGCGGTTAGACATGTCATAGGTTGATTCCCGCAGAAAAAAATATTTCCTGACTTTTTCCCAACGAGCCTTTACCTCCGGCTGGGCTAAAAGCTCGGAAAATTTCGGTTTGGCCGGTTCCAAAGAATCTTTATTGTTAATAGTAGTCATAGACAATTAATTTCTATCGATTAACTTTTCGCGGTAAGTTTTTCTTTGATATAATCGGCTATCAGGCGAATAGTTTTCAATTTTGGATAATCGTCTTCATCAATCACAATTTTATACTCATCCTGCAGCACTAAGGCAATGGTGGCTAAATCCATACTATCAATGCCCAGTTCATCCACCAGGTCCATATCCGGCTTGAATGTATCGGCAGTAACATCTTCCAGCTTAAGTTCTCCAATAATAACTTCGGCCACATGACGTATAATGCCTTTTATATCTCGACTTTCAGGCATCAGTATCCTCCTCTCCTTCTATGCTTATTTATCTTTTTTTATCTTCTGCGCAATTATTAAACCACTGCATACGATATTTTCGCTATTTGCTATTTTAAAAGAAAACAATGTTTCCTCGCCCATTTCTTCACCGGAGATGTTCAGCGATAAATTTTCTCCGGGTTTTACCGGTTGGGTAAATCTCACTCTTCTCATCGCGGAAAGCTTAACTTGCTCGCTTCTTTTTTCAGTATGGCGCATAATTGCCTGTTCGGCCATATGAATCAGAGCTATTCCCGGAAGAATCGGCTCACCAGGGAAATGTCCTACAAACCAGGGCGAATCAGTCGGCACATAAGCTAATGCTTCAATCTCATTTGGTTTATCGGATTTAACCTCCCCTAGCAAATTCCATCGACTTTTCAAGAGAATATTCCTCGTTTACCACCGTGCAAAATTTAATTTATTTTGAGCAACATTTCTTTATATCATTAATTATTTTTTAATCAAAATTTTTTATAAAATCAATGATTAATTTACCCTGTTAGAAAGTCTTCTACTTTCTAACGGGGTTTACTTTTTTGGAAAAGATTTTTATAAATTTTTATTTTCCATTATCATCACTTCTTTGTTTATTAAAACGGAAAGCGGCACAACTCTAAAACCCCTGGAAATAATTCCGGCCAAAAGAATTTCTATCTCCGATAAAAAAATAATATCGTCTTCCTTGCTTCGCGTCGGCATATCGTGGAGCAAGATAATGTCGCCGGCTTTTACTTTTTTCAGTATTTTTTGGCCGATGTTTTTTATAAAAAAATTGCCGGCATCAAAGGCGCGGCAACTGAATGTTAGGCAATACATCCCCAGTTTGTCGAGAATTGAAGGAAGCTTGGGATTAACTATACCTACCGGCGGCCGGAAAGCCAGCGTTTTTATCCCCATATTTCGCAAAACTTCTTGAGCCGTGTATATTTCCTGATAAAGAGTATCATAACCTCTAAGCATCAAAAAAGGATTATGGTTATACGAGTGGTTGCCGATAGCATGACCGCGGGCAATCATATCATTAATGATATCAGAGTGGTGAAGAGCATTGACGCCGGAGACAAAAAAAGTCGCCTTCATTGAATACTTATCAAGCAGATCAAGAATTTGTGTCGTCATCGGTTTTGAAGGACCATCATCAAAAGTGAGCGCAACCATATTTGTTTGCGTACTGCCGCGGCTGATCACGGGCAGGAAAAAGTTGGTTTGCGGGAAAAAAGAAGCAAAGACGCACAGAAGAATGTAAAAAAAAGCGATGGCGGCCGCTATCAAGGGGCTGACAAAATAAACTAATGCGGCGACAGCCAAAAGAATTATTCCTGAAGCTTCGGCCGGATTCAAGAACGGCAATCTCTTTTTCATTAAATCAGGTGCTCCCACAAAGGTCCTGTTAACCCCCGTTCATAGAGTTTGGGCAAAACATGGGTCGCCTTGGCTTCACCGGCGTCGACGAGCCAATTCAAACGACCGTCGGCATAAGTTTTCACCGTTTGCATAATTTCCCGGCCGGATATGTGTGGTGATCTATAAAATACAGGTTGCAGAAGACTTTGAGAGGCGGTGATTTGACCTTCCTTCATGGCGATATCATACAACGCTGTATGAGGGTAAATGCGGATGCCGCAAAAAAAGAAAAAGACCGATTTTCCCAGTTTATCCATTCCATTTAATGTTTTTTGCAGGGTCTGATAGTTTTCACCCGGACCGCCCAGAAGGAAATAATGGGCGATGTGCAGGTCAGCCTTCAGGGCTTGACTATGAGCGGTAAATACATCAGCGGCGACAAATGGTTTGCCCAAATTGATGAGCATTAAATCGGACAAAGATTCTGTCCCAAATTCCACATGAGTCAAGCCGGCATCCGCCAGACGCTTATAATAATCGACTGGAGGAACGGTGGGAGCAAAAAAACCTCCCCAGGGTATGGATACGCGGGCATCAATAAAAGCCTGCGCTACTTGTCTGCTGTGATCGTGACTGGCATTAAAAGCCGAATCAGTAATAAAAATGTACTTGGCACCGGCATCCTGCAATTCGCGTGCTTTTTGGGCTATTTCATGCGGTGGGAAAAATCGCATCCGGCTGCCTTCGATGTGCGGATAAATGCAGTAGCTGCAGCGAAAAGGGCACCCTCTTTTTGTTTGCAGGTTGAGCATTCCACCGTAGGATAAATAAAATTTTGTATGTGAACTTGCCGGATTAAAACTTCTATTGATTGGACTATCCCATGGTTCGTAAGTAATGACGGAGGTTTCTTTAGTCACAATGCCGGGAATTGATTTTACGTCAGCATTTTTTTGCAGTGCTTCCAAAAGCAAGGGCAATCTTTCGCCCTCGCCGGCAATGCCGTAATCGGCATCCAGTGCGTGCAGAAATTCAACCGGAAAAACGGTGAAACCACTGCCGCCTAAAATCAACAAGGCTCGCGAATTTTTTCTGATTTGACGCACCAAATTTTGATATTCTGCAAGAAAGCCGCGACTGTTTATTGTATCCAGGTTATCTATATTTCTGATTGATACTCCGACAAAATCTGGTGAAAACTCTCGAATTATCACCCCTAATTCTTCCAGATCATTAAATTCATTTAAATCAACAATTTTGGTTTGATAACGTGAATCCAATGAACCGGCAACGTAATCGAGCCCCAGCGGATAAACAGGATACGGAACTCTCAGAGTGTTTGCCGAGATTAGCAATACTTTTATCATAGAGGCAAAATGCAAAAAACGCTATAAGTTTATTATCTTTGCGTAAGCGAAAGCTTAAGCCTTTTGACGCTGATTCGCTAAAATGTGCGCGGCCAATGCACGCACCGATGCAAAAACCTTGGAGCCAAGTTCTTTGCTCTCGATTTTGACGCCATAGATTTTTTCAATCATCATCACTAACTCCAGCACATCAATGGAATCAATTCCCGTATCGCCGCCCACAAGCGGAGCATCATCTTTGATATCTTCCGGTTTAACATCCATTAAGCCCAGAGTTTGAATGATTTTGACTTTAAGTTCACTGATTAATCCTTCAATTTGGTTCATTTAACACCTCAAAATTTTAATCTGGCATTTGCCAGTACATTTTAGTCTTTTATCTTTATGCTTCCGAAATTATTCGTATATAAAGAAGCTTATGTTTTCGCCTCGTCCCCGAGAATTTTTTCCAGAATAACCCGCGCCGTCCAGCTGAAAAATGCCTTTATATATTTAGGACCGGCAAGATAAATGCCATACATAAAAGACAGCCAGGAAATGCCATAGGTAATTGGTATACCGATAAAGGCAATTAAAGGCTGCTTTTGCCATGCGGCAATCATTCCTAATGCCGGAATGGCGGGTAACCCTATAAGATAACTAAAAGCAATCAAAAAAATACCAACATATATACGAGGCGATAGCTTTTCTTTAAAAACTCTCAGGTTCGCATGCTCAGCGATGGCTTTCCGGTAATATTCTTTTTTGGCAAAATGTAATGCAGCCTTTTTTATTATGTTCACAATCGTTCCAGAAAATAGGAATATTTTTAAAAAGCTTGTGATGATAGCTTTAAGTAGAATACAATTTCAAGGAAAATTTATATATCAAGTATAAATAAAGAACATTATAGCTTACAGGTGTAAAAAGACGGTTGAAGATAAAAAAATCGCCAACCGCCGGAAAATAAGAAATTGCGGGCATATATTACCTTGCCATTATCCCGCTAATAGAATTTTTGGATCTATTGGGATAATCCTTGTATCCGATGCCCTTAAATATCCCCGTTCTGGCCTGTTGGACACTGGCAATTAATTCATTATCCACAAAGACTTTGCCATCGCCAGCGACTATTGCCGCACCGGAACCTTTCAATTGGGCATAACGTCGGACATCGATTTCATAACGAACATATTTATTGAAAGGTCGGATTTGACCGCTGAATGATACATCTCCGCAGCCCAGAGCCCGGCCATAACCTAAAGCACCGTGTCAGAGACAATAGAAGCCTAACAGCTGCCAGACAGCATCAACACAGAGGCAACCTGGCTGCACGGGATCCCCAATGAAATGACACTGAAAATACCAGGCATCCATATGGACATCTTGTTCCGCAATAATTCTCCCATGTTTGTCGTCGCTTTCCGCTTTCAATATCCTGTCGATCATCAGAAAAGGTGGCGCCGGCAGCCGGGCATCAAAGTGTGGCGGCGGATCCGACACCAAAGTCCCGTAAGCTGTTGCCAGAATTTCCTCGAAATTAAAATGATCCCGCGATAAAAATTCTTGATAATTTATCATCGTTTTTTTACTTTCTTATAAATTTTAATCCCGGTGGAATGTTTAATGATATAGTTTTAATGATACCCGGGGTGAAGGTCATTCCAGTGCCGGCATGAATTTCCCGGGCCCCAGCACTGGCCGCAGTTGCAAATTAGATGGTCGGAATTTACTTCTTGGTAAAGCAAGTATATTAGAAAAGCTCTTTTGTCAAAAAGAAAATATCTGTGGGAAGCATATGTGAACTATAGCCAAATAAAATAAGCATATTTAGATAAACGGAAAAGTAATAGTTTATGACGATCAAATTATCAGACAAAATTCAATAGCGTTGAAGGAAAATTTGCGTTATAAGATTTTAAAATAAAGGCAATTCCGAGAAAAGAGGGGAAAATGAACAGAGCAGCTCTCCACAAAATTAGTTACGGCATTTATATAGTGACTTCCGGACAGGATGGAAAATTCAACGGCCAGATAGCTAATTCCATGTTTCAGGTCACAGCAAATCCGGCGACAATTGCCATCAGCATCAATAAAGAAAATTACACGCACGAATTAATCAGACTCAGCCGTAAATTTGCCGTCTCGATTCTGGCCGAAGTGGCGCCGATGACTTTTATCGGTCTTTTCGGTTTTAAAAGCGGGCGAGATGTAAACAAACTGCAAAACACGAAAACAAAGACAGGTGTGACAAAAGTGCCGATTGTTTTGGAAAACGCCATCAGCTATATTGAAGCTGAGCTGGAAAGCGAATTGGATTGCGGCACGCATACAATATTTGTTGGCCGTGTTGTTGATGCGGATGTTATCAGCAACGAAGAACCCTTGACTTATGCCTACTATCAAAAAGTTAAAGGTGGCAAATCATCTAAAAACGCGCCGACTTATGTGAAAGAAGAGACGGCAGCGCCGTCGACCTCAGCAGCAGCGCGTTATGTATGCAGTGTTTGCGGTTATGTTTACGATCCGGCCAAAGGCGACCCTGATGGTGGCATTGCTCCCGGAACGAAGTTTGAAGATATACCGGATTCCTGGGTTTGTCCGGTTTGTGGTGCGGATAAATCTAAATTTGAAAAAAAATAATTGACCGTCACTTGCGTACCGGTTCTTTTTTTAATCGGTGCGTTCTTTCACTAATAGAACTTTATTTTTCATAACTCTCACCGCATTCTCAATTGCTTTGTTTGATGAGAGTGTCAGACACGGCGCAAACGCAAGGAATTACTCACGACAGAAACGGAACTCAAGGCCATCCTGCGCTTTTTCTGTCGCAAAGTTTACCGTCGCTCTGAGCACGCCTGGCTTTTGGCTCAAGCCTTCCTTGATGCGCCGGACACAGGCCGCGCAGGTCATAGTGCGAATATGAAGGGTTACTTTATCCGACAACTTCGTACCCCGCCTTTTTTATCGCCGCGGTTATTTTTTGAGGATCAACCGGTTTTACTTCCTCATAAGTCGCCATGCCGTTTTTTAAATCGACTTTAACGTCTTTTATCCCATCCAAAGCGCTCAGCGCTTTGGTTACTGCCGTAACACAGTGCTGACAGCTCATTCCCTTTATTTTAATACTTTTCATCTTAATTTCTCTCCTTAATAATAAAATTTAATATTTTTAATCTAAGGACATTTTGCCTATAAGCAAGATTAATAATCGATATTTTTGGCATTTTTTCACATAAGCTTAATATTTTCTTCTTACTTGATATTAATTTTATTCTGTATTATGGCAAAAAAGAAGGGGGGAAAATGATTATTCGTTGCTGGGGTGCCCGAGGCTCCATACCTGTTTCGGGAAAGCAATACTTGCACTACGGCGGGAACACCACTTGTCTGGAAATCAGGACAAAAGACGACGAAATTCTTGTCGTTGATGCCGGTTCAGGTATTCGTGAACTAGGTAATTTTCTCCTGGCGAAGGACAGACACACTTTTACGCTTTTATTAACTCACGCCCACTGGGATCACATCATGGGCTTCCCTTTTTTTAAACCTATATATTCACATAAAACAAATTTGACCGTTTGGGGTTGCCCCTTTGCCCAAACCTCCTTAAAGGAAATGTTGTCTCGCACCATGGCGCCGCCAAATTTTCCGGTCAATTTCGATGCTATTCGTGCAAACATATCCTATCAAGACATGTGCATTGATTCCTACAAATTAGGATCGATGACTATCACTCCTATTGCGCTGAGTCACCCCAATCAGGGTATGGGTTATGAGTTCGCCGAAGACGGTAAACGTTTCGTTTTTCTAACCGACAATGAATTGGGTCATCGGCATGAGGGCGGGCTTGATTATCAGGCTTATCTGGATTTCTCGCGCGGGGCCGACTTGCTCATCCATGATGCCGAATTTACTGCAGAAGAATATAAGCATACCCGCGGCTGGGGACATTCGCTTTATACAGATGCTCTGCATCTGGCTCTCGATGCCGGCGTAAAAAAGTTCGGTTTATTTCACCATAATCAGGAAAGATTCGATGACGGAATTGATACGATAGTCGTTGATTGCCGCAAAATAATTAGCCAGAGTAAAAAAGATCTTGAATGTTTTGCCATTTCACAGTCAATGGAATTGACGCTTTAATTTTCCGGTTACTGCGCTTATGATATGAAGACAAAAATTACAGAAAACATTAATGAGGAAATCACTCTGGGCGGAGGCTGTTTTTGGTGTTTGGATGCCATTTATAGAGAAATCAGAGGCGTAGAAAAGGTTCTTTCCGGCTATTCCGGAGGTTCGGTCGCTAATCCGACTTATGAAGAGGTGTGCGCAGGATCGACAGGGCACGCAGAAGTTGTGCAGATAACCTTTAATCCTCGCATCATAACTGCGGAAAAACTGCTCCAGATATTTTTCGTAATTCATGACCCAACGACATTAAACCGTCAGGGAGCTGATGTCGGCACTCAATACCGTTCGATTATTTTCTACCGTAATCAAAAACAAAAAGATGTTATCGATAAAGTCATCGGAGAGCTTAAAAAAGACAAGGTTTACAAAAATCCAATTGTAACCGAAGTAGTTCCCTTTCAATCTTTTTATGCCGCTGAAGACTATCATCAGGATTATTACAGTCAAAATAGAGAGCAGAGTTATTGTCAGGTTATCATTAATCCTAAATTGGAGAAATTTAAAAAAACCTTCCGCGATAATTTAAAGAAATAATCATTCTTATTAAAGCCTGATTTCTTTTACGGTCAAAAATATGTTCCTGCCTACTACTGCTTCAGAGTTAAAAAAATTAAAATGGGATAAACTCGACATAATTCTTGTCACCGGCGATGCCTATATTGACAGCCCCTATATTGGAGTAGCTGTTATCGGCCGGATTCTGTCGCATGCCGGGTATCGCGTAGGAATTATCGCCCAGCCTGATGCTAAAAGCGATGTCGATATTCGCCGTTTGGGAGAGCCGGCATTATTCTGGGGAATCACCGGCGGTTGCATGGATTCAATGGTCGCCAACTACACTGCCACCAAGAAAAAAAGACACGCCGATGATCTGACTGCAGGAGGGGAAAATAATCGCCGTCCGGACCGCGCCGTTGTCGTATATGCCAATCTGATTAGACAATATTTTAAAAATACTCGGCCGCTGGTTTTGGGCGGCGTCGAGGCGAGCCTGCGACGAATCGCGCATTATGATTACTGGTCGGATGCGATCCGCCGTTCAATTTTATTTGATACCCGCGCCGATATTCTTGTTTATGGCATGGCCGAAAAGGCCATACTGGAACTGGCGCAAAAACTGACAAGCGGAAAAGACACAAAGAATATCCGCGGCACTTGTTATATTGATTCCACTCCAGTGCCCGGATACATTGAATTACCGTCTTATGAGAAGGTTGTAGCCTACAAAAAAGCTTTCATCCAAATGTTTAACACATTTTACCGCAATAATGATCCATTGACTGCGCGCGGCTTGTTTCAGCCGCACGGGTCTCGCTATCTGATCCACAATCCGCCTCAACCCCACCTGACGGTTGAGGAATTGGATCAAATCTACGCTCTGGATTTCACGCGGGACGTCCACCCCTATTACAGTGCACAGGGCAAAGTCAGGGCTATGGATACAATCAGATTCTCGTTGACAACACATCGCGGCTGTTATGGCGAATGCAATTTTTGTTCAATCGGCCTGCATGAAGGAAGAACAGTAATCAGCCGCAGCGAGCAATCGATAATTAATGAAGCGCGCCAAATTGCCGCCCGGCCTGATTTTAGAGGCTATATTCTGGATGTGGGCGGGTCGACGGCAAATATGTACGGGATCGACTGCCCGCGCAAAATAAGTCGGGGAGCCTGTGCAGATAAACGATGCCTTTACCCACAGGTGTGCGCGTCCCTGAAACCGGATCACAGCCGTCAGCTCAACTTGCTGAGAAGTTTGCGCAAGATCAAGGGCGTAAAAAAAGTATTTGTTGCTTCCGGCATTCGCTACGATTTACTTGAAGCCGATAAAAAACATTGTGCAGGTTACATGCATGAGCTCGTTTGCCACCACATCTCCGGCCAGTTAAAAGTGGCGCCGGAACATGCTGCTGCTGGTGTCCTGAAATTGATGGGCAAACCTCCGGCTCAGTCACTTATAAATTTCAAGCAGCTTTTTGAAAAAATCAATCACGGGTATGAACCACAAAGCAAACTGCGGGGTACCATACCCTCCGCTGCGCGGGATTGTTCAACTAAGCAATTTCCGCGCACTTCGTTACAGAAATTGCAGTTTCACAACAAATCATCAGGACAAAAACAATTTCTCACGTATTACTTTATTGCTGCCCACCCGGGATGCAGCGAAGAAGATATGCGCGAGCTGAAATCTTTTGTCGGAAGAGAACTGAAAATCAACCCGCAACAGATTCAGATTTTTACGCCCTTGCCTTCCATTTATTCTGCTCTGATGTATTTTACAGGAATTGATCCTTTTACCGGAAAGAAAATTTTTGTAGAAAAGAATATTGCGAAAAAACAGAGACAAAAAGATATTGTTGTGGGAAGAAGTTAATTAGAGACATCCCCAATATCTCCAAAGAGTTCACCTACAAACAAATAGATTAATGAAATAGGCAAAATTGAAGATTACTATCTGAAAGAGAGTCGTCTTTGGGGCTGGACTCTAACTTAATATGAGGGATACTTTTTTAGGGTAAGTCAATTGCTAATAATATCTCCTTACCACTAAAGATGTTTATGTATTAAAGGTATTACAATATCCCATGAAAAATGAATGGCCCATGGCACAAGAATGGTCTTGCTTTTGAAATACGACCATGAAAGAAATAGGCCAATTAGAGTGATACCACAAATTTTAATTAAGGGAAGATTATAATGCCACAAACCAAAGCAAGCAGATGAAGCTAAAGCAGCCATAGGTATACCCATTTTTTTTGTAAATGCACCCCAAACAACTCCGCGAAACAGTAATTCTTCCGTAAACGAATTTAACCCCATTATTAGTATAAATGATATTATTCCTATGGTAGAGGAACGTGCAAAAAATGTATTGTTAATGCCTCTCGTATAAATGTAAGCAATAGATATTAAACCAGCAAAAAGTAATATGGGCATGGCCTTATAAATGAAATATTTTCGATTTATTCCAAAATTATCCCATTTTATTTGAAATGGACGTTTTATTATCAAAACAAAAAGTGACAAGAAAATAATACTTACTATACAGGCAATGACAGACACAATCGCGAGTGATAATTTATGCCAAAATGACTGAGGAGCATTAAACCATTTATCAAAAAAGAATGCGAATAACTGAAACGGGACATAAACTTTGTAGGCAGCAACCAAATCCCATTTAAAATCTTTAAAAATAGATGACGAATCTACATATTCTCGATCCTTAAGATGATAAAATAAAATAAGCAACAACATAATGATGATAATATTTGATAAGTCTATCACAATAAATTTACCTCTGCATAAATGTGAATTGCTAGATAATGCTTTTTATAAAAAAGGATTTTTTAACGATTACTGTTTGTAACCTAGCATAAAAATAGAAAGATGTGAAATGTGGAGTACAGGAAGAAGCTACATATAACTAGGGAGGGCAGCCATTACTATGAAAGCGGCTTGGCCATACCATTTCTATTTGAAGCTGACGCCTGTTCGGCGTCACTTCCCGGCAGGGTAAAAAACAGTTTTTCATGGCGCCCCTTCGGTTGCGCACCCGGTCAAAGGATCAGATTCGGCAAGGAAGAGACGCCGGAATAGTATTTTGCATACTAATGATTAAGTCGATTTTATCAGGATACCGAGGCGGTAAAGAGGAGGTTCCGCAGGCGTATTTGACATACGTCGAGGAAACCGACGACGCGACCAACAAAGGTAGCCGTATAAAAGAGGCTTGATCACACCCGGCCGTATTTATCTTCCAGCCGTTCTATATCATCTTCGCCGAAATACTCCCCGGTCTGCACTTCGATAATTACCAGATTATCAGCAGAAGAATTTTCTAGGCGGTGTTTAGATTTTTTAGGAATATCCAAGACACTGCCGGCGCGCAAAGATATATTTTTATCGCCTAAAATTGCTTTCCCTTTGCCGGAGACAATAAACCAGTGTTCCGAGCGTAACTTGTGACGCTGTAAACTCAAAATACCACCCGGCTCAACGACGATTCTTTTCACTTTATGGTTCGGGGCATCCGCCAATACTTCAAAATATCCCCAAGGCCGTTTATTAGTTGCTTTCATTTGGTCAGCTCTTTTTCTTATTTTTCGTAACATAAAATTAAGTGAATATAAAGATATCTTTAATACTTTTCTGGCCTCGCTTTAGCTCATAATCTGTGATAATTAAACATAAACAAAAGGGAACATTTGATAAACTAATAATTGTGTACCTTCGTCATTCCCGTGAAAACGGAAATCCATTTTTTATGTGTCTGGATACCGGCCTACGTAACCTAAAGGTCATTTGCGACCGGTATGACAGCAGAAAGCAATAAATTATTCATGAAGATTAACTACACGCTCAAGCGCAGCAGAAAAAGAAGAAAAACTATTTCTTTGCAAATCAGCAATAACTCGGAAGTTACTATTTGCGCGCCATACTTTACACCCGCCGGTGAAATCAACCGTTTTGTCCGAGAAAAACAAAACTGGATTCAGAGAACGATACAAAAGCAAACCTCGCTTCACACTAAAGAAAAAGAATATACTACCGGTGAATTATTTTATTATCTGGGTGAATCTTTTCCTCTGGAAGTATTCTTTGAAGAAAATGCCCGCAAAGGTCTTGTTTTTTGGCGTAATCGGTTTTATCTTAATTCCCCGGATGCGGCAGTTGACGGGATATCTTTCTTTATTTCCTGGTATAAGAAAAAAGCCAGAGAATATTTAAGTGAACGTGTCGAGTTCTTCAGCCGGAAGCTATCCCTTGAGGCGCGGCAGGTAAAGATAACTTCAGCCGAAAGGCGTTGGGGCTCTTGTTCGGAAGATAACAATTTATCCTTCAGCTTTCGGCTGATAATGGCGCCGCCGCGGGTGATTGATTATGTAGTTGTGCACGAACTGATGCACGTCAAAGAAAAAAGCCATTCATCAAGATTTTGGAAATTAATAGAGACGGTCATGCCGGAATATAAAATACACAGGCGTTGGCTGAAGGAAGAGAGCTCTAAATTTATTCTTTGATCCGCAGTTATCCCGCGAATTGAAATCCCCGATTCCGGCCGGAGGAAGAAAGCTGTGATTCGCGGGAGGTCGCGTTATTTTAGGAAGCCTCCGGCTTCAGCCGGAGGGGGCTCCACAAGAAAGGATTAAATAGTATTTTTTATGGAAAAATTAGCAACAATCGATTTCCAGCATCGTGGACTTCTCATGGACAGCTTTAAGGAATTGAATTTGTCGATTTCCGACTACACCTTCGCTAATATTTATCTTTTTCGCAAAATCAGTCATTATGAATTTCTGACAACGGATTGCGGCTTATTTATTTGCGGCAATAATAAACAGGGGCAGCGCTACGTAATGCCCTTAAACGATCTGCGCAATTGCGATATGCAGATATTCAGGGATCTTTTGGATAAGCAGGGTTTTTTCTTTCCCATACCACAGGAATGGCTTTCTTTTTTTCCCAGTGATAAATTCGTTATAACCAGCGACGATAGCGAATCTGACTATATTTATCTGACCGAAAACATGGCTTCCTTCAAGGGAAAACAATATACGCGTCATCGCAATCACTTAAATCAGTTTTTTTCTTCATATCAACCGCAGGCGGAATCCATCGGCGTGAATAATTTGACCGGCACGATGAATATTTTACAGCAGTGGCAAAACGATTCCGGACTAGCGCTGGATAAAACGGACTTTGAACAATGCAGCGAAGCTCTGCATAAATTTTCCGAGCTTGCTTTATGGGGGACGATTTATTACATTGATAAAGAACCCGCCGGATTTATAATTGGTGAGGCGCTCAACACTGATACATTTTGTTTACACTTTGCCAAAGCGTCCAAAAAATACCACGGTATTTATGAATTTATGTTTAACGACACAGCCAAGAAATTGCAGTCTCAATATAAATATCTCAATCTCGAAGAAGATATGGGTAATAAAAATTTGCGCCGGGCGAAAAGTTCTTACGGCCCGGAGATGCTTTTAAAAAAATACTGCATCTGCCTCAAATGATGTAGAGAAGATTGATCAATGAACAGTCCAATTGTTATTACAGATTTGCGTGAAGGCGATCAGGGAATTATTCACTCCATTGAGGGAGGCTCAGCCCTGACCAGTCGTCTGGCCGGTATGGGCATAGTCGTGAACGCCAGATTCCGCATCGCCCAGTTCAGCGGCGGCCTTATCGTAATTCAAGTAGCAGATACACGGATTGCTTTAGGCCGCGGCGAAGCGTCAAAAATAATGGTTTATAAAATTGATTTCGCCGAAGAAATCTGCCTGCCGCCCATCGAAAAGGAAATTTTTGTAGCCCTTGTCGGCCAGCCCAATGTAGGCAAATCGACGGTGTTTAATATTCTTACCGGTTTGTCCCAGCATGTCGGCAACTGGCCGGGAAAAACCGTGGAGAAGAAAGAGGGAATCCATCGCGCCGATAATGTTTTAATTCGTATTGTGGATTTACCCGGAACTTACAGCCTAACCGCGTTTTCCGAGGAGGAAAGAGTTGCCCGCGATTTTATCATCAAAGAAAAGCCCGACCTTGTTGTGCTGGTGCTCAATGCTGCGGCCCTGGAAAGAAACCTTTATCTTTTATCCGAGGTTCTTCTGCTTAATCGCCCGGTAATCGTGGCTTTAAATATGCTGGATGTCGCTTCTAATCAAGGTATCCAGATTGATACAAAGGCATTGCAGGATTCGCTGGGAATACCGGTAATTCCCATGGTGGCTAAACGAAACAGCGGCATTAAAGAGCTTGTGGCGCAAATATCTTCGCTGGCCTTATGTGGCAATAAATTTCATCCGCAGTTACCGGAGGTCTCTTTCGACCATCAGCAAATCTACCAGAAAATATTGGAAGCAGTCCGGCCTTATATTCAGGAGCCTTACACGCCCGAATGGATTGCGATAAAATTGATGGAAGGCGATCCCGAAGTATCAACAATGGTGGAAGGAAAGGCGCAGAAATACGCATGGGATGAGATACGGAATCTTCTCATCAAGCATGAAGACGCACTGCACGCCGTTGTAAACGGCCGCTATGACTGGATTGAGAAAATGACCAGAGCGGCCATTTCCCGCTTTAAAATGGGGCAGGTAGTGTTAACCGATAGAATCGATCATATTCTGACTCGTCCAATTTTCGGCATTCCGGTTTTGCTGGCAGTAATGGCCGCAGTTTTTTCCCTTACTTATTCTGTCGGTGTTCCCATGCAGAAATGGATGGACGTCCTGATTCACCAATTCATTCAATTTTGTGAACCATATATAACCGTTCTGCCTGCCTGGCTTCAGGGACTATTACTCAACGGTGTCATCGGGGGAGCAGGATCAGTGCTCACTTTTCTGCCGATTCTGCTCATCTTTTTTACGATCATGGCGCTGTTGGAAGACGTCGGCTACATGGCGCGCGCCGCCTTTGTTATGGATAGAATCATGCATCTGGTCGGTCTGCATGGAAAAAGCTTTATTCCGATGTGCCTGGGATTCGGGTGCAACGTGCCCGCCGTTCTGGGCGCGCGGATTATTGAGACGCGCAAAGCCAGAATGATTACTTTGCTTTTAATCCCCTTTGTTCCCTGTACGGCGCGGTTGGCGGTATTGACACTTGTTTCTGCCGCTATCTTTGGAACTAACGCTGCTTATGTATCCTGGAGCATTCTGTCTTTGAACATTGTAGTGCTCGGATTGGCGGGAGCATTGGTGAATAAGACACTCTGGCAGCAGGATGCGCCTTTTATTATGGAGTTGCCGATTTACCATAGTCCCGATCCCAGAACAATTATGATGGTGGTCTGGTCCAGAACAATTTCCTTCATCCGTAAAGCGGGAACAATTATTCTTGCCGTTGCCTTGCTGATCTGGCTTTTATCTTATTTCCCTTCCGGCGTTGTGGAAGAAAGTTTTCTGGCCTCATTAGGGAAATTTCTACAGCCGCTGGGAGTGCCGCTGGGGCTGGATTGGAAGATGATTACCGCTCTTCTAACGGGGCTTGTAGCCAAAGAAAATGTTGTGGCCACTCTGGGTGTTCTTTATTCTGTAGGCGCAGAAGGTTTGGTTAATGTCCTGCCGACCGTGATGAGCCACGCCTCGGCCGCGGCCTTCCTCGTGGTGATGATGCTTTTTATACCCTGCGCCGCAACAATTGCCGTGTTGAAAAAAGAAATGAACAGCAATAAATGGTTTTACTCCACCATCCTTATGACCCTTATCGTTTCCTATCTTGGCGGGATTGCGGCTTATAGTTTTGTTAGATGGCTGGGGATATAGGATACAAGTCCGATCTTCTGCGTATAACTTTGTTGGCAACGACATCGGCGTCCTCAATGTATTTATTAAATATACGCCTGTGGAGCCTCCTTGTTGCCGCCGCGTTCTACTTTGAATATTGAACTCGGGTTTTTTTGCGGCAGCCGTAAGAGCCTCTTTATCAGCGTAACCGGTGTTGACCAGTCTCATTTTTTCCACTTCCTGTGCTAGATTTATTATGCCGCCCGTGTGCCTTTTGTGTTTTCCTGTAGCTTTTTCTTTTTTTAAATTCACCGATAAATTCTTTGGAGGAAAGATATTTATCGGCAAATGAAACAATGAAGGATTCTTTATATTTGGGCACAAAAAGAGTGAGCGGCCACATGTGCTTTTTGATAATGTCTTCTTCAATTTCATTTATAGAAAAGTGTTTTTTGGCATTAGCAAGGGCAATCGTAGGATGTTCGATGCCATGAAATTTTTCCCGGGGAAGGTCCGGCACATCGTGATTGCGCCAGTCATACAGAAAATAATCATGAAGGAGAGCGCCGCGCGCCGCTGACCGGTAGTCCAGCTTTAAAAATTTGCATATTCGGTAAGATAAATAAGCAACATCCTGCACGTGCGCATAGATCGAAGAATTGTGATGAAAGTAATCTTTGAGTTTCATGAAATCAACGTGTCCGTCTATGTCTTGAATTATTTCGTAATATTCGTGTTCAAATGGCTTGCGGCCATTCATCTCCAAGATGATCTTATCCTGGATGGATTTTAAAAAAGTATTGATTCTGTTTTTAATTTTATTGTTGATATTCTTATTGATATACCTGTTTAAGTCCGGGAATGCGTTGCGTAGGCGCTGAAAAGAATTGAGAATCCTTTCGATTTCAACATTGCTCAGATTAAAGTATTCAGTATACAGATAGGCAATTTTCTTTTGGAATTCCGTAATGGATATTACTGAAAACGAAAAATCAATTAAAAAGTAGATTAGAAAAGTGATCGCTGCGACTTTAATATATAAGGCATCCAGAGTGATTACACTGTTGGAAACCACAGGATGAATAAATGTCACGAAGGCAAGGGCGAGGGCTGTCCAGAATACTGAAAAATAAAGGCACACCCTTCCATGGAGGTTAAATTTGTATTCCGAATAATCCCATAACGTCAACTTAAATATCTTTTCGGATAAAAATCCAACGGCATATTCAATGGCAGTGATTGCCAGGCCAAAGATGATAAATCTGGGCACAATATGCCAGGTGTGGAAAAAATATTGAAGAATTATGGTAAAAGCCGCGCCTATGCCGTAGATGGGAATGAAAGGTCCGTACAAAAAGCCCGCATTGATAAACTTCCGCTGAGTTATTGAACGGTAAATAACCTCGATGACCCATCCCAGGAAGGAGTAGATCGCGAAAAGCGCCACGTAATAAAATACGCTTATGCCGTTATCTAACATTATATGGTTCGTCATCACACCATCCTGAGACATAAATAATTTTATATCCGGCAGTTAAATATTTAAGAACATTGTCATGATTGTAATTTTTTATCACAACTGAACGTCTTTGCAAAGAGTAATATGCATTTCAGTAGCTGATATTTATTTGTGAAACTCCAATTACGAAAGCGAAGCGTATAACCTAAAGGTCACACGTCGGAATTGGTAAGTTGAATCCGCCTGCGGCGGACTGCGAAATCAGTTTCCAAAGCTTACTATGGGATTATAGCCGTGATGACAACGGGGCGGTAAAGAAAAAGATTTTTGCGGATGAAATTTGTTCTATCCCGAAAATTTTCCAATGAATTACAAACGTAAGTAGCCACGATCTTCCTATGGCGGGAAAATTCTATGTGCTCTTTACCGGCATAACAAAAATTTTGTTCGTCATACCGGGAGCTTTTAGGTTCAACTTCGGGTATGTTCGCTGCCAGTACCATCGGCTTGCTCCAGGGGCCTTCCGGCTTATTCGCGGTCTGATACAAGAGCTGATCACCGTTGTTTTTAGTGGACATATAAACGGCGATCCATTTTCTATCATCAGCGTGATATCTGACGCTCAGCTCGGAAACACCTGCGGTAAGAACGATCATCGCTTTAGCGGGCATAAGCTCCTTTTCCCATTTTCCGTTTTTGTTTAAATATTCCACGGAATGGGCCGGATCGTCCAGTTTGTCAATGGGGATGCGGACCAGGATATTGCCGGTAATTTTTGCTGTCTTCTTTACAGAAGTATAAAGAGGATAAAAATAGACATGGTTCTGAAAAACAACGGAAGTCGCGGCAAAAGCTTCAATGCCGGGCAGAATTGCTTCTTTTAAATCAATATAATCAACAGTCCATTGGAGGGGATCAGCAAGTGCATAATTTCTTATTCTGGCAATTTTGTGTCTGACTATCTTAAAGCTAAAAGGTGCTTTTAAATCCAGCAACGCTTTTACAACTAACAGCGGAACGTACAATACATTATTGACAATAAATGGGTCTTGTGGCCAGAGCCATTCGCTTTCGCCGAAAAACGATAAAAATTTCCCATTTTTCTTTTTTATATAATATTTAATATTAAATTGGCCATTCTCTGAGCAGGTGGAGATGGCCAGTGTTGTTCCCATTACGACGTCCATGCCGACGCGGTCTTTTCTGCCCTTATCAGGAGAAACAAATGTATCGCCGAAGAGCCACAGCGTGCGTTCTTGATCAAGTTTAATGGAATAGGCGCCGTCACCACCATACCATCCGTCTCTATCCGGAAAACTAGGCAGGCATTGGGCTGGTGAGAAAGCAGCAGAGTACTTTCCTGTCCAAACAGGTGAGCAGGCAGTAAGCCCCATGCTCATGATTAACAGAATAAACCATGTTAATTTTTTCGTCATAATCAATGCTTTATCATGTAACAATTAATATGCGAGCTTCGTTTCTTTCGATTTTCATTTCCCTTTAAAATCCGGCGGCCTTTTTTCGATAAAGGCAGTAACAGCTTCTTTTAAATCATCTGAAGTCATGAGCACCATATTTTTTTGTATCGCCACGGACATGCCGTCCTTAACGTTGGCATAACGGCTGAAGTTAAGTACTTCTTTTGTGAAGCGGATAGCCAGCGGCGCATTTTGGGCAATCTCCGCCGCTAATTTTTTTGCGGCGGCCATCAGCGCGTCTTTATCCTTGTAAACGGCATTGACCAAGCCCATTTTTTCGACTTCCCACGCGGGATACTCGGCGGCGGTATAGGCCATTTGCCGGGCGAATCCTTGGCCGACAATTAACGGCAATCTCTGAAGTACGCCCATGTCGGCGACAAAACCGATCGCCGCTTCCTTGAGGCAAAAGCTTGCGTCTTCAGAGCAAAGGCGGATATCGCTGGCGGAAATTATATCCAGTCCGCCGCCGATACAGCGGCTGTGTATGGCCGCGATCACCGGTTTGGGGCATTCCTCTATAGCGTTACAGCAATCAAATAAAGGCTGGGATCTTTCCACGGATTCGATCACACCTTTGGCTGTTCCATGAAAGCCTCCCGCCGCTTCTTTCAAATCAAGTCCGGCGCAAAAAATTCTGGCCTTGCTTTTGAGAATAATTGCTCTTACCTCATCCATAGCACCCAGCTTTCTGAAAACATCGGCAATCTCGGAGGCAAATTCCAGACTCAATGCGTTCAGGCTTTCCACCCTCGCTAGAGTTACCTCGGCAATATAATTTTTGATTTCCAATTCAATAAACTTATATTTCATATATCCTCCTTCAGGATTTTATAGCCTCAATACAAATTTAATATTCTAAATTTGGTATTTTGTCCAATTAATATCTCATTCTTAAAACCTTGCTTATTATAAAATATATTGTATATTCAAATACCTAAGATGTCTGATGACGTGGTTTGCAATTAAACAATAAAAAAATCGGACTACCGGTCAAAATAGTTTGAATTCAAAAATTATTTTTGGTAGGGTGAAACTCTCATTGGGGACGAATGATTTATACTGGAAAAATCAAACTGTGTCTTTTGGGTATTTGATTGCATAAGGTTGTTTTCGTCCGGTATTGATTACGGAAAAAATCGTTAGACCCTCGCTTCGAGAGTATTTGTATGTTTTAGTGAAAACTGCTCCTGAATATTCCCGATGATGGTATCCTCTCCGTGAGATTAGTTTCTTGCGAAAATATCTATTGTCCGGTGAGGGATTTCCTTTTTCAGGGATTATTTTAGACAGAAATAACCATAAAATAAAAATCATAGAAAGGATGGGAAAAATGAAACTCGAAGATGTAAAAAATGTATGTGTAGTTGGTGCCGGCAACATGGGTCACCAGATTTCTCTTCTTTGCGCAATTCACGGTTACAAAACAAAGTGTTCGGATGTTGTACCGGAAATGCTCAAGAAGGCCGATAATTTTGTCAATAACTATCTTCCCGGAAGAGTGGAGAAGGGCAAAATGACGAAAGAGGTGGCTGAGACGGCGCGCAAAAATATTTCTTTTACTTCCGATATGAAAGAAGCCGCTAAAGACGCTGATTTTGTAATCGAAGCAGCCACGGAAGTTCTTGCGCTGAAAAGAAAGATATTTGCCGATCTGGATAAAATCGCTCCTCCTCACGCCATTCTGGCAACGAACAGCTCGTTTATCGTGAGTTCCCGTATTGCCGATGCTACCAAGCGGCCGGACAAAGTCTTGAATATGCACTTTTTTAATCCAGCGCTGGTGATGAAGCTGGTGGAAGTCGTCAGAGGTCCGCATGTGTCTGAGGAATCCGCCAATCTTACGATGGATTTTTGCAAGAAATTGGAAAAGGTTCCGGTCCTCATTAAAAAGGAAGTGGATGGCTTCCTGCTCAACAGGATTTTCCGAGTAATTTCCAGAGAAGCCCTATGGATGCTGGATATGGGTGTTGCCTCCGCGGAAGATATCGATAAAGCCTGTGTTTACGGGGCAGGCCATCCAATGGGTCCCTTTCGGCTGAATGATTTAACCGGTATCGATCTCACCTACATCATGGGTATGGAAGGCTTCAGAAAATCAGGCAATCGCGACGATCTTCCCTCACCTAGTGTTGTAGAACATTATGTTAAAGGTGAATACGGAGAGAAAACCGGCAAGGGCTGGTACGAATACAAAAAACCGGAAAAAAAATAGGCGTATGAATACTGCCTTTCCGGAAGTTGGAACGGTGATATTTTAAATAAAAGGGAATGGGGATCGCAGAAACGCTATCCTCATTCTCTTTCCAAACTTATCCCCAAGATGATTTTGTGCGTGTTATCCGTGGCGATTACCGGAAAGCAAAAAATGTTTTTGTGAAAAAAATAAAAATAAAGAGGTGACATATGAGTAACAGAGAAGTTGTATTAGTTGACGGAGTGCGGACGGCATTCGGTACTCTGGGACGAACACTAAGGAACTTTACGATGGAAGAATTGGGTGGTTTAGCCATTAAAGGGCTGTTGGCAAAAACCAAAATAGCCGAGAAGGGCACAGTGGACGCGGTTTTTGCGGGATCGGCAATCGGCGGGACTTCTGCTCTTAACCCGGCGCGTTGGGCGACATTAGCCGGCGGACTTCCTGAGAGCACTTCGGCTTCCTATGTTGAGATGCAGTGCGGATCGGCAATCGATAGCATTAACCACGCGGCATGGAGAATTCTTGCCAATCACGCGGATATCATGATTGCCGGAGGCATGGAATCTTATAGTCAAGCATGTGCTAAATTTTCTATGGCGACAGAGCCATTCCGGATGATTCCTCCGATGCCTATCATGTCATCCCTTTCCCCGACTAAAGATCCGGCGACAATGAACATGGGGATGACGGCGGAGGCCCTGCAGGTGATGTACAATATATCGCGTCAGGCGCAGGACGAATTCGGTCTGCGCAGTCAGGTTTTAGCGAAAAAGGCCATCGATGCCGGATATTTTGTTGACGAGATTATTCCGGTCATGGTTCCTCAGGGGAAAAAGAATCCTCCCCTCGAGTTCAAAGTTGACGAACATCCGCGGATGACTTCCATGGAAGCGCTGTCGGCCTTGCCACCCGCCTTTATAAAAACCGGGACTGTAACAGCCGGAAACGCTTCCGGGCGCAATGATGGGGCTGCCTTTGTCCTCATGATGACCATGGAAAAAGCCAAGGCACTGGGTTATAAACCGATGGCGAAGTGGCTTGCCGGCGGTGATTACGGTGTCGATCCCAAAATCATGGGGATTGCTCCTGCCTATGCAGTTCCTCTGGCCTTGAAGCGGGCGGGCTTAAAACTTTCCGCTATGGACGTTATGGAATGCAATGAAGCCTTTGCCGTGCAGAACCTGGCGGTTGTCAAAGAACTCGAAAAACAGACCGGGGGAAAGGTTAATATGGACAAATGGAATCCCAATGGCGGAGCCATTGCCTTTGGTCATCCCAACGGAGCCTCGGGAGCCCGCATTTGCATATTCACCATGAAAGAACTTATTCGCAAGGGTGGGAAGTATGGTGTTTTCAGTTCCTGCTGCGGCGGCGGCTTGGGTGTAGCGACGGTTATTGAAAATTTGCAGAAATAAAAAAATAGCAATTGAGTTATTAATTATTTTTGCGCTTGTTAAAACATGAGCTCTACAAAATGTGTGTTTCCAATATCTCCGTGGCGGTGTCAGCCACGGAGATATTATTATGGATTGCTAAAAATCAATGGTAACAAGCGGTATTTAGAAATGAGGGAGAAATATTGCGGAAAATAATTAAGTGTTCCCGGAATTACACACGATTCTACTCGCCAAGGGCTTTTCTTATTTTACTTAGCAGATATTCAGTTTCGAACGGTTTTACAACGTAATCTGCCGCACCCATCTCTAGCGCTTTCTGCCTGATTTCTGCATTAGCGACACCGGTAATAAAAATTACAGGGGTTATGGCGGTCAAAGAGGATATTTTTAAATTCTCAAAAATATGTATGCCACTACGTACGGGCATCATGATATCTAAAAGAATTAAATCGGGTTTTTCTTTATGGGCTGCCGCTATGGTCTGCATCCCATCGAAAGCTACAATAACCTCATAATTATTAGCCTTCAGTATAGAAGTCAGAAATGATACAGTACCTTTATCATCATCTGCAATTAATATTTTTTTCAGCATAATTTATTGCTCCTTCTATTTCAATAGCATGATACGTCTGCCCATAGTAGAAAAATCATGTTCTGCCAAATAGTTACCAGAGGTAGCCTTTTGGGTTAGGATAGTTTACAGCAGCTCTGGCAGCTTGGGGATGTCCTAATGTTCATTACTTAGGTCATAGATAAATTTTCCTACGAGGGCTAACGTTAAAGACTTAATCGTTTATTATTAAGGTTATAACAAATAAAAACCCCCGTCAACATAAGAAAAAATAATTGTAAAAAGCACATAAAATGTCCGGTTAAAAAGTTATCGGTAAGTGGTGATAGATGAGACGGGGAGGGTAGGGTTTCTTGGCAATTTTCAGGAAAAGCTTCATAGGATCGTTTGGAGTATGGGCGTTGTAGAAGATGATGATAGTTGTGTTCCGCTGGGATGAGAAATAGCTTAAAAATTCAACCGTATATGAAAAGGCCACAGGATTCGCCCCATGGCCTTCTTTGTGGTTCTTAAAGATTATTACTTAATTCATCCGGCAGACAAACCGCCTCTCCGGTAAATCACCTTGAGATGCAAAAAAACCAATAACTTAGAATGAAAAGAGAACTCCTACATTAACGCCGTACTCATTGGCTGTGCTCGACGGCTCATAAAAGCCATACTGATTTACATCACTTGCTGCAAATGAACGGTATTCGTACCATGGTGTTACTGAAATTCCAATGTTATTGGTGAACTTATAGGTAACAGGAATTTCCGCGTAGAAGCCGATTCGGTTGCCTAAAGTGAAACTCATGTCGGGGCCAAAGTAGCCGCCTGCTGTTTTTGATAAGTAAGCGGTCGCTGTGCCGTAAACCATGAAATTAGCCGCGACAGAGGCGGCTATATTCAATTTTTCAGTTATATTGTAATCGGCTTTGATTCCCACGGGAATGTAGTTCCATTGATAAAATTCTTCATAAGTGAAAGTGTTGTCAATGTAACCGGGATCACCTCGCTGCCAGTACTGGTAACCGTAGCCCAGATAAGGAATTAACAGGAAGTCTTTGCCTATGGGTATGGCGTATCCAATATTTGCTTCAAATTTTAACATCCTGGCGGATTCACTCGTATACTTTAACGGCGTACCGGACGGCTGACTTGCTCCATCATAGGTTATATCAGCAGCCGCATAGCTTAAAAATACTTTTGCATATATTGAGGACTTCTTTTTAAAAGTATAATCTAAATATACGCCCGGCAACCATCCGTATTCCGTACTTTTGGCGGGCATAACCAAATCTTCTTTATAATCATAGTAAAAATAAGTCAGGCCCAACTTGATGGCTGATGAATTTTCAACCGGCACTGCATTTTCCGCCATTAACGGAGTGCTGCAAAAAAGAAAAAGTATTATTACTAAATTAAAAATGAAAAGTGGTTTAAATGTTTTTACCATAATATTTCCTCCTTTTTTATTTTTACCGTCTATCTGAAGTATTTTGCTTTCAGGTAACCTTGCGTATTAAAAAGCATAAAACCCTAAGTGCGTCAACCTATTTCCTCAGGATTTTTTATAGAGAGAGTTTTTAGCGATGTATTGACGAACTTTATCCGGCGTAAGATATCTTACGGATTTATTTGCTTTGATCATCTCTTTCATCCGGGATGAAGAAATGTCCAAAAAGCTTACATGACGGAAATATATGGTGTGACCGGTCGGGCCTTTAAATCCGTCAATTTTTTTATCGTAATCAAAGCGTTGAGCAAATTCTTTCGGTAGGATACCGGCCAATTTTATATTTTCATAACCGGGACGTGTCATTACGGCAAAATTGCACAACAGCAGAAGTTTCTCCCAATCTTTCCATGTCGTAATCGCTTGAAAAGCATCCTGCCCGACGATGAAGTATAGTTCCAAATCCTCCATGTATTTGTTGAGAATATATTCTACTGTTTCCACGGAATAAGATTTGCCGGCGCGTAAATTCTCCACATCGGAAAAAGAGAAATTAACATTGCCTTCAATTGCCAGACGAATCATTTGCTCGCGATGGTAAAA
>Ga0182027_10000354_pt1 | contig 79372 bp, 66 predicted proteins | sample 712E1DmetaG_FD_121300 | JGI IMG/M metagenome (GOLD analysis project Ga0182027, IMG submission 121300) | Permafrost microbial communities from Stordalen Mire, Sweden - 712E1D metaG (Illumina Assembly) | ecosystem: Environmental > Terrestrial > Soil > Wetlands > Permafrost | place: Sweden...
GACAATGCTCAGGGAGAGTTTGGGATCAATTTTATTGAAGTGGACCAGAAGCAATCGTTCCAGATTTCGAAATTGAATATGGAACTGCGCAAATTAAAAGTGAATTCTTAAATACTCCCCTACTTTAGACAACTTTAATACAAAGATAAGTTAGATTTCCTTTTCCGCCCAATTGGGCGGAAAAGGAAATCTAAGCGGCACAGGAAAACAACTGCTCAGGCCTTTTATAATCCAAAGATTGATGCTGTCGGCGTGTATTATAAAACTTCATGTACCACTTTATTTTTTCGAATAATTCGATTCCATCATCGGATGGTTCAATATAGATTTTCTCATATTTTATATTTCGCCAGAACCGCTCAATAAAAATATTATCGATTGCACGACCTTTACCATCCATACTGAAGCGGATTTTCTGATCGGCAGTTACAAATTCGGTAAATAAAGGGCTTGTAAACTGACTTCCCTGATCGGTATTTAATATCTCTGGCTTTCCATGATTAAAAATTGCCGTTTCCAGGCATTCTTTGCACCATTTTGATGTCATCGTGTTGGAAAGTGACCAACCCACTATAAAACGGCTGAAAAGGTCTATTATAGCAACCAGATACATATAACCATTTCCTATCGGGACATAAGTTATATCCATTCCCCAAACCTGATTTGGGCGGATTACTTTTATACCACGCAATAAATAAGGGTATATGATATGCCCATCGCCTTTATGAGGCCTGCTGGTATTTGGGCGAGGCCCAATTGCATGCAAATCCATCAACCGGTACAGGCGTCGTATCCGCTTGGGGTTTACCTTATACCCCAATTCTCTTAAAAATTCGGTCATACGCCGAACACCATAGAATGGGGTTTCCATATATTGTTTATCGATGTGTTTCATTAGTTCTTGGTTTTGTGAACTATCTTCTTGGGGAACATAGTAGAAACTACTTCGGCAGACTTCTAAAAGCTCGCATTGGCGTTTCAGGCTCAATTTGTTTTCCTTTCCTACTTTTAGAAGTCTATCCTCTTTGGCTATTTCCCCAATACTTTTTTTAAGAAATCGACTTCCATCTGTAATTGACCTACTTTCTTGAAAAGCTCTGTTTTTTCCTTTTCATCATCGCTCTTGATTATGCCTTTCTCGAAAACACTGCTGGCTCCTGATAAAAATTGGCTCTTCCAGGTTGAAATCTGATTCGGATGTATTTCATACTTCTTCCCTATTTCTTGGATCGTTTCTCGCTCTTGGAGCGCTTCAAGAACCACTTTCGTTTTAAATCCTGATGTGTAATTTTTTCTTTTTTTCATAACAACAAGTTTATTAATTTTTCTAATGATACTTGTTGTCTAAATTTTGGGGCTAATTATATTGATCCTTTCTTTAAGTCTAAGCTCATTTTAGAAGTGAATTATTGAAAGGCTGGTGTGAAATTCATTTTGTCTAATTTAATTATTAAATTTGCTTAACACTTAACCTAGTCTAACCAAAAATGAAACAACCTTTACTACTGTCTATTTTAGCTTCTTTTATTATTTTATTTCCTTTGTTTCCTCAGGATGCAAATCAAAAATTGAAGGATATATTTTTGGATGCAGAGTACTTCTTTCTTAACGAAGACTATCAGGAAGCGCTTTATTCATTTAATGTTCTTTACAAACGTGGATACGCTGATGATGCTAAAATAAATTACAGGATTGGTCAATGTTATCTTAACATTTCCGGTGAAAAGGGCAAGTCCATACCATATTTAGAAAAGGCTGTTCTGAACATAAACAAAAATTATGTGGAAGGATCTTTTAAAGAAACCGCAGCACCGATTGATGCTTATTTTTTTCTTGGTAATGCTTATCGCGTCAACAATCAGATTGATAAGGCTATTGCCTCGTATGACAAATATAAGACATTAATAGATTCTAACAATACGATGGGTTTTAAATTGGCTGATAATGAAATTAGTGCATGTAAGTTAGCCTTGGTAATGATGAAATCTCCGCAGGATGTTAAAGAAATCAATTTGGGCCGCCCAGTTAATACTTCTGCACGCGATTTTTTCCCGGTTGTTTCAGGCGACGAATCTGTACTTTTGTACAATTCCGCGCAGAAATTTTATAATGCGGTTTTTTTTAGTAAAAAAGTCAATAACAGATGGTCGTCTCCAGTAAACATTACCTCGGAAATTCAATCGGATGGTAATCAATATTGTTCATCTTTATCGTTTTATGGAACTGAACTTTATTTAAGGGTTGAAGATAACTTTGATGCAGACCTGATGGTTGCAAAATACGAAAATGGAATTTGGACAAAGTCGAAATCGTTGGGTAAGAATATTAACACTAAGTTTTGGGAAGGAAATGCATGTGTGAGTAAGGACGGTAAAACGCTCTTTTTTTCGAGCAATAAACCGGGAGGATTTGGGGCATTGGATATTTACAAATCTTTACGTCAACCAAATGGCGATTGGGGAATACCTGTGAATTTAGGAAATGTAATTAATTCCGAATTTAACGATGATGCTCCATTTATAACTGAAGACGGAAAGCGGTTATACTTTGTTTCGCAAGGGCATCAAACAATGGGTGGCTATGATATTTTTTATTCCGAACTTGATAACATTGGGAAATGGATGGAACCTGTAAACCTTGGGTATCCGATAAATACTACTGATGACGAATTGTTTTTTTGTCCTGTAAAAAATGGAGCAGTGGCTTATGTAGGAAAATATTCAAAGACCGGTTATGGTTATGAAGATATTGTTAGAATGCAATTAGTACCTGAGGAACTTATTGCAGCAAAACCTTCAAAGGAAGAACCTAAAAATCAGGATAAGAATACTAAGCAAAACGAACCGTCAACTGATTTGGCTGTAAACAAATTGCCATCTAATTTTGAAAAAAATCTTATCGAAACTGATTCAACCACAAAAGCTAAAGAAAGGATTGTAATTCGGTGTATTTTTTTCGATTTTAATAGTTCAGCACTAACCATCAAAGCAAAAAAAGAACTTGATTACCTTTTCATAATAATGAAAAATACACCTGAGCTCAAGCTTGAATTTAGCGGGAATACTGACGCTTTAGGAAGCGATGAATATAACCTCTCGTTATCAGCGCAGCGAGCCAATAATGCTAAAACTTATTTGATTAATAAAGGAGTTCAGGCCGAACGGATTTCTACAAAAGGAGTAGGTAAGAAAAATTATATTGCCGTCAATAACAATCCTGATGGCTCCGATAACCCTGAGGGACGGGTATTTAACCGACGCGTCGATTTTAGGATACCAGAAGCTATAAACAAATCTATTATTATTGAAGAGGTTAAAGTGCCTGAAAAGCTTCAAATAAGAAATGGTGAATCAAATCCGTAATATTCGAATTTGGTCTGTCATTCCGGCCTTGAGCCGGAACAGAGCTTGCGAGCCCGATGAAGTCAATCTAAAAGATAGGGGAGAGATTCCTGCTTTCGCAGGAATGACATGTAATATGGAGCTTTTGATATAAAAATGACCACGGTCAATATATTTTCTAGAAGGATTTTTATCTATAAAAAGATGACTTAATTCTGAGATATTTATAAATTTGGCATATAGTTTCTAAATATATCATCCATGAATTCATTATTTTCTAGTTTTAGCAAAGCAGTCATATTTTGCATATTTTGTTCAATATGCTCGTTTTTTTCATTTTTTAGTTACGCTCAATCCCCTAAAGCGAAAGAGATTTATCAGGATGGCGATGATTTTTTTCAAGCCGAAGATTACAAAGAAGCAATTTATTATTTTCTTCAGGTAGAGCAAAAAGGAAATAAAAGTGCTAATCTTAAATATAAAATTGGGGCATGTTACCTTAATATTCCGGGCGAAGAAACTAAAGCAATTCCTTACTTAGAGGAGGCAATAAAACATGTTGCCCAAAAATACAAAGCTAAAGATATTGAAGAAAAGCAAGCGCCTCTTCATACCTTATTTTATCTCGGAAATGCTTATCGTATCGATAATCAGTTAGGGAAAGCCCTTGAAGTCTATAAAAAATTTATCAATTCACCCGGCTACGAAGGCAATTATAATATTGGTATAGTTGATAAAGAAATTAATGCATGTGAACGGGCTAAAATTATTCAGGATGCTCCGATCGATATTACCTGGTATAACCTTGGTGAGGCTATCAATACTCCATTATCTGAAACCCATCCTGTGATTTCTGGCAACGATTCAGTATTGGTTTTTCTCAGGAATCTTAAGTTTTACGATGCTGTGTTTATGGCACGAAAAAACGGAAATACTTGGCTCCCTGCTGAAAACATTAATACACAAATTCTTTCAGATGGTGATTTTTATCCGACGGCACTTTCATTTGATGGCAAGGAATTATACTTAGTCAAGAATGGAGGAAGTAGCGATTTGATAAAGAAAAGTGATACCAACTCTGATATTTATGTAAGCATTTATAATAACGGAAAGTGGAGTGCTGCAAAACCTTTGAATTCAAATGTTAATTCATCTAAGGACGAAACCTCCGCAACAATATCTGCTGATGGGAAAATATTGTATTTTACCAGTAACCGCCGCGGAAGCCGGGGCGGGTTCGACATTTATCGCTCTGTAAGAGGGGCTGACAATAAATGGGGTAAAGCCGAAAACTTGGGTAAACCTATTAATACCCGTGAGGACGAGGCAACACCAAGCATATCATCCGATGGTAAAACCCTTTATTTTAGTTCGAAAGGGCATTACAATATGGGCGGTTATGACGTTTTCTTCTCAACACTTCAAAAAGATAATACATGGAGTATTCCCATTAACATTGGCTATCCAATTAATACCACTAACTATAATATTGGATTTCAAACTATTGGCAATGGGCAAAGTGGGTACATATCGAGAATTGCCCCTGATGGTTATGGCAAGGAAGATATTTATAAGGTAGAAATCCGCTCGCAATTCATTCAAAAGTATTATATCGAAGAAAAGTAGGAAGTTTTGAAAGCACTTGAGGGTAAGTTAATTCAATTGAGAGCGCCTGAACCCGAGGACTTAGAATGTCTTTACCGGTGGGAGAACGATACCGAAATCTGGCAAGTGAGTAATACACTCACACCTTTTTCACGTTACATTTTAAAAAATTACATCGAAAGCGCCCACCTCGACATTTACGAAACCCGACAACTGCGGTTTATGATTGATGCACTTTCAAATGGTTCTGAGGCTAAAAAGACTATTGGTACTATAGATCTTTTTGATTTTGAACCTTATCATAACAGGGCTGGTATAGGAATTTTGATTGGTGAAGTTTCCGAACGTGGCAAAGGCTTTGCCAATGATGCCCTGAAAGTATTGATAAATTATGCCTTTACAGTGCTTAAATTGCATCAGTTATATTGTAATATTGGTATAGAAAACCAGTTGAGCCTGCGTTTATTTCAAAATCATGGTTTTGCTATTATTGGAGAGAAAAAAGATTGGCTAAAGGGCGAAGATGGTTGGACAGGAGAGTATCTTTTGCAATTAATCAATCGGCATTAAGTGTATTAAAATCAGGTATATCTTTAAGAAAATCACTGGTATTTTGATAATGGTCCAAACGGCAGCAGAAATGTTGTAATCCATTGGTTACCATAATAAAATTGAGCTTGAATTTTAGGTTATAACGGATTATCTGGTCAAACACATGATGGTTAATTTTAACTTCTGGTGCTTTACATTCCACCATTGCAACTGGCGTTCCAAGTCGATTGTAAATTATAATATCGGAACGTTTGCGCAATTGGAATAATGAAAAGGCGGTTTCGACTGACATTAGTGAAAAGGGATACTGTTTTTCTTCGTTCAGGTAACGGATAAAATTTTGTCGAACCCACTCCTCAGGTGTCAAAGCCACGTATTTCCTTCGAATCACATCAAGAATGAAATTTCTTCCACTTTCTGATTTTATATTGAACGAATATGTTGGTAAATTTAGCGCTTGCATCAGTCTTAAAAATTGCAGTAAAAATAAGATGATTTATGGATTTTGACGAGATTTTAACGGATTTAAAGAATAAAAACTATAAACCCATTTATTTTCTAATGGGCGATGAATCATATTTTATAGACGAAATCACCGACTATATTGCGAATAATGTCCTGAATGAATCTGATAGGGTATTTAACCAGGTTATTCTGTATGGTAAAGATATTGATGCTATTACAATTATCGAGACATCCAGGCGTTTTCCCATGATGGCTGACCGACAAGTTGTGATTGTGAAAGAAGCTCAGAATATCAGGAATATTGAGGAGCTCATTCACTATACTGATAAGCCTCTACATTCAACCATCTTGGTTGTTAATTATAAGTACAAAACGCTTGACAAACGTAAAAAACTTTACAATGCCATTGGGAAAAATGGCATTGTTTTCCATTCTGAAAAGCTTTATGAAGACAAGGTGCCCGGATGGATTTCGAAATTTCTGGCAAAACAGGGATATTCTATTGCTCCGGAAGCAGGTATTTTGCTCACTGAGTTCCTTGGCAACGACTTAAGCAAAATAGCCAATGAATTAAGCAAACTGCTCATTTCCATCCTATCAGGTGTGAAGCGCATTACTACCGATATGATCGAGAAAAATATCGGTATAAGCAAGGATTACAATAATTTTGAGCTACAAAAAGCCCTAGTTGCTCGTAATGTATTGAAAGTAAACCGCATTATTAACTATTTTGATAAAAACCCAAGAGATAATCCATTTATTCTTACTATTTCGTCTTTGTTTTCATTCTTTAACAAAATTTTCATGTATCATTTCCTGAAAGATAAATCGAAAAGTAGTGTTGCAGCAGCATTAAAGATTAATCCTTATTTTGTCAACGAATACGAATTAGCAGCAAAACGTTATGCTCCGGCAAAACTTGTCGAAATTTTTTCTATTTTGCGAGAGTATGACGTAAAGTCAAAAGGTGTAGGCAACTCTTCTGCATCGGATGGAGATTTGCTCAAAGAAATGATTTTTAAGATAATACATTAATACAATCTAACAATGTTCCAAAATGCCAATGTGCCAATGTCACCTGAACTTTAACCAGTAACCAGTAACCAGAATGATGACCTTAATTTTTGTAATAATAACTTCGGCTATTTCAGTTCTTGCCTTTAGCAATGAGCAAATATTTTCAAAGCTCCAATTTAACCCTTACCAGGTTTATCACCGGAAGGAGTATTATCGCTTGCTAACACATGGGTTTATTCATGCCGATTGGGTACACCTGTTTGTTAATATGTTGGTGTTGTATTCATTTGGAACGGTTGTGGAAGGTTATTTTCAACAGCTTGAAACAGAAGGTCTGATGCACTTTGCCAATGCATGGTTCACCTTTATGTATCTTTCGGCTATTGTAGTATCGTCATTAACAACACTGAAAAAGTATAAGGATAATATTTTATATAATTCTGTCGGGGCTTCAGGCGGCGTTTCTGCTGTATTGTTTTGCTCGATATTTTTTGCTCCTTATAATAAAATTAGCCTTTATGCAGTTCTTCCGATTCCGGGAATTGTGTTTGGGGTTTTATACCTTATTTATTCGCAATATATGAATAAAAAAAATATAGATAATGTCAACCACGATGCGCATTTTATAGGTGCAGTTTATGGATTTTTATTTCCGCTACTAATCAAACTCAATTTAGTTTATTTCTTCATCAATCAATTGCTTAATCGTTAAGTAGAGCCATGAACAAAGCTATATTTCTGGATAGGGACGGGGTTGTTAATATAGAGCGTGGTGAATATACCTGGAAGGTTGAAGATTTTGAATTAACCGTTGGTTTGGTTGGTTTTATCAAGGTTGTTAAGCAAAAAGGTTTTTTGGTAATTATTATTTCCAATCAGGGCGGAGTAGGGAAGGGGCTTTGTTCTATTGACGATGTAGAGAAAGCACATCAATATCTGAGGGAAGAATTGGCCAAAGAAAACCTTCAGTTAACTGATATTTACTATTGTCCCCATCATCCTAAAACCGGGAAATGTTTATGCAGAAAACCTGAATCAGTGATGCTTGAGAAGGCTATTGCCCAATACCAGATAGATGTGCAAAAATCTTTTTTTATTGGAGATCGTGACCGAGATGTGGAATCAGGTGAAAAAGTAGGGATAAAAACAATTTTAGTTAAGTCGAATGATAATTTATGCGATTATTTGTCGCTGATCAATGATTAATTTTGATTGGGATTTTCAGGGAAATTAGCCCATATTTTATATTTTTCACCCAATTGACTAAGTGTATTTTTCCAAAGGTTATTATTGGGATTCATAATTTTGCCAGGTTCAATTTCGGTAACCAACCAGGAATTTTGTTCTAATTCTTTTTCGAGTTGACCTGCTTGCCAACCCGAATATCCCAGGAAGAAACGAATTTGTTCGGATTTAATTTTCCCTGTTTTTACTAAATGTTTAACGAATTCAAAATCACCTCCCCAATAAATATTATCAAGGATATGAACCGAATTGGGGATTATATCACCAAGGTTATGAAGATAATGAACCGTATTAGTACTTACCGGACCGCCAATAGATACGGTTGCATTAGAGAAAGGAAAATCGTTCATGACTTCGTTTACCTTTACGTCAAGCGGTTTGTTCAAGACAAATCCAACTGCTCCATCAGGAGAGTGTTCAGTTAGTAAAACTAACGACCGTTTGAAGTAAGTATCTTGCAAGAAAGGTTCTGAAACGAGGACTCGCCCTTTCTTAGGTAATACCTTATTATATTCAATCTTGAATATATTAAAGTCTAGTTCCATAAGTGCAACTTAAATTAGTGGTATAAGTTACAAAAAATCATCAAAAACCATACCTTAATTTTATCGTAAATTATGTTAAATTTTGATTTAATTTACTTTTTTTGTAACTATATGTTATATAGATAATTAAACCAATGAGGAGCCAAATTATAAATCGCATCCAGTTTGTAAAACCTAATTCAGTATGAAACAGCAGGCCCACCTTGGGCACTTGCGCTACCAACAGTATTGAATATACCTGCACCGATGATTGCTGCAATAGCAAATGCGGTTAAATCTCGCAGGTTAAGCGTTTTTTTGAGCTGATCTGTAGTTTCGCTTTCGAATTTTGAGTCGGTAAAAATCTGCTCGATTGTTTTTTTCTGAATAATAGACTCAGTTTCATAGAGAATGTAATATCCGCAAAAATAAAAGAATATTATTAATAAATAGCGATGAGGGGAAAATTGATATTGACAGATTAAAGGCTGTAAGCTATAAGTAGCACTTTGAATTTAGTACTTAATACTTTGTACTTTGTTTTTATTAACTTAGCGGTCATTTTTTTAATATTGTCTTAATGAGGAAATTTATATTATTTATGGAAAGACATGTGCAAGTGATTTTCCGGGTATTTTTGTACCTTCTGAGCACTGCTTTATTATTATATATTTATCCGCGTAAAGGCAATTTTCCTTATGAGTTTCAGCAGGGTAAATCATGGATGCACGACGACTATATTTCTACATTCGATTTTCCAATTATGAAAACAGATGCAGAAATTGCTACTGAGAAGGATAGTATCCTGAAAGAATTCAAGCCTTATTTCAATTATCAGAAAAATGTTTTTGAGGAACAACTTAAAAAAAATTATAAAACTTTTAATAATCAGTGGATCAAGTTTTCAGAAGGGCGCTCGGAACAAAAACTACCTTTGGATATTTCTTCGTTTTTCAAAAATGCTGATTCGCTTACCCAATATCATTACCAACAGTACCTAAGTAGCCTGCTAACGTATGTTTACAATAAAGGGATTATTCAGGTAAACGAGCAGGTTGAGCAGTTTGCATCGAAAGATTTTACCTTGGTCATTATCCGTGACAATATAGGTGAAGATTACGAATTTACTGATGTTTTTACCCCAAAAACTGCATACGAATATATCATAAGCCAGGTTAATGCACTAAAGGATGGCTCAATATTCGATAAAATCATTTATAAATCCGGATTCTTTAAAGAACTCAACTTAAATGAGTTTTTACTACCTAACTTGTCTTATAACGAAGAAGCATCCAAAAATGTCAAAGACGAGTTAATCAAACAAATTTCACTAACAAAAGGCATGTTCCTTGCAGATCATAAGGTAATTAGCAGTGGCGAAATTGTAAATGCAGACAAATATAACATACTCATGTCACTTAAAAAGGAGTATGAAAACAGGCTAGGTCATTCCTACAAAATCAGCTATATTATTGCAGGACAGGCATTAATCATTGGGGCGCTTTTGCTTTTGCTGATGATATATATAATCAGCTTTCGACGCGAAGTGTATTACAACAACTTAAAATTTAGCTTTATTTTGTTGATGATCATCATTGTGGTGGGGATGTCAAGCATCATTATTAAGAATGATTTAGTAAACCTGTATATATTGCCTTTTGCACTTTTGCCGATTATTGTCAAAACATTTTACGATGCCCGTTTGGCTTTATTTGCAAATACTGTAGCCATTCTTTTGGTAGGTTTTTTGGCGCCTAATGGATTTGAATTTATCTTTCTAAATTTTGCCACCGGGGCCGTTGCCATCATAAGCTTAACCAGTCTTTATCGAAGGGGCCAGCTTTTTAATGCTGCCTTTTATGTGATTCTATCTTATTGCATTTTATACTTTGGAATTTACTTAATGCAGGGCGGGGATTTATCTAAACTTACGTGGCATAATTTTCTTTATTTTGGTATCAGTGGTTTCCTTTTGTTGATGGCATACCCCCTGATTTTTGTTTTTGAGAAAATGTTCGGATTTTTATCCGATATTACCTTGATGGAACTTTCGAATACCAACCAAACACTTTTACGCAAACTCAACGAAAAAGCACCGGGAACATTTCAGCACTCCCTGCAGGTGGCTAATCTGGCAGAAGAGGCTGCTTATAAAATAGGTGCAAATCCTTTGATAGTGAGGACAGGTGCTTTATATCATGATATTGGTAAAATATATAATCCTATGTATTTTATCGAAAATTTAAATACTGAGAAAAATCCTCATGCGGAATTATCAAATGAAGATAGTGCGCGGATGATAATCGAACATGTGTACAAAGGTCTTGAAATAGCTCGTAAGCATGGTTTGCCAGAGCAGATTATTGATTTTATTCGTACCCATCACGGGACTACAACTGTTCAGTTTTTCTATCATTCGTTTAAAAAACAATTTCCCGATAATGAAATTGATAAACTTAAGTTTACCTATCCAGGCCCCATCCCTTATTCAAAAGAAATGTCTTTGGTGATGATGGCCGACTCTGTTGAGGCTGCCTCTCGAAGCCTGCGTGATAAAACCCAGGAGTCTATCAACGATTTAGTGGATAATATTATTTATTATCAAATGATTAACGAACAATATAACAATTCGAATATTACTTATAAAGATATTAGCATTGTTAAAGAAATATTTAAACGAAAGTTGATGAATATTTATCATGTACGTATTGAATACCCTGAATAATGCTATCAAAATATATCAACAGCAATCACATGCACAATAAAGTTTAACTTAATGCCAAGTGGTCTTCCTGAAAAAAAGTACTAATTGATAGATAAAAAAAGTAAATAATGCTTAATATTGTGCGTTTTTATTTTTTAACAAAGTATACTAACCAATCCATGGGTTTAATTAGATTTGATAAAATTTCAAGATTATTTGGTATAATTGTTGTATTATTAATTTTGGTTTTTGGTGCTGTGGTTTTATTTTCCAATTATTTTACATATTTGCCTTCGAATTATAGAAAAATTGTGGGTTTGTTGATTATTTTATATGGAGCTTTTCGTTTTGTCGCCGTGTTTAGTAAATTAAAAAATGAAGATGATGAATAAAATATTTTATCGTTGTGTATGGATGTTTGCCATATCCCTCTTTGTGTTATTGAACTCTTGTAACACAAGTTCGTCTTCTGGTTTCAACGAAGAAACTACTACTCGAGGTAAAATTAAAATTGGGGTTGATGAATCATTTCAACTCATAATGGATACTGAAATATACACATTTCAGTCACTATATTCTCACGCGCATATAACGCCGATTTATAAACCAGAATTAGTAATTCTTGACAATTTTTTAAAGGATTCAGTTCGACTAATGGTTACCAGTCGTTTGTTGACCAAAGACGAAGAGGAATATTTAAAGAGTAAACATTTCGTAGCAAGAACCACTAAAATTGCTTATGATGCTCTCGTGTTTATTGTCAATAAAAATAGGGTAGATACACTCATTAAGTATCCTATTATAAAAGATATTTTTTCCGGTAAAGTCAATAACTGGAAGCAAATTAATCCGAAAGTAACTTCCAGTGAAATAAAGGTTATATTTGACAATCAGAAATCCGGAAATGTAAGGTATTTTATGGAAAAGTTTAAACTGACGAACCAATTGCCTAAAAACTGCTTAGCGGTTGACAGTAATAACCAGGTTATTGACTATGTTCAAAAACATGAAGATGCACTTGGTGTGATCAGTGTAAACTGGATTAGTGATAAGCATGATAGTATTTCACATATTTTTTTAAACAAAATTAATGTGGTAGCCGTATCATCAGAATTTGATACGGAGGGGGTAGAATTCACCAAACCTTATCAGGCATACATTGCCGATAAGTCTTATCCATTTATACGTGAAGTGTATATGATTTCACGTGAAACATTTACAGGGTTAGGTTCCGGGTTTATTTCTTTCGTTGCAAGCGATCCCGGGCAACGGATTATTCTCAAATCAAAACTGGTACCGGCAACTATGCCTGTGCGATTGGTAGAAGCCAAAAAATAATTATTTTGATATTGGAGTCATATTAAGTGCTAACTCATTTATAGTTAAATATAAAATAAAAAGGTGTATGAAGAGGAGAAGTCAAATATTTGGTTTAAAATTATGCATGGTTGCGTGCATGGTTTTATTTTTCGTTAATGTGAATGTTGCACAGGATTTGAATAGTGCACAGGATTTGAATAATGGTATAAAACTTTCAATAAGTGAACGTTACGAAGACGCTAACACGGCATTTCAGCAAATAATTAAAAATACGCCAAACAATGGCGACGCATATTTTTATTATGGTGAAAACGTCTTAAATAGTTATTTGGCCGATCCTTATTCAAGTACTTTGTCTGACGCTTGTACCAGTGCCAGAGATATTTTTCAAAAGGGACTTCGGGCAGACAGTCTAAATATGCTTAATGCGATAGGTCTTGGTGCGGTTATTCTTATGGAAAAGAATGATACTACGGCAGCCGATGTTTATTTTAACAAGGCAGAATCAGTATTTCCTAAAAATAAGAAAAAATACACTGAGAAAAATATTTTAATGTTGGTGAAGCTTGGTACAGCCCAACTTTTTGCAAAATCACCAAGGTATAAAAAGGCGATCGCTTACCTTGAGCGGGCAAAAGAAGTGGCGCCTAACAATCCCGACGTTGCTAACGGCTTAGGTGATGTTCACATGAGCAGGAATGATGCCTCATCAGCCATTTCCAATTATAACAGGGCACTATATTTAAATCCTTCATCCCCTGTATACCAGGTGAAAATTGGTAATATATATATGTGGGCGCGCAATTTACCTGAGGCTAGTAATTATTTTGAAAAGGCCAAAGCCATTGATTCAACTTTTGCCCCACTCTATAAAGGTTTTGGAGCAATGTACTACATGGGTGGCAAATACAAGCTATCTAAAGATAATTACAAAAAATTTCTCACCTTATCGGGCAACAATACTTCTGCTAAAATAAGTTATGCAAACTCCTTATATAGATCAAAAGATTTTGACGCAGCCTTAACAGTTATCGATGAAATACTTTCTGTTGATAAATCGCGTCCCTATTTATATCGTTTAGCTGGTTATTCTTCTTTTGACAAAAAGCCAGCTGATTTCCCGAGAGCTTTAGGTTATTTAGAAACTTTATTTAAAAACATGCCTCCTGATAAAATCATTTTAAAGGATTATATGTATTACGGGAAAACTTTGATTAATTTAAAACGTGATACGGTTCAGATCGATAAAGGTTTGACGATGTTATTGAAAGCTTACCAAATGGACACGACTGATAATGAGTTATTATCCAATATCACAACCTCGGCTCAGACAATGAAGCGGTATAAAATTGCCACAGAGCTTCTTAATAAAATTATTATCCAGGGAAAGGCAACTTCGAACGATTATATGAATCTAGGTAAGATATACTATCAGACTAAACAATTTGGTAAGGCTGATACCATATTTACTAAATTGACACAGAAAGAACCTAATAATGTTCAGGCTTATCTGTGGATTGCGAATACCTATTTTAATATGGACCCCGATTCAAAGCTGGGAATAGCTAAACCTAAATACGACAAGGTAGTTGAAAAGGCATTAACAGATACTGCTAAGTATGCACAGGAGTTATACAGTGCATATTCCTACCTGGGCTCTTATTATTTATTTGGAGCAAAGCCTGAAATCGACAATGCGATAAAATATTTCCAGAAAATAATTAAGCTTAACACTAATAATAAGCAATGGCTGGTTAATGCTTATTTTTCTTTGGGAATAGCTTATTCCGATAAAAGAAAAAAAGAATATGAAAAAGCTTTGGAATATTATAAAAAGGTATTAGAAATCGATCCTAATAATAATAATAAGGACGTAATCAAGAAAAATATTGAAGATATTAATAAAATACTTAAAAGCCGTCAGCAACAGCAGTAGTATTGAAATGTATAACTAAATAGTGTTTTCTAATTCACTTTATTAAAAAGAAGATTGTGTTATATCGGGGAAGATTATATATTTGGGGTTTTAATTTAATAGTTGAAAATTATATTTTATAACGAGTATTTGATTGAGAGACAAATAATTAATTAATTTCAAACAAAATTTTAAGAACATGAGTACTAAAGGACAATCATTAAAAGAAGCATTACAGTCTGCTTTCGCCTCTTCTGTTATGGTATTATGCTTAGCAGTTGGATTTGTGGTTTTTTATGTTGTAATGGGTGATCCAGGTAATTTTGAAGGTGGAAATGTAGTAAACGGTCACACTGTAAACTACCTCGGTATTGTTTATAGGGGCGGATTTATCGTGCCCATACTTATTGCCGTAAATCTAATTCTGATCACCTTTGCTATTGAAAGATTAATTTCTTTATCCAGGGCAAAAGGAAAAGGAAATTTAAGCGCATTTATCAGAAATATACGTAGTTTAGTTAATGATGATAGCATTGAAGATGCTATTGCAGTATGTGACAAACAAAGAGGATCATTAGCCAATGTTATTAGAGCCGGATTACACCGTTACCGTACATTGCAGGGCGATAAGACCCTACAAAACGATCAAAAAGTTTTGGCATTACAGAAAGATTTGGAAGAAGCCTCTGCACTTGAATTGCCCATGCTTTCGAAAAACCTTGTGGTTCTTTCGACGGTTGCTTCCATTTCAGTGTTGATCGGTCTTATTGGTACAGTACTTGGTATGATCCGTGCTTTTAAAGCTTTGGCACAATCTGGTGCTCCTGATGCGCTTGCATTGTCAACCGGTATTTCCGAAGCCCTTGTAAACACGGCATTTGGTATTGCTGGTTCTACACTTGCCATTATTGCTTATAATTATTTTTCATCAAGAATTGATGGAATGACATTTAAAATTGATGAAGCCAGCTTCAGCCTTACGCAAACTTTTGCTTCAACACTTAAGAAGTAAGCGCTGGAGTAATGATTTTTTTTATTTGCTTTATTGATTATTAACTTGATAAAAGTTTAAAATGGCAAAAATTAAGTTACCATCAAAACCTCCGCGGATTGACATGACACCCATGGTGGATTTGTTCATGCTATTGTTAACGTTTTTTATGTTAACAACGTCATTCAGGCCTCAGGAGGCTGTTCAGGTTGATACTCCGAAGTCAATTTCGGACAAAGTCACTCCTGATAAAAATCTCATGACAATTGGTATCTCAAAAGATAATAGAATATTTTTCAATATTGATAATGGAAGAGATTCAACCCAACATGTCAGGAAAAAACTTTTGGAGGCCATGGGTAAGTATTATGGCATAAAGTTTGCTCCAGAAGTATTATTAAAATTTGAAAGAATGTCTTCTTTTGGAATGCCTATTACAGATATTGATAAATGGGTTAATGCTGAACCTTCAAAAAGAGAACAATTTCAGGTTGGGATACCTATCGATTCTACCAATAATCAATTGACTATTTGGGTTCGTTTTGGGCGTGAACTCAATCAGAGTGCTGAAGCTGCTGTTAAGGGTGATGCCGGAGCTGATTATAAAGTGGCTAAAAAGGTGTTCGATATACTTCAGGCTAATAATATGAGCCGCTTTAATCTCACCACTACACTGGAAAAGGTTGAAGCCAAATTGGAAAAATAATATAACTTAATGATATATGGCTGAAATAATTCAGAACGAAGGTGGGAAAAAAGGGAAACCGAAAAAACATTCGACCCATATTGATATGACTCCCATGGTGGACCTTGCTTGTTTGCTGTTGACTTTTTTTATGCTTACTACTGCATTTAGCAAACCCAAGGTCATGGAGATTGTCCTTCCTGACCCACCCAAACCACATGAGATACCTCCTCAAATTCCGGAAAAAAGAACCATTAATATCGTTCTTGACGCAAATGACAAGATTTATTGGTATAATGGAGTAGTCAAAAAAGATCAACCCATACCAGTTTTAAATCCTTCGGATTTTAGTAAAGATGGCATTCGGAAAATGTTACTTAATAGGAATAAAGAATTGTTTAAAAAGATTGATGCATTCAACAATGAGGTATTGGCAGGTAAAATAATTTTGCCTCGCGATACGCTTACAGCGCGAAGACTTGATATGAAAAGGAAAGACGAAAGTGGGCCTATTGTGCTAATTAAAGCTGCAGACAAGGTAAAATATGGAAACATGGTTGATATCCTCGACGAGATGGCGATATGCAATATTGTACATTTTGCCATTGTAGACATCAGTCCCGAGGAAAAAGCCATGTTGGAAACTGCCAGAAAGGCTAAATAAATAAAAAACTTTCAATATCAATGAAATATGGAAGATTATAAACAAAACACGGAAATAGGCGGGGAAAGTTTGGATGAACTTGTATTTGCTGACCGCAATAAAGAATATGGAGCTTATTATTTGCGGAAGAAATATAAAAAATACATGTTTATTGCATTTATTATAGGATTTTCTTTTATAACCACAAGTGTTGTCACTCCCTTAATTGTTAGTTATTACAACAGGACGAAATTAGGCAGAACAGAGAAAAAGGAGGTAACTGCGGTACTTGAAAAGGTTTTTAAAGAAGACCTTCCACCACCACCACCACCACCACCACCACCCTCAGCTAATGTTGTCAAAGCTGTAAGGTTTACGGCTCCTGTAGTTGTAGAGCAGGTGTTAGATCAAAATAAAATGGATTTTGCGATGCCTGAAGATGTGGGTGATAATACTGCAGGGCCAGGAGATACAGGTCCGGTAGAATTAGTGGTTGAGAAAAAGGATGAAGTTGTCCAGGAAGACCAGGTATTTGTTGTTGTTGAAGAAAACGCAACGTTTCAGGGAGGTGATATCAATACCTTCAGAAGTTGGGTAATGGAACACACGAAATATCCCGAAAGTGCGCGTGAAATGGGCATTGAAGGAAGAGTTATCGTACAGTTTGTTATCAATGCTAGTGGTCATATTGAAAATGTTAAAGTATTACGTGAACTTGACCCTGCTTGTGATCAGGAAGCTGTGCGTGTTATCAAGAGCTCTCCCAAATGGACTCCCGGCAAACAGGGTGGGAAAGCTGTTAAACAGCAATTTGTATTACCAATCGTCTTTAAATTACAAAATCAATAATAACATTGTAGTTTCATACAAAATAAAAAGAGCCATTGTTTTGTCAATGGCTCTTTTTATTTTGTATTGTAATCTCTTTTTTAAAACCTCATATCGTTCACCTCGGCGTTCGGGTACTTTTGGGTATCAAACGCAAACTCAGTGTCTGCAATATCTATATTAGGCGAAAAATTTGAAAATTCTAAAAAATACTGTGTACCATCTTTGGAGAATAATTTTATATCCAGGATATGCATAATATTTTTATCAATATGCATGCGTATACGTGAATATTTGGTTTTCAAATCAATAGGATAAAGGTCAACTTCATAACATTGGGCTTTGCCAATCAAAATTTCTTTTATCAGTTTTGATTTGAAGTTTTTATTGTATCCTTTAAAAATGTCCCGTGGATTGGAAAAGAAAAAGTTGCCTTTTTCAGTTTTTGATGGTTCGGGTTTGGTAATGTTAATTTCATTTTCCTTGTGCAAATAGGTATAAACACTTTTTCCGTCGAAAACAATATCCGAATTGTTGAATGCTAAGTGATATTTATCACCTTTGATCAAAACCTTTCCTGATTCATTGCTTGACTGATCATTCTGTGTGTTTGTAGAAGTAAATTTGAAATCGGCATTGATGGTCTTATAACCATTGTTTTTGGCAGCAACCTTGTCCAAAATAGCTTTAGCCTGTGGGTCGTTCTGAGCAAAAATGTAATTGGCTAATAAACTTGTAAGCAAAAGAAAATATGTTTTTTTCATAGAAATCACAAAGAGGGTTCAACAATTAATCTGGTATATCTCATTTAATTCATCCTTTCCGAAAGATTATTCAAATATTGTTCCAAAGACACTTCATCAACAAAAAGTACATGACGGGCTTTGCTACCTTCAAATGGCCCTACAATTTTAGCCTTCTCCAATTGATCCATGATACGTCCCGCACGGTTGTAACCAATGGAAAACTTTCGTTGAATAAGAGAAGTAGAGCCTTGCTGGTGGATTACAACAAGACGGGCAGCATCATCGAACAATTCGTCTTTTTTGTTTAAATCAACATCACCCGGGTCAGATTTTCCATCTTCGCCAACGTATTCAGGTAACAGCATAGCAGACGGATATCCTTGCTGCGAGCCTATGTAACTAGTGATTGCCTCAAGTTCGGGAATATCGATAAATGCACACTGAATACGGATCATGTCGTTTCCTGGAGCAAATAGCAGGTCGCCACGGCCAATCAACTGGTTTGCGCCGGGAGAATCGAGAATTGTGCGTGAGTCAATCATCGATGTTACACGGAATGCAATTCGTGCAGGGAAATTAGCTTTGATTGTGCCGGTAATAATATTGGTTGTTGGACGCTGCGTAGCAATAATCAGATGGATACCGATAGCACGTGCCAACTGGGCAAGGCGTGCAAGGGGCATTTCTACTTCGCGACCCGCAGTCATAATAAGGTCGGCAAACTCATCGATGATTAATACTATGTAAGGTAGGTAATGATGTCCATGCAATGGGTTTAGTTTACGACTGATGAACCGTTCATTGTATTCTTTGATATTTCGTACCTGTGCAAGTTTCAAAAGTCCATACCGGTTATCCATTTCAATAGTAAGCGAGTTGAGGGTGTTGATTACTTTTTGGGTATCGGTAATAATTGCTTCCTCACTATCGGGTAGTTTGGCAAGAAAATACCGTTCTATTTTCGAATACAGTGTCAATTCAACCTTTTTAGGATCAACAAGTACAAATTTTACCTGCGAAGGGTGCTTCTTGTACAAAATTGAGGTAATGATAGCATTCAGTCCTACCGATTTGCCCTGGCCTGTAGTTCCGGCTATCAGCAGGTGAGGCATCTTTGTAAGATCAAATACGTAAGTTTCGTTCGAAATAGTTTTACCCAAGGCAATAGCTAACTCATAGTTCGATTCCTGGAATTTTCTGGATGAAATAAGCGAGCGCATGGAAACAATTTCAGGCTTTAGATTAGGTACTTCGATACCAATGGTACCTTTGCCTGGCATAGGAGCGATAATTCGAATGCCAAGTGCCGAAAGGCTCAGTGCTATGTCATCTTCAAGGCTCTTAATTTTTGATATACGGATTCCCGGAGCAGGAACAATTTCGTAAAGCGTCACGGTTGGGCCAATAGTTGCTTTGATCTTATCGATTTGGATTTTATAATTGGCAAGGGTCTCAACAATTTTATTTTTGTTGCTGATGAGCTCTTCGTTGCTAACCTCAGAATTATTAGACTTATGATCCTCTAATAATTCCAGCGGAGGAAGTTTGTAATTCGACAAATCGAGCGTTGGATCGTAGTTTCCCTGGAGCAGAGATTCCTGGATTTGAACATCCGACATTTTTTCATCAATTACCTGTGGTTGCTCGACAGTTAGCTCTATATCATCGTCAATGATTGACTTTTTCGGTATATTATGTTTGGGTTCGATCTGAAAGTCGGTTTCCTTTTCCAGTTCATCATCATCAGGAATGTCTTCTGAAGATGGTTCTTGCTTTGGTTGTATTTTTTTAGTAAATTTTCTTACAAGCATCGATTTAAAGGAAGAAGCTGACCCGGGGATGGTAAAAAAAATGAATGCCATAAAGGCCAAGAGAAGAAGAAATCCGGTTCCAATTTTGCCTAATAAAGCATTGAGCCAATTTGCTACAAAGTAACCATGGCTTCCGCCCAAGCCGCTGCCCATGTAACCGTTAGCATTTCCTAATATAAAGCCAAGTATAAGGGATACGAGTAAAGTTGTAATAATAATGATTAGTATAGTTTTACGTAATGGAAGAATCCGAATGCTTAACAACCTGAACCCAATAATAAACAGCAGAAAAGGTAGGCCGAAAGCAGCGATTCCTATGCCATTAGTAATTAAAATATGGGCTAGCTTGGCTCCCGTTTTACCAGACCAGTTTTCTACTTGAACCGATGAACCTGAAAAAATTTTTCCCCATTCAAAGCTTTGGTCATTTTTCCAAGTAAAAAAATAAGACACAAATGCCAGTGTAAGCAATGCAGCAAAGAAAAGAATAAAAAGTCCAAAAGTGATTTTTAATTTCTCATCTTTAACAAACGCCCAAAATCCTTTACTTTTCTCTTTAGTTTTAGACATTATCTGTCTTTTTGAATTAATAACGTAATAAGTGCAAAATTAGCTTTAACGTTGATATTTCAAAAAGAGTTTTTATTTAAGGTAATAAGGTAGTCATGATTTCTTCCATCTGTTTTTTAGAGATAAACTTATATCCGTCAGGTAAAACAAAGTTCTGGTCATTAATTTTTTTCTTAATAATTTTTTTTGCGGTTAACGTCATTTTCAGATTTTTCATTTGAAGTACAAATTCCATGAGAAGGCCGTTAATGTCTTTGTAAGGTGTGTTTAAATTTGGGTTTGGTACGTCAATGTTGGAAGTGTAGGCCACATCGTAATTTTTTCGTGACTTGGTATCAGTGACACTTGCTTTTTTGCATGGAATACCGGCAAGGTGGAATGTATCTTTTAGAAAATTAACATAGTAGGTCGTATTTGCATCGAAGAAAATAGGGGTTTCTTTTTTTTCGGACCGGTACACATATTTTTTATTGAATACCTTTATGAGTGTTAAATGATTACGTTTTTTCAAGTTGGTGATGATACTAATAGAAAATAAACCAACCCGATCTTCGATCGTGTAAGCAGCATAATTCCGGTTGAATTTAAGTTCCATAGTCTTAGGAAGCAACTGCAGAGGAAAACTCCGATCTGAATTGTTGACGTATGCGATATCATATTCAATAATACCCTCCGTAAGTTTATCCTTTTCAATAACATCGCTGCATTGTATTAACAAGAAAAAAGAAATCATTATAGTAAAACCCCTGAACGTGCTTGTCAGTTGGTTGCTGGAGTGGTTTTGGTAATACAAATGATAGCGCATCAATATTTCTGATTAGTGATGTTTATCTGAGAAGAATAATTATTGTCCTATATTTTAATGGATTATTAATATTTTTATTTTTATAAAAATAAAAAATAATATAATAACACAATACGAAATATAAGCAATATTGGTTTAGAAATTTTTACGAGTGTGTATTTTATCATATAAAAATGTTCAATTGAAATCATAGGGCATTATATTTATTTTTCAGAATTTATTATTAACTTGTGAATTTGGTTTAATTCTTAATTTTTCATGTATGACTATCTACATTGGTAACATTTCTTACTCTATGAAAGAACAAAATTTAATAGATGTATTTCAGGAGTTTGGGCCAGTTGAATCAGCGAAGGTGATCATCGACAAGAAAACCAAGCGTTCTAAAGGCTATGGATTTGTAGAAATGCAAAACGAAAAGGATGAACTTGATGCTATTGAGGGTATAAATGAAAGAGAACTTGATGGCAGAAAAGTTAAAGTTAGTAAGGCAAATCCGAAAAAAGAGACAGAGTCGTAATTATTGTAATGTTTAATCGTATCATTTAATAGTTCTCCATTGATGGAGGAATGTTAAAAAGATTGCTATTACAATTTGATCCCCATTTTCTTCATTAAAATTGAAGCATTAAGGCTTTTGCATATCCCCTTGTTAAGCAAATAATCGAAATATAATTCGTCGTTTTCAATTTTGACATCAAAGTTATAGTTATCAATATGATGAGGGAGTTCTTGTTCAAGTTGCGATAATGCAAGATCGTGCGTTGCAATCATTCCTACTGCATTATTTTTGATTAGTTGTTTTATCAGTGCTTCGGAGCCGATGTGCCTGTCGTTTGAATTGGTTCCCCGAAGGATTTCATCCAAAAGAAGAAATACCTTTTCTTGTTTTTCGATGGTTTGTATGATGGTTGCCAGACGTTTCAGTTCTGCATAAAATGACGAAGTGTTTTCTTCAAGCGAATCTGCAATTCGCATACTGGTGAGGATTAACCCATGCGATACTTCCATTTTTTTGGCGCAAACCGGTGCGCCTGTCATTGCCAGTACAATGTTTACACCACAGGTGCGAAGAAACGTACTTTTGCCTGACATGTTTGATCCGGTTATCAATACAATCTTACCGGTAGTATTTATTTTCAGGTCGTTACAAACCCTATGATTTTCGGGAATCAAGGGATGCCCTATCTTTTGTGTTTTAAACTTAAAATAATCATTCACAATATCGGGCATCACCCAACCAGGGTTGTTAAAATACAGGGTCGCAACGCTTGACAAAGCTTCAAATTGAGCCATTGCTTCGAACCATTGAGAAATATGATTGCTGTTTTGCTGTTTCCATTTTTCCAATTTAATTGATTGCCAAATATCCCAGAAAAAAAATAGGTTCAAAGGTAAAGCAACTATGAGGTTCAACCTGAAATCGAGTTTATTAACCAGTTTTGCTAGCTTATGGATTTGCTGGGAGCCAATTCCCTTATTATTCTTGAATGCGTTTTGGAGCTCAATTAGTTTGTTAGAATTAAATGATTCGTGTTCAATTAATTCTAGAATTTCTGAGTACGATTTTAATAACTCTACTGTTTTACTTACACTGCGGTGAATTTTGTTGACAGATGGGGTAGTTTTGAATATAATAGCAGTGTTTGCAATTAAGACCACTACAAGGAAACCGGCCTGAACACCTGCAAAGCATGCGGCAATCAAGGCAAGGGATAAAATACTTAAAAAGCTTATGACAGGCCTTAGGTATAGCTTTTTGAGGAATAAAGGCTCTTCATTAATCCAATCCATAATACTTTCCGGATTATTTGTCGAATCTGAGTATTTATATTCAATAGCCATCAGCTTTTGCCGCCATTCGGTTTTTTCGCTTAATTCATTAATTGCCTCCTGTCGTTTTAATATTTCATCAATACTTGCCGGATGTTTTAGCCATTGAGCAAGCATTTTACTGCCTGGTTGGCTGCTCGTGCGGTTAAGAAATTGAAATAGGGAGGATTTACCGAAAATGTCGAGGTCAGAGGTATAAGAATGATCTTTATCCTGATATTGGCTCCCATCCGGATATGAAGAAAAATCACCATTGATACAACGAAGTTCTTTCTCGTTGATTTCGGTCATGTACTGACAAAATTGCTTTTGCTGAGTGATCTTAAGGTTCCATTTGATTATGTATCCGAAAATAATTAAGCCGGCTATTAAGGCTATCACAGCAATGCCTGTACTAACACATAGTAAAAGGTAAAATAAAAGAATGGCTGCAAAGAATGACAGCAGTCGAAAGATAACGAGTTTGTTCTCAGTTTTTTGTGCTTTCTGAAAGGCATTTTGAAAAGTATTAATTCGTTGGGTATAATATGGATGCAAAGGCATAATTGAGACATGATTTTATAAAGGTTACAAACTTAGCTAAAATTTATCAATGCGTTAAAATGAAGAGCTAGTTTGAAAATTTTTGTCCCAGCAGATCATGTATTACTACAGAAGCCATGAAACATCCAAAAATAGGAGGCATATAGCTAATAGTTCCTATGATGGATTTCTTGTTTCGTTCATTTTCGCAGAGGGTAATAGTCTCTTTTGCTACCTGCTCTGTGGAATAAACCACTTTGACACCGGATTGAACGCCGAGTTTATGAAGCCTTTTACGTAGTAAATAAGCCAGTTTACAGTTGTACGAGTTCGAAATATCGTCGATATGTATCTGTTCGGGATCAAACTTACCACCTGACCCCATAGAACTTACAATACGTAATTTGTTTTTGACACAGTGATAAATCAGGTAAATTTTAGGCGACAAGGTGTCAATGGCATCTATTACGTAATCAAACGGTTGCTTTAAGAGTTCTACCGTGGCCTCGTCGCGGAGGTATTTGTCAATAGCAAAAAGGTCAAGGTCAGGGTTGATGTCTTTTAAGCGAGAGGCCATTTGCGAGGCCTTGGGCTTATCTTGTGTGCTGCAAAGGGCAATTAACTGTCTGTTTCTGTTGCTTGGATGTATAGTATCCCCGTCAACTATAGTCATACGACCGACACCTGCCCGGCAAATCATTTCAGCAGCATAAGCCCCAACACCACCAAGTCCCACCACAAGAACATGTGCGTTTTTTAATAATTCAAGTTTTTCTTTTCCAACGAGTAACTCCGTTCGAGAGAGCCAATCTGTTTGATTCATAATTATTAAACATTATTTCAAAACATTTGCAATTTCTCTGCAAAGGCGTTAAAAGTTACATCCAAAACTCGCAAAATATATTAAAAAGAACAGGACTTAAAACAATTATTGAAATTTTTAGCAATTTCTGCTTTCAGTGTCTCCATAGGAATACTTTTAATTGCTGAAAATCGATTGTAAATATCGGAAATTGTAGTCTTACTTTCATCAGTTTCGAGAAAGACGACTGAGGTAGGAATATCTTTTGCGATATTTGTAGCTTTAGATTTCTCGTTTAACAAAAACATTCCAAAAGACAGCATCATTCCCATATCTAAACACTTTTTTGCTATTTCTGCGCTAGCATTAAAACCATGGATAATCCATGGCATTTTAGGTTTCATTTTTTTATGAATGCCAATGAGCTCATTAAATGCCTTAACACAGTGTATGATGAGAGGTTTTTTGTATTCTTCAGACAGTGCAATATGTTGGCAAAAAACCTCTTCCTGTTGTTCCATAGGGGAGGAAGCCTGGGTATCAAGGCCGCATTCACCAACGGCAATGACCCTTGGGTTACAAGCTAAATTGGTCAAACGTTCTTCAAGACTTTTCCATTGCCCTAGATGCCAGGGATGAATACCTGTAGAAAAATATAAATTTGCAGGGAGCCACACACCTATATTTTCGTTTGGGAACACATTAAGAATGGTAATCTCGTCGCTGTTAGGGATAGTATGGGTGTGAATATTTATTAAGGGAGTAGTTGAATGTTCCATTGTGCATTGTTTAAGCAATATACCAAGTTACTGAAAAAATTGTATTTTTTAAAGTTTAGTTTTCGGATAACATACTTTTTTTAAGCTCACATTGGCCACAGCCTCCGCAGGAAAGTTTATCTTCTTTTCTACGAATGATGAGTTTAGCAACCTGATAAATAATATTTGCCAAAGCTGTAGTAATGAGGGTGATTACGATGATGTCTTGTATCATAATTTTTTTATTTGACAAATAAACTTCCTACCTGGTAAACTATAAAGGCCAAAAACCATGCCAGGGTGGTAGTATAAACCGCCGTAAAAAGAGCCATTTTCCAACTGCCGGACTCTTTACCGATTGCAGTAATTACAGCTATACAAGGAAAATAGATTAATATAAATGTCAGGAATGAGAAGGCTGCTAATGGAGAAAATACTTTTTTGCCTAATCGAGGTCCTGTTTGGTAGGTGCTTTCACGGAGACTTTGAATGAGTTTATGATTACTGGATTCACTTTTATCAACCTGGTATAAAATTCCCATAGTGCTGATGATAACTTCTTTTGCTGTAATCCCTGAAATTAAGCTCACGCTCATACGCCAATCGAAACCAAGTGGTGCCATTACGGGCTCTATAAATTGTCCAATGCGACCTATGTAAGAATTTCTTTGTCGTTCAGCCCCTTTTTCATGTTCAATTGTAACAACAATTTGTTGAGTCTGCAATGCATGTTCTTCAAGAACTTTTAAATCGGATATAAGAGTAGTACTCGATAGAAAATTTGCTTTGGCGGTAGCTATTTCTTTATCATAATCTCTCGAATATTGCACATGACGAGGGAAATATCCAAGCGACCATATAATGATAGATGCAGTAAGGATTACACCCCCCATTTTTTTAAGGTACTGTTCTCCTTTATACCATACATGCCTTACGGTAGTTTGGGGATTGGGAATACGATAGGGAGGTAACTCCATTACAAATGGAATTTCATTTTTCTGGAATATAAATTTTCGAAAAATTAATGCCATGATGGCAGCAATTGCAATCCCTGCCATATAAATAGAAAAAAGGATAAGTCCGGGGTATTTTGGTGTGAAAGCAGAAATAACAAGTACATACACCGGAAGACGGGCACTGCAGGAAAAAAATGGGTTAATAAGCATGGTTACGAGCCTGCTGGTACGGTTTTCTATTGTGCGCGTTGCCATGATGGCCGGTACGTTGCAACCAAATCCCATAATAAGTGGAATAAACGATTTCCCATGCAGGCCAATTTTATGCATTATCTTATCCATAATAAAAGCTGCCCGCGCCATGTATCCCGTGTCTTCCATGATAGAGATAAAAAGAAAAAGGATCAGGATATTGGGTAGAAAAATCAACACGCCTCCAACACCACCAATAATACCATCGGCCAGTAAGTCTTTGAATGATCCGTTGGGAAAATAATTATGTAAAACCTGTCCTAAAAGTGACACACCCTGGTCAATCCAGTTCATTGGATACCTGCCAAGAGAGAAAGTGGCTTCGAACATTACCAATAAAAAGAAAAGGAAAATTGGAAATCCCCAGTATTTATTGGTTAAGAAATTATCGATAGCGATGGATCGCTGCTTGCCGCTTCTGAATTCGCCCTGATAAGTTTCTTTTAAAGCACCCGCAATAAAACCATATTTAGCATCCGTAATAATTGTTTCGCTATCGTCGGAGAATGAAACTTCGAGCCGTTTGCGCTCTTTGACAGCGTTATCCCTGATTTCGTCATAATTTATACATGACATTAGCACTTTATTTACTTCAGGATCATTTTCAAGCAATTTTACAGCGAGGAAGCGGGATGAAAAATTGAGAATAACTTCCTGGTTAACCGTATCACGGATTTTTGACCGCAGGTTTAATATGGATTTTTCAACCTCTTCACCGTAGTTGATATGAATGTGCCGGCGTGTTTTGTCCTTGTCAGTGTAAATGTTAATTACTTTATCGAATAGATCGGTGATCCCTTTACCACGTGAGCCTACTGTCGGCACTATGGGTATTCCTATCATCTTTCCCAGTGAATTATAATCTAACCTATGTCCTTTTTGCTGCAGTTCATCGTACATATTCAGCGCCATCACCACTTTAACGTCCATATCAATAAGCTGGGTCGTAAGGTAAAGGTTACGTTCGAGGTTAGAAGAATCAACGACATTGATAATTACATCGGGACGGTTATAGGCAATAAATTTGCGGACATATATTTCTTCTGGTGTATAAGCTGTAAGGGAATAGGTTCCGGGCAGGTCTGTAATGTTAATCGTAAACCCTTTGTGTCTGAGGGTTGCTTTTTTTGCATCAACAGTTACACCTGAATAATTACCAACATGTTCCCGCGATTTAGAGGCAACATTAAAAATAGTGGTCTTTCCCGAATTGGGATTACCCACCATTGCCACTTCAATAGTTTTTCCCTTTTCGAAAGCTGTTTTTCGTAATTTTTCTTCGGTAAAAACTCCATTAAAGGCTTCATGACTGTTCCCGAAATTCAAAGGACGTAATTCTTCTAAGGTAACCACTTCGATGAGCGCGGCCTCTGATCTGCGGAGTGATACCTCATATCCCATTACATTATATTCAACCGGGTCGTTCAATGGGGCGTTTTTAATCACATATACTTTTTGACCTTTAATGAACCCCATTTCCATAATTCTCTTACGGAATGCACCAATCCCCTGAACCTTAGTAATGATACCATATTCACCTGTTGCTAATTCTCCCAGCCTCATTTACGCCTTATAATTAGATTGCAAAGATAACAGGTTTATGCCGGTAAATGTTTACTATGTTAGAGAAATCCCTGATTTTTGAACTTAAAACCAGATATTATAACTAATGCAGGTTTTTGTTTTTAAGGAATGTATTTTAATGCCTTGCATCAAATGAAGTATAGTATTTCAGGCTTTCGTTTTCTATCTTAACATCCTCTACTCTGGCATAAGCGGGTCCCTTTCTACACCATAATACAAACTCGGCTAATGCAGAATCATCGCCTTCAGCCTCCATATAAACCGAACCGTCAGGTTCGTTTCTAACAAATCCGTTGATACCCATTAACCGTGCCTGCTGTTTGATGGCATATCGAAAACCAACACCTTGCACAATGCCGTAAATATGTATATTTAAGTGTTGCATACAACCCTGTAAATTTTTATTACAAATTAACGATTCTTAAGAAGAATATTTATATTTACATCTAAATAATATCTAAATGAATCTTCCTTTCATAAATCAGCCGTACATTATGGCGTTAAAAAGGTTAGATTTCATATAGAAAAAAAATATCTAACAATTCTTGAAACTTTTTGTATATGACCTAAGTAAAAGAAATGTTATTTTGACGTGTATTTTTTTGTAAACGTCAGACTTAAAAACCAATGTGAATTAATGAGCCTAGTTCATTTCAAGTCAATTAGAACCTATCTGTTGTATCTGGTATTATTGATTTTTATTCCGTTATTTGTTATTATTTTTTATTATGCCCGCGAACAGAAGCAAAGAGCACAGCGCTTAGCCACTGAAAATGTATTTCATATAGCCAGCAATCTCGCTGAACAACAGAAATTTATTGAGACCAATACCCGTCAATTATTAACTGTGCTCAGCCAATTACCGGAAATAAAAAATATTGATACCCTCTGGATAAACCATATCATGGCCTCTTTGCTCGAACAAAATCGTGCTTATGCTTCAATGTTGCTTGTGAATTTACAGGGTGAAATGATTGCCTCCGGGCTTCCCTTTGTTCAGTTGAATGTTAGTGATCGGCAATATTTCAAAGATGTAATTCGCACCAAAGCTTTTACTGTAGGCGAGTACACCAGGAGTCGACTTACTCATAAGCCTGTTTTACATTATGCCTATCCTGTCCTCAATAACGATAGTTCTATTAAGTCAGTTCTTATCGTGTCCTTTGATTTGAAATATTATGATAATATTTTGAAAAATTTGCACCGGGGGGATGACGCAGCTTTTACTTTTGTAGATCGTAACGGGATTATTCTTTATCATTCATCTAAAGTATCTTCTTTAACAGGGGTTAGCGAACGTCGAGAAATTTTTGATATCATTTTAGGTGAAAAAAAAGCCGGGACATTCAATGCTACTGGTAATGATAGTATTCGTCGTTTATATGGTTATCAACGACTTACTTTAAATGGCAACGAGCCATACATGTCTATTTATATTGGTATTCCTGAAAAAATGGCCTACGCCGAATATCGCAGAACACTCACCATGAATATTATTATCTGGGTATTGGCTGCTATTTTTATGATCTCATCTTCATATATCTTCAGTCGAAAGTACATTATCCGCCCTATAGACCAGTTAGTGAAAACTGCAGGCATTATTGCAGAAGGTAATTTCGAAATACGTACCGGAATTAATAATCCTCCTGCCGAGCTTGGTAGCCTTGCTATGGCGATTGATGAAATAACGGAAAAACTTTTTCAGCGAGAGATCGAACGGAAAAAGGTGGGAAAAGACTTTAAAAAACTGAAAGAACGGTTTGAACTGGCTATTAATTCTGCCAACATAGGTATATGGGATTGGCATATACGCAACAATGTAGTTATTTGGGGTAAAAATATGTTTGAATTATATGGTATTTTGCCCGAATCGTTCAATAATACATTGGAAGGCTGGAAAGAATTTATTCATCCGGAAGATTTAAGCGTTTTTGAAGCTGAAATTCAAAAGGCTATAGATCATCATCAACCTTTCCGTAGTGAGTTCAGAATTGTTAATACGACTTTTGGTTTGAAGTATATTCGCATTTTTGCCAGTGTCATTGATGATAAAGAAAATAAACCTGTACGTTTAATTGGTGTTAATTGGGACATTACTGAGCGAAAAAAGCTCGAATATCAGCTAAATGAGGCCAAAGATAATGCTGAAATCAAGAATAGGCTAAAGTCTGCCTTTCTGGCTAATGTCTCACATGAAATTCGTACTCCCTTACATGGAATTATTGGTTTCGCACAAATTCTCAAGGATAATGAAATTACAAGTTTGGAACGTATGCAATATCTCGATATAATTGTAAGCAGTGGCAACAAACTTCTAAACATCATTTCAAATATTATTGATATTTCCATGCTCGATTCAGGAGAGCTTAAAATTATAGAGAATGACTGCAAATTATATAAAATACTTCATGACGTTTACGGTTATTACGAAAAAATTCGAATAAAAGAAAGAAAGCAAATTGGATTTGTTCTTGATACTGATATTGATGAAGAATTTTCGTTAAATATTGACGGGTATAGGTTTAATCAGGTATTGTTCAATTTAGTCGATAATGCCTTTAAAAATACCGAGCGAGGTGAGATTCGGATAGGTTGCCATATTGGCAATGACGAACTGATTTGTTATGTAAAAGATACCGGAATTGGCATAGATAGCGAAAGCTTATCGAAAATATTCGACCACATCAAAAAATTGGAAGATAGTATTAAAGGAAATAACGGATATGGCTTAGGCCTTGCAATATGTAAAGGATTGGTCGAATTAATGGGCGGTCATATTTGGGTAATAAGCAAAGACTCAGGGTCGGAATTTCATTTTGCCCTTCCTTTAAAAACTATTGAAAGCCAGCAGAACAGTATTTCTTATGGCAATAATTTATTTGCTTAACAAAAAAAATGCATCTACATAACGCTCGTAGCTTTGGAAAAATATTTTCCAATCGTTGCAAGAAGCAACTTGTGATTGATTGGTTTGGTCAGATAATCATTACATCCTGCATTTAAGCACTTGCTTTTATCCTCCGACATAGCATAAGCCGTTTGGGCAATAATAGGAACTGTAAGATTTGTTTTTCTAATGGTTTGGGTAGCTGTTAACCCATCCATTTCCGGCATCTTGATATCCATCAGAATAAGGTCGATATCATCGTATTGATTGAACTTATCAACCGCTTCCAGGCCATTGCGCGCCCAAATTAATATTGCATTCGTGTCTTCAAGGATAGCTTCAATAAAAAGATAGTTTGTTTCCTCGTCTTCTGCAATTAAAATTTTTTTAAAATTCCAAGTGTAAGCTTCCATTCAGCTACATTTTTTAATTAAAAATTCACATTCCCTTAATAAACAATTGAAAATTAATTTATTACGACGCAGTATCAAACCTTTTCCTTATTTTACGCGATATTAAAATATGAATATAAAGATAAAAAATGAACTTTCAAATAGATACGTTAAATTTTAGATTTGGTTAATATAGAATCAAGAAAATTAATATTATCATAACATTTAAAAAACATTCAGGAAATATAGATGTTGTTTATTTGCCCTATAAATTTAAACTATGAAAACTATGAAAAATTTAAACATTATCTATGTATTGCTTTTTAATTTTATTTTTTTGAGTTCCAACGCTCAGGAATCTAAACCTGATACCCTGACCAAAGCCATCGAGCAGCTTCAATCAGATGTTGCTTTATTAAAGAATTTAAAAATTACAGGTTATATTCAAACTCAGGTTCAGTTCGCTGATTCATCTGGTATTAGCTCTTATGCAGGTGGTAATTTTCCGGCTAATACAGACAAACGCTTTCAGGTAAGGCGTGGCAGGCTTAAATTTGCCTATAGCAGCAATACCTGGAGCCAATTTGTAGTTCAGTTTGATATCACTGAAAATGGTTTTAAAACTAAAGATGCCTACGCGAAATTTACCGATCCTTTCATCAATTATTTTACCTTAACAGGTGGCGTTTTCAATCGTCCCTGGGGCTACGAAATTGAGTATTCTTCCAGTCTTCGCGAAAGCCCGGAAAGAACAAGGTTTAACCAGACTGTATTTAAAGACGAACGTGATTTGGGAGCCATGCTTACCATTCAAGCCCCAAAAACATCCCGCTTTAATTTCATCAAGCTCGATGTTGGCTTATTTTCCGGTACTGCCATTAATCCTGATTTTGACAAATTCAAAGACCTCATTACACGCCTTAATTTTACGAAGTCATATTGTGACGAAAAGCTAAAACTTAGTGCAGACCTATCTTACTATTACGGTGGTTTTGCTAATCAAACAGTAAGTTTATATAAATTTTGGGTAGATGACAATGGTGTTAAGAGAATGGATGCAAAACATGTTGATCAATTCAGCCGTGCTAAACGTGAGTTATTTGGAGCCGACATCCAGGTATTATATGATGCACCCTGGGGTTTGACTACACTAAGAGGTGAATATGCAAAAGGCCAGCAAGCGGCATTACAAGGTGATGCAACAAGTCCCATGACTAGCCCCGGAGCTACTGGTAACGCTTATGTCCGTCAAACCGCAGGATATTATATTTATTTTGTACAGAATATCGCACAAAGCAGACATTCAATTGTTATTAAATATGATGTTTACGATCCGAATACCCAGATAAGCGGAAATGATATTATAGCTGCCAATGGATTTACCAAGGCAGATGTTAAATACAATACCTTAGGCTTAGGATATGCCTGCCGCTTGGATGCTAACACAAAATTAATGATTTACCGTGATTTGGTTGCGAATGAAAAAACAGCACTCTCAGGTTATACACAAGACCTCAAGGATAATGTCTGGACTATTCGCCTACAATATAAGTTTTAACATAAACTTAACAAATTCCTAACATTTGGGTAATATTTAAATAACATTAAATTGTTTCCTTTGATAGCCCATTTATAAAATGAATTAAAAACCATAAAATATTAATAAAATTATCAATTATGAAAAAATTATTATCATTATCACTCGCTGTATTGGTTCTTGCCAATATTAGTTGGGCACAGACAGTTTCCTTTAAAATAAAGGGTAGCGACACTTGTTTGCCTTTAATTCAGAAAGAATCGGAAGATTATATGAAGAAAAACGCCAATGCTTCTATTACCGTGGTTGGCGGTGGTTCAGGAGTTGGTATTGCATCTTTAATTTCCGGAACTACCGACATTGCTATGGCATCACGTAAGATGAAAATGGATGAAAAATTAAAAATGCAGGATGCAGGGAAAGCATTTAAAGAAGTAGTTTTTGCCAATGATGCCATTTCGGTTGTTGTAAATCCAGGAAACAAGGTAGACCAATTAACCCGTGAGCAACTGGAAGGTATTTTTACTGCAAAAATCAAAAACTGGAAAGAAGTAGGTGGTGACGATATGCCTATTGTAGTTTATTCGCGTGAATCTAGTTCAGGCACTTACGAATTTTTCAAAGAGCATGTATTGATGAATAAAAATTATGCTTCCAGCGCATTACTTATGCCTGCTACAGGGGCTATCATTCAGAGTGTAAGTCAAACAAAGGGCGCGATTGGTTATGTTGGTCTTGCCTATATTGAAAAGACCGTAAAAGCATTAAAAGTTTCGTATGATAAAGGTAAAACCTATGTATATCCAACTGTGGAATCTGCTAAAAACAAGACTTATCCTATTACCCGTCCATTACAGTTGTATTACTTAACAAAAACCGAAAAATTGGTTTCTCCTTATGTCAATTATCTGCTTTCTGCCGAAGGCCAGAAGACGGTGCTTAATGAAGGGTATATTCCTTTAAAGTAATAAAGGGCGTTTTTTGTTTCTTTGAAAACTATTTTTTTATGAATAATGAATATCGATTAACGATTTTAGAATACCGAGGTATAGATACTTCTATATTCTAAAATCGTTAATCCTTGTTCTAAAATCAAATATCGAACTGTGAACAAAGCCCAACGAAAAATTATTGAGAAAATTATACAGGGAGTCTTATTTTCAAGTAGTACCGTAACAAGCATTACGGTAATTTTCATTATTATATTTCTCTTTACTGAAGGTATAGGGCTTTTTAATAGTAAGCCTATCGAAAAAGGATATTTCTTGGCAGTCAATAAAAATAATCCGGTTAAAAAACTGACTGCCGGACAAATTGATTTAATTTTTAACCAGGATGTTACCAATTGGACTAAAGTGGGAGGCAACAATGATAGCATTATCCTTTTTACTTTTAATAATATTGCCAACTATATTAGTATGGATTCGCTTGGTACTAACCTTGAATATATGCCTGACAGGATTAACCGGTTCGTACAATCTCATCTAGGTGTTATTGCCTATTTTCCTGATACTTATAAACCTAAAAAGTTTAATGCCTTCGTATTACCAATTGGAAAAGTCAGGATTGGACAATTCCTGAAAGGGACCAAGTGGTATCCGACTAATCAGCCTGCAGCACAACTAGGCATTTTGCCATTAATACTTGGTACTTTGTGGGTAAGTTTTGGAGCTATTTTAATTGCTTTGCCATTGGGCCTTGCGACAGCAATTTACATGGCCGAGGTGGCCGATAAACGACTGCGGAATATTTTAAAACCTGTAATTGAATTGCTGGCGGGTATTCCTTCCGTAGTGTATGGATTTTTTGGATTGATCATTATAGTACCATTGGTTCAAAAGTTATTTAAACTCAACGTAGGAGAGACAGCCCTGGTGGGCAGCATTATTCTTGGCATTATGGCGCTACCTACCATCATTACCATAGCTGAGGATGCTATTAGGTCGGTGCCCGTAACTATGAAGGAAGCAAGCCTTGCATTAGGAGCTTCACGCTGGCAAACCATGGTCAGGGTAATAATTCCCTATGCTAAATCCGGTATAGTTGCTGCCATTATTCTTGGAATTGGGCGGGCTGTGGGAGAAACTATGGCTGTACTGATGGTCACCGGCAACGCAGCTGTAATACCACATTCGTTTCTACAACCAGTACGCACAATCCCAGCCACTATTGCTGCCGAGCTCGGAGAGGCCCCCGTTGGGGGATTACATTATAAAGCACTTTTTGCTCTTGGTATTGTTCTGTTTATTATCACTTTTGGTATTAATATGACGGTGGAATTGCTCAAAGCAAAGTCCAGAAAAGTATAAATGACAATGACAACGAAAAAACGTATATCCCAATTTATTGCTTTTTCAGCATTCACGCTTATTAGTTTCCTGGTAGTTGCTATATTATTTCTTATTCTTGGGTTTATTATAATAAGAGGAATATCGGTTATCAACTGGGAATTTTTAACCTCTATGCCGAAGGAAGGCATGACTGGCGGGGGTATTTTGCCAGCCATAGTGGGTACTTTTTGTCTTATCATCGGAAGTATGTTATTTGCATTTCCTATAGGGGTATTATCGGGCATTTATACCAATGAATATCTGAAGGAATCGTGGTTCAAAGGTTTTATAAGAGCCATGACCAATAATCTTGCGGGTATCCCGTCTATTGTTTTTGGTTTGTTCGGCATGGCCTTGTTTGTCAACAAACTTAAATTTGGTGACTCAATCCTGGCTGGTTCACTTACACTTGGCCTGCTGGCTTTACCTGTGATTATCCGTACTACAGAGGAAGCATTAAAGTCAGTTGACGATTCACTGCGAATCGGAAGTTATGCATTAGGGGCCACTAAACTGCAAACCATCCGCAGGGTTGTTTTACCTATCGCTTTTCCGAATATTCTTACAGGTTTAATATTATCAATGGGACGTGTTTCGGGGGAAACTGCGCCCATACTTTTTACAGTGGCAGCCTATTTTTTGCCCAAACTTCCAACCAGTATTTTCGACCAGGCAATGGCACTTCCATATCATTTGTATGTTTTAACAACCAGTGGCACGCATATGGAGGAAACCAGACCTATGGCGTACGGAACAGCACTTGTTCTGATTGTGATTGTACTACTGTTTAATTTATTGGCAAACGCCCTTCGAAGATATTTTGGTAAAAAGGTAAAAATGAATTGAATATAAGTGTCGTTTAATTAAGGATTTTTGAAATATTGTAGGATTGTAACCCCCATCCCTGCCCTTCCCCCAATTGGGGGAAGGGTTGGGTTCGGGGTATCTTAAAGATGCGCGAAATTTGCTTATTAAACGACATTAAATAGAATATTTTTAAATATAATTTTGTGGAAACTATTATTTATATGAGCGAACCTCAAAAAACGATCATAGAACCAGCGCCGGCAAGCAAAATCATTGTTGCGGAAGCCCATAACATGAACCTTTTTTATGGAGATTTTCATGCACTTAAAAACGTTACTTTTGAAGCCTATCAGAATACTGTAACAGCGTTGATTGGCCCTTCGGGATGTGGAAAATCTACTTTTATACGTTTGTTTAACCGTATGAACGACCTGATCGACCATGTTTCTGTTTCAGGAAAGGTGCTTTTGCGCGGTGAAAATATCTACGAAAGGAAAACGGATGTGGATCAATTGCGAAAGCGGGTTGGTATGGTTTTCCAGAAACCCAATCCTTTTCCTAAATCAATTTTTGAAAATGTAGCTTACGGATTACGTGTTAATGGGATAAGCGATAACGATTATATCCACGAAAAAGTGAAAACATCTTTGGTACAGGCAGCTATATGGGACGAGGTAAAGGATAATTTAAAAAAATCGGCTTATGAACTTTCCGGAGGGCAACAACAACGTTTATGCATTGCCCGTGCTTTGGCTGTCGAACCTGAACTTGTGTTAATGGATGAGCCTGCATCTGCACTTGACCCTATTTCTACTGCTAAAATCGAAGAATTGATTTATGAACTGAAAAAGAGCTATACCATTATAATTGTAACTCACAACATGCAACAGGCTGGCCGAGTAAGTGACTTCACATCGTTTTTTTACCTTGGCGAGCTCATTGAGCATGGTGCAACCAAACAGATATTTACCAATCCGAAGGATCATAAAACACAAAATTATATTACCGGACGATTTGGATGATTATTTAGACAAAAGTTCCAAGTTCCAAGTTTCAAGTTGTTATTTTTAACTTGCAACCTATAACCTGTAACCTGTAACAAGGCTAAATTATTCAGTAACAAACAATATAAATTAAAGAACATGACTCACTTAGATACTGAACTCAAATCACTGAAAGCATCTGTAATATCGATGTGGATATTGGTAATCAGTCAACTTGAAAAGGCTGAAAAAGCAATTACCAAGATTGATAAAGATTTGGCACAAGAGATAAAAGTAAACGAAAAACGCGTGGATGCTTTTGAGCTAAAACTCAACATGGACTGCGAAAATATCCTTGCATTGTTTAATCCTGTTGCAGTTGACTTGCGTTTTGTAGTGGCAGTGCTGAAAATCAATTACAATCTTGAGCGTGTTGGTGATTATGCAAAATCTATTGCCGATTATACAGATAGTATGAGTAAGCATTTTGATAAAAAATTTATTAATTCCGCAGGGGTGCCAGAAATGTTTGCTATTTCATTTACCATGTTGAACGATGCACTCCAGGCTTTTGAAAATGAAGATACGCAATTATTAAGATCGGTTTTTCAGCTGGATAAAGATATGGATAAACATGCCGAACAAGCTGTCGAGAAAATTTGTGACTGGATGCAGGTCAATAGTCAGGATGCACATGATGCCCTTAACCTGCATTCTATTGTCCGAAAACTTGAAAGGGTAGGGGACCAGGCAAAAAACATAGCTACTGAGATCATTTTTCATACCGAAGCTAAAATGCTGCTTCATGCCAAAAAGAAAAAGATTTTAAAAGAATTGGATAAAGATGAAGACGAGGAAAAACAATAAGCTATTGTTAATTTTATATTAAATATTTCAAGTAATATAAGGTAAGTTTCAATATTCAATAAAGTTCTCTTAACCGTCACTTAATGTTCTAATATTACTTTTACTTAGGCGAAGAATACAAAATTCTTTACTAAATCTAAAACAAGTTAAAAGTACCATTTATGAACTCCAGATATAAAATTTTGGTTATTGACGATGAACCAGATATTCTCGAGTTCCTCGGTTATAATCTTCGTAAAGAAGGGTTTCAGGTATTTGTTGCAAATAATGGAAAAAGTGGAATTGAAATTGCTAAGGAAATTCAGCCTCATCTGATCATACTGGATGTGATGATGCCTGAAATGGATGGCATCGAAACTTGTGAACATATTCGTTCATTACCGGAAATAAAGCATACACTGATAGCTTTTTTGACTGCCCGTTCAGAAGATTATTCTCAAATTGCTGGTTTCGAGGTAGGAGGGGACGATTATATAGCAAAGCCCATAAAAATTAAAGTCTTGATTAGTAGGATCAAAGCTTTGTTGAAGCGCTTTGGTGAGATAGGAACACCTGAATTTCATGATCCTTCAATCACAAAAATTGGCAATATCACCATTGACCTCGAAAGATATCTTGTAATTATTGATGGTAAAGAAATTACCCTACCCAAAAAAGAATTTACTTTGTTACGATTGCTTACTTCACGTCCTTCAAAGGTTTTTACCCGTGAGGAAATATTTGATCATATCTGGGGCGACAATGTTTATGTTGGCGACCGTACGATTGATGTTTACATTAGAAAACTCCGTGAGAAACTTGGCGGAGGCCACATTAAAACCATCAAGGGCGTTGGTTATAAATTTGATTAATAACAATTTCTTCAGGTTTTAATATTTATTTCAAATACCCTTCATTAATAATTAAGATTTACTACAGGAATATTTAATTTAGTTTTAAGGTACAGGTAAGTCTGTTAACCTATTTTTGCATCAGATTAGTATATATAAAAACAGGTATTCTTTGGCAAATTGGCACTGAAGATTGGACTGATGGATGGTGCAACTGTACCCTACAAGCCATTGCTTATTAATATCCTCTCTCTATTACTGTTTATTTTTTTGTAGAAGGCTGCCCAGGGATGGGCGGCTTTTTTGGTCTAAAACTTCACATAAATTTAATATTCAAATTATGAATGAATTTATTGGATACGTTATATTTACGTTAAATTTTAAGACACGTTTATGGTACAGCTATCTGAAGACTTAAACTTAATTGATAAATATAAGAAGGTTATCGAAAGCATTCTAAAGAATATTTATTTACTAGATTGTAATACCTCCACAGAGAAAGATTACGGCTACAAGTTCGGATTCAACAGTCATATAATAATTTCTGAGTGCTTAGAATTTCTGAAGGCTGTTAGCAGGGATATTGGTGGCGAAATATTGATAGATTCCATTGTCGGCCATTTTTTATATTATGGCGACGAAGAAACAACCTTATCTAATTAATTAGTGCTAAAAATTTTAGAATATCTATCTATTCATCCTTGATCAAATCTGAATAATAAAGAATTTTCCATTCTCCTTTGTAATTTTCAACCAGGGCAGATAACGATTCAACCCAATCGCCTGAATTCATATACACTACATCTCCATATTGTGTAATGACCGGATGATGTATATGTCCGCAAATTATACCATCAAATCCTTTGGCACGGGCGAGTTTTACAAGTTCGCTTTCAAATTTTGAAATGTACGCAACTGCTCCTTTTACCTTTTGTTTGACGAGTTGCGATAAGGAATAATATGGCAGGCCTTTGCGGACACGCCAATTATTATAGACTTTGTTTAGCCAAAGTAAAAATGTATAACCAATATCGCCCAGCATAGCGAGCCAGCGAAGGTGAGTTGTAATGGCATCAAAAATATCGCCATGCATAACAAGGAATTTTTTCCCTTTACTATAAAGGATGTAGTCTTTTACAATCTTAATATCACCAAAAGCAAAAGGAAGGATATTATCAAGAAAGTCGTCGTGATTGCCTCGCAGGTAAACAACTTTGGTTTTGTATTTTTCCATCATCTTTAGCACTGTCCGAAAAAAACGTGTATCGTTCTTTTTCCACTTTCCTCTCTTTCGGAGTTGCCATCCATCGATGATGTCACCGTTTAGAATTAGTTTATCACAGGTATTCTTTTTAAGAAATTTAACTACTTCTTTAACTTTCGCATTTTTAGTTCCCAGATGAATATCAGAGAGAACAATGGTTTTATAGTGATTTCTTTTCAAAATTAATTTTATTTACAAATAAAGGACTTATCGTTAATTAAGTTATTAATTCAAAGTTAATAAATTCTTAACATTTTTATAAGATTGAAATCAGGACAGGAGTGGACTCAAATGATCGATAATTTTGGAGGAGAAGATAAAGCAGGCAGACAGTTGAAACCTGGCGGAAATTATGGTTTTAATGCTTTACTGGGAGGTTTGACTGATGTTGGTAATTTCAGGTTATTGGGTTCTTATGGCACTTTTTGGTCGGCTTCAGGTTACGATCAGAACCATGCCTGGTATTTTTTTATCACTGCTAACGATAATATTATAACCAAGACCTACTTTAAAAAAACGTATGGTTTTTCTGTACGTTGTGCTAAGAATAATTGATACAGTTTATTATACTTGTACTCAGCCATTATTGTTCTTCTTCTATTATTGTTGGGTATGAATTTTCTTTCATGCCAAAAAAATGCCAAGTGATTGCGAGACTGATACCATTAGAATTGCAAATATTTTTCAACCCGATGGTGCTGCTGTTGAAATAAATTAATGCTAAGAAGGTTGGGCCGTCCATTTTTTATTCCGTTGATAATAAGCATAGTGGACATTATCCTCAATTTAACAAAATCTTAAGATCAAATTAATTAGGAATTTAGATTTAAAAAGGAACTTGCGAGCTAATATTTATAGTCATTCATTATGAAGATAAAAGCACATAAACCAAAGATCGCATTTAAAATAAATGGTATTTTCTCTTTTATATTATACACGTATTTATTATTAATTTTCAGTGTTTCATTGAGTGCACAAGATAAATATGTGATAACTCATGATGATAGTCTGGCTTTAGAAAAAGTAATAGTTGAAAAATATTATATTGCTGATTCTGCAGATTATGCCGACACTACTGGTGGTATCCTTCCTAAAGGCTCTATAACGTACAGAATATACATAAATATGAAGCCCGGCTATTCTCTACAGTCGGTATATGGGAATCAAAAGCACGAGCTTTTTATAAAAACTTCCACGGTATTTTTCAATAATCAATATTGTTATGCGATGACAGGTTTTAACATACATCCAAAAGAAATCAATGAAAATACTGTTGCATTAGATTCATGGATAACCATGGGCGCTGCAACAAGGCTTCATACGGGAATTCTAAGGTCGGATGATAAAGATGGTTCCATTATTAAACGGGTTTCTTTGGCAAAAGCAGACGGATTTACAAACGGTATTTTTCCAACATTTAAATCTTTTAATCTCGATTTAAATTTTTTCAAAGATAAAAAAAATGCATCCCTGTTTTCTACTAATAATGGTGGCTGGGCGGCTCTTGGTGGTGTAAAAGGCCCTACTTCTGATAACAGTGTATTAATTGCCCAGCTTACTACTAATGGCATTCTATCTTTCGAATTGAATGTTCAAATTGGAACCCCAACGAAAGGTATAGTGAAATTTGTTGCTAAGAGCCCTGAGAGTTTTGAAATGCAGTTTAAAGGGCTTGCTTATTAGTGTAAATAATTTATAACAGAAAATATTAATAATTAATAACATGAGAAAAATTTTACTTGGTTTATGTCTTTTTTTTCTACTTACTTCTGGCCATGCTCAGAACGGTTTGGAAAAGATAATTGTTGAAAAATACTATGTATCCGATGCAACTGATGCAGCAAATAGTGCTGCTACCCTGCCGGCAGGTTCTGTAACATGGAGAATATATGTTGACATGCTTCCCGGTTATAAATTCCAGGTGGCTTATGGTAGCCCTACTCATACATTGTTGATGACCACCACAACTTCATTTTTTAATCACCCCGATTATGGTTCTTTTTCACCAAGTTTTAGTGCTACTAATGCTAAGAAAAATACTGTAATGCTCGATTCCTGGTTGTCAACAGGTGGTGCTTGTACTGGCTTTTTAGGCATTATGAAATCAGAAGATAATGGAGTTGGAAACTTTGTTAACTCAAATAATCCTAAACTTTTACAAAACAATGATGCTTCGGCAGGTATTCCTTTAACTACCCAGGATGGTATGATTGCCGGAACAGTTCCCGGATTTACTACCATTGGATTTACCAATGAGACTGATGTATTTAACGATGGTACAGCTAATGGCAATACATTTACTACAAACAATGGAGGCTGGACTTGTCTTGCCGGAGCAGTCGGCCCTACTACAAGCAACAGGGTATTAATTGCGCAAATAACTACAGATGGCATATTCCATTACGAGTTAAATATTCAAATCGGAACACCTTCAGGTGGGACTGAAAAATATGTCGCAAGTAATCCGTTGGCCGGTGAAATATATGATCCTAATCTTCATCTTTCAGGAACACTTCCCCCTGTACCTCCTACTATTAGTATTACTGCCCCAACAGGGGGAAGTACTTTCAATGACGGCGACGTAGTTGCTATTGCTGCCAATGCTACCGATGCAGACGGCACTGTTGCTTCGGTTGAATTCTTTGTTGATGCTGTATCTTTAGGTGTAGACAATACTGCTCCTTACACCGCTAATTATACTGCGGTTGGAGGGTCGCACAATTTAACTGCCATTGCAACTGACAATGACTATAATAAGACAACTTCAGCGCCTGTAGCAATTACGGTAAATGGTAATATTCCACCAATTGTGAGCATTACTGCTCCTTCAAATGGCGCTAAAATCATTACCGGAGATGTTGTTTCTATTGCTGCCAATGCTACCGATCCTGATGGAACAGTTACTAAAGTTGAATTTTTTGTTAATGGCAACAAAGTTGGTGAAAGTCTAACTGCACCATACAAGTTTGATTGGACAAGTGTCAAGAGTGATCCTACTTTAATAACTGCCCAAGCTACAGATGATGGTGGAGCAAAAGATACTGCCCAGGTTTCTGTATCGGTTAAAGACAACCAGGCTCCTATTGTTAACATTACATCAGGAGCTGGTATAATCAAGGTGGGTCCTTATTTAATCATTGCCAATGCTCGCGATACCGATGGCACAGTTGCTAAAGTGGAATTCTTTGTTGACGGTTCAAAAGTTGGCGAGGCTGTATCTGCCCCATATCAGTATAGCTGGACAAATAATGTATCAGGTAGACATACTCTTACTGCCAAAGCTACAGACAACAGAGGTGCCAGTACAACTTCTCTTCCTGTTATAAATGAGACTGATGCCCCTCCAACAATTAGCATAACTGCTCCTTTAGCCGGTGCTTCATATAAAGGCGGCGAAACAGTCGCTGTTGCTGCTGTTGCTGCTGATGCAGATGGTACTGTTGTTTCAGTTGAATTCTTTGTTGATGGTGTGTCAGTTGGTATTGATAATACTGCACCTTACACAGCCAATTATATTGGTATTGCAGGGTCACATACTTTAACGGCCAAAGCTATTGACAACAGTGGTGTTCCTACAACTTCCGATCCGGTATCAATTATGGTGAATACCCTTCCAACAGTTAGCATAACTTCTCCTGCTGCTGGTTCTTCATCTAAAGTTGGCGAAGCAGTTACTATTATTGCTACAGCTACGGATGTAGATGGTACTGTTGCTTCAGTTGAATTCTTTGTTGATGATGTATCTGTAGGTATTGATAATACTGCACCTTACACAGCCAATTATATTGGTGTTGCAGGGTCGCATACTTTAACGGCCAAAGCTACTGATAATAATGGAGGTCAAACAATCTCCCCTCCTGTAATCATTAATATTACTCCAACCAATATTAGTGATATTAACTCTTCCGTTTCAACATTTATAATTTATCCTAATCCGGTGACAGATGTGGTTACATTAGATATTACTACTTCAAGACAAAGTAAAAATATAAGTTATAAAGTAATTAACATGAAAGGACAAGTGATAATTAATAAAGTTATAAGAACTATGTCTAATAGATACCTGGAAAGTATCAATATTTCATCATTGGCAAATGGGCAATATACTATTGAATTGTCAGTAGACGGGAGTGTTTTATCTCAAAGAATAATTAAACAATAATTTATTGTGCGATTGTTTTTAATAAAATATATCTCTTCCAAAATGAAAAAAATATTTATAGCCCTAATTATTTTTATAATATATAGTTCTGTTTTATTCAGCCAGGGTGTAATCAGGGGTAAGATAACCGATGAAAACGGAGAACTGGTCACTGGCGCCAACATAGTGCTGAAAACTCAACCGACATTTGGGACTTTGAGTGATTTAAAAGGCCAATTCTCATTGAAAATTTCCAGTTTAACTCCACAAACGATTCTTATTTCTTTTATCGGTTATCAAACAATTGAGGAAACTGTTAACCCTAAAAATGGAGAAATCATTTTAAAGGATTTTAATTTGGTGCCTGCTTCTGTGAAGTTACAGGATGCGGTGATTGTTGGTAAAGCCAATAAATCCAAAGAAGTATATATGGAAAAAATTAAAGCGAAATCCGTGTTAAGTATTGATTATATCTCATCGGAAACGATAAAAAGAACCGGTGATGTTAATGTTTCTTCTGCTGTAGCACGTATTTCAGGTGTTTCAACCAACGGGAGCTTTATTACAGTGCGTGGAATTGGCGACCGCTATATGAAAACAGCAATTAATGGCTCACGGATACCAACCTTAGACCCATTTACAAATAATATTAAATTGGATATGTTTCCTGCCAGCCTGATTGACAATATTGTGATAACCAAAACGGCAAGCCCCGATTTGCCAGGTGATTGGGCGGGCGCCTACCTGTCTATAGAAACTAAAGATTACCCGGAAAAACTTTCTGTTAATATAGAAACGTCAGTTGGGTACAATGAGCAAAGTACCTTTAAAGATGTGGTATCTTCCCAGCGGAGCTCTACCGACTGGCTGGGCTACGATAATGGTTTACGTGACATAAACCACAGTGATTTTGTCCCAATTATTAATACAGCAGATATTAAAACTTATGATGAATTTGTAGCACTGGGACTGGGCAATTACTACAAATCCTTAGGGGTTACCAAAGGCAATTGGGATCAAAACGCGGACACTTACTATAAATTAGGACTTGTTCAATTGAAGCTTTTGGGCGAAGCCCAGTTTAATGACGCTAATGCTTTTAAGAATGCCAATGATTTGTATATAAACGATTATCAAAAGCATGCAGATGATTTGATAAATGCACCCGGTATTAAATCGCAGGCCAAGATGTTTCCTAATAATTGGTTCCCGATAACCAGGAAGGCACCTCTGAATTTCAGTCAGAGCTTTAGCATAGGTAACCAAACCACTTTATTTGGAAAGCAATTAGGTTACCTGGCTGGTTTTCGCTATTCAAGCTCTATCCAGTATGATCCGAATTCTATTTTTCATTTTTTTCCTGATGTCATATTTAATGCCGATTCATCTTTGCATGTTGCGGGAATAAGAGATCAGAAAATCAGTAAAGAAACCAAAGGATGGAGTGCTTTATTGAATTTGTCTTATAAATATCACCCTAACCATAGTATTTCCCTCCTCTTTATGCCTAATCTTATAGGGGTTAACAACGTACGGGATGGTATAATAGATAATCCTGGTGCGATAGGATCCGGAGAATATGACAATGATGGCTCACGAATTCCAAATCAGTTTTATGAAGAGCGAAAACAACTGGTGTATCAACTTAAATCGGAGCATTACATACCAGGGCCCAGATTAAAAATTGAATTGAACGCCTCGTATACCAATGGAAGCAGCAAAACTCCGGATTTTAAGGTTATTGTTCCTGGCGAAGCTACCTCACATAGATTTTTTAGATATTTAGGGGAAAATTTGTTTGATTCCCGCTTATCGGCCGAACTTCCTCTTGGAAATCCTACAGTGGCTGGAACCCGAAAATTGAAATTTGGAGGGGCTTACCAATATAACTACAGAAAAAGTGATCAATATGACTATGAATACATCGCAAAAACTTCAGATAATACTTATTTTTCAGTAGTAGATAGCACCTTAAAACGGATTTATCAAATAATCGACTACCCCGGAAATCATAATTTTGGATACAGTCAGGTGATGGCCGGGTTTGTAATGATCGATTATCCTATAACTCCTGCTTTGCGGTTTTCAGGGGGAATCAGGGTGGAACAGGCAAATATGTTTACAGACGTTGTACTATTTGATTCTTTACGATTAGAAGAAAATGATTTACGGAGGAAAAGTTATAAAGACTATTTATATTATTCAGGTGCATTGAACAAATTAAACTACCTGCCAAGCGCTAACCTGATTTTAAGGTTGAAACAGGATGAACTGGCGCCCATAAATGTGCGGTTTAATTTCAGTCAAACAGTTGCTCGACCCAGTATCAGGGAGATTTCTGATGGATTAAATTATGACTTTGAATTAAAATCAAATGTTCGGGGAAATCCAGATCTTAAAATGGTACAAATCAACAATTACGATGTGCGGTTTGAGACATACTTTGAATCGGGCGATAATATATCCGTTAGTGTGTTTTATAAGGACTTCAAAAATCATATTGAATTAATCAATTATGGTACCGGGTTCAATAACACAGGCGTACGTTGGCTTAATAGTCCGTATAAATGCTGGTTAAAGGGCATAGAGATAGAAGGCAAAAAAAACATTATAAAACAATTAGAGTTAAGGGCAAATGTCACTTTTGTCGATTCTCGATCTAGTATGAATACAACATTAAATGAAAATGGAAGTACCAAAGAAGGCATGGATATAAACCATACCATGTATGGCCAGGCACCGTATATTATAAATGGAATCCTTGCTTATAATTCTGATAAGATGGGACTTTCTGCTGCGTTAAGCTATAATATGCAAGGCCCAAGACTTGTAATTCTTGGACTACATGGTGTTACCTATAAACCTGATGTATACGAAATGCCAAGGCATTTATTAGACTTTAAGGCATCCAAATCGGTGGGGAAACATTTCAGCGTAAGTGTAAAAGTACAGGATATATTAAATGCACCTATCCGAAAAGCTTATAACCTTTCCGGAGCAGAAACAAATAATTTATTTAATGGATATCTCGTTGATTATGATAAATATACTTACGGAACCAATTATGTTTTTGCTATTGCTTATAAACTTTAAAATAAATACCATGAAAAGCATATTAAGCATTTTTACGTTAATCTTTATTGTTACTTCCCTACATGCACAATTGGAGAATGTAATAGTAGAAAAATATTACATTTCTGATGCCAATGATGCTAAGGATATTCAATACATTACCAACGATAATGGTGATAATATCGATACGGTAATACTTGAAGAAGGCTCTACAACTTATCGGATTTATATTCAATTGAAACATGGTTGCAAGCTTACAAAAGTATATGGCGATGCCAATCATACCCTGAATATATCGAGCACTGCCAATTTTTTCAATCATATTGACTTTGGGGCGAGCTTTGGCAAAGACATTAATAATACTAAAGTTATATCAAAAAGGACTGTTGCCTTAGATACATGGTTAACCCTGGGGCTAGCCACAAAAACAAACTACGGGGTCATGAAAACAGACGATAAAGATGGCTCTATTATTGGTAAAAATGGATTTTTGATAAATAATGACCCAGGTGCCGGTATTCCATTGACCATTGCTGATGGGCTTGATTCTACAAAAGTTACTAAACCCTTAATTTTGGTGAGTTCCGGGATTATAAACAAAAATAATGATGATTCAACAATTTTTGGCTCATTAAAAGTCGGGAAACAATTCATCAGTAATGATGCATACATCGGATGCAACAATGGTGTGAACCCCGCTAGTAGTAATAAAGTGTTGATAGCCCAATTAACTACCAAGGGAGAAATTTCGTTTAAGCTGAATGTTCAGGTGATAGATACATCAAATTCAGGGAAACCCATAAATTTTGTAGCTGATACAGCTTCTGGCGATTATGCGAAAGGAAATATACGTTACAAATATTTGTCGTACCCGCAAGAGAAAGTATGTGGGTGCAATGACCCCAATTATTTGGAATATATGCCAGATAGGGACTGTGATAATGCTGCTTTGTGTATAAAGGAAATTATATTTGGTTGCATGGACCCTCAAGCCTGTAATTATGACCCAACGGCAACTAATAATATACCAACTCTTTGCTGTTACCCGGGAAAATGTGCCGACCGCGATATCAGTTTGGTTTGTCCCGATTTAGGCAACAAAATGAAATCTAAAGCATTACTTTATCCCAATCCGGTTAATGATCAATTAACCATAGAAGTTACCTCTGACAATGACCATGAAACTAAAATTGAAATATATAATTCGTATGGCAGGATAGTAAAAATTAAAAATTTAGGTGTTGTTAACGGAACTATAACCTCGCTAATAGATGTGTCTGATCTTGAAAACGGAATGTACCTGGTTCATTTTTTTATTGGGGATAAAGATAAACCCGATAGTAAAATTTTTATCAAGAATACACATTGAAGGTTGAATTAGTAATAGACAGCTAACTTTATATAAGTTAGAATTTTAAATTAAACATAAATGGAAAATTGTTTTGATATAAAGGTAAAAGGCATTACGAATGTATGGTTTTATACATTTATAAAAATAAGTGTATTATTTCTTTTTGTTTTTATACACAGTTGTAAAAAAGATGCAGAAACATCTGCAATCATTGAAACAGGTACAGTGACCGATATTGATGGCAATGTTTATAAAACCGTTAAAATTGGAAGACTATGGTGGATGGCCGAAAACCTGAAAGTTAAAAGGTACCGTAATGGGGATAGTATACGCAATCTGAGGGACATTAAGGGAAATATTGATTCGGCAAAATGGAACCACACAATCACAGGCGCATATTTTATTTATGATAGCAGGGATACAACTTCTCCCAATTATAACGGTAAAAAATTTGGATTCCTTTATAACTGGTATGCTATAAGCAACGCAGGAAATATAGCCCCTGTCGGATGGCATATCCCCAGCGATGATGAGTGGAAAGAATTGGAAATATACGTTGGTATGGATAAAGATGATGCAAATAAAGTAAATTGGCGGGGAACTGATGAAGGGAATAAGCTAAAAATTCAATATTCACCAGAAAAACAAGTATCCTGGACAAAACCTTCCGATCAGTTTAAAGTTTATGGGACTAATGAAAGCGGGTTTTCTGCATTGGGAGGCGGGTGTGTTATGTACAATGGAATTTTGGGAGTCCCCGGGGCAAATTCAACCGGTTTTTGGTGGACGGCTTCGGAACAAGGCAGCGAGGCATGGTACCGTTATTTAGATTATCAAAAAGCCAATGTATTTAGGTTTTACGGGTCGAAGACTTACGGTTTTAGTGTCCGGTGTGTACAAGATAGCTTCATTAACGAGTAACCTTCCAATTCGGCCATGGGTAAATACTATGCCTCATTAACGTTATCTTAACACTCACCCATTTAAACCCAAAAGTTTGAAAATATCACCCGGCTTAACAAATCTTTGTTTATGAGAAACATAACATTTGTTTAGTCGTCTGCGCTAATGCACAATCCGGATTAAATTAAGCTAATGTTAAGGAGGTCGATCGTCCATTTTCATTCAGTCGGTAGCAAAAGGTGAACGAATATTTAAGATTTGTTTAAGATAAAACACACCAAAATTTGATTTTTTTTTAAGGAGGGCTTATCCTTTAGTTTAGATTGAATGTTGAATTTTGGTGTATTCATTTTTATTTCTAAAAACTTGATTTTTTAAACTTTAAAAATTTAATCATTATGAAAAAAAGAAATTTACTTTTAGCGGCTGCATTGTTTAGTGCTTCTGCTTTAACAACAATCAATGCCCAGAATAATCTTGGGCAGGATTGTGGATGTCTTCCTGTATCCAGCAGGACAACTGTAATTAACATGTCTACATTGACAAATGGCGGATCCGGTAGTAATGGTCCGGAACTAAGTGCCAATGCCCATCTTACCTGCAACACGATATGGGTACTGGATGAAAAAATTTATGTGCCCAATGGCATAACCCTTACTATTGATCCGGGTACAGTTATTAAAGGAGCACCAACTGTTGGCCTTCCGGAAAATGCAACTGCCCTTATCATTGAAAGAGGCGGTAAAATTATGGCCGATGGTACCCAAGCTTGTCCTATTGTGTTTACAGCCCAAGAAGATCCTATGGATGGTTCTTATTCATTAACCAATGTAGGCAAATGGGGTGGTATTGTAGTTTTAGGTACAGCCACAAACAACTTAATCCTTTCTGTAAATAATGTTACGCTCGGTGCAGGTCACCTATGTGTTGGCCATGATGGTGTTGGTTATATTGAAGGTTTCGATGCAAACGATCCTGGTGGTAAGAATCTTTTTGGAGCAGGAGATGCTGCATTTCCAACATTTAACGATAATGATAACTCGGGTATCTTACGCTATGTATCTGTAAGACATGCCGGTGCAATACTTCAGATTGGTAACGAACTCAATGGAATTTCTTTAGGTTCTGTTGGCAGGGGTACTACTTTCGAACATGTTGAAGTAGTTGCTGCTGCTGATGATAATATTGAATATTTTGGGGGAACAGTAAATGTAAAATATGCTTCTACGTTGTTCGGTGATGATGATCAGTTTGACTGGGACCTTGGATATTCAGGAAAAGTTCAATACTATTTTGGAATTAGTTCGGATAGTTTGAATACAGGTAACTTACATACTACTGATAATGGTTTTGAAGCAGATGCTGATGACAATAAAGCAGCTACAGCAACTTCTAACCATTCACATCCTGTTATTTACAATGTTACTATGATTTCTAATGGTCATATTATTCCCAGCGCCGATAATACCGGTCCTGCTGCTATTCAGGCAAAAGAACTTACAGGTGGCGAGATTTATAATTCAGTTTTTGCTAACTGGAGATCAGGGTTACATCTTTCACAGGCCAGATCAACCGCTACTGACAAAGGTGATGCTTATGACCAATGGGTCAATGATCCTTCTCGTACTACTTATCTTACTACACAAGGCGGCATAGCTCAGTTTCAGGCTTTAATTGTTAAAAACAATACCTTTATTAATTGTGGCGCAAAAAATACGTTTGGTAATACTCAACGTTATCCAATAACTAAAGGTACTATGGTAAGCGGTAAAAATCCTGCCCTTTATAAGGCTTTTACAGCTCCATCAGCTGCAGATACAGCCCAATTTTTTACAACTGACGGTAACGCCGCTGTTGCATCTGTATCAGGAATTGATTGGAAAATGGCATTTAACGCCAATAATTCTGTAATGACTGATCCGTTCCATGCAACTCCCTCAGTAAATTTACCTTCAACTATCACTGCTCCTAATGATGGTTTCTTCACCCCGGTTTCATACAGAGGCGCATTTGATGCTAGTAAAAAAGAAAGTTGGTTATCCGGTTGGGCTCAAATGCAAATGCAAACATTACAATCTTCTAACCCTACCGATCTTAATGGTGATGGAGTTACAAACATTGATGACTTCCTTATTTTCGTGGGTAAGTTTAACCAACAAGACATATAAAATTTAAAAACTCTTAAAAAATAAAAATATGAAAAAGTTATTACTTGGTTTATGCCTTGTCTTGCTCGCTCTTTCTGGCAAAGCCCAGCATGGGTTAGAAGGCATAATCGTAGAAAAATATTATTATTCCGATGCAACTGATGCTGCAAATAGTGCTGCTCCCCTTCCAGTAGGTTCTGCAACATGGAGAATATATGTTGACATGCTTCCCGGTTATAAATTCCAGGTAGCTTATGGTAGTCCGACTCACACATTATTGATGAACACGACAACTGAATTTTTTAATCATCCTGATTATGGCGCTGTTTCACCGACATTTAACGCAACCAATGCTAAGAAAAATACCGTAATGCTCGATTCATGGTTGTCAGTGGGTGGCGCTTGCGCTGGTTACTTAGGTATTCTTAAATCAGAAGATAATGGAGTTGGTAATTTTGTTAACTCAAATGTTCCAAAACTTTTGCAAAACAGTGATCCTTTATCAGGTATGGGAACACCATTAACTACCCAGGATGGTATGATTGCAGGAGCAGTTCCTACATTTGCCACCATTGGTTTAACTACTGAGACTGATGTATTTAACGATGGTTCTGCTAATGGCAATACATTTACTACAAACAATGGAGGCTGGACTTGTCTTGCCGGTTCTGTTGGCCCGACTTCAAGCAACAGGGTATTAATTGCTCAAATAACTACAAATGGTACATTCCACTACACATTAAATATTCAAATCGGAACACCTTCAGGTGGAACTGAAACCTATGTTGCAAGTAACCCGTTAGCTGGTGAAATTTATGATCGTAGCCTTCATCTTGATTCAACTTTAATACCTGGACCTCCTACACCTATAGTAAACATTATAGCTCCTTTAGATGGTGCACATTCTGTAATTGGCGATGTAGTTGCTATTGCTGCCAATGCTTCTGAAGCAGGTGGTTCTATTGCTCAGGTTCAATTCTTCGTTGATGGTGTATCTATAGGTATTGATGCTACTGCTCCTTACACTGTCAATTATACTGGTGTTAACGGTACACATGCCATAACCGCTATTGCTACTGACGGTGTTGGTCAAACAAAAACTTCTGCTCCTGTTGCCCTTATAGTTGGCGCAGATCCGGCCCCTGTAGTTAGTATTACTGCTCCTGCTGCCAATTCTTCTTCTGTAGTTGGTGACCCAATTGCTATTACTGCCAATGCTACTGATAATGGTACAATTGCTTCAGTTGAATTCTTTGTTGATGGGACATCTATTGGTATCGATAATACGGCTCCATATACAGCCAGTTATGTTGGTGTTTTAGGAACGCATTCTTTAACTGCCATAGCTACCGACAACAGAAACCAGAGTACAACTTCTGCTCCTGTTTCAATTTCAGTATTGAATAATACCCCTCCTGCAGTTAGCATAACTAATCCTACCAATGGCCAAAGCAAAAATATAAACACTGTTGTTCCTATTTCTGCTAATGCAAGCGATGTTGATGGTACAATTACTAAAGTTGAATTCTTTGCTGGTGCAATAAGTTTAGGCGCTGTTACTACTGCTCTTTATACCATCAATTGGACTCCTACTTTAGAAGGCCCAGCTGTTTTAACTGCTGTAGCTACCGATAATAAAGGTGCAACAACCACTTCAACTGCCGTAAATGTAAATGTTTTTGATCCTAATGCGCTTCCTTATGAAATAAGCCAGGTGGTTCAAACCTGTTTGCCAAGCTCTGTATGTATGCCTGTAGTTTCTAAAAAAGCTACTATGAAGGATGTAATAGGTTATGATGTGGTATTGAACTATGATAAATCAAAGGTTATGCCTACCGGTAATATTTCAGTAAGCAGCGATTTGATCAATGCTACCTATACCAATTATGTAACCAATATTGACACAGCCCATAGTTTGATGAATATCTCGATTTACTTCAACGATCAGGCTGTTAGTGGTACAAACTTCCACGGTGCTGGTCAGGTATTCTGTGCTGAATTTGTTAAAACTGCAAACTTCAAATCAGTTGATACTGCTGTATTCTCTATTTCACGTTTGGACGAAAGTTTTGCCGCATCGGGTATTCTTACTCAACCGGTTAAATCTGGTAAGTTTATTACTTATAAAGACAGTACCTTCCATGGAAGTTTAGCTTTCTGGTATGACAATAGCCCTATTAAGTACGACATAGCACATCCTAACGACTATTTAATTACCAATATCTATGGTTGCCAAAAAACTACAAATGCTGTACAACCTGATTTAATGGGTAATTTCCTTTATGACATTTGGAATGGAACTTCCATTGAAATTAAAAGGGATATTTTAAATACAACCTATATGCATAGCGTTTTAGACGCCGACGATGCTCTTCGTACTGCTAAAGTTGCTGCTAAAGACATCAAATTATTTACTCCTTCTATCTATCAGATGATAGCCATGGACGTAAATGCTGACGGTGTAATTAGCGCTGGCGATGCTTCTCAGATTAGCCAACGTGCAACAGGCGTTATACCTGAATTTAAACAAGTTTGGAACGCTAGTACGTCTAGCCCATCGAAAGACTGGTTATTTGTTAACGCAGCTACCTTAGCTGATCCTTCATACCAAATTTCTGCTACTTATCCGGCTAATGATGGCATAGGTTACTCAAAATACAAAGTTCCCGTAGTAAGTTTCTGCCAAACAGTACCGGTTGTAGATGCTTCTACTTGCCCCTTAATCAGCAGTGGACTTTACACAGGTATCATGTTAGGTGATGTTAATGCTACGTATGCAGGTATTCCAAATGATGGATTATTGAAGAGCGCTAAGGCAGATAATGGTAAGATTATTTTGGATTTATCAAAAGCTATTGAAAAGAATGGTGAAATAAGCATTCCTGTTTCTCTGTCTAATGCTACTGAGATTACTTCATTTGACTTTGACCTAATGGTTAATTATATTAAAGCAGATGTGAAGAGTGTTAATAATCCTAATGATCTTCTTGGAAGTGTTAACTATGTTGATAGCATAAAGAGGCTGGCAGTTTCATTGTATAGTATGACTACAGTACCTGCTAAAAATGCTATTTCAATAACTTTAACCAAGAAAAGTGATAAAGCTTTAACAAGCAGTGACTTTACCGCTCCCGCTTCTGTTATTAAGATTAATGGTCAACAGGCTAGTTTGGAAGTAGTTGCAGCTCCTACCGGAGTAAATCAAATCAATGCTGAAGATCAGTTTGTAGTCTATCCAAATCCTGCTTCAGACAAATTGAATGTTGAAGTTTCGGAGAAATCAACAGTTCAAATGTTTGATTTGAATGGTAAACTGGTTGTTGAAGCAAGTGTAAACGCTGATCAAAAGCAAGTTATTGATGTACAAAATCTTGCTAGCGGTGTTTATACAGTGAAAGCTTCTAATAACAAATTTGTAAAAATGCAAAAAGTTGTGATTACTAAATAATTATAGTAATCATAATTAACCTTAAAGAGGTTGTCTCTTCTTGAGACAGCCTCTTTTTTTCGTGAAACCCAAATTTCAAAAACAGCTTGTCCCGTTTATTACGGGAGAGTGCATTGAAATTTGTAAGTTGAACGAATCCCGATAGCAAAGCGTATCGGGATAAATGAGTTTGATACTCCGCTCGTCCATAGAAATTATATATCAGTATAGAGAATTAATGATTTAATAATACTAAGCTTAATTTCATTTAAGATTTATTGTATACTATTGGATAATGAGAGGACATGCTAAGTTCTGACGGGAATAAAGATCATTAATGATTCTATATAAAAAACATGTTCGTTTACTTAGCAAAGCTTTCTTATGAGTGATAGGGAAGATACCATCATCCCTTAATTAAAAAATTATTATACGATGAAAAAATCAGTTATTTTTTTGGTGGTTAATTTAATTTTAACCCTGGCCAATGCACAAACTTTTACCAATTATTCAACAGCAACAACATCAACCACTTTATGCAATAATCATATTCGTACTGTTGCCATAGATGCTCAAGGTAACAAATGGTTTGGGACTCAGGATGGAGTTTCGAAATTTGATGGTGCCAGTTGGACAACATATAGCGCTGCCAGTGGGCTTTCAGATAATGATGTTCAGGCAATTGCCATAGATGCGCAGGGTAATAAATGGTTCGGAACTCAGGATGGAGTTTCAAAATTTGATGGCACAATATGGACAACTTATACTACTTCTAATGGTCTTGCAGATAATTATGTTCAGGCAATTGCCATAGATGCCCAAGGTAATAAATGGTTTGGAACAGGCGAAGGAGTTTCAAAATTTGATGGCACTAATTGGAAGACATATACCGATGCTGATGGCCTTGCTGATATTAATGTTCAAGCAATTGCCATAGATGCTCAAGGTAATAAATGGTTTGGTACCTCTAAAGGAGTTTCAAAATTTGATGGTACAAATTGGAAAACATACACTGTTTCAGATGGTTTAGGAAATAATAATGTTCAGGCAATGATTATTGATGCTCAAGGAAATATATGGTTTGGTACTTCTAAAGGAGTATCAAAATTTGATGGCGCTGGTTGGAAAACTTATACCGATTCTGTTGGTCTGGCAGATAATAATGTTCAGGCAGTCGTTATAGATGCTCAGGGTAATAAATGGTTTGGTACCTCTAAAGGAGTTTCAAAATTCGATGGCGTAAATTGGACGACTTATGTCGATTCTGTTGGCCTTGCTGATAATGATGTTCGGGCAATTGCCATAGATGCTCAGGGTAATAAATGGTTTGCCACAGATAAAAGAGGAGTTTCGAAATTTGATGGCGCTAATTGGTTAGCTTATACGACATCAGGTGGTCTGGCAGATAATGATATCAGGGCGATTGCCATAGATGCCCAGGGTAATAAATGGTTGGGCACCTATGGAGGAGGAGTTTCAAAGTTCGATGGCGCTAATTGGAAAACCTATACCACTTCTGATGGACTTGCAGGTAATTATGTTCAGGCAATTGCCATAGATGCCCAGGGTAATAAATGGTTTGGCACTCAGAATGGAGTTTCGAAATTTGACGGTACCAATTGGAAAACCTATACCACCTCTGATGGACTTGCAGTTAATGATATTCAGACAATTATCGTAGATGCTCAAGGTAATAAATGGTTTGGGGCTTTTTATGGAGGAGTTACAAAATTTGATGGCGCTAAATGGATAAGATATTTAACTATTGATGGCCTTGCAGATAATTGGGTTCATGCAATTGCTATGGACAGTCTAAGTGATTTTTGGACTAAAATATGGATTGGGACCCAGGATGGAGTATCACAATTTGATGGCCGCCATACCTGGACAACATATACTGCTTCTGCTGGTCTGGCAAATAATATTGTTCAAGCAATTGCCGTAGATGCTCAAGGTAATAAATGGTTTGGTACTAATGGAAAAGGAATTTCAAAATTTGATGACCAGAAGTGGATAACTTATACCCATTCAAATGGTCTTGCAAATGATAATGTTCAAGCGATTGGTATAGATGTTCATGGTAATAAATGGTTTGGGACATATGGAGGAGGAATTTCAAAATTTGATGACACTAAATGGACAACCTATACCACAGCAGATGGTCTTGCAAATAATGTTGTTCGGGCAATTGCTGTGGATACGCAAAATAATATATGGTTGGGGACTTATGGCGGAGTATCAGAATTATCAGGTGTAATTAGCGGAGTAACCACCATTAAAAATGAAAATCCTTTACGTCTTTATCCCAATCCTGTTCAAAATATTTTGAGTATCAATTTATTTGGCAAAACAGGAATGGTGCAAATTATTGATATTTCGGGAAAATGTTTATTGCAAAAGCAAGTTATGGAAAACAACACTTCTTTTGATGTATCTGGTTTAGAAAACGGAATCTATATTGTTAAAGTAATATCTGATAACCAAATATCTACTGAAAAAATTGTAAAATATTAAATAGGTTACATTCTCTTTCTCTTAATATTTGCAAAATTTTATTAACAAATAATTCACAAAAACATCATGTAAATTATATGTGATGATGCTTTTTTAGGGATAGTTTTATCTAAAAAATTATAATGGCCTACCTTCAGAATACAAGTATAGTAAAACAAAGCATTTTTTTCTTATTCCTTTTATTAACTGCCGTTACCAATGCCGCAACCATTAAAGGTCGCGTTATTGATGGCGATACTCACGAAACCATTCCCGGCGCCGTGGTAAGCATTTTGGGCACAAGCGCTATTGTCGTTGCTGATGCTGGTGGCAGTTATAGCTTTTCTGATCTTCGACAGGACACTTATACCATTAGCGCGAAGTGTATGGGTTACGTAACCTCAATACCTCAGCAAATTATTATTACGACCCCCGATGCCATCATAACCTTTGACGTATATCTCAAGCCTTCAGTCAAGCAAATTAATGAAGTAGTTATAAATGGGGCCAGAAACAAAGAAAGCGATGAAACCGCAAGGCATGATGAGAAAGTAGCGCCAAATGTTATCAATATTATCTCCGCCAAGACTATTGAATCGTTGCCCGATTTGAACGTAGCTAATGTGATGCAGCGTGTTTCGGGAGTTTCGATGGTAAAAAATAATACAGGCAACAATACTGAAGTGATTATTCGGGGTATGCCGCCACGATATAACAGCACTTTGGTAAATGGCACAACTGCTCCAAGTACAAGTGGATCAACCCGATCTGTACCATTAGATATTATCCCTTCCAATTTGGTTGGAAGAATTGAAGTAACCAAAGCATTAACCCCTGATAAAGAAGCCAGTGGACTGGGAGGTATAGTAAACGTGGAAATGAAAGATGCTCCGGAAACTCCTGTTTTTTCTATAGATTTAGCAACGGGTTATAACCAGTATTTTTTCAATCATAAACTCTCGACCTTTAACACAAGCGTGGTTGCCATGAAAGACCCTGCCGCACGGAACGGCAATGATTATTTGGCAGAGCTATCGGATTTTTCAAGAGAAAATATGGTAATCACAAAGAAGCAAACTTATCCTGATTTGAATGGAAGTTTATCATTTGGCCGGAGGTTTTTCAATAAAAAATTAGGGGTAATTATATCAGGTACAGCAGATAACAACTGTCAAGGAAGCCTTAGTAATTTTTATGGTACCCAAACCAATATCAGTAATTCTTTAGATATTACTTCCTGGAATAATACCGCTTATTATACGCAACTATTAAGAACCGGGTCTAATGTTAAACTCGATTACCAGATTAATAGTAAGAATCGGATTAGCTTGTATAATTCGTTTCTTCGTTTAAAAGAGATCAGGGTGCGAAATGAAGTTGATACAACCGCTGAAATTAATAAAGGCAGAATTGGTTCTCAAGATATTACCAACATCGATATTTCTACCCTTAATAGTACGAACTTGCAAGGCCACCATGAGCTGCTGAACAACCTCGATATTGATTGGTCCCTTGTATATTCAATTGCAAGCTCGCAATCGCCCGATTTGGTGACCGTGCGTTATATTCAAATAATTCATCCTTCGGTGCAGCCAGTTTATCTGAATTATACCAGTTGTGTGAGCCGGGTATGGCAACATAACACCGATGAAGATAAGACAGCTTATTTGAATATAATATACCGGCCACTTATTTTCAATCATTTATTTGAATTTAAGGTCGGAGGTATGGGGAGAATGAAATTCCGAAATAACTATGCCAATGAATATACCTTTGATGCACCGATAGATAACCCGCCGAATCCTGAAATTCAAAACGTGGTTGTAACTCAAAACCGCAATGCTCAACAAAGAAATGGGAATCCCGTGAATAATCCTGGGAACTATAAAGCGACTGAAGATATACAGGCAGGTTATTTGCAGGTAAAGACAAGTTTTGGCAAACTTCAGGTACTCACCGGTGTGAGGGTCGAATTTACCTATCAAACTAACTATCATAGTGAAACACAAAATGTTGCAGTTCCATTCACTCGTAATCGGTTTAGCTACTATGATATTCTTCCCAGTCTGCATTTAAACTATCATTTTACCGATAGGCAAAATTTACGGGTCTCAGTTTATCAGGGAATAAGTCGTCCAAATTACACGGAACTTGTTGATTTTTATGCACAAGGCGTGAATGGAGGTTCACAAGGTAACTCTCATTTAAACCATTCGGTGGGGACCTGCTTTGATGCACGGTACGAAATATATCCTAATAAGGAGGAAGTATTTACCGGTGGAATATTTTATAAGTCTTTACAGAAACCCATCGAAGATGTCCTGTCAGGCAATAATGTTAGTAAGCCAACAAACATTAACAATTGCGTTAATTATGGATTTGAATTGGTGTGCCTAAAATACTTTGGAAATTTTGGGATAAGTGCCAATTATACTTATACCAAATCAGTCATTAAGGTACCTAAGGTTTTTTATCTTCAAGATTCCACCCTTACTCATGTAACTGAAACAAGACCATTGATTGGCCAATCACCTCACATTATTAATGTTGCATTTATTTACAGAAATATTGAAAAGGAGCTGAAGTGCGAACTGGTTTATACCATGCAGGGGAAAAATGTAAAAAACGTAAGCGATTCTTATGGCCTGGATACCTATCAAAAAGCATTTCATGATCTGGGAGCAACGCTTGAAAAGAAGGTTTATAAAAAATTATTGGTTTATGCAAAAGTAAGTAATCTCTTGAACTCCAAGGTGGAGTATTATACTAAAAGTGGAATTAAGGTAAGGGACATATCCACCAGTTCAAGTTATTTAATTGGTTTGAAATACAATTTATAATCTCATAATAATCACTTAATTCTTAATCAAATGAAAAAAAACAACTTGTTATTAATTATTGCAGTCATGATGCTAGCTGTGTCAGCCTGCAAAAAAAGCGGCGACGATGTTATTGACGCCACTGCAAATTATCCAAAAGCACCTGCAAATTTTATTAAAAGCCATAATTTAACTGGGACTTTGAAGGGAACGTTGAAAGAAGATTCAACTTATTACCTTACCGGAAGTATTGCAGTGAACAAAGGCGATACCTTAGCAGTTCAGCAAGGGGCTACCATTATTGCTAAAGGTAATTATAATTTTCAAATTTCGGGAACTTTACTTTGTTTAGGTACCGAGTCAAAACCAATTACCTTTATTTCGGCTGATGCAAGCAGGTTTACAGATTTGGCAACTTATACCGGCCATTGGGGTGGATTTGTTTTCGACTCTACAGCATTATATGTATATGTGAGATATACCCATATTAATTTTACGGGTGGCCCGGATGATAGTGGAAGTCCTCAGGCAACTTTTGATGTAGAGGGTAGCCAGACGTACAATGGTGGTGCTTATATCATAGTTGAAGATTGCTGGATGTATGGTGGTATAGATGATGGCATTCATTTAGCCGGAAATATCACGGCCAGTATTAAAAGAAATGTATTACAGCGCCTGGGAGGCCCTGATGGCGAAACCATGAATATTAAGGCAGGTGTCAAAGGAGATATTGCCTATAATTATATTTGGAGCGCTGCCAACAATGGCATTAAACTGGAAACAGGGAAAGTGCTGACTCCTCAAACGAATATGAATATTTTTAACAATACCATTGTTAACAGTGGTTGGCGCAAAAAGGGCGAAGCAACCAATTCAATTTTAATTGATAAATGGACCCGAGCCAATATTTATAATAACCTAATGGTGGGCAATAATACCGGTATCAATATTACCACAAAGGCTGATACTATAAATTGCAAATATGGGAATAATCTAATTTATGCCATTGCAGATACAATGAGTAAATGGATCTATCCTGCAGGTGCCTTTAGCAAAAAACAACCAACCGACATAACAGGATCAACCATTGCATTGTGTCAATCTGTTTTTACATACTGGGTTCCACCTACAACCACACTGCCTGATAATACAGTTATAGATACCAATATCCCTAGCCTTAAATCTGGTTCTCCAGCTATTGGAAAAGGAGTCGCAACAGCTCCATTTACTTATTTTATCACTTCTACGGATGGTAAAAAAGGTACGGCCGATGTTGTGAATAAAGATTTAGGGGCGTATCCAACGGATGTCAGTGGTAACAAGCATTTGCCTACTTCTCAACCTTTACAATAGTCTTTAATAATATAAATTATGAATAAATGAACTGTTCGTGAACAGTTCATTTATTTTAAATAAAAACACTATGAGAAAAATTCATTTTATTTCCGTCCTTATTCTGGGAAGTTCGCTTTTGTCCGTTCAGGCCCAAACAGAACCCAAATATAAAATTGCCAACAAAATTCATTTAGATGGCGATGAAAAATGGGATTACCTTTACTCGGATGATCAAGCCGGACGCCTTTATGTATCCCATGGAAGCATGGTTCAGGTGGTGGACGAAGCCAAAGGTGAAGTGGTTGGAAAAATAACCGGCCTAAATGGGGTACATGGCATTGCCATCGCCCCCGCCTTGAACAAAGGTTTCATAAGCAGCGGCAAGGATTCCTCTGTAACCGTATTTGACACAAAGACCTTTCAGGTAATCACAAAAGTTACCGTTGGTAAAGGTCCCGACGCCATTATGTTCGACCCTTTCAGCAAAAAGGTATTTGTGTTCAATGCCAAAGCAAATAGCGTCAGTGTGCTCAATGCCGAAACGAACAAAGTAGAATCCACGATACCTTTGGCTGGTAATCCTGAGTTTTCAGTGTCAGATGGCAAAGGTAAGGTTTATGTGAACCTGGAGAATAAGAGCTGCATTGCAGTCATCAATTCATTTACTTTAAAGGTGGAAAATGTATGGTCTTTAGCGCCTGGCGAAGAACCTACGGGTTTGGCTTTAGATAACGACAACCATCGCCTATTCAGCGTTTGCGCCAATAAATTGATGGTTGTGGTTGATGAAGAAACCGGTAAAGTCATTACTACGCTGCCCATTGGAGAAAAGACAGACGGCGCTGCATTCGATCCTGAGTTGAAATGTGCTTATAGCTCAAATGGCGACGGCACATTAACAGTTGTGAAAGAATTAGACAAGGATTCGTTCGAAGTTTTAGAAAATGTTCAAACCCAAAAAGGCGCTAAAACAATAACTGTTAATAAGAAAACTCATCATATTTACCTGCCTACAGCCAGTTTCGAAACCCAATCGGGAGTAGAAAAGCCTAAGGTAGTTCCCGGCACTTTTATAATTTTGGACATCATGCCTCAGTAAAATTATTTTATATTCACGCAAATGACGCGGAGATGCAAAAGTTTTATAAATCAAATGATATTTCTTTTGTGGCTTCGTGTCTTTGCGTGAAATATTTAACCAATAATTATTGACCTAAAAAAATTACAAATGAAAAGAAATATCATCATCTCCATATCATTGGTTGCAGTTTTACTTGCAATGTCATGTACTGAGCGGAAGGAAGTTAAGACCGCTGAACCCGTCTCAGTTGTCACCTCTCATACCTTCAGGAAAGCTTTCAACTTCATCATCATTAGCGATTGGGGCTGGAATGGTTGCCGACACCAGCAGGAAGTTGCCGACCAGATGGCTAAAACAGCCGACAGTATTGATGCAGAGTTTATTGTCACTTGCGGTGATAACTTTCAGATCAATGGTGTTGCTTCAATCCAGGATCCCTTGTGGATGTATTCCTTCGAAAACGTGTATAAAGGGCTTTCTCTTCAGGTAGATTGGTATCCAGTGTTAGGCAACCATGATTATAAAGGCAGCACCCAGGCCGAGATTGATTACTCGAAAATAAGCCGCCGCTGGCGTCTGACTGACCATTATTACACATTTGCAAAAAAGGTGAACGATTCGATATCAGCCCGTTTTATTTTTCTCGATACGCCTCCCCTTGTTGAAGAATACCACAAAAGACATGAAGAATATCCTGATGTGGTTAATCAGGACACTGCCAAAGAAATAAGATGGCTGAAAGATGTGTTGGCAAATGCTAAGGAGCAATGGATACTGGTTTTTGGCCATCATCCGGTTTATTCGGCCAGCAAAAAGCACGGAAACACCAAAGAAATGATTGCGCGCGTGAAACCATTGCTCGAAAAATATCACGCCCAAGTCTACTTCTGCGGGCATGACCATGACTTACAGCACCTGCACGAAAAAGGCAGTAAGGTTGATTATATTGTTACGGGCACCGGTGGCGACACCCGTCCTAATAGTTCCAACGATAAGTCAGTATTCAGCGGGTCGGAACCGGCTTTCTCAGTTGTTTCAATGAAAGGTGACAGCATCAGGATTTGTTTTGTAGGCTTAAAAGGGAATATGATTTACCGCTTTGGCAGAATTTACAAATAACCCCATACCCCATAAAATTAAGCAACCCACTAGCCATTGGTTATGAAAAAAAGGGTTCTGACGTTAATTCAGAACCCTTTTTTATTCGTATAAAACAGGGGTGGTAAAACTTAATTATTTCGTTAGTATTAGTTCAAAGCTACAATCTTTTTACCAATGGATAATTATTGTTTAGTCAAATATGGCAATGAGGTTGAAAATTCAAGGGGAAGTTTAAAATTTACACTGGCTTCAATGCCATAATGGTCAGAAAGTTCCAGTAACACATTATTTTTATATTCCCTGAATACGGAAATTTTTCTTTTAATATTTTTAATCAGTTTACTGTTACGTACAAGCACGTAGTCAATTAATTGTTTTTTCCCATTTTGTTTTTTAGCGAGGATGTTATCTATTTCGTCATAAGAACTGTGTGTATCTCCATCTATCTGACCATTTTCTGCTTCCAGTGTATTAAGCATGTAGTGATAATTTGTAGCATCTTCCATTTCTATGTTGAAATCCCCGCAAACAATTTGCGGCACATTTTCTTTTGAGAATTTTTTAAGCAACAAAACCGCAATTTCATTACATTGTTCGCGTCGTACTTCATCAGGGCTATCGGCCTGAAGGTGAGTGCCTACCAGTTGAAATTGGCAATCGTTCCACTCGCCTTCAAACATTACAGCGCCTTTGCGTGCCATTGCATCAATGCCATAACGGTTCCTGTATTGTATTTCTTTCAGTTTCTTTAACGGTACTTTACTCAATACCCAAATTCCGCTGTTTGTCCGAAAGGATAAGAACGATTCATTAGCGGGGCCATAAATAAACGGATACAATTCCTGCAATTGTTGACGTAAAATTTTACGGGCTTTATAATCAAAAGCCTCTTCAAAAACTATAATATCGTAATCCGACACCTTTAGTTTTTCTGCTATTACTTTTGCTCTTTTACAATTTCCATGAATCCACGAACAATGCGGAAGCATGTAAATATTCCAGGTAAGAATTTTTAACTCACGTGTGCCTTCTGGCTTCTTTAAATTACATGTACTCGATTTTCCAAAATTTGTATAACTAGGTGTCATGATCATCAATGCAATAATTAAAATTGTCGTTTTCATTAAGAAGGTTTTATCCTTCTACAAATTTATATTACATAGATTATCAGAAAATTAATTGGAAATTAAATGTTCTTTAAATCAATGTGATGATTATTACAATGATTAACAAATTCTTAATGAGGTAGACAATTTTTAATATTTATATAAGTAGCATATTATCAATAATTTGTTTGAAATATGATTCTTTATAATGTTATGTTAATATTAATAAAGTGTTTTGATAACCTTTCTAAGCTTTGTTTGCGATGCTTTCTCACTTTCATATACCCTTTTTAGTCCATCACCAAGGGCCTTTTCAATATCACGGATGTCTTTTACAAGCCGAAACATACCCCCGATTTCTACCGAAGCAGCCTGATCGGTGCCCCACATTGCACGGTCAATGGTAATATGCCGCTCCACAAATGCTGCCCCCAATGCAACTGCAGCAAGTGTGGGTGCAAGCCCTGTTTCGTGACCAGAATAACCAATGGGAACAGTTTTGTACATATTCATAAACGATCGGATAACCAACAGGTTTAGTTCGTTTATTTTACATGGATAAGTAGAGGTGGACTGGGCAAGTAGCAGATTTTTTGTACCCAGGAAAGCAATGGCATTCTCAATTTCTTTCATGGTGGACATTCCGGTTGAAAGGATAACCGGCTTTTCTAAATGATGGACTTTTTCCAATAAATTAATGTCTGTAATGATTGCAGAAGCCAGCTTAATGGCAATAGGGTCGAATTGTCGGATAAATTGGACAGCTCCCTCGTCCCATGGCGATACAAACCAATGAATGCCTTTTTGTCTGCAATAATCGTTGATTTGGGCATATTCGTCGTAGCCGAATTCTACTTTATGCCTGTATTCAATATAGGTCATCCTCCCCCATGGTGTATCGCGTTCGATGTCCCATTGATCCTTTGGCGTGCTTAATTCTGGTGTACGTTTCTGAAATTTTACGGCATCGCATCCGGCAAAAATAGCCCCATCTATCAATTTCTTGGCCAATTCTAATGATCCGTTATGATTAATGCCTATTTCGGCAATAATATAAATAGGTTCGCCCTCACCGATATATCGCTCACCGACTTTTACCCTTCTTTCCGTTTTCATAAGTTTTTTCATTTAATTGACAATCAATTAATATTTCAGCAAAATCCCTGAATGCCCCATGACCACCTTTACTATCTACCACAATATCTGCTATTGCAATTATAGAAGAAAAAGCATCAGAAGGACATGCGGATAAACCAGCATGTTTAATGATTTCTATATCATTGGTGTCATCTCCGATATAGGCCACTTCTCCGGGAGCAATTTTTTTTCGTTGAATAATTTCTAAGAATTTTGAGTATTTATCATGAATTCCACAGTGGCATTCATTTATGCCCAGCTTCCTGGCTCTTTTATTTACAATGGAAGAAGTTTCACCCGTAATAATACCAGCTTCGATGCTTACCAAATGTCTAAGCCTTTCAACTCCCATTCCATCACGAATTGAGAATCTTTTCATTTCCTCGCCATTATTGGAATAATAGGTTCCTGCATCAGTCAATACTCCGTCGCAGTCTGTAAGTAATAGTTTTATTTTTTTTGCTTTTGAAATAATTTCATCAGTGAGGGCTTTCATCAAGAATGATTTTATTTAAGGTTTTATTTTACCAGCAAGTCCAGCCTCCGTCTACGATAAGGTTTGCACCTGTCATATAAGCCGATGCGTCGCTTGCCAGGAAGACAATTGCTCCTTGGTAATCAGTTGGTTCTGCCATTCTTCCCAAAGGGGTTTTGCTCGAATAATTTTTAATAAAGAAGTCATTTTGAGCATTCTTAATGCCACCCGGAGTTAAGGTATTTACTCTTACACCCGTTGTTCCCCAGTAGGCTGCCAGATACTTGGTAAGTATAATAACCCCGCCTTTAGTAACCGAATACGCAGGTGGTTTAAAAAAAGACTGGCTGCCTTGTTGATCTATGTATATTGATTGGTCTGGCGCTGTAACTCCATAAGTAGAAGCAATATTAATAATACTGCCATTTTTCTGTTCCACCATTTGAGGCCCGATCACCTGAGAGCATAAGAATACACCGGTCAGATTTACATCAATTGATTGTTGCCATAGTTCAAGCGGGTAGTTTTCAAATTTGGATTGGTCTGTAGCAGCTTTTGGGTCTTCAAACATATCGTTGATGGCTGCATTGTTAACAAGGATGTCGATTCTTCCATATTTTTGCAGAACGATATTCATCAATTCTAAAATTGATTCTTTTCTTGTTACGTCAAGATAAACTCCAATGGAATTTTCCAGGTATTTTGTGGCAAAATCGGTACATTTTTGCTCATGCATGTCGGCTACTACTAACGAAGCCCCGGCTTCACATAAGGCTATGCAGTGGTTTCTGCCTAAGAGCCCCAAAGCTCCGGTTACTACGGCAACTTTATCCTTTAAAGAAAACAGATCCTGCATAATCATCGATTAAAAGGTTTGGTATTGAAACCCGATGTTTTACGAAATGTGGGTTGTATGGGAATACCTTTAATTTGCTGGAAAACAGTATCATTTTCAACAGCTTTTTTTAACAGGGACAAAACTTCTTTATATACCTCCATTGTATATTCTATGTCCTTTATGGAATGGGAATAACATATATTGTGCGTACCAGACCAAAGAATACCGCGCTTGATTAATTCCTGCTGAACATACGATTTCAATTCTAACGGATTACCGGCTATCTCATCAAACGTTACCATTGAGCGGAAATTATATCCGATGGCTTGGGTATAATCCATTCCTAATACATTGGCAATCATATTGTAACTATCCTTCAATAAGGCTCCCATAGAATTAAGGTGTTGTATCACTTCCTTGTGCTTCATTTCATTGATAGTTGCCTTAGCTGCAGCAAGTGAAAGCGCTTCACCTCCAAAAGTTGTAAAGAAGAAGACATCATCATTCAGGACTTGCATAATTTCTTTTTTTCCTGTGAGAATTGAAATAGGCATGCCATTGGCAACGGCCTTCGAAAATGTTGCCAGGTCTGCTTTTATTTTAAAATATTCCTGGGCACCGCCTAACGCCATACGGAAACCTGTCCACATTTCATCAAAAATCAGTACAATCCCTTTTTGCTTACATATTGCTGATACCTGATACAGAAAGTTGTCCTTAGGAGCTTCAAATACAACAGGTTCTAAGATGACAGCGGCAACGTCGCCATCTATTGAATTTACAAGGGATGTGATATCGTTATAGGCAAAGGTATAAGTCAGTTCTTTGACATTTTCCGGAACTCCGGCATTGCGGGCAATTGTACTTATATACCAATCGTGCCAGCCATGATAACCGCAGCAAAGTACTTTGTTTTTACCGGTGTAAGCCCTGGCGATGCGAATAGCAGCGCTAGTTACATCGGCTCCGGATTTGCTGTATCGAACAGATTCTGCATTGGGAATGATTTCTTTTAAGAGTTCGGCTAGTTCAACTTCCAGGGGATGCATCAGCGAAAAAGTGATACCGTCATCTAATTGTTTTTTTATTGCTTTGTCTACAGCCGGATAGGCATACCCTAAAGACAATGGACCGATGCCCATGTTATAATCAATATATTCATTGCCATCGACATCCCAAACATGGGATCCTTTACCTTTGATGAGGTATTTGGGTGCAACTCCGTTAACATGTTGCGATGGACCTTTAGCCAGCGTTTGTGTTGCTGCAGGAATCAAATCCTTTGCTCTTTTGTATATGTTGTTTGATTCGTTGATGACAGGATAGTCTCTATTGAATGCTACTGTGTTTTTCATACATAAAAGATTTTATACTTTTTGCCAATGATTCTCCATTTAATCCATGATATTGCAGGGCCTCCGAAGGTGTTCCACAGGCCGGGAAACCTTCCACAGAAAATATTTTAAATTGTTTTGAATCAAGCATATTATACTTTATCATTTGATGAAGCAGAAAATCGCCCAAACCTCCAATAGGAGCATGATCTTCAAGTACAAATATTTTGACATGATTACGAATAATATTTTCTAACCAGTTTGTATCTAACCTATTTAGCCAGGGCATGTTAACTACCTCTAATCCAAAGCCCCTCATAGCAAGAATTTCAGAAGTTAATAATGCTTGGTTTAACATTACCGGACCATAAGCGAATATAATAGCATCACTTCCACCCCTAATTATAACTCCTTTACCTGCAGTTAATTTATAATTATCAGGCAAACGAATAGTCCGGGGAGAAGGACTGATATTCATGCGGATTACACAGTTATTATTGGTATGGTTGATACAATAGCTTACTACCATTTCGGTTTCCGCTGCATTGCAAGGTTGTATAATTTCCATGTAAGGCAATGCTCCTAAAAGAGAAATATCACGAATACTTTGGTGCGATTTTCCCGGACCTGCAGGTATTAACCCTGCATAATGACATGCATAAATAATTTTTGTCTTTTCCGTGCAATTATTATAAATCTGTTCATTAGCCCGTGAAGCCAGAAAACTGGCAAACGAGTTTACTACTGGCAAAAGGCCCATTTTGGCCAATCCGCCTGCCATTGAGACCATGTCTTGTTCGGCTATTCCGTTTTCAATAAACCTATCCGGATAGGTATTTTCGAAATAACGTAAACGACAATCCGACGATAAATCTGCATCCAGTACAACCAAATCCTGACGGGTTTCACCTGCTTTTAACAAAGCTTTTCCATAAGCTTCAACAACATATTCAGCGTTTTTTTTCAGGTTGTGTTTCTCTATTGCTGCTGCGCTAATTGGTTCACCCAGAGCATTTAATGGTAATATATTTTGTGAAATTTTTATAATCGAGTCAATTTTTTTGGTTTCTATGGTATGGCTTTTCAAGCTTTTTAGCTTAATATTTATCCGATTTATGATTTCTGAGTAGGCCAGTATAAATGAATCATCATCAGGCGCACCAGCGTGCCAGGGATATAGCCCATTACCTGCCTCAAGCGCATACGGATGCTCCATGAAGGATACTCCCTTACCTTTGATGGTATCAGCAATAATAAACTTTGGTTTATTGGTAATTTGTTTCAGTTCACTGAAAGTCTTTTCAATTTCCTCAAAATTATGGCCATCCATCCTTGCAACATGCCATCCAAAAGTTCTGATTTTTTCTGTCAGGTCGCCCAGTGATATAATTTCCTCAACAGGTTTATCGGACTGCACTTTGTTGTGGTCCATAATAACGGTTATGTTGTTGACCTTTTGCTGTACACATGATTGCAAAGCTTCGTAATTCTGACCTTCCTGGAATTCGCCATCACCGGTTAGCACGTAAACGTGCCCGTTCAGATTCATTTTTTGCTTAGCCCAAGCCATACCTTTTCCTTTCGATATACCCATGCCAAGAGAGCCTGAATTTGCCTCAATACCTTTGGTATGTATATCAGGATGACCATCTAAACCGCCTAATCTACGTAATTTAAGGATATGTTCTTCAGTAAGTAAGCCTAGCGAAAAGAGAACCGAATATAAACCTGGTACATCATGTCCTTTGGATGAAAAATAAATGTCCCTGTTGGGGTTATCGAGTCCTTCGGATAGGATATTCATTTCCTTATAATAAAGCCAAACCACAATATCCATAGCACTTAGACTTGATCCTAAATGTCCGGAACCTGCGTTTTTAACCATAACTAAGGCATTAGCCCTGCACATGTCCGAAAAAAGCTCAAGTTGTTTATGATCATCTATGTTTAAACTTTTAATCCTTTGAAATTCAATTAAAGGGATTATTTCTAAATTCATTTTTTATAATTTTTAATTTATATTCGTTTATGTTTCTTAAATCAGTCAAATGGTTTTCGTACCAATACTTTCCTGTATATTTTTGGTTTATTTTAGCAATTTCCGGTCTCTTTTCGATTAAAGAGAGGATGTCATACAAGCCAAAAGATGGATTCTTAGGGTACAATTCATCAAAAATTCTTTTTATTAATTCATAATCCTCTTCATAATCAATTGTCCAACGATGAGTTGTTGAAAAATCAAGACCTGTTTCCCAAATAACATTACCGATCCTAAATTTATCGGGATTTTCCCAGATATAGGGTGTGGTATGTTCTCTCTCAAAATCGCGGATTGCGCTTTTACAGGCTGTTTCAAGTGTTTTAAATGACATAATTTCGACATCATTTCCATCAGGATATGAAGCCGGATGTAAATTACTCACAAAATCAAAAGTTGGATAGTTCTCAATATAATAGCCAATTACTTTGTCAATAATCGCAGGGTCTATTAAAGGACAATCAGAAGGTATTTTAACGATAATATCAGCTTCATATCGAATTGCCAATTGGTAATGTCTATCAAGTAAATCAGTTAAATGTCCACGGTAACAATCAATTTTATCAGTGGCACATAAGTTTGCTACAATATCATCCTTTTTATTTGTTGTTGTGGCTACCACTAATCTACCTATATATAATGCTTTCTTAATTCTTTCGATCATTCGAATTAACAATGGTTCACCACACAGCGGTAGCAATACCTTATTCGGTAATCTTTTGGAAGAAGTTCTGGCTTGTACTACTGTTACAATATTCATAACAAACAGTATTGATCATCAATCTAATCTAATCTAATGCATATTTTGGGACAGGTTCAAATAATTTAGATAATCTGATGGGGTGATGTATTTTGTTCGATAATAAATGTTGCCTTGAAATTCTTGCTATTTCACGGGCAGACGTGCCGTTATTCTGTATGGGAGTGAGTCTTAGAAGGTAATCCATGCTGAAATCGGAATAAACTTCTTTGTTTAATGCCATTCCAATATATACCACAGACGAGTATTTTGTGACCAATACATCACAATTAGCAATTAAATGGTTTGTATTTGCCTTAGTAAAAACCAGTGCCCCAGGCGTGTATTTATCAATTTCCCTTGTAGCCCTGTTCCAATCTTCATTGGGATGTAGTTTGAATATTAGTTGCCTACCGTTAGCAATTCTCAGGACTTTTTGAATAAATTTCTTCCTGTTTTCGAAGTTGAAGGTTTCGCGTCTATCAGATGTGGCAGCCAAAACATAATGCTTATATGGTAAATCGTTGTGGAGATATTGTGCAGCATTATCGAAATTTGGAATGCCAGTGACTCTAATTTTTGAGGGATTAACACCTTTTGAAATAAACAAATCTTTATAACCCTCAGACGCTACAAAAAACAAATCGTAGGCATCAGATAGGCCCGTTGCTGACGTACCCGCTAACCACCTTGGCATTCTTAAATGTTTTACCAAATGATAAACGAAATTTTCAGGATCTGTCATCCCTTCCTGGATGAGTACCAGCTTTTTGTTTCTAATATTACGCGGGATAATTAAATCCTGACAAGTGAATACAAGATCATAATCGTGTTGCTCCCCTTTGTAATCAATATTTAAATTGTAAGATTTGAGGTAATGCTCGGTTTGTTCACGAAACCTTCCGGCTAGAACGGTGAAATCGAGAAAGCCTTTTCTCACCAAATAATCGACCATTCCGTCTGCATAATATGAGGTAAAAAAGCACTCACAATCATCAAAATATGATGAAATTTTGTGCATCATAATAGTCTGGTTGAGCGAACCGCCAATAAATAAGATTTTGTTTTTCATAATGTCCATTTATTACAAAAAAAAGGGTTCACTAAAGTATATTTTTAAGTATTACTTGTACATAAAATACTGTTAATTAATTATTAATAAACTATTAAGATCAAATTAGGTTAATCTTAAATAATTATAAATTACAGAATGGAAAGGTAGAACAGCTCAGGCAGGAGATATGACTAAGCTACTATTTAATGTTATTCAATTTCAAAGATAACAGCTCATCGGCATGTAATTTTTACTACATGCGATCCCTGAGGCAGTTTTATGGAATAAAAAAAAGTGTGGAAATAAAAAGCAGATTTTTTAATCGTTCGGTGGTCATTGTATGGTAGATTAGATTCAATTCAATTTTAAGTATAAAGGACCTTATAAATAATAAAAAGGCCAATGAGCATCAGAGCCATGCCCATTAGCTTATTAAGATAAATTATTGCCTTTGACGCTAGTGTTTTTTTTAAAAAACCTGATAAATAACATTTTAATAAATCGGAAGTAAAAGCTATAAAAAGCAACCCGGAGAAAAAGATGAAAAAACCATGGGTATGCATACCATAATTGCCTACAGCAAAACCCATGATCCCAATCCAAAATATCAAACAAAAAGGGTTAGCTATATTTAGAAGGAACCCCTTAATCAGTAATGAGGGCAAACTGCTTTTTAAATCAGGTATTTGTTTTGAATTGCTGATATTTACCGAAGTCTTTCTGATAAAAGAAATGCCACCTGTAATAACCAGGATTATTCCCGCAACGAGTCCCATTATCAGGTAATTATCTTTATGGAACAGGTTTGTCAATCCAAAATAACTGATACCTATTAGGCTTAAATCGCTTATTAATATGCCAATAGCGAGTACAAAACCTGCTTTTACACCCCTCACTATGCTTGTCTGAAATAAAGCTATAAACCCAGGTCCTAAAGAAACTGTAATAGTCAGGCCCATTAAAATTCCTTGTATAAATGCACTCATTTTAATAATACGTTCATAAAACCTTTTTACTTGAACACATTTTATGATTCGAGTTCCAAAACTATATAAATGAATGATTATTTCATCAAATTGCCTTTAATTTTTTGTTAAAGCGTGAAATCACCAGCAGGTTAAACAAAACCAGGCCCAAATATTATAAAACATTGGTTTTTATATCAGTTTTTGCAATTGAAAATTTAACTAAAACTCAACAGTGCGCTAATAATATACTAACAATGCATGATTATCTTTGCTCATGTTCATAACAATAAACAATTGATAACCCCTAATGGGTAAACAAAAAGTAGATATGTAGTTTCTGTTTATAATGTTTTTTAGTTAGTTTTTTAATTAGTAGTTAGTTAGTAGTTTTAAGCCGGGTGATAGGTAGGGTCAGCCCGGCTTTTCAATTTTACTAATCCATAGATGAATGCTGGTTATAATGTAGATTTTTTCTCTTGCATAAACTAGGTTTCAGAATATTATTACTCCTGACTTTATTAATTTAAGATTTACTTAAGGTTAATTTATTTATTTGTTAACAAGAGGATTGTAATTTTATAAAAATGTGGTATAAATTATTGTAGGCTATGACGAAAGCGGTTACATTTTTAGATAAATTCTTGCGGGACTACGACGACGATCTGAAATACCTCTTGGTGGCAGGAATTCCGGGATTGCTATTATGGTTATGGCTAAGTCGTTACGTGGATTACACTTTTTTATATTGATTTAGGTCAGCCCATTTATTCATTAACAAGATACATAGGTTTGCTTATCTGGTTTATTTTAGCAGGTTTTTTATTGAATAATATAACATACTGCAAGGGAATAATCTTTTTTTGAATCCTTATTTAAAGCTTTCGTTGTCAATCGACAGCAATATTTAGCGGGCATTTTCATAATTTTTTAAGATAGATTTAACTGTGTTGTTAAATAGGCAATTTAATTTAGCAACAATAAATTGTCTTTATTTCAAAAATTAAATTATGATGAAAAATTTACATTTAGATATCTTACCTATCCTTGTTTTTGTGGTTTTTCTGGTAATCAATCTTTTTATAAAGAATGAGAATGTTAAACCACAGGATCAAAGTGAGGTAACAGATATTTAGGAAATATTTCATAACGCTTTACCTAACGCTTATTATTAATTAATATATCTTAACCATGTATAATATTCAATTAGTGTCCATCGTTATTCCAACATGTAGCGAAACCAGCAACATCAAGAAACTGGTTAGGGAGATTTTGGGGGTTATGGCTGAAACAAAATATAAATACGAGATTATTTTTGTTAATGATGGCAGCAATTGTAATACCTGGGAAATGATTTCCCTGTTATCAGATATTTTTCCATTTATAAGAGGGATCAACCTGACTGGTAATTATGGTCAAACTGTTGCGTTAAGATCTGGTTTTGCTTCATCAAAGGGCGATGTTATTTTAGTGATGGACGGCGACATGCAACATGACCCTGCATATATGCCTGTATTTTTAGCGTATATTGAACGAGGGTACGATCTGGTTTGTGGGTTCAGGAACAACAATTATCAAGAAGGTTTATTTAAATCGTTATTTGTAAATACGGCCCAAAAAATGGTCAGCGTAATTGCAGGATTTAATATTAAGTATTTAGGTATTACATATAAAGCATACCGTCGGTATCTTTTCGAAAATGTCTTTATAATGGGAGATGCAAACAGGTTTTTAGATGCTGCTTTGATTGCAAATAAAGAGACAAAGATTATTGAAGTACCTATTAAATTCAGGACAATAAATGCCGCATTAAATTAGAGTTTAAATCTTTATCTTAAAATTTACTACCCCAAGTCAACGTCACCAGACCTTTTAAGTAAGTTATATTTTTCAGCTAACTCGGTTAAATCATTTGTCAATGAGGCTTTTTATATAACTATTTGTTGAAGCTTACAATTTTATTCCGTACTTATTCCATACTTTTAACAAACCAATAACCTGCTTTCCTTGAACCTTTAAGTTCGTCCATGAGCTTCTTATAATCGGCAACATCAAAAACATTTCCGTTATCGTCTTTACCAATAAAGATTAAACCACCCTGGGCATTGGCAAAACCACATACCCATTTCAGGTAGTTGTCGTGCCAACTTTGTTTGAATTCTATGTTTTGTTGTTCGGGCATATTTGAATTCAATTTGTTTTAGTAAACATACTATTGCAAAGGTAATTACAAATATTATTACATACTTAAATTGGTTCTCTTGCAATTGCTCTTGTACCAAATGTTTGTTTTAAGTCGGTAATTACTAAATTAAATTTACCGTCAAATTTCTGATTAATTGAATCGTAAGAGCCTATTAATCTTTCATAAATTGGGTTGCCGAAAATTTCTTTTATATCAATCTCCCTATTTGATGCTATATTAGATGCAAACACTTCTTTTATCTTTTTAAGAATTATAATTTGTTCATCAGTAAAATTGTATGTATGAATGTATGAAAGGTAATTTTTTTCAATGCGTTCTTTGGGCGTTGGGATTTTCTTTTGACCCAATGCGTGAAGCAAAAAGTCCCAAGCTGAACCTTCGGGATAATCGTACATTTTTTGTAAGTGGCCTTCGTCCATAAAAGTATTAGGCAAGCTCAACCATTGAATGAATTTTGCAAGTTCTTCATCGGATGGTTGGTAATCGGCTTGTTGGGCTTTGGCTTTTAAGTCAACCATAATTGGTTCCTGGCTTTTCTTTAATTCTTCTTCGAATATCCGCTTGGCTTCTTCAATTGGAATATTGTCTTTAATTGTAATTGAATCGCCATGTATTTCAACTCTTTGAATCAGGTTGGCCGGATCGGGATTGTCAATTAAAAAATAATCACCTTTTGGTTGCGGGGTTCCGTTTACCTTAGGTTTTGGGTCGCCAGGTTTTACTATTTTTTTATTTTCTTTTAATGTACCTTTTCCGTTGTCTTCCATTCGTTTGCAAAGTCCTACAAAGTCGAGTATTTGAAAGCTGAATTTTCCTGTTTTTGGGTCGAGGCGTGTGCCACGCCCAATCATTTGAATGTACTTGCCAGCTGATTTTGTCAGTGCTGCTAAAGCTATATATCGAACGCATGGAATATCAACCCCTGTGCTAAGAATATCAACAGAAATGGTAATATATGGCTTCTGATAAGGTTTCTTAAACCATGCTTTCAACGTTTCATTCAATTCGTTATTTTCAGAAATTACAGCCTCTGCATAATATGGTTTTTCTGAATTGTCGTTGCCAAAAACTTTATTTATGGCTTTTGCCAATTCAATGCAGTGCGCCTGGCTAACCCCAAACAATATTACTTTTTCGCCGTATTGTGTATTCTTTTTGATTTCTTCGGCAATTCTCAAACAATTCTCTTCCGAAACGAATTTACGGTTTAACTGTTCTAATTTTAGTTTCTTCTTTTCACCTAAGTTTATTAGATATTTTTCCTGAGGGTCGAGCACATGGTCAAATTCAATTCCATTTTGCTTGGCTTCTTCAACTAATGATGATATTAGCTCAATAGGTTTATAAGGCGCCAAAAAATCTTCATCTATTCCCCGTGCTAAGTCAAATTGAAAATCGGGTTCGCCTGTTTCGCAACCAAACAATTTGTAAGTATCTAAAATGGCTAAATCTTCTTCGTCAACTTCAGTTCCGTCTTTTGGTACTGCAATTCGAGGGGTAGCCGTTAAACCTATTCTTGGGCAAAGAAAATGGTCGAAAATAAGTTTCCTGTTTACATTAATACTTCTGTGGCATTCGTCCACAATAATTAAATCGTAATAATTTGATGGTAAATCACTATGAATAAGTTCTAAAGTATCAATAACAACCACATGAATACTTGCGTGTTTTCTTGCCCTAAAATTTGATGTTGTTATCCAACTCGATGTGTATTCTCTGCTGATTAATGCAAAACCATCATCAACAGCTTGTTTGGCTAACATACGCCTATCCACTACAAACAAAATGCGTTTGGTTAAACCGCTATTCAATAATGCTTTTACCAAGGCTACTGCTGTTCTTGTTTTCCCAAGACCCGTTGCCATGTGAATGAGCATTTTTTGTTTTCCTGCTTTGTAATTCTCAATAATAGTGCGGATACATTGCAATTGATAATATCTTTCTTTACCAACCGTTGGGTCAAATCCTCCGGCTATGGTGGTATCAATGATAATTTCTTTGTTGGAAGCTATTTTTTTCTGTTGCTCAATTTTGAGCTTCATTTCTTCCAAACCCATAAAGGATGTTACCTGCTTAAATTCTCCGGCATCTAATCCTTTCCAGGCATTGTCGTAAAACAAAATACGTTCGGCACTGCAAGCATATAGGAAACGAGGTTTCAAGAGTTGTGTAACAACTGTACGAAGTTTTAAAAGATCCTTGTTTTCTTTGTCTAAATTGTTTTCAATTACTGCTAATATTTCACCGTTTAAATCTTGCAAAACAATATCGGGACGAATGTTTTTTAAAGAAGGATAATCTTTCTTCAGATTTTCTGAAATATCATAGGATTGTTGATACAACAATGTGTCTTCAATTTTCCAACCATATTCATTAATCAATTTAAGAATAATAGGTAAATCGGTAGAAGTGGCTTCGTTAATTTTCTTGCTCATTCCTTATCCGATTTATTATTATCATTTAACGCATCGTTTTGTCGCTTTTTTTCCAATTGCTTTGCATTTAAGTTTGAAACTACATTTTTGCCTGTTTTTTCTTCAATTTCTTTGCGTGTATTGCCAGCAATGGTGCCGCCTTGTTTGGCTATTTTTCTATTTTCGGGGAAAGTTTTAGGTTTCTTTTCTTTCGATATTTCAGCAGTTGTGGCTTCGGCAAGCATATTTAATACTAATTCCAGATTGGTCATATTATCCCTTAGGCTTTCCTTTTTTAAGCCCTTGTGCTTTTTGTAATTTTTAGTTGTAAACCCACTCCACGCTTGTGTAATATCATCAGTAAGTATGGCGAACTCCTGGCCTTTTTGTACGCCCCTGTTTTCCCATTCATCTGTAAGCTCTTTGCGTACTTCAATACTTTTGAGGCGTTGGTTTATCCATGCTTTTGAGTAACCTTTGCGCAAATAGGTTTCCATTAACCTGTCGAACCCAATTTCAGGGTCTTCTATTTCATCTATCCTTTCTCGGGCTACTTTAGCGAGCCATAGTTTAAATGGTTCGGCTTTGTGTGACGGAATGGATTGAATTAAGCGAAACAATTGTTCGGTATCGGCAATATCGGTTTTGTAAAATTTACCATCAGAGGATTGCATTTTCAGTTGTCCGATTTTTTCGGACAACTCACTACCTTCTTTTTGTAACTTTGCTTTTAAATCGCTCCAATATTTGCGTGGACGCTCAGTGCCTGTAAGTGCTTCAATAACATCGATTATGGAAAAGTACCATTTTTCAACTTCAGAATCC